>VOFB01000088.1_pt1 | contig 386000 bp, 483 predicted proteins | sample 5384141 | NCBI WGS metagenome assembly VOFB01 (sample SAMN12384721, study PRJNA508395) | human gut metagenome | isolation source: healthy gut A | host: Homo sapiens
TTGCCACCGTAATTTTTAAAATCATCACTGAACAAAGAAAAGGGAGTGAACACGCTGAACAATCAGAGGATTCACTCCCACTATTTTTATTTATGACGTTTTTGCTTGTGTGATTTTTTCAAATAGATCAATATGAGGGACTTTAGGAATTTCTTTTTTATATCAGAGCATGAACGACTGGGACGAGAAAAAACAGTTCGCAGACAGTATTTTCTTTGAATTATGTCGATGGTATTTTAGATGGAAGGTATGATTTGGAAGATAATAAATCTGCAAGAATGTACCATTTTATTGTTAAGTTGCTGAAAGGATATTTACCACCAGACAAAGATGTACTTGACTATTTCTTTATGTTTTCAGATGTATCGAAAAGAAGATACAAAGGTGTTACATCGAATTTTATTGATGAAGGCATTTACTGGCAGTTAAATGAAATGCACATAACAGGCAAGCTGTCGAGGGTTATTAAAGATATTGATAAACTTAAGAAGAAGCTCCTTAAAGATACATATTGGAACGATGAAATGATAAAAAATGATATCGCAACAGGATTTACAAGATATGTTGGGGCATTTGACTTCCAAGGTGGAAAACTGATAGCAATGGTTGAGAAAGAAGATAATGCGAGATGTATTGGTGATTTGCTTGTAGCCAACTTAGATAAAAAAGAGGAATGGTAGCATTAAATATCGAAACTGGTGCATATGAAATTCAGTATATAAGAGAGCTGACTTCGGAGGAAGTGAATATGATATTCAGCGGATTTCATATTGTGGATGTTGCATATCGTATAAGTGTCGAAAAGTACTTTTAAGTAAAGTGCATGCAAGGAAAGAATTGAGGTGATATACTATGAGAACTTATAAAAAGAGAATTATTACAGATGTTGTGAGCGTTGGCATGCTGCTTTTGGCGGTTGGATTAATCTTGCTTATGCACAGATATATGGGAGATGTAAAGTCAATTTATCTTCCAGAGGCAAAAACAACGGGAATGCCATTTAATATTGGATTCAGGTGGTCAGTAATTCTCGGAATGATTGGCGTAATACTGATTCAAGTGGTTATGTATGTGTGGACTTATTGCAATAAAAATTGGAAACTTTTTTTACCTGGGCAACGGGAATATGGATATACTCAGCCATAGTGTTTGAGTATGTGTCATCGTCCAGTAAATTGGGTTTCTTCTTTATATTGAGAGATAATCTGCAATATAGCAATCCGGATATTATATATTCCGTTTGGGCGAAAGCTAATATGCTTGTATATGCAATATTGTTTGTTATAGGGCTTATATATTTATCAAAGTGGCTATTTGGTACAAATGAAAAATCGCCAACTACACCGAAGGTGCGAAAGTTTGTTCCTGTTATTTTTATTATTTTAGGGACATTAATTCTGGTCGTAGAAACATATAAAAATTCCTGGTATTTAATATCTTGCATTGTTGCAAGCATGGTATCTTGGAGATTATTGAGCAAACTAGAAAAGTATGTGAACCATATATGGATGAAGAAATTTCAAGATAAATGGCTTCCGTCTTTTCCGTCATTTTCCCAGAATGTTGACTGCTTTTTTAACACATCAAGTGCATCTTGGGTATCACGTAATTCACGTCTGAGACGGGCAATTTCCTTCTGCTCATCAGATGCATAATTACCAGAACCACGAACAGGAATATCACCTGATTCCCGGAAGTCTTTCAGCCATTTTGTTAATGTGCTGTATCCGATGCCAAGATTTTCTGCACATCCACGTACACCGAGATCTTTATGATCCTGATAGTACTGGACTGCATCAAGTTTAAATTGTTTGTCATGTTGCTTTGCCATATGAGATCCTCCTTCAGCATGTCTCTATTGTACCATGCTTATGTGTATTTGGAATTTCTCATTTTGGCTTGTACTATTTATATTCTAGCACCACGTGATGCAACTATATTTGCGGCTCAGACAGGATTAAAGATGGTGAAAATGAGAGAAAGAAGAAATAAAGAGCAGGTTAACAGATAGAATTTTGAATTCAAAAATATCTTTTAGAGATATCTTTGCGTGGAAAAGGAGTGACATCAAATGATAGATATATATACAGATAAAAAAGAATCAAAGGACTGGATACTTCAAAACGATTTGTATTTCAATTTGAATACAGGTAATGAAGAAATGTCTCAAAATGAAATAAATCTCATTCAGCAAGTAGATGAGGCGAAGTTGACACCAGATAAGCATATTGAAACAAAATATGGTCTAGGTACAATCCGTAATTTGTCATCTGGATGCAAGACATTACTTAATATTGTAAAGCATCCTGATAAGGTGGTAAATGTAGAAGAATGTGGTCCGAATGTGCTTAAAATAATTTTTACTATGGATAATATAAAGATTTATATGTCCAGACCATCGCTTTTTGATATCCCGGATGATGTGCAAATCAGATTCAATGATTCTGATATAGTGACCGGAGGGAGAGGATATAATGCCTGGTGGGGCAAGGAGTATGAAAGGAGAGAAGCAGATGATTTATAAGAATATCACATTTAAAGCAGATCCATTTTCATACAATCTGGAATTTGACGATAGAATAACTCTTGTTGGCGGAAATAGCGGTACCGGTAAAACAGTGCTTTATGAAATGTTAGAAGATCTACGATTAACTAATGAATACAAAGCTATAAAATTGTTTAATTACAAATCAGATAATTTCTCAGAATCAATTGAACAGTGCAGAGATAGTTTTATTGTAGTCGATAATGCAGATAGTTTGATTAATGATGAAGTCAGACGTTTTATTAATTTTGAGCCGTCGAATCAATATATGCTTTTCATACGAAATTGCGACGGACTAAATGTATCTGATAAGAGCTTTAAGGTGTTGAAGTTTGACAATAATAGGATAACACTGGAAGAGGAGTTGTGATATGAAATATTTATGGACAGAAGACACTGGTGCTGGACTCCATTTCTGGAAGTTGGTCAATCAGCTTTTCTTTGATGATGCCCTTGTTGTCGAAAGTAAAGAAAGCAATCAGGGCTTATTGGATGCGTTGTCAGATATTGACATGAAAGAGGACGATAAGTATTATATTGCATTTGATTATGTGGTTGATAATCAGGATATTCGTAATAAGTATCGTATGTTGAAATCAATAGCAGATAAGGCAGAAGGAAAGATCATAATTCTGGATATGATTTGTTTTGAGTACCTGATTCTTGTTTTTGATAAGCTGGTGGCATGGACGGGTACCGGAAAGACAGATAAAATCAAAATTCGTGAAGAGGTTTTACCAGCAATTGAGAATCATAGAATCAACTTGTCAAAGATTGATGATGAGAAGACATTACAGTACTTGGCAGGTTTTAAGAGATACTCTACAGAGCGTGTGATGAAATCATTGGTGGGTGAATTTACACAAAACGAGAAGTGGTCCGTTAAGGGTTCGCTTATGGGTGAGTGCTGGTACAAGGATTGTTGTGTGTCAGAACATCCAGATAATCTGAGGTGTGGTAAGCCGAAGATTGAGGATGGAAATAAGAAGATGAGGATGTTGATACAGTCGGAGGAAGTACATACAATTATATCGATTATTATAGGATAAAAAGAAAGAGGTAGTATGAGAGCAGAAGATGATCTTACATATCAGGAATATAAAGAAGGCGTTGAAGATGCTATGCGTTATATCAAAAATCATGGCTGGACACCGAGACAGGTTACCGACAGAATGACGGATGAAGATAATGAGCTGCTCATCGGCACGTCGGAAGCACTCTGGATCATTTCGATCGAAGCTTATGAAGTGGAGCATGACATTCTGGAGGAGAGAGTACTGGAGCAGTTGTCGTATCATATTCCACGCTATGAGATGGGAAAATACAACGACACCACGCCGGAAGAGCGGGAGCTTCTGGAAAAGGATATCGCATTGATTCGATCAAAGGTGGAACTGTGGAAACTGAAGAGTTATGAGGATTAAAGAGTGCAATATTGAAGAGATTATGTTGGAAGAGTATAGAGACTTTTCGGAAAGGTCATTTAGAAAAAAATAAGTACAGAAGGGAAGTTGAGCAAGTAGACGGTAGATGATATACTTAAAACAATAACATAAAAATACAAAGGGGAAGAATGAGTTTGAAGAAGATAAAAAAGCACTGACAATGGTTTTGACTGCATCTGTTGCGTTATCTGCTGCTGGATGTGGAAAAGATGTAGCGAAAAATAATATGACAGAGGAAAAGACTGTTGAAACAACAGTTCAGGAAAGCTCAAGTGAAACTATTTCGGATGATACAAAAACGACAGAGACATCACAGTATGCGATGGAGAGAAGCGAAACGGAGAGTACAAAAGAAAGTGAAAGTATTCAGGATATCACAGAAACATATGAAGATATGTCGGAATATGCAATTGTTGAACCTGAAACAGAAGGGATTTGACTTCAAAGCAGAAAAATGCTGTTAACATGTTAAATTATATAATGACGATAACTCAGGAAATCAACAATTCGAAAGAAAGTAGACTTTATTTGGAATCAGCATATTCTTCATTGATTAACAACAGTGATCCTGGGCTTATAGATACAAGAACCCAAGAGAGAATTACTAATATTTTAGATACACTTGAACAATATCGAATGATTGCTGAAAAAGAGAGAGGTTACGATATATTTATGAACAAAATCGTGCACAGGCACTTCGTCAGGCAATACCAGATCCTGTTGGATTGCTTAGTGCAGTTTCATCTGGAAATATTTTAAAGTCAGCAGCGTCTGTTATTTATATGGCTGTTGATGCAGCATCAAGCTATCAAAATGCTGTTACACAGACAGATTTGCAATATCTTCAGGATGGATGGCAATTGGAGGATGAAGAAGCACAGGAATTGCATAACAGCAGAAAAAAAGTACATTTGAGTATATGGTGGATATGGTTCGAGAGAATTCTCTGCCGGGAGAATATGCGTTAAATGAAAATGCTGTGAATGATTTTGTTGAGTGGAAAGATAAGACAAATCTTACCAGTAAAATTCAATGGCTTGAATCAAATGAGAGTACATACGAGAAATTTGGACCATTTTGGCTGGAACTGGCGAAAAGCTATTATAAATCAGAAGAGTATGATAAGTGTCTGGATGCGATTAAAAAGTATGAAGGGATTTCTGTCAAGATTTTTCGAAAGGATTACGACTATGCTGAAGCTCTTCCAATGGCGATTGTTTCTGCAAAGGAGATTAGGGATAAAAATGTATATATTCAAACAGCAAGAGAGTATAGTGAGGTGATTCTTTCCAATGCAGATGGTGAAAATTGGGCATTGCGGTACTTTGTAGCTCAGATATATCTTGATCTGTATAAACAAACGGGCAGTAAAGAATATCTGCAAAAAGCGTATGACCTTGCACTGAATAATGTAAATGTTTTAGTTGAGTCTCAAAAAGAATTGAACTTAGCATACTTATCAGATATTCAGGAGGTTTCTGTAAATAAAGAAGCAGAAGATGAAGACAGAGAAAAGAAGGAAGTTAAACAATATAATAAACTCTTAAAGGCACAGAGAAAGGTCGAATTGCCTCCGGTTGATGAAGCTTTATATTTGAACTGTGATTTATTGTTTGCATTAGCAGAACAACTGGATATTTCAGTGGATGAACAAAAGAAAATAGATGCTATTTTGCATGAAAATGGGGAACCTGTTTTTCTTACACAGGCATTGGATGAAAAGTTTTGGTTCGAGTCAGCTTATAAAAAACTAGATGTTCAAAATATTGATATTGACTTTGATGGAAAGACATTGAAAATTCCGGCAGTGTGTATAGCAGATCGATCGCGGATAACAGTAAGTGTTGACGGTTCTTCTGGAAATCAAACCTTTCAGGATTGGACAGTAAAGAAAGTTTATAGACCGAAAGGAGCAGATTGTTCTGATTTTATAGTTATATTTACCAGCGAAACAGCTAAAAAATATAAATATGAATCAGGAGATAAAATTGCGGTGCAGATTACTCCGGTTGCAGAGTCAGCAGATGAAATTCTAGAGTATGATTATAAGGCGACTGTAATACAGAAAGCATTTGCATTTAAAACAATCTCTTTTGAGAGGGCTGCAAAATGAAAAAAACGAATCATGGCTGTAGTCTTATCTATAGCAATATTATTTTCTGATTCGGCATCTGTTTTTGCATGTGACAGAAAGCAGACAGAGACCTATGTTTCTCAGATGTTGTTTGGTGATAAAGCGGAAAAATATAAGTCTAATGAGAAAGTACAGATGTTGATGAAAGCACTTTATCTTTGCTCAGAACAATATGACGACAATGATACAAAAGAATTAGACGCCTTAAAAAAGAAAAAGGTAAGTGGTCTGCCAAAATCAGAAGAAATTGAGATCAGTCAAAAAGAACTGCTCGAATGCTCCCATAATACCTGGGAATATAAATACAATGCTAAGGAAAAACAACAGAGATCCAGAAAAACAATTCTTCGAAATACAGTCAGCAAGGTATTTGGTGTTGGATTTTGGAATCGTTATTTCAAAAGAAACAAGGAAAAATATGAGAGTTTTGCGGCTGTATTATATTATATGCATATTCTGGCGGATTATCTGGCGGATGATCCGGATGCGACAGAAATAACATGGAAAAGCGGATTTGTTTCAGCATATGATGGAAAAGCGGGTGTTGAGATAAATGGTGGAATCCCTCAGTTTACCCAAAAGGAAAAAATAGAAAAGATTATTTTCTTACATTCAGTAAGCTGGATTCATCCGGACGAGCAGGAACAGCTTTTGCAAATATTTCAAAAGATCATATGCCGGAAGCGGGATCAAGACAGCATATAGGAAACATAAAACCATCTGGATGGAATCAAAAAAGTATGATGGTATTGTCAGCAGCAATCCGGGATATGTATATAATCGCTGTCATTTGATAGCACATCAGCTTGTAGGTGAAGATATAAAAGAAAATCTGATCACTGGAACACGATATTTAAATGAAGCGATGATACCAACAGAAAATGAAGTAGCAGATTATGTTCAAAAACGGGAAACCATGTATTATACAGAGTGACACCGGTTTATAAAGGAGAAAATTTACTGGCATCTGGGATTCAAATAGAGGCATATTCAGTAGAGGATAAAGGAAAGGAATTTCGGAAAACAGGTATTTTTATAATGTACAGCCTGGGATAGAAATAAATTACAACAGTGGGGGGAAAATTCATGTGCTGATACTACATTTCAGAAAGAAAAGATACTAAAGTTTGTTACCGTTGATTCAGGTGAAAAAGATCTTGTACATGAAATGAATAAACAACTGGACATACTTTTTAAGGATCAGAAAAAGTCGGAAAAACGAATGACTATAACAGAATGATGAGTGCGATAGATGAAAATATCAGAAAAGTGAGAAATGTTGGAAACAAAGGAGAAACAGCAGGGAAGCAATATATTTTGCGTCGTGAGTATGAATATGAATATTATAAAATATTGAGGAAATATTTACCTTCTTTATTGGAACAAGAACAGTTTTTTAGCAACGTTTTTAGAGATTAAACAGCATTTGTTTATCTGTGAAAAAGTAATAAAAAAGAGAGGAAAAATGTAAATAATATGCGAGCAGAAGATGATCTTACATATCAGGAATATAAAGAAAACGTTGAAGATGCTATGCGTTATATCAAAAATCATGGCTGGACACCGAGACAGGTTACCGACAGAATGACGGATGAAGATAATGAGGTGCTCATCGGCACATCAGAAGCACTCTGGATCATTTCTATTGGAGCTTATGAAGTGGAGCATGACATTCTGGAGGAGAGAGTACTGGAGCAGTTGTCGTATCATATCCCACGCTATGAGATGGGAAAATACAACGACATCACGCCGGAAGAGCGGGAGCTTCTGGAAAAGGATATCGCATTTATCCGATCAAAGGTGGAACTGTGGAAACTGAAAAATTATGAGGATTAAAGAGCAGTAATTATTGAAGAAATTAAAATGGAATTTTCGGGAGAACTGAGAAAGGAAGTAGAAAAGCGAAGCTGGCAAAACTGAATGAGATGTTTCTGGAGAAAGTTTAATCAGACATACTCTAAAATCCCTCTGCATACATTGTAAAAAGATGCATGCAGAGGGATTTTTTTTGAAGGATTATATTGAAGAGCGGGCAGTGGAAGTTGCGTATTATATAATTGAAACGAGGGCTACGGTGCGTCAGGCAGCAAAGAAATTCGGGATCAGCAAGAGTACGGTACATAAGGACTGCACGGAACGTTTACGGCAGATTGATGCGGGGCTTGCGGCTCAGGCACGAGAGGTTCTTGATGTGAACAAATCAGAGCGTCATATCCGCGGCGGTGTAGCAACCAGAGAAAAGTACAGGCATTTGCATGAGCTGCAGGAGCATCACGCATGAAAAATATAAAAAGTAAAATTTCGAATGGAAATATGAGATTTCATCTCAAATAATCATATGAAAAATGAAAAAATGCGATATAATAGAAAAAATAAACGAGAAAACGAAAGAAGAAAGAGGGCATGATTTTGCAGGAATATCAGACAGTTACTCATCAATTTGAACCGGTTTTTGATGAGGATTCGAAGGTGCTGATCCTGGGGACATTTCCGTCAGTGAAGTCGAGGGAGCAGGGTTTTTATTACGGACATCCGCAGAACCGTTTCTGGAAGGTGCTTGCGAATCTGACGGGATGTGAGGTTCCGGGGACAGTGGAGGAGAAGAAAGGTTTTTGTTAAGAGAACATATCGCGGTGTGGGATGTGATCGCGAAGTGTGATATCATCGGTTCGAGTGACAGTTCGATCCGAAATGTAGTTCCGGCAGATCTGTCAAGGATTTTAGATCATGCACCGATCCGGCAGATTTATGCAAATGGCGGGAAGGCTTATGAATTGTATCAGAAATATGCATATCCGATCACGGGAAGGGAGATCGTAAAACTGCCATCGACAAGTCCGGCGAATGCGGCATGGCAGATGGAACGTCTTCTGGAAGCATGGGCGGCAGTGAAAGAGAATCTGGGATAAACGGATTCTCTTTTTTCTTTTTTTTCATTGTTTAACCGAATCAAGTAAGTCCCCTGCTTCAATTGAGAAAAGCAATAAGCAGTGGGTGGGGACTTGCTTGTATCAGGAGGAGTGTAAGCGTCCTTCTGATAAACTGCGGAGCAGTTATTTGGTTATGAGCAAGTAGCGAAAGCGAATTGCGAATATCCGCTTGACTGTAAAACAATAAAAAGTATAAATCCGGATAATGTGAAAAAAAGATAATTTTTTAAAAGAATATGAAAAAATTTCTTGCAAAATTGTATTAAATTTTGTGAAAACAGAAAGCAAATTTATGTTATACTAATTAGCAAATAAGATGGAATATAAATGAAAAAGAGTGTGATACCAGAGAAAAAGAAACGAAATGCCGGAAGCAAAAAAATGTAATATATGACAGGGGAATGGCGGAGGCATTTTTTAACTGAAGGTGAGAAAAAAAGTGAACAGGGAGAGAAAAAGAACCAATAGATTTTGTAATTACTTGGGTAGATGGAAATGACCCAAAATGGCAGGAAGAAAAGGATAAGACGCTGATTGCTCAGGGACTGGGCGGTCATATAGATGGCAGGAAGGAGCGTTACCGGGACTGGGACAACTTGCAGTACTGGTTCCGGGGCGTTGAGAAGTATGCACCGTGGGTGAGGAAGATCCATTTTGTTACCTGGGGACATGTACCGGAATGGCTGAATGTGGATCACCCGAAGCTGCATATCGTAAAGCATGAGGATTTTGTTCCGAAGGAGTTTCTGCCGACGTTTAATTCGCATACGATCGAGTGGAATTTTCACAGGATCGAGGGACTGTCGGAGCATTTTCTGTATTTTAATGATGATATGTTTTGTTAAATAAAGTGAAACCGACGCACTTTTTTCAAACACGGGAAACCGGTGGATATGCTGGCTCTGCAGCCGGTGGTGGCGAATAAGGATAATGAAGTGATGTCCTACATTTATTTAAATAATGCGATACTGCTGGCAAAGCATTTTGATAAGTATGAAAATATGAAAAAGCAGCCGGGAGCTTATTTCCATGTGGGATACCCACTGAAGTATTACTGCTATAATGTGATGGAGATGGCTTTTCCGAGGTTTACGGGCTTTTATACGGTACATGGTCCGTCGCCGCTTAAAAAGAGCACGTATGAGATGCTGTGGCAGGCGGAGCCGGAGCTTTGAGGAAGGTGTGCAGCCATCCGTTTCGTCACAAGGAGGATGTCAGCCAGTATGTGATCCGGGAATGGCAGAAGCTCAGCGGTGATTTTGTGAATAAAAACAGCTACTGGCTGTGCAAATATTTTGATGTGTCAGATCACAATGAAAAGCTGCTCAGAATGATCAGAAAGCACACAGGAAAAATTGCCTGTGTCAATGACAGCAATCACGGCATTGATTTTGAAAAGGCGAAAGCGGAGATCAATGCAGCATTTGCGGAGGGATTTCCGGAGAGGTCTGCATTTGAGTGTGAATAGAAAAAGGCGAAAGCGGAACGCAAATCTTTGATTTACAACTAACTGAAAAAGGGGAAATGTATGAATATTCTGTTGGTAGGCGGCACTTGCAGCCTGATGAATAATATCATTCTCAAGCTTCGAAAAAGAAGGGCACAGAGTTTTTCTGCTGACGGGAGATAAATATAAACACAACAAATATGAAAAAGTATTTGAACGGTACGATTTTCCGTATGACAGTGAGAATCTTAATGAGATCATCGAGAGTGTCAATCCGGATGTAACGATCCTGCTGGGAGCTTTTGATACGAACTATCTCTGGAATGGCGAGGAGCGAGAGACGGTTCATTTTATTTCGCATATGGTGAATATCCTGGTGGCCTATTCGGTGGTGAACCGAGGCAAACTGATTTATCTGTCTTCGGATGAGGTTTTCAGTGGCGATTATCCGGATGATATCACAGAAGGAGAGAAATTTTCCGGATATGGAATACGCCCGGCAGCGTTGTCACAGGCAGAGGAGCTGTGTGAGAATTTCCGGGTGAACCGGGGACTGGATATCACGGTTCTGCGGCTGGATCATCTGTACAGCATTCCGAAGGATAAAAATGATATCAACAATATCTGTGCGGGCATGTGTCTGGAGTATCTGCGTGACGGATATATCAAAGCGGATGAGAACCACACCTTTTCGATGTTGTACGAGAAAGATGCCGTGGAATATATTTACAAGGTAGTAAAAAGTAAGAAAAGGGCACATTCGATCTATCATCTGTCATCCAATGATGTGGTAAATGAGGTAGAGCTGGCATCCTGGATCTTGCAGGTGATGCAAAGTGAAGCAAACATCGTGACGACACCGGGGAAAAACGGAAGATGTGTGCTTTCCGGAAGAAAATTTGAAGAAGAATTTGATGTTTACACATTCTGCGACTGCAAAAGATCATTGAAAAGATGGCTCTTTATATGCAGAAGCACAAGGATGTATTTGTAAATGAAGATAAAGAGGGATCCATCCTGAAAAACCTCTGGGAGAAATGGAAATGGCTGGTGCGGGCACTGGTACCGTTTATTGAGAACCTGATCTGTTTTATTCCGTTTTTCATGCTCAATAACCGAACGGTCGGCAGTCAATATTTTGCAAATCTGGACCCGTTTCTGCTCTATGTGCTGCTGTTTGCAATCGTGTACGGGCAGCAGCAGGCAACGTTCTCGGCAATCTGTGCGGTAGCCGGTTATATGTTCCGGCAGATGTATACGAGAAGTAGTTTTGAGGTACTGATAGATTATAACACTTATGTCTGGATCGCACAGCTTTTTATCCTGGGACTGGTTGTGGGCTATATGAGAGATCAGATCCGTACGATGCGGGCGGAGAGTGCGGAGCTGGAGGAGCATTTATCAAGGCAGATCGTGGATATCCGTGATATCAACGAGAGCAACGTGCGTGTGCGTGAGGTCATGGAGCAGCAGCTGGTCGGCCAGAAAGACAGTCTTGGAAAGATTTACAGTATCACAAGACAGCTGGATCAGAGTATGCCGGATGAGGTTGTCTTCCATGCGGTTGAAATGCTCACAAAACTGATGGAAACAAAAGATGTGGCATTTTACAGTGTGGTGAATGATGATTATGCACGTCTCTTTTCGGCATCTTCGGAAAAGGCGAGAAGTCTTGGAAACTCCATCCGCTACCGTGAAATGACGGAAATCTATGATGAACTTCTGGAAGAAAAGGTGTATATCAATAAAACGATGGATGAACGTTATCCGCTTATGGTACGGGGCATTTATGAGGATGGAAAACTGCAGATGGTCATTATGCTCTGGGGCTTAAACTGGGAGAAGATGACACTTGGACGGGCAAACTTCCTGACGGTTGTCAGCTACCTGATCCAGAATGCCGTGCTGCGGGCACAGAGATATATACAGGCCCTGGAAGAAAAGCGTTACAGCTATGGCTCCCGTATTCTGGAAAAAGATGCGTTTGAGTCTCTGGTTCAGGCCTATGTGAAAGCAGAAGAAAAGAACCTGGTAGAATGTACGCTGCTGAAAGTCTGTGTACAGCCGGAACAGTATCAGGAGGTTGGCCAGAAAATGGTTGAAAAGATGCGAGACAGTGATTACATCGGTGTTATGGAAGATGCTCAGCTTTATGTGCTGCTTGCTAATACCGGTCAGGAAAATGCCGTGATCGTTCAGAAGCGATTTGAGGAGAATGGATATCGTACAGAAATTGTGGAGTAGATAAAGTATGTCCCGGAGAATGAAATTTTTATATTTTTACTTGTGATAAACTTTATTGTGGTTGTGATCTATGTGATCTGGAACCATTTGAGAGGAAAAAAAAAAATCTCAGTACATGGATGAAGGCGATCGTGATGCTTTTTATGCCCGGTGGTCGGACCGACGTTTCTCTGTGCGGCCTTTTTGCTGTACAAGCTGTTTATGGCACAGGCGATGGATCTTTCAGATGTTGTTTTCAGCAAAGAGAGAGTCAAAACCTTTATTCCTCCGGATGAAGAGCGGGGAAGAAATATGGTTTCCATCGAAGAAGCTCTGGAGGTTACGGATAAAAAGAGCCTTCGTACATTTATGATGAATGTGATCCGGGGAGATTACCGAAAATATTTGTCTTCGATCTCACTGGCTTTGAATAATGAGGATACGGAGACAGCACATTATGCAGCTTCGATCCTTCAGGATGTACTTGGAGAATTTCGAGAAAACGTACAGGAGAAGTATCAGTTAAGCCAGGTGGAGGATGAACAGCAGGTGCAGCACTGCATTGAGCTGATCGAGTATATGAATCCGATCTTGGAACAGAAAATTCTGACAAATCTGGAACAAAATTCCATGATTGAGCGAATGGATGAGGTACTTGAGAAGGCCTGGAGTCTGGAACCGGAAAAGATCAGCAGTGTGGTCTACGAAAAACTGTGTGCAAGGTTGATGGAGATTCCAGATTATGAAAAATGCGGCAAGTGGGCACAGCGTTCCATGGAGCAGTATCCAGGAGTGCTCTCGAGCTATACCTGCCAGCTGAAACTGTTCTTTTCCAACGGGGATAAGGAGAATTTTTTCCGTGTCATGAACGAGCTGAAGGCTTCGGACATCACGATTGATAAAGAAACACTGGAACTGATCCGAATATTTATGTAATGCAGAAGGATGAAAAGATATGTCAATGACAACTCTGGTTATATTAAGATTTCTGGGCATTTTTGCAGCCTATATGGGTGTGACACTGGCACTTCCGGCACTGATGTTCCGCAGGATCTGCGGGGCAGAAGTCTGGCAGAACAGTTTCTGATGTGTTACACCTTCGGTAATTTTTATATTATCAATATTGTGTTCTTACTGCAGCTGTTGCATATTTCAAATTTCCTTACGCTTGCCGGGCTGACTGCGGTATTGAGTATTGTAATCGGAGGCAGAGTCAATCGGATTCCTTTAAAGCAGCAGGCGGGAAATACCTGGCATTTGTTTGGCAAACTTCTGAGAGGAAGAATGAAATTAAAATCAGCAATTTTTCTTTTCCTTGGAAAATGTGCAGAGGGAATAAAGAGACTGGCGAAATTTTTCTATCGTCATATTGTGAAAAATCCGATCCAGAGTATGCTTCTGCTGGGAATCGGAGTGTGTCTGTGCTGGATCTACGGAAGACAGATTATCTTAGTCTATGGTTATCGTGCATCGGATATCCCGGTGCATATGAGCTGGATCAATGAGATGAGCAGAGGAAAGATTTTTGCGAAAGGTGTCTATCCGTTTGGTTTTCACTGCATAATCTATTATCTGCATGCAGTCTTTCGCTTTGATACGTATGTGATCTTATGCCAGTTCTTTTTGCTCAGGTAATCTTTATGCATCTGGTATTGCTGGCGATGATGAAGCAGCTCTGCAAAACAAAATACATTCCATACATCGGAACTTTTGTATTTCTGCTTGGAAATTTCTGGTCCGGCCAGACTTACTCACGATTTTATGCGACTCTGCCGCAGGAATTTGGTATGATTTTTGTGATCCCTTCCATTTATTTCCTGATCCGGTTTTTTCAGATACCGAAGCAGAAACTGGCGAATAAAGAGACGAGGCTTACGCTGCAGTGCTTTGCGATGACGTTTTCTCTGACACTGGCGATCCATTTTTACGGCACGATGATCGCCGGACTTTGCTGTATCGGGATCGCGTGCGGATTTTGTTTTCGCTTTTTGCGTAAAGAATATTTTCGCCGTATCATGTTTACGGGAATCTGCAGCGTTTTTCTGGCGGTGCTGCCGATGGGGATTGCTTTTGCGACCGGAACGCCGCTTCAGGGTTCCCTCGGATGGGGCTTAAGTGTCATCAATGGAGGCAAAAGTTCTTCTTCGACAGAGACAGAGGCAGACGAAGCAGAAACATTGGAAGTCTCCACCGGAGATGACAAAAATACGGTGCGGGTTGTGAAGCCGGATGGTACGGTTATGGAGATTGATGTCAGTGATCTGCCGTCTGCACAGGAGAACGAAAGCGGCGGACAGACGCAGACAGAAACCACGGCACCGGCCGTGCCAAAAGTATCTTTTGGCGAAAAAATTCGAAAAATTCCGGGGAAAGCAAAAAATGCTTTATCGGAAATGAGCAGTCGAATCCTGGAATTCATTATTAAACTGGATGTGAAAAACATTGGTTATATGATCCTGGCGTCTTTTGCACTGTTGCTTTTGCTCGGACTGGTCTTCTGTATTTTCCGGCAGCCAGGATATGGAGCAATGCTGATGTCCATGGGATTCTGTATGTGGATCGTGACCATTTTGCTGTGTGCAGGCGTGTTTGGACTGCCGCCGTTGATGGATGGAGCAAGATGCAGTATTTATTATGTTTATCTGCTCAGTGCGGCTCTTACGGCACTGGCAGACGGACTGCTGTATATGGTGCTGCCGTTGCGGAAACTGCGGCTGGTAAGGAATGCTGTGTCGCTGGCTGTTGCGGCAGCGGTTCTGATGGGAATGTTCCAGAATCATATGATCAAACAGTCCGATTTCTCCAGCGGTTTTGTGATGAATGGAGTGATCACCTGCCTGAGCAATATTATCCATGAAAATGAAGATAAGACCTGGACGATCGTATCGGCGAACGATGAGACGCAGATGGGAGTGGATCACGGATGGCATTATGAGACGATTACGTTTCTGCGTGGAATGGAAACTCTGGAAAAAAATACGAAAGTCATCATTCCGACGAAAACGGTTTATTTCTTTATTGAAAAAATACCTTTGGATTACAGCGTTACTTATGATAAGAGCGGTCAGTCGATCTCCAGAAAGGGAGCCAGCCGTTCCCTGCCGAATGTGGGCGGCATCGGTATGTATCAGGGAGAAGGAAGATGGATCGTGATGTCCAGAATGTATTATTGGGCACAGGCGTTTATGGAGCTTTATCCGAATGAAATGAAGGTCTATTATGAGGACAATAAGTTCATCTGCTATAAGATCGAGCAGAATATGTATCATCAGTATGATTTTGCGATAGACTACAGATACAATCAGAACAAGATGCAGGATGAGACAGCCGAAGATACACAGGATGAGACGCAGCAACAGAGTGAAGCAACGAATGAAACGCAGCAACAGAGCGATGCATCCGGAAAACAGGAGGCAGGAAAATAGAGTATGGTTTCAAAAAAGAAAATTTTTCAGTATTGTGATTATGATGGTTGTACTGTTATTCCTGACTCAGTTTTCCATGGTACTGCGAGATCAGGCAAACCAGTATGATGCCAATGCCAGTCTGTCTGAGCGAAAAGCAGACGGAAAAGAGGTCATCGAACAGTCAGAAGCAGAAAGAAAGGATCTGTCTTTACTCATTTCGGAAAAAGCGTGCTTTTTATCGGCGATGTTTCCGGTGCTATGGGAACGGAGGTAAAGAGATGGGCGGACTATGTGAAGTGGGATATGTTTTCCGTTAAATCCATGGACGAATACATTCAAAGCAAGGCTCATCTTCCGGAAATGATCATTCTGGAATCAGAAAAGTATGCACAGGGAGAAGATCTGGATTGCCTGGAGCGTTTTCAGAAACGGGGAGCGATCATTGTCTTCGGATGTCTGGAAGATCCGACTCTGATCGAAAATAATGAGGAACTGATGCACTTTCTCGGAATCAGTAAGGTTGTTTCAGAAAAAGTAAAGCTTAATGGTGTAAAGTTATTTGAAGGACTGCTTCTTGGTGGTGAACAGATCTATGAAACGCCGGTTAAAGATGACGAGAAAGACAGGCAGGATCTGACGCTCGATGTGCCGTGGTATCAGGTTGGAAGCGGCACCAAGACCTATATGGTCGGAATGTTTAAGGAACAAACCAGCAGGGATATCAAAAATGAAGATCTGCCGACGCTGATCTGGAGAAATGGTATGTACCGGGGCAGTATTTTTGCAGTGGTCGGCGATTATTTAAAAGATGGCACGGCCAGCGGGATTCTGGATGGAATGCTGACAGAGGCATCAGAGTACAGCATTTATCCGATCGTAAATGCACAGAATCTGTCGATAGTCAATTTCCGGGATTTGCGGATGAAAATAATGCGGAAATGATGGAGCTGTACAGTCAGTCGGTGACCGGAGTCGGACGTGATGTTATCTGGCCGACCCTGATTTCCATTGTGGAACACAGCGACCTGAAGATGACCTGCTTTATCCAGCCCCAGGCAGATTATAAAGACGGGATTGAGCCGGACAGTGAGTTCCTGGAGTTTTATCTGAAACAGTTCAAGGAGCAAAGTGCCGAAGCAGGTCTTTCCATGGAATATAAAAGTGCAGATTCGCTGGAGGAAAAAGTGGATCGTGACGGCGAATTTTTGCAAATGCAGACAGTGATTATCGCTATGGTGCAGCATTTGCGGAAGAACGGGATCTTACCGATGTGCTGAATTTATCGGAGATAAAGCTGCTGAAAAATGTCAGTACGCTGATCTGTGAGTATACCGAGAAGCATCCGGTCGTGTCCTATGCTTCGGACTCGATCACACTGCAGTCGGTAGTCGGTGACGGCATGCATTATACATACAGTGCGGATCTTCGCATGCGAAGCATTCAAAGTGCACTGGGGTATACGAATATCATGCTGAATCTGCAGGATATTTTCTGGCCGCAGAACGAAAAAAGACCGCTGGGAGATCATGGAGAGGCGATTTGCGAGCAATCTTCTGACCTACTGGAATAAATTTAACTGTTTTACGGCGACGACACTTTCCGAGAGCGACCGGAGGGTGCGTACCTTCCTGAATGTGGATTATACGGAATCGCGGGAAGAAAATGTGATCACTTTAAATACGACAAAAGCGGACAGCTGGTTTATTTTGCGGACGCACGGAGAAAAGATCGAGGACATCGAAGGCGGAAGTCAGACAAAGATTGAAAAAGATGCTTATCTGATCCATGCGGAAGATCATACCGTAAGGATACAGGTTGACGAACCGGGGCTTTCCTATGATTCCCGGCATCAGTGATAAAGAAGAGGAAGAACATGAAGGTTTGTATTGTGGCAGAGGGCTGTTATCCCTATGTGGTCGGAGGTGTTTCCGGATGGATCAACAGCATGATCAAGTCATTTCCAAATATTGAATTTATTCTGCTGACGATCGTGGCAAACAGATCCGTGCGAGGCAAGTTTGTGTATGAACTGCCGGAGAATCTGACGCAGGTCTATGAACTGTATCTGGAGGACTGCGAGTGGGAAGAAAGAGAGAGAGAGCGAAAAGTACGAAAGCGTTTCCATCTCTCGAAGAAGGAACGCACCGAGCTGACGAATCTGGTTATGAACCGGAAAATCGAATGGGGTGTGATCTTTGATCTGTTCCAGCGAAAAGGCGTGTCGGTGGATGATCTTCTGATGGGACCGGATTTCTTTCAGATTGTCCGGGAGTGTTATAAGAGACAGTATGCCAATATCGTTTTTTCGGATTTCCTGTGGACGATGCGATCAATCTATCTGCCGCTTTTCTGGACATTGAAGATGAAAGTGCCGCAGGCAGATCTCTATCACTGCGTGGCAACCGGATATGCTGGTGTGCTCGGCAGTATGGCAAAGCATTTCCATAACAGTTCGCTTTTGATCTCTGAGCATGGCATTTACACCAGAGAGCGAGAGGAGGAGCTGATCAAGGCAAACTGGGTCAAAGGTGTCTACAAAAACATCTGGATCGAGCAGTTCAAAAAGATGTCGCTTCTGGCTTATCAGAAAGCAGATACGGTAACATGCCTCTATGAACGTGCAAAACTTCTGCAGATTGATCTTGGCTGTCCGCCGGAGAAGATCCGGGTGACACCAAACGGGATCAATATGGCGAACCTTACAGATATTCCGGGAAAAACCAGGGAGGATGAGCAGTGGATCAATGCCGGAGCAGTGCTGCGTGTCGCACCGATCAAGGATGTCAAGACGATGATCCAGGCGTTTGCGTTTGCGAAAGAGAAAGTTCCGAATCTGAAACTGTGGATCATGGGACCAACGGATGAAGACAAAAAATATGCACAGGAATGTTTTGATTTGGTAAAGGCTCTGAATGTTTCGGAAGTGGAATTTACGGGCAGGATCAATGTCCGGGATTATCTGGGAAAGATGGATTTTACGCTGCTTACGAGCATCAGTGAAGGTCAGCCGCTGACGATCCTGGAGAGCTATGCGGCACACAAGCCGGTCGTTGCAACGGATGTCGGAAACTGTCGGGAACTGCTTTTCGGAGTGAATGACGGATTCGGAGATTCCGGAATCCTGACACATATCATGAACATTGAGGAGATCGCGGAGGCGATGGTGACGCTCGCCTGGCACAAAGAACTGCGGGAGCAGATGGGAGAGGCCGGATACAAACGAGTAAAACAGTTTTACCGGATTGAGCAGATGAAAGAGGTTTACCGGAATATTTACAAGGAGTTTGCAGATCAGCAGCAGATCGAATGGACAGAGAAGCCTTTTGAGATCAGATAGAAAAAGAAGGGAAAGAAGCTATGGCTGGTATAGGTGTTAAATTAAATAACATATATGGAAAAAATACCCTGACAACCGACGTAATCGGTATGGGCTACAGCACCGTCATGACCATCGCTCCGATGCTGACGGTCATCGGTGCACTGTGTATCATGGAATATTTCCTCGATTTTTCTTCGGTCGGATATGTGACAAGGGAGCTGTTTTCCTGTACGGTGCTTTATATCTTTATCTTTGCACTGCTGACGGCATCGCCTTTTAACTCGGTGCTGTCAAAGTATATGTCGGACGTGATCTATGAGGAAACGTATGCGGACATTATGGCATGCTATTATGTCGGACTGTTTTTAAATATTCTTTTGAGTTCTCTGCTCGGAATTCCGTTTTGTATTCATGAATATCTTGTCGGAAAAGTGGATATCATTTATGTTTTTACCGGATATTGTGGATTTATCGCACTGGTATTTGTATTTTATTCGATGCTTTATCTGTCCATCTGTAAGGATTACAAGAAGATTTCGTTCTTCTTTATCATTGGAATGACCGTCACGGTGTTATTGTCCTTCTGGTTTGTGCGTGGGTTACATAAAAGCATCACCTACAGTATGCTTCTGGCACTGACGATCGGATTCTGGCTGATCGCGGCTTTGGAGTTTTCGGTGGTACGAAGTTATTTCCGTGAGAACAGTGGAAATTACCGGGCGGTGTTGGGATATTTTAAAGAATACTGGCCGCTGGTTGTGACAAACTTTCTGTATACGCTCGGACTGTATATCCACAATTTTGTTTTCTGGACGACGGATCTGCGTATGATCGTAGTTCGAAGTTTTGTCTGTGCACAGCCATATGATATGGCAACGTGTCTTGCGATGTTCACGAATATTTCGGCGAGTGTCATTTTATCAGCCGTGTGGAAATGCATTTCCATGAGAGATACAAAGCCTACTCGGAAGCCGTGATCGGCGGAGGAGGGTGCGATATTGAAATTACCAAAAAAAAGAATGTTCCGTATGCTGGCTGAGGAGTTGATGAGCCTTGCCCGTGTACAGTTTATTATTACACTTGTTATATTTTTGTTTTGTATGATCTTTCTTCCAAGGCTTGGATTTGGAGGTATGACCATGCGTATTTATCCTTGTCTGACAGCCGGATACTTCATTCTCTTTCTGATGTATGCGGAAATTATATTTTTATACTATTTCAATGATCTGAAAGGATCTGTGATGACCGGTCTGTCCTTTTGCCTGTCCACTATGATCGGCAGCATCATTTCCACGCATTTTTCGGAAATCTGGTATGGAATTGGTCTGGTAGTTGGCTGCTTTGTCGGATGGAGAGTTGCCTATGCGAGGATCCGAAATATGGAAAAAAATCTGGATATTCATATTTTCTGCAATGGACATTTGTTGAAGAGAACCAAAGGTACCTGCCCGTCGCCGAAAGTATTTGATCGATATCAGGGAGATACAGAAGAGAGGATGAAAGAATCATGAAAAAGGTACTGTTTGTAATCAACACACTTGGCGGTGCAGGTGCAGAGAAAGCTCTGCTGGAGCTTTTGAAAAGATTTCCTGAGAACGAATATGAAGTTTTACTTTATGTACTGCTGGCACAGGGAGAACTGATCCATCAGGTCCCGAAACAGGTGAAAATTTTAAATCAATCTTATTCGGATGCGTCGGTTTTATCGAAAAAGGGAAAGCATATTCTGAACCGGCAGATCTTCAAACGTCTTTTTTTTGTGAGAGGAGCTATTTTCAAAAATCTTGGATATATGCTCAAAAATATGGCAGAAATGCTGAAAAAAGGAAAGCTTTATCCGGATAAGCTGCTCTGGAGGGTGATGGCGGACAGCGCACAGGTGATCGATGGACATTATGATATGGCAGTTGCCTTTCTGGAGGGCGGATCAACATATTATATCCATGATCATATCCGGGCAGACCGCAAGGTTACGTTTCTGCATGTAGATTACAGTTATGCAGGCTACAGCCGCAGTCTGGATCGGGATTGCTATCTGAATTTTGCTCGGGTGTTTACGGTATCCGATGAAGTAAAAAAGAGTTTTCTGGAAGTTTATCCGGAGTGTAGAAGTTACACTGGTGTGTTCCATAATCTTCTGGATAACGAAGAAATTATCCGAAAATCAAAACTGGCAGGAGGATTTGAGGATGCTTACGATGGCAAGCGGATCCTGACGGTTGGACGGCTGACGGCACAAAAGGCCTATGATATTGCTATTGATGCCATGAAGATTTTGAAAGATCATGGTGTAAAAGCAAAATGGTATGTACTCGGTGAGGGTGAGTTAAGGGATAGGCTTCAGATAAAGATCAACCATCTTGGCTTGAAAGATGACTTTATTCTTCTTGGGGCAAAGACCAATCCTTATCCTTACTATGCACAGTGTGACTTATATGTACATGCGACGCTGTTTGAGGGAAAAAGTATTGCTGTTCAGGAGGCACAGATCCTGGGATGCACCTTACTGGTGTCAGACTGCAGCGGAAATCGTGAGCAGGTCATTGATGGTGTGGACGGAAAAATGTGCCAGCTGACCCCGGAAGGCATCAGTGCAGGGATCGAAGAACTTCTTTCAGACGAAGAGAAATGTCGGGAGTATGGCAAGAAAGCCTCAGAAAAGCTGACAGCAGAAAAAGAAGATGTCCTTCAGATGTTTCGATTTAACGATAATTCAGGTGTGCAGTTTTTGAACGCAGAGAAGCGGATTGTGAATGTCCGCTTTACTTTAAAATAAGGGACAGATATGAGGATAAAAGCAAATATGATTGGATTTTGGAAGAAAAAGAAAGCCTGGGAATTTTCACAGGAAGTTCTGGAAGAAGGAGAAGAAATCCTCTACGAAAATTCGGAGAGAGGATGGTACGAGATCTATACCTTTCCGGTGGAAGAAAAATCGATCCACAGGAGTTAAAATGGAGTCTGCATGAGCAGGAAACACTGGCACTTGTCTTGCTGGATCTTCAGAAATTCCGTGAAAAACCGCTGGATGAACAGGCGATTTATAACATAAAAACGATTTTATATTTTTTCGCATCACATAAAAAGATGTGATCCTGCGTCCCGTATACGACCGGGAAGGAAAAGGGCTGGAGGCGGAGCCAGAAAGTTTTGAGCTGGTTCTGACGCATCTCATACAGATCGGGGAAGTGCTGGAAAAAGAGAAGCACAGTGTTCTTGTTTTTCAGGGCTTTCTGGTGGGAAGCTGGGGAGAGATGCATACCTCGGCATATCTGACGGAAGAACATATCAGACAGATGTGGGATATGCTGAAAATACATACCACAGACAAGATTCGTGTGGCAGTGCGGACACCGGCACAGTGGCGTACTTTGATCCCGGAAGAGAAATTTCAGAAACGGGAATGGAAGGCTTTAGGTCTGTTTGATGACGGGATTTTCGGATCGACAACGCATCTTGGGACTTTTGGCACGATGATGCGTGAGGCGGCCGGATGGGAAAAGCCGTGGAGCCGAAAGGAAGAGCTGGAATTTATCGAACAGATCAGCCGTGATTTCCCGTGTGGCGGAGAGGCGATCGCTGAGGCAGATCCGGACAGGGCAGATCAGATCCTTACAAAGGATGCAAAAGCGGTGATATCCGAGATGCAAAAGATGCATCTTGCTTATCTGAATCTGGTGCATGATACGAGAATCCTGAATCAGTGGAAAGCACAGAGCTGCGGCAAAGACGGCATCTGGAGCGGCAAAACGCTTTATGAATACGTCAGTGCCCACCTCGGGTATCGTTTTGTTCTGAAAAAAGTGGAGATGCTGGTGCCAAAACGTGATAAAATAAAGTTTATTTTTGAAGTGGAAAACTGCGGATTCGCTTCCCTGTTTCAGGAGGCACAGCTTTTTTTGATCCAGGAAAACGAAAAAGAAAGAAAAGAGATGCTGCTGTCAGAAGAAGTGCAGAAGTGGCATGGCGGAAGCACATACAAAGTGGAGACAGAGACCGGGGCAATGAAAGGAAATATTTTTCTTCAGATCCGCAGGAAAAAGACGGAAAAATCATTTCTTTTGCAAATAAAAACAGTGCAGACCGCCTGCTGATCGGAAGTCTGCACAGTGTATAAAGCCAGAAAGAGTTCTGTCGGAACGGTAAGAGCTAAGTCCTGTTTCATCATGGGATCACAAGTCTTCCGACAGAAACGGTGGCACTCTCTTCGGAACCGGTGTTTGCAAAATGAATGACCTGTCCGGTGTAGGGATCTTTCATTTCCAGATGCACCTGATAAGTGCCTTTTGCAAAAGAGCGTACATCGAGTTCAATCTTAAACTCAGACTGATCGCTGCCGGCGATCGAGCGGTTGTCGATCTCTGTTTTCATCCGTCTGGACTCGCCTGTTTCCTGGTTCGTGAGGATCAGAGCAGTATCAAACTGCCGGTATGCCGGGGCAAAACCGACGTTTTCAATCGTAAGATACAGAGAGGCCTTGTCGCTCATAAAGGCATGGAAATCCAGGCTGGATGATTTTATAAAGTAGCGGTAGCCCAGATGGGCACGGATATAATCGTAACCGCTGCATCCGGAAAATACGCCGGAGCCGGTGTAAGTAGAATTTTTCCATTTATTCAGCACGGCAAGATCGTGATCCGAATTCAGGTACGATACGCACATTGTGGACAGATCCGAAATGGCATTGTCCAGGTTATTGTATTTATTATCGATCGTGACTTCACCGCCGTTTGGAACATACTGGCAGAGCTTGTTCTGGAAAAGAAGTTCTTCGCTCCTTGTGCCCTGTTCGTTAAATTCACTGGCGGAAGTCAGTGGTGTATCATCATATGTACCGAGATCATAGACAGAGCCGAGCATACCGTCATTGAAAAGTCCCAGTCTGGAAGCAAGGCTCCCCTCGTCGCTCTGGCCTGCCATTGGTGTACGGCTGTAGAGAATGCCGCGGAGCTGAGCCGGGGTACGCACAGCAAGATAGATCGAAGGCGAAATATTCTTTGCCAGTGTCTCTGCAAGCTGACGCATCTGGTCAATGTCTCCGTAGTTGGTATTGTTCATCTCGCCATTGTTGCCGATAAAAAGTCCCTGAAGGATATAAATACAGTCGGCATGGGCATTTACTGTGGCAGAAACCTGCTGGATGTGGTTTTTGATGCGGTAAAAATCAGAAGGCTCCGTTTTTTGGGCTTTGCCGTCCCAGTCATAGAGAAAGCGAAGAATGATCTGTTTTTTCTTCTTTTCGCAGATCTTAAAAATGCGGTTAAGCTGCGAAAGAGCGTTGGCACTGAGATCCTGATCAGCATAATTCCGCAGATTGATCTCCAGAAGCATGAGAGGGTACGGAGTGTCCTTACAGCTTCTCTGGCACCAGATGTCGGCATCCCTGGCAGTTTTATCCTCGGCAAGTACATAGCCGTTTATCTTATAGAAACCGCAGAAAGGGTTTGTAATATCCGCTGTAGATTCTTTTGAGTCTGCCGGTGTATAGACAACGTTCAGCTGCCGCACCGACAGGGCATAAAAAGAAGCTGCGATTACCAGTGCAACGCACAGAGTAAAGACGGCGATATTGCCCCAGAAAGATAATTTTTTTCATAAAATGGTTTAGCTCCTTTTGGATTTTATGTCTATTTGTCTTTTTGGCTCATGTTATGACATTGGGGTCAAAAGATGCCATACGAATTGTTCCGTACTTCGTACTCACACAATTCTGGCATCATGTTATTATACCTAAAAAAAGAAAGGATAAGTGAAGATTGAAACAGAAATCAAGGACAGAATATTCTGTTATGAATACAAGTGTAGCGTTTGTGGCACAGGTTTCGGCAATTCTGATGGGATTCTTTACAAGAGTTGTTTTTACGAGAATGCTCAGCGAAGGTTACGTCGGAATTAACGGCCTGTTCACCGATATTTTGAATATTTTGTCGTTATCCGAGCTTGGCGTTGGAACGGCAATCACTTATGCATTGTATGCCCCGATCGCAAAAGGGGATATTAAAAACAACAGATTCTGATGCGGATGTTCCGCAGCTTTTATCGCATGACGGCACTTTTTGTCATGGGGGCAGGTCTGTGCCTGATCCCATTTCTGGATATTCTGATGAAAGACCGCCCGGACGTGGATCATCTGGTGCTGATCTATTGTCTGTATCTGTTAAATTCGGTGGTATCGTATCTGTTGATCTATAAAAAACCTTGATCGATGCTCATCAGATGAATTATATTACTGTACTGTATCACAATGGGTTCCTGGTGCTTCAGGATGTCTGTCAGATCATTATTCTGATCACGACAAAAAATTTTGTCCTGTTTCTGAGCGTTGCCGTAGTGTGTACGATTATCGGTAATGTGTGCATGTCCAGAAAAGCAGATGCATTGTTTCCATATCTGAAGGAGACCTGTCATGAAAAACTGCCGCAGGAAGAGCGGCGGGATATTTTAAAAAATGTAAAAGCCATGCTGATGCATAAACTTGGAAATGTGGTGGTCAATAATACCGATAATCTGCTGATCTCCAGTTTTGTCGGAGTGGTCAGTGCCGGAATTTACTCCAATTATTTCCTGATCATCGGTTCAATCCGTCAGGTTCTTGAACAGGCTCTTCTGGGGGTTTCTGCAAGTGTCGGAAATCTTGGAGTACTGGAGGATAAAGACCGGGTCAAAAGCGTTTTTGAACAGCTGTTTTTATCGGGTACTGGCTGTTTGGATTTGCCGGTATCTGCCTTTTTGAAATGTTGAATCCATTTGTGGAATTTGCGTTTGGCAAAAAGTATCTGTTTCCAAGAGAAATCGTGCTGGTTCTGTGCATCAATTTCTTTATCAACGGGACAAGAAGAGCAGTTTTAATCTTTAAAGAGTCGATGGGACTTTTCTGGTATGACCGTTATAAGGCGATCGCAGAGGCATTGCTGAACCTCAGCATTTCCATTCTGCTTGTACTTCATTTCGGAATTGTGGGAATTTTTATCGGAACGTTCTGCAGCACGGTTCTGACCTCTGTGTGGGTAGAACCTTATATCATTTATAAATATCGTCTGAAAAGACCAGTATCTGAGTTTTTCAAAACATATGCATACTATATGCTTGTCATGGCAGGAGTGTGGACGATTGCAGAATGTTGCTGCCGGATCACAAGCGGATCGCCGCTCTTCCTTCTGGTTTACCGTTTCTGTATCTGTCTGCTTTTGGTCAATCTGCTTCTGTGGGCAGTTTACCGCAGAACGGATAACTGGAAAAGAACAGAAGCCCTGCTGTATAAAGTATTTCAGAATATATGGAAGAAAGTAAGGAAAAAGTGAGTATGAGCGAAGAAAAAGGAAAAATATCTGTGATCGTGCCGGTCTATCAGGCAGAAAAATATCTGGCAAAAGCACTGGACAGTGTGATAAGCCAGGATTACGAAAACTGGGAATTGTTTCTGCTTGTTCGAAAATCTTCGGATCAAAGTGAAAAGATCGCCAGAGATTACGAGAAAAAATATGACAGCATCCATATGATAGAGCGGGGAGAAAATAAAGCCGGTGAGGCGAGAAATCAGGGGCTGGAAAAGGCACAGGGAGAATATGTGCTGTTTCTGGATTCGGATGATTATCTTCCGGATGCATCCGTCATGCAGCGTTATGTCCGTATGGCAGAGCAGACAGATGCAGATATTGTAGTTGCCAATTATGCGAGACTCTGGAACGGAAAAATGCTGCCTGCAGTCAGCCACGCATCTTTTTCCAGATATCATCGAGATTCTCAGGAATTTCAGTTTCGCGGCTTCTTTTCCGCCGGGACACTGTCTTATGTGTGGGGCAGACTTTACCGCAGATCGTTTCTTGCACAGAATCAGATCCGTTTCGCAAAATATGATTATGCAGAAGATAAATTTTTCAACATGCAGTGTTATCTCTGCCGTGCAAAATATATTTTCCTTTCCCGGATCGGCTACATTTATCGAAAAATGAAACATCCATATCCAGCCGGTACCGTGCAAATTCCAGCGAGTGCTGGATTGCGATGGCACGCGATCTGAAAGAATGGATGTCGGATCATGAAATCCAGATGGAGTCCTGTGAAGAACTTGTCTGGTATCTGATCTTTTTTGCGACATTTTTGATGCAAAAATGGAATATGAAGAACACAAAAAGAAACTGAGATTTATCTGGAAAACGCTGCGGCTTTATGGAAAAGATGAATTTGCACGGGAATGTCTGTGCAGACTGGCAGCAGATAAAAAATCTGGAAATTACAGGATAAGAAATGGGTTGTTATGACCAAAGGATTCTGTATCGGTATGAAGCTTAAGCTTTATCTGTTGCTGTCCATCGGAATCCGCAGCCTGATCCGGCGAAGAATAGATGAGAAATTATCTGATACCGGACTGCGGGAAGTGTAAATACAGGCAGCGACTCCGTCAGGAATCGCTGTTTTCAAAAAATACGGATCAGCTGTGTCTTCTGATTGCTTTCTTTGAATCGCTGCAATGTTTCCCGGAAGGTGGTGTTTCGGAGCGTATAAGTATTTTTCAGAAAACAGAAAAACGTAATCGGCCACAGCATCGGCCACAGAAGCGGACAGCGTCCTGCTTTTTGAAAACGTACTTTCATCTGCAAATGTCCTTCCCGGAAATAAGTAAACAGATTTACTTTTTTTTATAAGAATGACTGCCAACAAGTTCCTGTGATACATCCGCACCGAGATCCCCATCCTCCAGGATCCTGGACAGGAAAGCATCGCAGTCGGAGAGATCGTAGTGCACATCCGGATCGATCATCTCCGGTAAATTCAGATATATTCGGCAGGTTTCTAGGACGCTCTCGTAGAGATGGAGAATGTGCGACTGCTGACACCAGCTGTGGATCTTTGCAAAATCAACCTCCTGTGCATGCTGCTCCAGATAAAAAAGAAAAATCAAACAGCAGCCGGATACCAAATCCGCTGTAGAGATAATGTTTCAGCATATGGTGGATCATGTAAAACACGTATTCCGTAGGCGGAAATACATGGTAAGAAGATCCGTTGATTTCCTGTGTTTCTGCTTTCAGATTTTCAGCGGAAAAGACTTCATCGATCAGCTGGTTCGCAGGTTTATACTGATATACTCCAACCACACGGTAATGCAGCTCCAGAAGAAAGCTGCGTCCTGTCTTTTCAAACGTATAGCGATAAGTGGTGTGATGATCAGAAAGTTCTTCTTCATCCAGATAGCCGTTTTCATGCAAAATCTGTTCTGCACAGTGAAACGCATCTTTATCATTAATATAGAGATCCAGATCGCCGAGTTTGCGATATTCAGGAACCGGATAAGAGGCAGCAAGGCTGATCCCCTTCATAACAAAGCAGGTAATGCCATGCTTTTCCAGAAGCGATACCGTGCGACGTGTGAACTGATCGATCTGATAGTAATTCAGCATCATGTGCTTACTCTTCTGAAGTATCTGCGGATAAAGACCGGTATTTCGGAAATAAGGAAGTACAAACGGAAGCGTACAGTGACGGTCTGCAAGTGCAAAAAAGTGCAGGATAATCTTCCGGTGAAATATCCGGCAGATCCGAAGAGGGATCATCAAATGGCATGGTGAGCATTTTTAAGTAAGTGTTGTATAATGAATCCATAGCAGGTGGCTCCTTTGATCATGGTATGGGGACTGATTTTCACTTTTATCTCAGTCGAGAAGACTCCCACTTCTGCAAGCGGTGAGTAATAACAAGTCTTTTTCAGTGGAAGTACAATCTCCGACTGAGATAAACGCTCCGCGAGAATGTGCAGTGATTCTGAGATGAAGATGTCAGCTTACGCTGACCAGAATCACGCACCAAGTCTCACGTGCGTTCGACTTGAAAAAGTGGCGAACAACAAATTTGTCTTAGTTATCATAACATTTATAAAATAAGAAGAAAAGAGGAAAAAGGAATGAAAAAAGCAGAAGGTTACGTGATACGAAAGTTAGAAGAAGAATATGTGCTAATCCCATGCGGCGAGCGTGCCGAAGAGATGAACGAGACAATCTCCTTAAGTGAAACAGCGGGATTTATCTATATCAATGCTGACAAAGCAGACAGTACAGAGGAGCTGGCAGGGCTGGTTGCAGAAGAATACGATGTGCCAAAGTCAGAAGTATTGGAAGATGTAAAGGCAGTGGTAAAAACATTACAGCAGAAAGGAATTCTGCTGTAAAAAGAATCTGCTATTTAGATCCCCGCAAAAAGCAGTGATGCGAAAACAGACAGGACGCAGCGGCAGCATAAAAAGCCACAGAGCAGAGAGAAAGCGGTACAGCGGATTCTTTACCGAAATTTCCTTTCCATTGCGTACAAAGGCGATCAGGCGGCCTTTGATCTGGTCGGCACGCAGCGGACCTTCGATTTCAGATTGATTGTCTCCGACCATAAAGAATCCCTCCGCAGTGATCTTACAGATGCGGTGCAGGACAAGGATACTCTGGTCACGGCGGTAAAGAACGACATCGTTTTTGCGGACCGTGTCGGCAGAGACGGATTCGATCAGGGCTTCATCTCGCCCCGGGATAAAGAGCGGGTACATACTGTAGCCCTGTGGTCTGATGCGGATGATGTTGCCGTCCTGAAGCAAAGCTTCAAGATCAGGTCTGGAAGATGCCATGAAGAAACCTCCTGTGGATCGTTGTTTTTGGTCTTACTGAGTTTTGATTTTAGCATTTTCAGAGCAAAAAAACAATGCTGTAACGCTGTAAAAGATATGGGTGTCAAAACTCCCCAACTATGATGCCTACGGATTGTTCCGTGCGTTGCACTCCCACAATCCTTTCTACGCTCCGCTTCGGTCGGTGCTAAACATGTGCCACTGGCACATAGCACCCCAGTATTCGCATATCGTGGGATTATCATCCCACTTTTATGCTCATATCGGGGCGGGTCCCAAGGTCTTTCATCCACCTATGAGCAAGCTCATGTGGATTTAGACCTTTTGACCCTGGCATCATAAAAAAGCATAAAAAAAATATTGACTTTTAATTCTTACAAGATTAATATATGTTTAAAAACAAAGGAGGTAAAAGACTATGAGAACATATAAAAAACCAGTCGTATCTGTGGATGCAGGAATGACAGAAGGTGTATATGCAGCAAGTGGTGCTGCACAGGGAACCCTGAATGTTACATACTACGGTGTATGGGACAGATGGGGAACAAATGGCGGTAAAGGACTTGCTATGGCAAACTGGTCCGGTATCGACGGAACCATTACTCTGAACGTTCATTTTAACGATACAGTAGATCAGGCAGAGACAGACGATGCATCTGTACAGGCATCATGTTCAGGAAAAACTGCTACTTTTGTATTTGCAAGCACAGCAACAAATCCGCTGACGATGGGTATCCATCTGAACCATGGAACAAGCATTGATAATCTTAAAATGACAAGCTTTGAATATTCTGTAAAATAATTTCAGGGTAAAAGATATTGGGTGATCTGTTTTAAGTGTCGGTATCACAGACGGATCACGTACAGAAGCATAGATAAAAGACAAAACCGTTTCTGGTTTTGCCTTTTTTCGAAAAAAAATACTGTGATCAGAAATCTCCCATCAGTTTTTCAATCTCTTCATCTTTCAGCACTTCACATTTTTTTTCACGTATCGCATAAACACGAGTGCAGATATTGAGTACGGTCGGTCGGTGAGTCGTGACGATACAGGTTCTCGGATAGGTATCCTGCATGATGTTTTTCAGCACCTTCCGTTCGGTAGCGACATCGAGTGCGGAGGTTGCTTCATCGAGCAGCAGGATCGGCGAGTGTCGAAGCAGTGCCCTGGCAATGGAAAGTCTCTGTGCCTGTCCTTCGGAGAATCCGCCGCCGCGTTCTTTGACCATGCTCTGAATGCCGTCCGGAAGCTTTTCCACGAAATCCCAGGCACATGCCAGCTGCAGGGCGTGGATGATTTCTTCGTCGGTGGCATCTGGTTTGACGTTTCGCATATTTTCTGCAATCGTACCGGAAAACATGGTATTTCCCTGTGGTACATAAGAAAACAGTTTTCTGGTGGAAGGTGACATTTCAATCTGTGTCCGATGGTTGTCTCCGGCACAGACATGATACGAACCGCCCGATGGCTGGAGCAGCGACAGGATCAGCCGCAGCATCGTTGTTTTGCCCTCCCCGGAAGGGCCGACCAGGGCAACGATCTCGTGTGGATAAGCTTCTATGGAAGCATCGCGGAACACTTCGGTTCCGGTGTTGTAACTATAACTCAGATCCTGCATGGCAATGCCGATGCCTTCTGATCTGTGATCTTTTCAAAGGCAATGACCTGGGCATCATGGCTGTAATCCTCCTGCGGCATTTCCACAATATCCATCAGACGGCCGGCAGAGATCGTCAGGGAAACTGCAGACGGAACAAGGCTGGCAAGCGAATTGACAGAGCTTGTCAGAGTCCCGGACAGGGAGAGGAACATGGTCATTGTTCCGTATGTAATGGCATTGCTCCAGACGCGGTAAATTCCCCAGCCGTAACAGCTGTAGGATACGATAAATCCGATCAGCGTCATCAGGATGGAAGTCAGCATGGACATTTTCTGAAAATCCATTCGCATCTGGATATATTCTTTTTGCAGAGATTTCAGGCGTTCGATGTAAAAATGGATCAGGTCAAATGCTTTGATCGTCTGGATATTGGAAAACGTTTCCTGATTAAATCCATACATTTTGGCGTTCATAGCGGCACTCTTTGCATTGTTGTTGCTCATGCGGCGGAGCAGTGGTTTTGACAAGATCGCACTGAACGGAATGCCGATCAGGGCAAACAGGGCAAAGGTCGGATCGTAGTAGAGAACGACGGCAAGTGCACTGATAAAACGGAAAATGTAAATGACCAGGTTCGGGATCCAGTTGAGGATGCCGCTGGAAATATTCGAAGCATCGGAGCTCCAGCGGGTGACCAGATCACCGGTGTGATAGTCGGTCAGGGACTCCCAGTCGGTAACCAGCATTTTTGCGAAAATGTCATTTTTGATCTCTGAATTGACTTTCAGGTTGATGAATGTCGAAGCGTAAGTGGATGCCTGTGAAAATAAAATATTTGCAATGGAAAAACCGATCATTGCGGCAAAAGTGGAGAGCAGTTTGCCGGTCTGGTGTCCGGTGATGATATCTATTAAATCTTTTGATATAAAACTGGAAACCAGTGATACGCCGGAACCGGCAATGCCGAGCAGTGTATAAACAACCATGGATTTCCAGTAGCGTTTTCCATACTGCCAGATCCATTTGGACTGCAGCCACATTTTCTGAAGATTCTCCGGTTTGAGGTGCTTCCATATCAGCAGCAGTTTATCTTTCATTGTTTTACTGCCTCCCACAGATCGATTCTCTGACGCATTTTGTGTGCCGCAGAAGGATTTTTCATACAAAGGAAATGGAAGACCGGAATCTCATCTGTCAGTGTTTCTGCAAATGCAAGGCTGCGTGAGACCAGCTCATCTGTCCAGGACGGGGAGATCATCCGCTGCATGACACGCAGAACTCGTTCTGCTGGAGTCATGATCTCAAAGCGGTTGTCTTTTGCATCGCGTCCAAGTAGTACAATACCGCCAAGCCTCTGTTTTTCGGTGGTACAGATGCCGGAAGTTCCGCACCATGGAATACCGTAAACAAAAAACTGCCCGTTTTCTTCGCCGATCAGGTTTAAATCCCCGTTCAGGAGCGGTGTGCCGAAAAGCTCCTTCCAGAGATTGGTGTGAGTGGATTTTCCCATGCCGGAGTGACCGGAAAAGAGCCATGCCTTTTCTTTATAAAGAAGCGAAGCAGAATGAACGGCGAATTTTCCGTTTTTCTGAGCGATAAAAAGGAAGAATGGCCGAATTGCATGGAAAAGGCTTTCAAGGTTGCTCTCTGTTACGGCGGAAGAACAGTAAATCTGTACAAGATGGCCGTCTTTTGTCATATGGGCTTCAAAAATATTTTTCAGTGTCGGAAACAGCATCACATAGCCGTCAGCATGTTCGAGGATGGAAAGTTCCCGGTTTCGAAGCAGTACGGTGCCGTTTTGCTTTGTCGGACTCTGACAGATCAGATGGATTTCCTGTGTGATTTTTTGGGCTGTTTTGGGATCACAGGCAAAAGCAGAAAATTCTTTTTGGAAAAAGTTCTGCCGGTCCGCACAGACGGATCACCAGATCTGCAGTGTTCATATATATAGAAGAAAGAGAATCGGCAGAATCACCGTCATCCTTTAAAATGTCAAAAGAAGTAAGCTGATTCAGAAATAAAGTTACGTCCTCTTCAAGCATCGGAAAGTCGGATTCTTCCAGCTGATAATGCTCGGCAAGCTTTTTTACAAGTTCTGCATGCTTTGTGGTATCACAGAGACATTCCCACAGAAAAGCGCCCGTTTCATTGAGAAACAGTCCCTTTTTCTGATCGGCAACCTGCTGACCGAACGGAAGAAGATAGTAAGAATCTTTGATTTTTTTCAGGACGAACCCCGGTTGTTTTTTAAGCATAATTTTTGTCTCCTTTCAAAGACTGTACGGGGCAATTATATAACAATCGGGACAGAATTGACAGAAGAAAATTTTCGGTCTTTAAGAATGATTCGGATAGGCCGGATGAAAGCATAACAGCAGGATTCAGATGCAAAAAAACTCATCTGGCCGGTGTGATGCAGATTTGCAGCAGATGGTATTCTGTGTTAAAATAGAGGGGCGAAAAACGGGAATACAGGGAAAGATGGAAAATCATTACAGAGGTGAAAGAGATGGAGGAAAATGCAAAATCAGAGGAGGAGTCATTCAAGACTCCGGGGGGGAACGTATCGTAAAACTGTGTGAAAAGCAGCAGATCTCCCAGAGGGAGCTGGCAAGGAGGATCGGTGTGACATCTTCACAGATCAGCCGTATTTTAAAAGGGGAGACGAAAACGATCAACAGTGATATGTTGATGGCTCTGGCACAGGAGTTTGGCGTATCCACGGATTATATTCTTGGAATTGTGAACAATCCGGAAAATACGCAAAGTGTGGAAAATACAGAAAACCTGCCAGCAGAATCAAAAGACATGGAGGAACGCAGGGAACAGCCGTTTCACACGCCGATGCTTCTGATGAGTTCTTCTTTTCCGCTTGGCGGCTGCATAGATTTTATTGAGTCACTTGCAGATCAGGACGAAAAGATGATGGCGTACGCAGAATATTATTATTTCAGCGGCCATCACGAGAAGGCGGTAGAATATGCGGAAATGTATCTGGATCATCCGGATATCATGCTGAAGATGTCGGCCTGCCTGATCTATACATTTGCAAATTTGTCGCTGAACCATATCCATTCGGCACGGATGGGGCTGAACAGGCTGACGGAGAATCTCGATCAGGTGATGAAAGGAAATACGGATCGGAAGGCAAAGGCATTTGGTGTCTTTGTAGCTGTCGCGGCACACACACTTCTGCATCTTCCGGTTGGCGATATTCCGCCACTGTCAGATTATGTCGGAGAATTCAAAAAAAGGAAAACAGCTGTGGGGTGTTTACGTGCTTGCACATAAGGCATATCTGGATCGGGAATACCAGCGTTCTCTTGGCATCGTGGAGGCATGTCTGATGACGACAAAAGAGATATATCCGATTTCAATGATCTACCTGAATCTGGTGGCGGCAATGAATGCCATGAATCTGATGCAGACAGAGCTTGCAAAGAAATATTTTATGCAGGCGTGGGAGATCGCAAGACCGGATGGTCTGATCGAAGGCATCGGCGAACACCACGGACTTCTGCAGGGGCTGATCGAGACTTGTCTTAAGAAAGATTATCCGGAAGATTATGAGCGGATCATCGCAATTACTTATAAGTTCAGTTTTGGCTGGCGGCGGATCCACAACCCGGATACGAATGAATATGTGGCGGATAATTTAACAACCACAGAGTTTACGATTGCCATGCTTGCGAGCCGCGGCTGGACAAATCAGGAAATCGCTGATTATATGCAGATCACGCCAAGAACCGTGAAACAGCATATGACCTGTATTTTCAACAAAATGAGTATTTCCAACCGAAAACAATTAAAAGACTATATGCTGAGATGATGCCGAATGTTTAAAAAATTGCGGGACTTACTTTGTAACGGAGCAATTCGTAGCATCATTTAAAAGAACTAGGTATTACCTGAAGTTAAAAAGAAAATTTTTCTTTGTAAATGGACATTCTGAAGAGGAAATGTCCATTTTTTTTGTCAAATGGACGATGTCTGTAAAAATTTTTAAAGTAAAATATAAAGAGGAAAATGTGCCGGGGACGGCACAGGGGAGAATATTAAAACAGAAGGAGGCGTAGTTTATGGAGAAATTAAAGCCAAAAATCTCGAAAAAAGTCAAAAAAAGTTTTAAGTTCCGTGCTGGCGGCAACGCTTGTGCTTGGAAGTGTTCCGGCGAGTACCTTTTGGGTGATGCCATACAGGTGCGTGCGGCGGCGTCTTACAGTCCGCAGAAGTATGGTGTGGGCGTACTGTGCCGGGATCTGACGACCGGAGACAAGGCAAAGGAAATTTTCAATGCACTGGTACGCTGCAAGTCCAAGAAAGAGGATTCGCTTTACGGCAGTATTTACAACAATGTTGGTATGGTGAAATACAAATACAGCAAGACGAAAGCCGGCTCCGGGGAGACATTTTCAGTCAAAGTGCAGAAGGACTATCCGGTGCTGTACAATCAGTCCGGACAGATCAGTCAGAATCTGATGGCATACATAACGAATGATAAACATAAGAATTTCGGACACCACTGGGGAAACCGGACGCAGTACGGGAAAATTATTTTTGGTTATCCGACCAGTGCAGATAATAACAGTTTCTGGCTCGGGCAGAGCTACAATACAGGCGATCATAATTCAGATGGAAGCTGGACGGTCGGGGATCGTGATACCTGGGCAGCATTTCGGCCATCGCTGGGACAGAATAAAAGAGCAGCTCTCTATGTGACTACGAAAAAGGGCTGCGGCAGCTGCGGAAGTGCCAAGATCCAGAATGTATCGATTGCATTTAAGGATGAGACCGCTCCGAAAATCAAGAGGATCACGATCACGAGTGATAAAAACTCTGACACACCGGCCTTGTATTTTAAGGAAGGTCAGACGATTTATGTAAAGGTGAAATTCAGCGAGTATGTGCGTCTGGCAGATAACAATGCAGGCAGTACACAGTCAAAGAACATCAGACTGGCATTGTCGCTTGGACAGAAAAATACGGCAGATGTGGCAACTGCGTATGCGAATCTGGATACTTTGAAAGATGATATTGCAATATTTTCTTATAAAGTCCCAAAACCATTGATAACAAAACGGTGGATTTTTATGTGTCCGGACTTGCGGATATCGGCTATCAGACATCGATCATTGATCAGAACGGCAGCAAAAATTATGACCGAAATTTTGTCGGTTATGATGGGGTACCTTGTCTAATGGAAGTGGGACGATGAAAAACTGAAAGCAGCTGTTGGGAGTTCCAATTATAACACACTGAAAAAAAACAAGCAGTGCCATTACAGACCTTGCTGGCAATCCGCTCAGTCTGGACGGATTTCGCAATGTGAAAAAAGGATCCGCAGGATGCAGCGTGACAAGGGCATACCTGGATACGGTAAATCCGATCGTCGAAACAGTTTCGATCACCACGAACCAGAAAAACCAGACACAAAATGCAAACGAAGCCAATTATCTGAAGGCCGGAACGACCGTGACGGTATCTGCTGTTTTAAATGAACGCATCCAGAAGATCAGTGATGCCAACCGGAAAAAGATCATCGCTTCTTTAAATATCAAAAAGAAAGACGGCAGTCCGGTGAAACTTGAGGCAAAATATGTTTTTGATCAGTCGTCAACCGGAAAAACGGTTGTCATATTCAAGGATTTTATCGTGGATCGGGATATGGTTTTCCAGAAGCAGGATAAATTGAACTACAAAAAGAAAACGGATTATAAAGTGACGATCACGGAAATTGCAGGCCTGAGCGAGATCAAAGATTATTCCGGAAATACACTTTCTGTGGCAAATGATCTGAGAGGCAGTACAAGTAAAGATTTCTATCTGGATAACGAAGCTCCGACGATCATGATCGACAGTCAGGCTGTATCAGAAACAAACGTATGAGATGGCGAGAATGACGAAGTCAGAAGATGAAGTGTATTCTCTGGCGTTCAGCGTAAAAGATTATGATACGGTGAGCGGAAATACTTCAGGGCCTCTGGCATCGGGTGTGATCGGCGGAAAAGCCAGCATGACGGTGAACCTTCAGGGACAGGGAGATGCCAATAAGTTCTGGTATTATGCATCACAGACGGCACTGAAAGAAGATGAGATCGACCAGACAGGATTCAAAGAGGCACAGTCTGGAAAGACAAAGATCGATCTTGATCTGACCAATGATACAACAGATCTTCATCTGTATCTGAAATTCGACAAAAATATTGATTATTCTTCAGTAAACCACCGAGTCAAAAAGAAGGTATCTGCAAGTGATATCAATCATAATACAAAGACCGTAACAGCAAAATACAGCTACACGGCAAAAGACAAGATCGCTCCTGTGATTTCTTATGAGAGCATACAGCTCAAAGAAAACAATGACAACAGTGCATATCAGGAAGCCGTTGTGAGAGTTAAAGATGCAGGCGGCATCAATATCGACAATATCCGCTACTTCTGGCTGGAAGAAGGCAGCACGCTTCCGGGAAGTGACAAATTTACTACGGCAGCTGTGGGGGATGTGACGGTTGTGAGCCAGTCCGGCGATAAAGTGACCGAGTGCCTGGTTACGATTCGGACGAAAACAGTCGGAGCAAACCAGACTTATCAGGCAGCACTTTATGTCTCTGCAGCCGATATCGCAAAGAATGAAACCATAAGCGAAAAACTTGCAGATGCGGCAATCGACCGAAATATTCCGGCAGTGGAAATTATAACACCGGAAACAAAAACGAACGAAGCAAACAAAGAATCTTCGCTGAAAGTCCGCGGTCCGATCACTTCTTCCGCAAATGAAGCGGAACTGTTTGTGGCAGTAAAAGATCCGATCGAACAGGATGCTTATTTTATCCGCAGCGTGTCAGGAAAGGCATCAGAAATACTGATCGATAACGAAGAATTTTTGGATGCGGCAAAACTTCCGTATTCTTCCGGATATCAGAGCAGCGAGACCGGAAAATGGTCCTACGGAACGCTTATCATGACCGGAGATCAGAAATATGAGATCACGACAACTTACAACAGTTTAAATGATGCAAATGCGGCGACCGTAAGAGAACGTTTCCTGGCGGTCAGCGGAAATAAATACTATGGAAATGTAACCGTTGCAGCAGGGTCCGGTTTTAAGAGCAGTGCTTTTGCGACAAGCGGAAATAAAAAACATTTGATGCATCAAAAGGAAAACTGGTCACAAAGACCTTTACCATGACTCCTGACGAGTATGGATTTTCCGATAAGAAAGATGTAAAAACCGGAAGTTATCAGATCGACCGGACACCGGCAAATACCGTGACGATCAAAACAAAGGATAATGCAAATTACGGGCAGCAGGTAAAACGGGAAGATTTTGGAGATGCATACAATCCGGAGGTAAACGGAGCAGAATATCTCTCCACACTTACCGGGGCAGCATTTGACATCAGCTTTGCAAATCAGAGAACCAGCCATTTTGTGATGGATGATATTGATTATGCATCGCCGAATACCTATATCTGCCTGAAACAGACAGAAGGTGATAAGGAAACTGAAGTTTACCGGTGGAATATCATAAAGGGAAAATCCAGCCAGACGGTAGAAATTCCGGAAGGTCTGACACTGCCAAACGGACAGTATAAACTGGAAGTTTCTGTCAGCAACAAACAGGGTAATTCGGCAGAACCGGTCATTACGACGGAGCAGTATGACAACATTTATCTTTATAATTATGATGCTGATATGACAGAAGCATTTGGTATCAGCAAAGTGACGGGAAGTATTCATTTTGCAGCAGAAGATCCATATCAGGGAGCAGATAAAGTTCCGTACTATGGATTTGCCGCAACCGGAACGTATGAATTTAACCGGACCGTTGTGGATGACCAGAAACCGGATTTTACCGCAACCGGAGCGGATGGCTATACGACAGATGTTCTCTATCTTGGAAACTGTGCAACATCTGAGACAACGGAAGGGATTACTTACAACCGCAGCATTCAGTTTACGGTAAACGGCATGGAAGATTACGATGTCGGCAATTACTGGATCAAAGTCTGGGCGGGTGATAACGAGGCTTCTGCGAAATGGTTCCCACTTAAGGATTATGATGCAGAAAATAAAGTGATGATGTTTGACGTAAAGCCGACGGATGCAAAAGCAATGTTCCAGGTGGAGGATGCGGCAGCCTTTTATGCAGGCGGATATGCAAATGCAGATGTATGTGCAGTTCCGGTCTTTGAAGGCAGCAACACGATCTCTTATGAACTGATGAACGTTGGAGGCGTGAAGTCACAGCGTCACGAAGTGGAGATTTATTATTCTGCAAAAGCACCGGATTTCAAAATAGAAGTGGAAGAAAGTGAGGCTTCCAGGCAGAGTATTTCTGCAGCAGTAACAGAAGCAGACAGTACGATGGTTGCAAAAGATCCGGAAATGTATGAAGTGAATCTTTCTGCTTCCGATGACACTGCGGATACGCTGATAAAAGAGAGAAGTTTTGCTTATACAGAAAACCAGCGACACCTGTATTATCTGCTGGATGGATATGGAAACTTAAGCTATCAGCAGTTTTATATCACAGATGTGGATCATACAGCACCAACAGCAGAGTTTACAGTGTTAAAAAGTGCTACAAGCGAGATTACTGCAATCAGCACAGACAGCACCGCACAGAACGAAGGAGAAACGGATGAACATATCACAAATCCGAGCTTTGAAATTGAGATCCGCGACGATCGGAATCTGAAAAATGCAAATATTCAGCTGATCATCGATGGAAAAGATCCGATCCATGTGGTACAGACAGACGATGGATATGGATCCGACTGGGATGGCTCTTATTACTGCGGTATGGAGTTCACAAAGGATATCAACCAGAGTCTAGGTTTTCTGAGTGAAAATTATCTGGTGAATAAAGATGGCAGCCACACCCTGCGTCTTATGGGAGATTTCAAGGCAGACATTGATCTTTCCAAAGAGAAAGGACTTCATATGCCGCACAGTATTGAGCTGAGGATTGTCGATGAGGCCGGCAATGTCATGGAAACGATTTCTTCCAAAGACCAGGACTTCTACGGAATCAACCAGCGGCCGAAGATCCGCAGAATGGATGTTTATCCGCAGGACGGCATGGTAAACTTTGAATTCAATATGGAAGTCCATATCAAAAAAATAAATGGGATCGAACTTCCGCAGATCATGTACAGATACATCTATTATGGCTCGTACTTTATGCTTGGAAGGGCAAGAGATATGTTGCGTCAGTTTGATGTGCCGGTGGACGACGAAAACGTCTTGCTGAAGGATTACTGCGGAATCAGTAAGGATGGAACTTACGAGATCGAGTATGAAGATATTTATGGAAATTCATATACGGAGCAGTTTACACTGGAGGACTTTTTCGGAGATTATTCGGCACAGATCCAGTACAGCACGACAGAGAAAACAAAAGAAGATGTAGTGGCAACGATCGAAGGTGTCAGCGAAAACGCACAGATTTCTCTGAAAAAGGCAGATGATACAGGTGAAAGTAGTACGGATGACAGCGAAAACAAAGAAGATACCAGTGACGCTTATACGATCAGCTGGAACAAGCAGAAATCAAAGGCAACGATCGTGTTCCACAAAAACGCAAATATTACATTTGAACTGACCATTCCGGGAGCAGCCGAGCAGAAAACGGTGGATTACAATGTTACGGTAGAAAACATGGATAAAGATGCACCGAAGGATGCAAAGGTTTATTGGAGACTTCTGGAGAACGGAGAAGTACAGGAAGGAAATGCACTGGATATTTCAAATCTTGAAGATCAGAGTACCACAGACGGTATTGAAGTCTGGATCGCTTCCGAGAGTGAAGATCTGTATGCTGCAAATGGAAAGGAATTAAAGCATACGTTCCTCTATTCGGAAAACATGGAACGAAGCTATACCTTTGAATACAGTGATGAGTGCGGAAACGAAGGTGCACCGATCACAGTCACACTGCCGGATGAGCTGAACATGAAGCCGTATGAAGCACCGGTGGAAGAAGAAGGTGCTTATGAAAAAGACACAACACCTCCGGAAGTCGTTGCGGAAGTCTATGCGGTCTATGACGGACTGGCAAGTTATTTCAGTTCCTGGACACCGTCAGAAGATGCTTTTGCCGAACTGGCAGAAAAGATCGGATACAGCGGCGGTTATAAGATTTCTTATACCATTTCTGATGACAGCCGGACGAAACTGATCGTGAAAAACGGACTGCAGGCAGATACGGGAAAACTGAATTTCAACAGTAACTCAGATCAGATTGATGGTGTGAAACTGGATGCGAACAATAACAGCCTGCTTATCACAAAGCCGTGTCAGATCACGGTGATTGCGATCGATCAGGAAGGAAACATATTCTGGCACAGTCTTGAGGCTGCGAAGATCGACCAGGAAGCACCGACGGTTCGTGTGGAAAAAGAAGGTATCAGCTTTACCCGCATGAGACTGAAATTCTATGCAGATGATAATTCTGATAAAGACAACGAAAAAGGAACCATCCTTCCGGTGACATCGGGACTGCAGAAGGGCATGGATGACAAGGGCTATTACTATTTCCGGGAAGTAGAAAATAACGGAACTTACGATACTGTTTTTAAAGACCGAAGCGGCAACCGGGCAAAGATCAGCACAAAAGTAACGGAGATCGACAAGGATGCACCGAAGATCAGCGTATCTTCCTGGAGTCCGTGTTATGTCAAAGACGGAGAATCTTATGAGAAACTGCCGCCGATCGAACCGACAAACAGCTCCGTTCTGCTGAGTCTTGATTTTAACAAGACAGTATCGGAACTGAAAGTATACTATAAACAGAATGATAACTGGGTAGAAGACAATGGAACATTCTCAAAGACAGGAATCGAGCTGGGCGGAAGAAAAGGAAACGTAGAATTTTTCGCAGCGGTTCCAGGAATGGTTAAGATTGTGGCGACTTCGCCGAACGGTGTTTCCGGTGAGATGACCGATATCGACCTGGTTGACATCATTGATAAAAATGCACCGACGATCACAGTGACACAGAAACTGGAAAACAACCAGATGAACGTTATCTTCCGCTCCGATGAAACCGTATTTGTAAGCGGCGGCGGTCTGAACAGAAAATATGGCGGCAACACCAATATTTCTTTGGCAATCAAAGAAAACGGTGTATATGATTTCACATTTGCGGATGCAGCCGGAAATATGACGCAGCAGCAGATCACGGTGGATTCGATCGATGAAATACCTCCGGTTGTCTACGCATCCGGCATTCCGGAAACGTACATCCGCTCAGAGGACTGCAGCGTAAAGGTTACGATGTCCGAGGCAGGAACGATAACGTTCCGCGGAAAAGAATATCCGGTCAAAGCACCGACGGACAAAAACGGCGATGGCGAATTAAAAGGAGATGAACTGGACTGGATCACACTTCCGATCACGACAAACGGAAGTTATCAGGTCAAAGCAACCGATCAGGCAGGACTGGTTTCTTACCGTGTACTGGAGATCCAGTATCTGGATGATATTGCACCGAGTATTCAGTTTGACCGCTCTGTTGTAAATGTTTTCCAGGGAACGACTGCCGAAGAATTAAGAGAACAGCTTCTGGATGCGACGACATTCCGGCTCTGGGATAACATTGATTCGAATCCGCAGATTTCACTGAAAAACATGCTGACGGAAAAACAGATGAACGAGCAGGGTATTCATGAAGTCACATATTTACTGAGTGACCGTGTGGGAAATGAAAAACTGGTCAAACGGTATGTGAAAGTCATCAGCTCGGCAAATCTGAAGATCACGGCAAACGGCGAATCACTGCTTCCGTGTGATACGACGATCCTGAAAGAAAATCGGGCAGATCTGGTACTGGAAAAATCCAGAAGAACCGGTGAATCCTTTAAGGTATATTACAAAAAGGGAATTCAGAAAGCCGGAGCGATGAAGAAGGCAGATGTTGTGAAAGACGGTAAGCTGACGGATCTGGAGGCAGGATTCTATACGCTCTATATTGTAACGCAGAATAAAGAAACGTATCTGACTTATATTTATATTGATTTAGAACAGTAAAGGAGGGCAGGTATATGGATAAGAGAAAAAACAAGATATTTTTAAAGAGGGCTTTCAGTCTGATGCTTTCCGCGGTTGTGCTCTTTACGGGCCTTCCGCTGGAAATGCTGGCGGCACCGCAGAGTATGGAGAGTAAAGTGGCGGATGAAGATGTGCTGCTTTTGCAGAACGATTCGATATCTGTCCGCATGTCAGGGTAAAAACGGCGGATTTTATATCTCAAATGTGGAAGGTGATAAGACAATAAAATCCGACAATAACAAAGATCTGCTGTACCACAGCGATGATTATGACACTTCATTTACTTCCTTCCGCATAACGAGAAACGGAGAGACAAAAGATTATATTTTCGGCGGAGATTATTCTTTTGAAGGAATAAAGTCCGGCGGTGTAACCGTTTCGCAGGATGCAAAGGGACTATCAGCAAAATGGAGCCTGGGTGAACTGGAATTCACCCAGCGGCTCGAGCTGGCAAATACCGGATCAAACGAACACGGCATGGTCATGATCAACTACGATGTACAGAATCATGGCAGTGAGGACGTAAAAGTTGAGGCGAGAATGCTGCTTGATTCGGCCGTCGGAGATCAGGATTTTGTATATTATGAAATTCCAAATACATCTTATGACAGCGATATTATCAAACGGGAATGTGTGCTGGATGCAGCGAATATTCCGACTGCGTTTTATGCATACGATGACATTTACAGTCCGACGGCAACGGCATCAACCGTAGTCTCTTCCAAAGGAATGTTAAAAAAGTCGCTTTTGCACACTGGAACTCTCTGGCGGCGACCGGCTTTGATTTTGCCCCGGATGAGACTCTGGATTTTACAAGCGATGGCAATGATCAGTACGGGACAGCAGATAGTGCCATGGCAATGTACTATGATCTTGGAACAATCCAGTCGGGAAAAGAAGGAATTGTAAACACATACTATGGAGTATTTTCCAATGAAAAAACAGATCTTGAAACAGATCAGGTAACCTTCAATATGACTTCACCGTCCGTTCTGGATCTGTCGGCAGACGGAAAAAATTATGTTTCTACCTGCAACCGCAATACAGACGGAACCTTTAAAGAGGACGGCATTATTGATATTCAGGCAACTTTAAAAAATATTTCTGAGAAGAACGATTATAAAAAGTAGTCATCGCAGCTTATGCATCGGAAGGTCTCACACCGCTTGACGAAGATCAGAAAGAGCCAATCTACGAGACCAGCTATGCAGTGCCGTATCAGAGCACTTATGTGGATTTCACGAGGGGAACGGAGATCAAGATCCCGTTTTATTTCCGGGCGAAAGTGGACAGTGCATCCAGCTATCGAAAGATTACGTTCCGTGTGTTTAACCTTCCGGATTCTACGGATGCGAGACTGTTATATGAAAACCTTTTGTATGAAGGTTCTACTTACATTCTTTGCCCGGGTGGAAACGGTGAACTGCCGAAGATCACGTTTCACAGTGCGACACCGGAGATCCTCTATAATGATCTGACAAGACATCTCTATGTGAGCGGCAGCAATTTCACCATGTTGGAGGATAAGAGCCGCTACACACTGTATGCACAGGGAGCAAGTGACAGCAAAAGTACGAAATTCCATCAGAGAACATTTTGATCGATCCGCAGGAAAACAAACTGGATATTCTTTTTACGGAGACGATGAAACCGGACACATATCAGCTCAGTTTTGAGTGGACAGAACCGCCGACCGGCGTTGACAAGATCACAACCGGCGATGCTCTGAAGGTGGTCATGTCGGATGACATCCGCTATCGAAATGATTATTACGGGATTCTCGCAGTTGTGCAGGAAAAAGGCAAAACAGGGGATCAGGCAAAATATCAGCTGAAAACCTATGCAAGCGAAGAAGCTTACGCAGCAGATAAAAACAATTACGAAGAAACGTTGCTGTTCTTCCAGGGAAGCTTTATCAAAGATGATACCTTTGATAAAGGTGCGGACGGAACAAATGTGAAATACGTTGCAAAATCGATCAGCGGTGAAAAAAGACAAAGTTGTGATCAACGGCTGTATCGATGCCCTGAACGGTACCGTAGAAGTCAGCCAGAAGGACGGCGTGATCAACACAGATTTTAATGATATTACATTAAATGCTTCTGTAGAAAACACCAGGATCTACAAGGGTAATGCTGCGTTTACAAGCATCGAAAACGGAACAGAATACGGACTTGTGCCTTATAACATGAACGGAGAAGAGATCGAAGGTTTTCAGGATGAGGAGATCACCCTGATTTATCCGGCGGCATTAAATGGTTTGATGACGATCGCCGGGATGGCATTTAATCTTTCTTTTGCAAGGCTTGGCATGATGTATGACGGCGATGCAGATCGGGTGGAAGAACTGAAGGTGGAGGATGCAGAAGGATTTGTGATGTCATTCTCCGCACAGCTCGACTTAAGCTTTCTGATCCCGACATCCAAAAAAGAGGAAACACCGGGGAAAAAAAAGGTTGATAAAGTAAATCAGAATGTATTTGCAAATGACGGAGCAAAAGCAGATACGCTCCGCAATGCGTATAAAAAACTTACAAACCGACCGGCAGCTCTTCCGGTTCTCTTACAAAAACAATAAGAAAACAAAAGTCGCAAACAACCAGAATAACAAAAAGAAGGGGATGATGATGGCGATACCGATGCAAAAGTAGAGGTAAAAAATGTACTCTACGGCATGAATCAGGGATTTATCGGAGTGAATTTCTCAGCCGAAGTAAAAATCCGGGCTACACAGATTCCATGCCGAACATCGAAGGAACGCTGGAGGTCAATACAGTGAATGACTGGTCGATGGGTGTGGAAGGAAGTGCATCGTTCCTGAAATCCATCACGCTGGAGATCAAACTGGGGATAAAGAGTAAAAATAAGATCCCGGTTGTGGATAACCTGTATTTCTATGTGGAAGGTATCAAACCGGGCATCAACCTGGATTCCTTCGGTGTATGCTGGATCATCGGCGGTGGCGGCGGATTTGAAAATCTCTATGATACGATCTTCTGCTGCAGCGAAGTACCTCCGATCAAACTGCTGCTGAGCGTATCGTTTAATCTCTTCCAGGTGCTGGAGGCTCGTGCCGATATGAGCCTTGGTCTGACAGGATTCGGCATCAAGGTTTCGAACCTGAAAGTGGCAAACACGGACATCAAGATCATGGAATATGCGAAACTGGAGACACAGTGGATCCCTTTATTTCAAGACGCTGGTGCAGTGCAGCATCAACTATATGGGCATCATCGATGGCAAGGGCTATATTGTGATTGATGCCAGCAGTGATGCACAGGAAGCATTTGAAGCTTATGCACAGGCGATCGTCAGCATTCCGGATGTGATCCCGCTGATCGGCGGTATCCAGATCGGCGGTGCGGCACTTGGACTGAACACAAAGCGTATCTGGGGTGCACTGAAAGTTCTCGGATTCTCAACCGGTATTTCTTATGCCTATGGCGGTGACCTCTCCTTTGGCTCACAGGCAAAAAGTAAATCCAACCTATCCGCAGTATCTGGAAGAAGCAAGAAGCACAGAGGGTATTTCCGGCAGATGGTACGCCGTTGGCTATGATGAAGAAAAACAGGATATGCTTTACATGAGCATCGGCCCGAATATTTACCAGAAGGATTCAAGCGAAAACAGCACCCTGGCAGATGCAGACGGAAAAATCAGCTCTAGCCTTCGCTCTGATATTACAAGAACCACGCATAACGTAACGCTTGGCAATTTCCAGGACGGCGTGGCACAGGTTCTGAGCATTGCATTTTCAGCAGAGTCACTGGAAGAGGCAAAAGCAGGAAAAGAAGGACTCAAAGTTACCGATGAGAATGGAACGCCATATCCGATCCAGTATTATGACAATGACAAAACCGATGAACAGAATGAGACTGCAAATGCCAACTTTACTTATGATGAAGAGAAGAAAGAAGCAACCCTTGTTGTCTCCTTTACCGATCCGTCACTGGCAAATAAAACTTATACGATAAAAACAGCAAGTTCTTCTGAACTGATCCTCTATGGCGTAGATCCGCTTCCGGAGGTCACCACAGTTCAGATGGATAAACAGAACTACAGCAGTGCAGATAATAGGATCAATCTGACATGGACAGGAAATGACAAAATGTCTGATCTGGAGAAACTTGATATTTACATTCTGGAAAATCCGGATTCGGAAGAAAACGGCGGTACACCGATCGCTTCCCTGACAGGAGCGGATATCGCAAAAGGAAAGGCTGCGATCACAATCCCGGATACGATGGAAAGCGGAAAATATTATGTAAGACTTGTGTACAGTCAGGAAGAAGTCACAACCGGAATCGTTGATACTGCAAATGCATTTGCCTATACGAACAGCAGCCAGCCGGAGACGATCACAGCGATCCATGCGGAAAATGCAGGCGATCTGCAGATCCGTGCTTCCCTTGATACGGTAACGGATGACAAATGTCAGGGTGCACTGTTTAAGGTTTATGAAGTCGGTGCAAATGGCGAAAAAGAAGAACTTTCGGATTACAATGTTTCTGCTGTAAAAGACGAAGAGAATCAGATCTATGCGGTGCTTGGCGGCAGCAGCGAATCCAGAAGTGTCGATGAAAACGGAAAAGAAACCGTTGAGACCATCGGACTGACTGCCGGAACGAAATACGTGATCAGTGCGACACCATTTAACAAACTTTTAGACGGTGACGGCAATCTGACCGGTATCGTTTACGGAAAAGAAACGTTTGGCGAAGTCCTTACCTTAAATGAACCGCAGAAAGCAAAGATCACACTTGCAGCGGATCAGAAGATTTATCAGGTTGGAAGAAGCGAAAATGAAAAAAGATGAGGATGGAAATGTCACAGAAAAAATTGTGATGTACGACACGTATGCAGCATCTTCTGTCAACTTCACGGCAAAAGCCGATATGGCAGTGTCCGGAACCTGGGTGCTGGACGGCGAAGAAGTAAAAACAGGAACGTTTGAACATACATCAGAAATTGCCATTCCATTAAAAGACCTGGCAGACGGAGATCATACCCTTCAGATTTACGGCAAGAATGAAAAAGGTGACGGTTTCGATCAGAGCTTTGTATTTAACATCGATACGACAGCGCCGACCCTGATGCTGACCTCCCCGACCAATGGATCTGGATTTGCAGAAGACGGCACGCTGACGATCAGCGGAATCACGGAGCCGGATGCAAAACTGACCATTACGGTGGACGGCAAACCGCTTACAAGAGAAAAAACGCTTGGGGATCTTGGGACAGCACTTGGCGAAGGAAATGAATTTGCTTATGAAGTGAACATTGGCAGTGGTTATTATAAAAAAGAAGTAGAGATTACAGTAAGCGACGCAGTCGGAAATAAAGAGACTGCAAGAAACAGCGTATACAATGATGGCATGGGTAATATTAAAAATCTGGATATTGCATTAAGTGCAGATACAACCGAAACCACACAGAAACAGTGGATTTCCTACACCAATAAAAATCTGTTCCTGAAAGATGCAGACGGCGTAGAAGTGGCACTGCAGCTGTGTGCCGTGACCGAAAATGATCAGAAGATCATCCTCAATGATCTGGATACGGTGGATCTGGAAGTGCATGCAGTTTCCGGAACAGCCGCGATCGAAGGCAACAAACTGACTGTTTCCAAAGACGGCCATGGATTTGTGCAGGGCAGATGGAACCTGTCAGACGGTGCGGCAATGACGGCCTCCTTCACTTACGGAGCAGAAGTCTTAGGGCAGATCGAAGAGGAAAAAGGTCTTCAGGTGATCTACCATGCAAACGGCGGAAGCGGTGCGATGACAGATCCGAACAGTCCGTATAAAAAATACGATACCGTTCAGGCTGCAAACTGTGGATTTAAGTATAACGGCATGGAATTTGTCAGCTGGAATACAAAGGCAGACGGCAGCGGAACTACGTATCTGCCGGGTGATAAATTCTATATCACAGAAACGACAGAACTGTATGCAATCTGGAAAAAAGTATCCAATCCGACGACCGAAAAACCGTCAACGGAAAAACCGTCTCCGACTCCATCGGATAAGCCGAAGGATGTAGTTATTGGAAAAATTTATCCGGTTGGCAAGGCAAGATATAAAGTGACATCCAAAAGGCTGTCATGCTGGTATCCTACAAAAAGCCGGGAGCGAAGAAGATGAATATTCCGTCAACGGTCCGCATCAACGGCAGACAGTTCAAGGTGACGGCAATCGGTGCAAATGTATGCAAAGGCAACAAGAAGCTGACAACGGTAACGATCGGCAAGAATGTAAAGAGCATTGCGGCAAAAGCATTCTACAAGAATAAAAATCTGAAGAAGATCAATATCAAGTCAGTGACGATCGCAAAGATCGGTAAAAATGCATTTAAGGGTATTCATAAAAAGCCGTCTTTGTGGTACCGAAAAAAGCAAAGAAAAAGTTAAGGAAAAACTGACAGCCAAAGTCGGATTCCAAAAAAACCATGAAAATAAAGTAATCATTCGGTGAAGGTTAAAATGCCTGCAACTGAATGACTGCGAAGACAAAGAGACTTGGGGGAGATTTATATGGCAGAAATACAAAGAAAATGTGCGGAAAAACAATTAAAAATACGTACCGGAAATTGGTTCCTGCCAGGGCTGATGATCGTGCTGCTGCTTTTGGGGGCAGCAGCCGTCACCTGCCTTCATTTTGGAATACAGGATCAGAAACGGGCAGCCAGACTGCTGGATGAAGCAAAACAGGAAAGAGAAATTTTGCTGGAAAACGTCAAAATCCGGACCGGGATACCTTTTTGAGTGTGGAAGGTAAAGTGGTGGTTGGATTTTTGCAGATTCCGTCACAAAATACAGAGTATGCCATATTAAATACCTTTGATGCAAATACTGCATCATTCTCACTTTGCAGAGATGGGACATCCATGCCGTGGGATACGGAGGGCATGACCGTATATGGAATTGCTGCATTTACAAAAAACCTGTCAGAACTTCAGGTGGGAGATCAGCTGATCTTTGAAGATCTGGCAGGCACACAGTACCATTATCAGTATATAGAAAAATCCGAAGAAGTGATCGATCACGGAATCCAGATCATTTCTTCGGACAAAAACAAAAACGAAAAAACAACATTTCAGTTTAAATTTTTTCCTGAAATTCTTTTTTAGCGGATTCTTTTTTAATCTCCGGTCCGAGGAGCATGGCAATAACCATTTTAATCAGGTCAGCCGGGATAAATGGAATCACACATACCGTCAGTGCGGCACCAACGGTGTAGTTGGCACTGATACAGAACCAGGCAGTTCCGAAAGCGTAGCATACAGCCGTTCCGGCGATCATGCCGAGCAGCTGAAGCCAGCGATTATGGCATTTGTCGATCACCAGTCCGGCGATCACTGCCATGGCGATGAAACCGATGATGTAACCACCGGTAGGACCGGCAAGCTTGCCGATTCCGCCTGTGAACCCGGAGAATACCGGAACGCCGACCAGACCGATCAACAGATAGACCAGATAACTGATCGTGCCGCGTTTCCATCCGAGCAGATATAAAGAAAGATAAATAGCAAGGTTTGTGAAAGAAATCAGAACCGGACCGATCGGAATGGACATCGGAGCTAAAATACAGGTCACAGCTGTCATCAGTGCGGTGACGGTCATTTCGTAAGTTTTACTGTGCTGCGAGGCAACAGTTTTTGTAACGTTCATTTGAAAAGTTCTCCTTGTAATATATTTCCATGATTTCACGATTTAACCGAATCAAGTAAGTCCCCTGCTTCCATTGCGAAAAGCAATAAGCAGTGGGTGGGGACTTGCTTGTATCAGGAGGAGTGCAAGCTCCTTCTGATAAACTGCGAAGCAGTTATTCGGTTATGAGCAAGTAGCGAAGCGGATTGCGAATATCCGCTTGACGAATATCTCTGCAATTCGCCGGAGGCTGTATCAGACAGAGTCAGGTCACTTCATATCGGATGTAAAGTACGAAAAATCATGCAGATTCAATTTCATAAGTAAATCCGGCATCGGTGATCGTTTTGATGGTATCCTGGATGCCCTGACCGCCGGCAGTAAGATATCCGGAAGCAAAGATAGAATCCACTACGCTAAGCAGTTTCTTTTCTTCCCCTTTAAAATATACTTCTCTTCCGGCAGCACAGCGGATGTCGGACTTCGGTACGAGCAGTCTTGCAAGGCAGAGGATTTTCATGCAATATTCCGTTGTCAAGCCGGAAATATCTGCATCCCCAAGCGGTGTGCCTTTGATCGGCAGCAGAAAATTGATCGGCAGTGCCTCCGGCTGGATTTCACGCAGTTCCAGAAGCATATCCACGACGTCCTCTTTGCTTTCACCCATACCGATGATACCGCCGCTGCAGATTTCAAATCCCAGCCCCTGAAGCATGCGGATGTTTGCCACACGCTGCTCAAACGTATGAGTTGTGCAGATGTTGTGATAGTACGCACGGCTGCTGTTCAGATTGTGGTTGATGCGGTCAAGACCGGCATCCTTGAGCATTTTCGCCTGCTTTTCCGTCAGAAATCCGATAGAACAGCACAGGTGTGTTCCTTGTTCTTTCATTTTCCGGATGCGGCGGGCGAGCTCTTCAATCTCGGCATCGGTAAATTTCATGCCGCTAAGGCCAATGCAGTGTCTGGATAAATGGTGTTCATTTACGAAATCATTGTCGTGATAGAGCTTTTCCTCATCTACCCACTTGTATTTCTCAATATCCGCTTTGGAACGGCAGGACTGGGCACAGTAGGCACAATCCTGGGAACAGTTGCCGCTGCGGGCATTTGTCAGAATGTGAATGCTGACGCGGTTTCCTTTGTATTTCCGGCGAAGTCCCTCCGCACGGGCGATCAGATCATCGAGCTTCTCATCCGGTGTATCCAGGATGGCGATGGCATCCTCACGGAGAGGATCGGATCATCCTGATCATAAAAATTTGGGTTCATGATGTTACCTTCCTTGTAAAATTCTGGTAACAATGTAACATGAGAAAAAAAGATTGTCAACCTGAAAATCAAGAAGGTTGACAATTAAAAACAAAACTTGAAAGATTCTTTTCATATGCCACTTGCATGAGTGTGGGTAAAATGTTATCTTAATCGGAGAAGCCTTCAACGTCTGCTGACAAGTGCGGAGCTTCGCTCAGAACATCCGCTGGAAGAGCAGATAAAAAACAGTGTAAAAAAGAAAATCTCTGTGGAATAAAAATGTTCTGCGGAGATTTTTTTATGTTTGCAAAGCTTACGATGCAATGCTATCATAAAAGAGACAGGAGAGGCATTCTTGAACATGCAATGCATAGCATACATCTTGCAGCAAGAATACCGGAAGAATGTTTCAACAAAACAGCAGGAGATAAAACAAATGGAATTATGGGATATTTACGATAAAAATAAAAAACCGACCGGACGCACGATGAAACGAAACGACTGGCACTTAAAAGACGGAGAATATCATCTGACAGTGCTTGGCGTTGTGGCAAGAGAAGACGGCACTTTTCTGATCACAAAGAGAGTTATGACAAAGGCTTGGGCACCTGGCTGGTGGGAAGTATCCGGAGGTGCCGCACAGGCGGGAGAAGCTTCTTACGATGCCGTTCTGCGTGAAGTAAAAGAAGAGACCGGGCTTGATGTAAGCAATGCCCAGGGCGGTTATCTGTTCACTTATAAAAGAGAAAACCCGGGCGAAGGGGACAATTATTTTGTGGATGTCTATCGTTTTGTGATGGATATTTCAGATGAAGATCTGAAACTTCAAACAGAAGAGACGGATGGATATATGTTTGCGACGAAAGAGCAGATCGAAGCATTTGCGGCAGAAGGAAAATTCCTGCATTATGACAGTATTAAGCAGGCTTTTGAATTTTGACAGCCGACCTTGCAGAATACAGACAGGCTGATTTGGATCCTTATAATGAATGCAGAATGATGGATGCAGAAAGGAGAAAAAATGAAAAAGCGAATGAAAAAGATTATAGTACTTTTGATGGCAGCGGCACTGGCGGTTCGGGACAGAGTCTGGCGGGTGCAGCAAAGATGGCTGTCGTAAATGCACAGGAGCAGGAGACGAAAGCAGTTGAGCTTCAGAGTGAATATTTCAATATGGCAAGCAGTTATGAGAAGGTTGTGTACAGCAAAGCAGATCATGGCTTTTATCTGGTAAAAAAGGTGATCCTTTTTATTCAAATCAGCAGAAATTTGAAGTTTCTTTTTATGATATTGACAGCAATTCTTATGAGCAGAAAACGACCATTTTACGGGCAGAAGACAGTTTTGTGAATGACGAAGGAATTTATTATATAAAAACAGAAAACAAAAAGGCTGGCAAATGCCATTGAACAAAATGGGAAAACGTATACGTATGACTGCAATGCCACGCTGTATGAATATGTTTTTGAAACAGGGGAAACAAAAGAAATCACGCTGGACAGCATGAAAAGCACCGCGAATTTCTCAGGGTTTATCAATGCACTTGGCGTAGATAAAAAGGGAAGGATCTATGTGGCCAATGCCAGCGATGATCTTTGCCTGTACGACAGCACCGGAAAATCTCTGGCAACAGCACCGTATGAAGGAAGCATTTTACAGTTTTACGGATTTGATACGGTCAGCGGCAATTTTTATTACAGAGGAACTTATAACTGGAGATACTGGGGATATGATCATGACATGGCGTCTTTAATGGCAGGAAATGTCGGTGAGGACAATACACTTCATCTGCCGGAGGCAAATCTGATGATGCTGTATCAGTCTTATTTCTATGAGAGAAATAAACCGGCAGAGATGTTAAATGATAAATATCTGGCAGTGCTCAATACCTTCCAGAGTCCGAACGCCATTACGATTCTGGATTCCAACAGCTATGATTACAACGATCACACGGAGCAGAGTACGGTGATCAATATCATTGACAGCAGTGTTTCGGTTTCTTCTCTGAATATTGCAGACAAAGATGCGATCAAATTTGTGGCACTTGCGGGAAAATCAACCTACAAAAATAATTTTGATGTCAGCAGTTACGGAACCAGATGTGCTTTGAGTGAAGATGAAAAGAGCATTTATGTCAAGACAGATACAAACACGCTCACGCAGTACTCCATGGAAGATGGAAAGAAAAAGTGGACATCGTTACCGAGCATCCGGTCTACAGTTTCTGGGTGGATGGTGATATATGCCGTGTTGTAGAAAAAAGAAGAGGATCAGTTTTATCTTGAAACATTGGATCTGAAAATCCCGACAACTTTTGAAGTGCAGGCACCAGAGTCCATGAAGGTATCTGAGAGCGACAAGCTGATCTGTACAACAGAAGGTTCCTGCAAAATGGATTACACTTATGAATCCTCGGATCCGAACATAGTAAGTGTGGATGAAACAGGAGGTCTCAATGCCTGGAAAGCAGGAACAGCGACCATCATGATCACAGCAGAAACGATAGGCGTTACAAAACAGGTCACGATCACGGTGGATGGTTCACAGTACGAAGATGCAGAAGTGTTTTCAAAGGTAAACCTGGAGGGAGCAGCATCCGACAACATTCATCTGCCGCATTATTCTTCTTATTATGGAAGTACCACGAAGTCTTATCTGGCACAGACAGCAGACGGCGGATATCAGCGTGCAGAATATATCAATGATAAGATCGTGGTTGAGACTTATGACAGCAAACTGAATCTGGTTTCTTCTAAAAATGTTGCGGCAGAACTTCCGATTTTTGGTGGGATCTATATTGGCGAAAATTATAATTATGCAGTTTTTGGACAGATGAACAAAGAAGAATCGGATGAGTGTGAAGTATTCCGTTTCGTGAAATATGATAAAAACTGGAATCGCCTTGCACAGTGCAGTGTTAAAGGAGCCAACACCTACATTCCATTTGATGCTGGCGGTCTCAGCATGACGGAAACAGACGGCAAACTTTATATCCACACCTGCCACGAAATGTATCAGTCGGACGACGGATATCATCATCAGGCAAACTGCAGTTTTGTGGTCAATGAAGAAGATATGACACTTGTGGATTCTTATACAGGAGTCATGAATCTGGGAGAAGGTTATGTCAGCCATTCTTTCATGCAGCTGATCAGAACGGACGGAGAATACATTTACCGTGTGGATCTCGGAGATGCTTATCCAAGAGGCATTGCATTTACCATGACCAAGACCGGTGACAAACTGCAAGATCCGAGTCTGTACGGCAGTCTTTTCACAATCGATGGAAATACAGGCTATAATTATACTGGATATTCTCTGACTGGTCTGGAACTGTCAGAAGAATATTATCTGGTTGCAGGCCTTGGTGTCGAAAAACTGAATGATGATCAGAAAAATATATTTATAAGCAGTTCGAGAAAAGCGGAACCTTCCGGAAACAGAACCTGGATCACCAACTATGCAAATGGTGCAGACGTTGATGTTACCACGCCAAAACTGGTTAAGATCACGAAAAATCAGTTCCTGCTGATGTGGGAAGAAAAAGCATCCGGAAAACAGAATTACACCACAAAAATGATGCTGATGAATGCAGACGGAAGCAGGACAAGTAAGGTATATTCCGCACCGCTTGCCCTGTCAGAATGTCAGCCGATCTGTGATACAGACGGAAACGTCGTATGGTATGTCACAGACAACGGCAAACCGGTGATGATCAAGATCAATCCATACTGCCTTGAAGAGGTAAGCAAAGAAACCGGCGGAAGTCTGGAAGAGAATACCGGCGGAAACAATGGTGGAAATACCGGAGATAATAACGGCGGAAATACTGGAGGCAATACCGGCGGAAACACCGGAGGTAATATTTCCTGGGGTGATGGTGATATCGACTGGGATTGGGGATTTGATCCAAAACCGGACAATTCAGACACAGATAAAACAGAGAATACTCAGACAAAGCCGCAGCAGACGATAAAAGTCGGCAAGCCAAAGATTAGCTTAAAGAGATCTAAAACGAAGATTCAGGTTCAGTTTAAAAAAGTAAAAAATGCGAAGAAATATCAGATTCAGTATGCGACCAACAAGAAATTTAAAAAGCAAAATCCAAAACGACCACAAAACTGAAATATACGATCAAAGGATTAAAGAAAAATAAGAAATACTATGTTCGTGTGCGTGGTGTAAACGGAACAACAAAAGGAAGATGGTCCGCAGTAAAAAAGAAATGACAAAGTAATATGAGCAGTAAAGAAGGAAGGTTTTTGTTTTGAAAAACAGTAAATATGAAATTGATATGTGCAATGGAAGTATCATGGACAAATTAATTTCGTTTTCACTCCCGCTGATGTTTTCCGGTATTCTGCAGCTGATGTTCAATGCAGTGGACATCATCGTAGTGGGAAGATTCAGTGGGAAACAGGCATTGGCGGCGGTTGGTTCAACCACCGCCCTGATCAATGTTTTTACCAATCTTTTTATCGGTATTTCGCTTGGGGCAAATGTACTGGCGGCAAGGTTTTATGCGATGGGCAAATCAAAAGAAATGTCGGAAACAGTACATACTTCGATCACGCTGGCGATGGTCAGCGGTGTGATCATGGCATTTGTCGGTGTTCTGTTTGCGAGAGGTGCACTGGAATTGATGGGAACGCCGGATGATGTCATTGATCTTTCTACTTTATATATGAAGATTTATTTTATTGGAATGCCCTTTTTTATGCTCTATAATTACGGGGCGGCGATCCTTCGAGCAATCGGAGATACGAAGCGGCCGCTTCTTTTTCTGATCATCTCCGGACTGATCAACGCAGCATTGAATATGCTGCTCGTTATTTACTGTCACATGGCAGTGGAAGGCGTTGCGATCGCTACGGTGATCTCACAGCTGATCTCCTGCATCCTGGTATTATGGTGCTTGTATAAATCGGAAGGCAGCTACCAGCTCCGTTTTTCAAAACTGCAGATCAAAGGCGTTTATCTGAAGCAGATTTTTCAGGTCGGAATCCCGGCAGGGATCCAGAGCATGATCATCAATTTTTCTAACGTACTTTTGCAGTCATCGGTCAATTCCTTTGGTTCTACCGCCATGGCAGGTTATACGGCGGCCAATAATATACTGGGATTTCTCTATGCGGCAGTCAATTCGATCACGCAGGCATGCATGAGTTTCACAAGCCAGAATTATGGTGTCGGCAAATACAAACGTATGGATAAAGTGTTGATCGACTGCCTGATCCTGACGGTTGTTGTTGCCGGAGTGCTTGGATGCGGTTCTTATCTTCTCGGACCGGAGATTCTTCGGATCTACACAGAAGAAGAGAAAGTTATCCGCTGCGGAATGGAAATTTTATCGATCACGACTGTGCCGTATTTTTTGTGCGGTATCATGGATCTGTTTCCGGGAGCACTCAGAGGCATGGGCTATTCTGCCGTACCGATGATTCTTTCGATTATCGGTACCGTAGGTATGCGAGTGGTATGGATTTTTGGAATCTTTCCGCATTATCGTTCTTTGTATGTGCTGTTTATTTCGTATCCGGGTTCCTGGCTGTTCACGATCATTATGCAGGTGATCTGCTTTTATTTTGTAAGGAAAAAGATACATCAGATGTGAGAAAACTCCCATCTGATATAGCCTCCGGCAGATTGCAGAGGTGCACAGAAGAATATATCATGCGATCCATGACGTGCACCCCGCAGCAAGAATATCGGAGCCATTCTTGATAAAGGAGACCGCAAAATTGTCAGATATCATAGAAATTACGGATTTTGAAGATCCGAAACTGGACGTATATGCAAGAATAAAAGAAATCCAGCTTTTAAATCGTGCAAATCCAGAAGACGGATTTTTATTGCAGAAAGCCCGAAAGTAGTGGAGCGGGCACTGGATGCGGGGTACGAGCCGATTTCTATTCTGGTGGAAAAGAAACACGTCGAAGGAGAAGCAAAACAGATCATAAAACGTTGCGGGCAGATCCCGGTGTATACGGCAGAATTTGATGTGCTGACAAAGATGACCGGTTTTAAACTGACGCGTGGCATGCTCTGTGCGATGCATCGCCGGAAACTTCCGTCCATGAGGGAAATCTGTGAAAATGCAAAACGCATTGCGGTGCTGGAAGAAGTGGTCAATCCGACTAATATCGGGGCGATTTTTCGCTCAGCGGCAGCAATGCACATGGATGCGGTTCTGCTGACACCGGCATGCAGCAATCCACTTTACCGGCGGGCGATCCGCGTCAGTATGGGGACAGTTTTCCAGATTCCGTGGACTTTTGTGGATAACCCGTTTCCTGGCCGGAAGGAGGGATTCAGCTTTTACACAAAATGGGATTTAAAATGGCGGCACTTGCCTTAAGCGGTGATTCGATCCGCATCGATGATCCGATTTTGCAGAAAGAAGAAAAGCTTGCTATCCTCCTTGGAACAGAAGGAGACGGTCTGACATCCCGGACGATCGCAGACTGCGATTACACCGTCAAAATACCAATGTCGCATGGCGTGGATTCTTTAAATGTGGCAGCTGCAAGTGCCGTAGCATTCTGGCAGCTGAGAAAAGAAAAGTAAGAAATGGGAAAACAGAGGAAAACAAAAAATATAGATCTAACGGTCGGAAACATCACCTCGAGCCTGTGGAAATTTGCGGTTCCGCTGATGCTTGGAAATGTGCTTCAGCAGCTCTACAACCTGGTCGATACCTGGGTGGTCGGCCATTATATCGGAGATAATGCACTGGCAGCCGTCGGTTCGTCTTACACGTTAATGACCTTCCTGACATCGATCGTCATCGGGCTTTGTCTTGGAAGCAGTGCATTTTTATCGATGGCTTATGGCAAAAAAATCAGAATCTGATCCGAAACGGCATTTTTATTTCTGCGGTTGTGATCGGTTCACTGGCGGTGATTCTGACCGGGATCATTTATATCTGGATGAATCCGATGATCCGTCTGCTTCAGGTGCCGCAGGAAACGACAGCGGCGATGCGGGAATATCTTTTTATGTCTTTATCGGATTTTTTGCCACTTTTTTATATAATTATGTTGCAAACGTACTGCGTGGAATCGGAAATTCCGTCACACCGCTTTTTTTCCTTGGAATTTCCGTGATCTTAAATATTTTTCTGGATTTATACTTTGTGCTGGTTCTGCACATGGGGATCAAAGGTGCGGCCGTTGCGACCGTGATCGCACAGTATGTTTCCGGAGTCGGTATTCTGCTGTATTTTCTGGTGCGTTATCCGGAATACCATATCAGCAGAAAAGATATGAAATGGAACCGTGAAAACTTAAAACAGATCATGTCACTTTCCGGTTTTACCTGTCTGCAGCAGTCCGTGATGAATTTCGGTATTCTGGTCGTGCAGGGAATTGTCAACAGCTTCGGAGCGACCGTTATGGCAGCATTTGCCGTGGCAGTCAAGACACGATCGCATATATGCCGGTCGGTGATTTCGGAAATGCATTTTCCATCTTTATTGCCCAGAACTACGGAGCCGGAAAGAAAGAACGTATCCGTCAGGGGATCCGCCAGTCAGTGATCAGCGTGATCCTGTTCTGCATTGTGATCAGCTGCGGTGTCTTTGTTCTGGCACAGCCGCTGATGCAGCTGTTTGTTTCCGAGACGAGCAGGGAGATTATTGCAGTCGGCGTGCAGTATTTAAGAATCGAAGGAGCCTGTTATATCGGAATTGGCATTTTGTTTATGCTCTATGGCTATTACCGTGCTGTGAACCGCCCGAACATGTCGGTGGTGCTCACGGTCATTTCCCTTGGAACAAGAGTGCTGCTGTCTTACACCCTCTCCAAAATCTCGTGGCTTGGTGTGACAGGCATCTGGGTATCCATTCCGATCGGATGGTTCCTTGCGGATGCGGTGGGGATTCTGGTGTATCTGCGTAGCAGGAGATTGGATGAGAAAGGATGATATTATGGAATTAGGGGCATATTTTAAAAGTATTATCGATCAGGATCGTGCAGCTGTTGTGATCTGCAGCCTGGATCACAAAATCATTTATATGAATCCGGCGGCAGCTGCCAATTATCATAAGTATGGCGGAGCAGAACTGCTTGGCAAAAGCCTTCTGGACTGCCACGGGGCACATTCCAACGAAAGAATCAAAGAAGTCGTTGCATGGTTTGCCAAAAGCGAAGAAAAACAATCTCATATATACATCTCATAATGAAAAACAGAACAAAGATGTATATATGGTGGCACTTCGTGATGCAGATAAAAAACTGATCGGATATTATGAGAAACATGAATATCGCAATAAAGAAAACATGGAAAAGTATCATATGACTTCAAAGTCAGAAGTCTGAAAATGCAGGAATTGCAGGCAGAATATATCAAATGTAAGATGACTTCCGCCTCCGTAGACGGCGAGTAACAAGTTTGTATCAGTGGCGGGATTCAATCGCCTATCTGATTTGATATAAGTATTGGTGGATTGCGAATATCCGCTTGGCACAAATGAAAAGAGGAATATATGGCAGATCATAAAAATAAAAAACAGAACGAAACAGTCGATGCCGGACTGTGTGGAAACGAAAAAATAGAAGAAGCCATCGCGGCACTTCAGCAGGAACCGACACAGGAAATGCTGGCACATACCCTGACGGTAATCCGCAGGCGTATGCAGGAAAACGGACAGTTTATCGTGGCAGTAGAACCGCCGACCGGAGACGGTCAGATCCGGGTGCAGGCGATAAAGACCGCTGACGGAAAAGCGTGGTGGGCAGCATTTACAAGCTTTGAAGAAGAATTAAAAGGCGGCGGAAGCGTAAAATCCACCTTCCTGGCAAATATCGATAAATTGTTTGCATCCGCTCTGACCGTACCGGAAATCGCAGGAGTCATCATCAATCCATGGAACCGGACGATCCAGCTGGATAAAAACCTGATCCAGATCATAGAAGGTGCGAAAAGATAACCGGATGACAAGATTAAGAGCTGCAGAATGGGTAGTGTAAAATAGTTTGTATTTTTTATGGCAGTTGCAAAGGAACAAATTCGACAGATCATCTCAGAAAACAACATTAATAGCGTTGCAGATATATACATGCCTCTGAAAGACAGTTTCAAGGATATCCTGCAGGAGCTGATGGAGGCAGAACTGGATGTAACTCTTGGCTACGAGAAAAACCATAAGGGAGATCTACAGACAGACAATAAAAGAAATGGTCATTCTACAAAAAACTTAAAGAGTCAATACGGTGAATTTCAAATCGACGTACCAAGAGACCGTAACGGTGAGTTTGAACCAAAACTCATCCCTAAATACCAGAGAGATATTTCAGGGATTGAGGAAAAAGTGATCTCTTTATATGCCCGTGGTATGAGTACACGTGACATCCACGACCAGCTCGAGGATCTTTATGGGATTGAGCTGTCAGCTGAAATGGTCAGTAAGATCACAGACAAGATACTTCCTCAGGTTAAGGAATGGCAGTCCCGTCCTCTGAACCCGGTTTATCCGTTTGTCTTTATGGACTGTATTCATTATAAAGTACGTGAGGATGGCAGAATCCTGAGTCGTGCTGCGTATGTAGTTCTTGGCGTTACAGTGGAGGGATACAAAGATATCCTCAGCATCACAGTAGGCACAAATGAAACCAGTAAGTCCTGGCTTGGAATGCTTAATGATCTTAAGAACCGCGGAGTAAAAGATGTCCTTTTCTTCTGCGTGGATGGTCTTCCGGGTTTTAAAGAAGCTGTTCAGGCAGTCTATCCGCAGGCAGAGATCCAGAGATGTGTGATCCATATGCTCCGCAATTCTTTCAAATATGTAAATTATAATGATCTGAAAAAGTTTTCCTCGGATTTCAAAGAAGTGTACAATGCTCCGAACGAAACAGCCGCTTTAACAGAGCTGGAGAACATGAAAGAAAAATGGGGAAGAAATATCCGTACGCGATCAGTAACTGGGAAAATAATTGGGAAGATGTAAGTTCCTTTTTTCCAGTTTTCTAATGATATCAGACGCATTATGTACACGACAAATATCATAGAAGGATTGAACCGCCAGTATCGGAAAGTCACGAAAACAAAAAGCGTATTCCCAAGCGATCCTGCATTGGAAAAGATGCTGTATCTTGCCAGTGAGAACGTAGTCAAAAAGTGGACGCAGAGATACCGGAACTGGGATCAGGTATTGAATCAGCTGATAGTCCTTTACGGAGAACGGCTCACTGCTTATCTGTAAAGAAAAGAAAAGCAGGAATGGGGAAGCTCTTTTAAGCCCCTCATTCCTGCTCTCTGTCTATTCCTTCGGCATTTATATTATTGCCAGAAATTTCCGATCCTATTCCAGAGGTCGGGTGTGGGCAGAGCCCACAAAAGGCAATAATCATGATGCCTTACTTGTCATGCAAAAAAAATCGAAAATGATGTATATAATTTTCCTACATGGCAATACTGAGTACAAAGATATATTCGACAGCCGCATAATCATTAATTCGACAGCAAAATTTTACATATCTATTTCTTATCAGAAAGATTTACTTTCCATAGACACAAGAATTTTTACACCCTCTCAAGCCCTCTTATGTATCATTGCGGTACTGGCTGTGTCCGTTCCGTAAAGGACTGCTCTAAGTGTATCGGTTTCACCTTGTTCCTTTACCTCACTATTTACAAATCACTTTTGCTATTTTCGCAATAATATTGCAAATAAAACAATTAGAACTAATATAATTATCAAAAAAATAAACCTTATTTGACCATAAAATCCTAATCCAATCCACTGCAATACTATTATTAACACAAAAACTAATAACGCCCAATACTTTTTTTCATGATTTTCCTCCTTTCTTGAGAAGTTTAAGATTTATAGACGACTTTAAAAAGAATGCGCATGTTTTTGTATACACTTAATATATATCACGCTGGTCCTATGTCAAGATTTAGTACAAGTTAAAATGAGAAACTTTTCCCATTTTAACCCGCCAGAAGCTCAGCCTCAGTGTGTGTTCTTTCATACAATCGTTCGAATTCATTTGGTGACATATAGTTACAATGGCTATGAATTCGTTTCGTATTGTAGAAAGCTTCCAGATATTCGAAAATCAAACGGTATGCCTGCTTGTAATCGTGAATTTTAAAGCGGTTGAGCCATTCACGTTTGATAATTGAATGGAAGGATTCAATGCATGCATTATCCCACGGAAACGCTTTCTTTGAGTAACTACGCTGCATATTTTCTGTTGCTTTTTTATATTCCGTTGCAACATACTGGCTCCCACGATCTGAGTGGATGATTAATGGTTGATCAATATTTCGGCGAGCTTTGGCTTTGTTTATAGTATCAATCACACAAGATACTTCCAGTGTTTCTGAAAGCGTCCAGGCTATGATTTTTCTGGAAAATAAATCCATAACACTGTTCAGATATTCTAGCACCAACAGGAACGCAACAAGCAGAAACCACCCCAAAGACAGCGCAAAAAATCCATTGACAGAGATAGCTGATAGATATGGAAAAACCGCCGTTATGGTTTTATCCATAGCGGCGGCATACATAATCATTTGCAGCTACTAAATTAACGGTTATATTTTTTCGATTTGTTTAACAAAATATAAATTCCAATCAACACCAAAATAGTGATGCCAAGTATCATATACATCGTTCCAATATTTACTTGACTTCCGAAAAAATAAAGATTGCAATCAAGGGAATCTTTTAGTTTTTCAATAACCTCTGTTGGAATGCCTTGATTTTGCATTTCGGCAAGCGCCCCTTGCATTGTATGATTTCGGATCAGTGACGTCCCGTAAGTGCCTGGCAAAAATGAGATTATTTTTTGCAGTCCTTTGCCAAATGAAGAAATAGGCATATATGCACCACAAATGAACCCATATCCCGCACTGATGATTGTACCTACCGCTGAAATTTGTCCTTGTGTTGATAAGAAAAAATTAATAATCGAAGATAAGGCTGTTCCAAACAAAACAAGTAGTAAAATATCAAGAAACAAAAAGAATATATCTGCGAGTAACATATTCCAACCGACAATAGCCACATAAGTAAGGCAGATACCTGTTGCAGCAAAGCAAATAATAAGTGTTGAAAACAAGGTTGCAGTATAATAACTCAGCGAAAGCGTCGCCGCCTTCACAGGAGAGATTCGTAAATCTCTTATCGTACCATTTGCTTTATCCTGCACCATTAAAAAATTAGAACAAAAAGCAACCGTTACACACGAAACAGCAAGAATAGAGGAGATAAGTTGACCGCCTACCAGTCCCTCTATTATACTTTCTGATAGTTTTAATGAATTAGGTAAATTAGATGTAAAACTATCCCGATACACATTCCCAAGAAAAGTTACATAGAGTACAAGCAATATAGCAGGCGTTATCAAAGAGGTAAAGAACATTCCCTTATCTTTGAAAAACAATTTTGTATTCCTTTTGATAAGAATGAAAGCCATACTCATTTTTCTGCACCTCCCACCAATGTTTTGCCCGTAACAGCAAGAAAAACATCGTCCATTTTTCCTTTTGTTATTTCGTAATCATTAAACAACTGTGGATTACGAATAATCAATTCAGTTGCAGCCTTTGTATTCGGTACAGAAAGGCGATAACCGTTTCGGATTTGCTCATATTCCACATCAAGTGCTTTAATATCCTTTTCATCTACATCATAAATTGTGATGTAATCCCCAGTATAAATATTTTTTAATTCAAGCGGAGTACCCTCTGCGGATATTTTCCCATCATCAATGATTACAACATAATCAGCTTCCGCAGCTTCTTCCATATAGTGCGTAGTTAAAAATACAGTCATATTTTCATCTTTGCGAAAACTTGATATAACATTCCAAATAAGTCGGCGTGTCTGTGGATCAAGCCCTGTTGTCGGCTCATCAAGAATAAGGATTTTAGGCTTATGAAACAAAGCCCTTGCAATATCAATTCTTCGGCGTTGTCCTCCTGATAATTTACCAACGGTGCGTTTCAATAAGTTTTCAAAATCTAATATTTTCGCCAATTCCTCAAGTCGTTTCTTAAACTCCATTCCAGTAATGCCATATAAAGCGGCACGACTTTCCAAATTATCATAAACAGAAAGGGCAGAATCCAAGACAGATGATTGAAAAACTACGCCCAGTTCACGCTTAATATAGTCCATATTCTTGTCTAAATCGTGTTTATCAATACAAACACTCCCACTGTCTTTAGACAGTTGTCCACACATAATATTGATTGTAGTTGATTTTCCTGCCCCATTGATACCAAGAAAGGCAAACAGCTCTCCTTTTTTTCACACGAAAACTCAAATTCTGAACAGCGTTTACACTTCCAAAACTCTTGTTAAGATTATTGATTTGAATAATATTGCTCATTCAATTTCCTCCTATATAATCGGTGTTAATCTCGCAGAGAGCAATCAATATAAGCTTTTCCTGTTCTAATCGAACTCCAAATCAGTAGATGCAGCACGATACTGTAAATTAAATTTATTATAGCATAATGAATTACCAAAGTCATTATGAAAGAGAACACATCGAATCATAATTGTGGCAGGCAAAGTTTTAATTTTTGACTGCCACAATTTTAATATTCTATATATTACATTTTTTACTTATAGATAATATCGGCATATACAATTTCTCTTGCTCTTGCCTGTATCTCGTTTATTCTGCCAACCCACAACATCGGGCGTTCTACTTTGAGCTGTTCAGTAACGCCCTCCTTATCAGCCATTTGCTCAACCAATCGAAACATCATCTCCGTTGCCTGTTCGTCAATATCAGTAAGATAACTGTTCAATCTGCCACTTGTGAGTAACGTGATGTAAACTGCTTTCTTGCATTCCTGTAAATAGCGTTTGTGTCGCTGTCCCCATAAGCCGATAGGCTTGTTTTCTTTTTCGGTTGGTAAAGTAAGGCAAGGAATATAATAATCCTCCCTGCAATTCATACCAAAGTCCGTTGCTTTCATCGTAAATATACTTGTCCATTGTAAAATCCTCCGTTATAATATATTCGCACATACATCACAGTTCTCCGATTACCACACTTTGTTATATTGTGTTATCAGATTTTTCTGCCCTTGATTTTGCCCTTACGAGTAGGCAGGGAAAGAGTAAACTTGTGTGAAATCATATAAAGGGATAAGGTGGACTGATTGCGATAAATCCTTTATTTTCAAGGCTTTCGGAGGATTTTATTGATAACCTACGGAGAGCAATAATCACTCATAATTTTATGGTTTTCAAATTCCGGTTTGTAACGAAGGTATTGCGATGAAAGGAATTAAGATTGAGTTATTGGGGATTGCAATAATACCTTTAGGAATTGCTGTGACAACAAATAATTTTTGGGGATATGTCCTAGGTGTTCTTGGATTTGGCGTCGCTGTAGTTGGCTGTTTTCTAAAAGATAGTAATATTGAAGAAAAAAGAAATGCACAGTTCTTAGCGTATCGTGAACTGCGCATTTTTGTAAATAAATACTTTTAATTAGCCGATTACGGCATCCTCTGCTGTAAAATGTTCCAGAGAATTTTCTTTTACCTGAATGCAGATATAAGTAATTCCGGAAATATCGGATGCAAAAAACTGACGCTTTGCAGCAGGTGCGATTTTTAGCCAGTCTCCAGTTGAAAGGCTGATTTCTTCTCCATCAATTATGGCTTTGCCGTTACCTGAAAGAATTCCATAGATTTCTTCATTTTCTTTATGAGAATGAACAAATGGGACATTTGCTCCTGCAGGTAGTTCGTTTAAACTGATTTCTGCACCTGTTAAAGACAACTTTTCATGCAGCTCAATTCGGTTTTCCTTTCCAATAGTTGTTTTTGTGTAATTTGCCATAATAACCTCCATAGTTAATTTGTAGTTTCTGGTTGCTTGGTATAAGTATAGTGTGAGACACATACAAAAACAAGTACGCACCTTTTTGTAACTGTACACTCAAAAATGAATGTGTTACAATAGACTCGGAGGTGAGAATTATGCGAGCAAAAGAAGAATTACCGGAATGCCCAGTTGCAACAGCAGTATCTCTTATCGGAGGAAAATGGAAACTGCTGATTTTGCGTAACTTAAAAGAGCGTCCATGGAGATTCAATGAGCTACAACGAAGTATAGATGGTATTTCACAAAAGGTTTTGACAGATAGTTTAAGACAAATGATGAGTGATGGGCTGGCATATCGCCACGATTACCATGAGCAGCCACCGAGAGTTGAATACGGCTTAACGGAACTCGGAACAAAAATGCTTCCAATTGTTAATTCACTTGCTGACTTTGGTAACTACTATAAATCAATTATTGAACAGAATTAAGGACGTTAGTATTGTTAAGGTAGCCAAAAATCAGAAATTATAGTATATTCATGGCATGGGAACCTGGAAATCTAAAAACAGACACAAATACCTATGATGTTGGGGTCAAAAGATGCCATACGAATTGTTCCGTACTTCGTACTTCCAATTCTACCCAATATTCGCATATCGTGTAGCTTACGCTCCACTTTTATGCTCATATCGGGGCGGGTCATTAAGCCATAAAACCACTTTTGTGCAAGCACATCGTGGTTTCAGGCTTTTGACCCTGGCATCTACTTATTACAATATTACATTATTTTCGTCTGTAAATATAGGAAGAAATTACTGGTTTCGAGGCAGATATCAGATGATATAAAACAGTTTTCGTATGAGATATGTCAGAGACACAGTGTGATAATAAGATATATGAAAACAGATAAAGGCCACATTCACTATATGATAGAGACAGAACCAACAATGTCTATTAGTAAGATTGTAAACCTGATGAAGAGCTATACAACATACCATATATGGAAAAAGATATCCCCAATATTTACGAAAACAATTCTGGAAAGAACATACCTTTTGGACAGATGGATATTTTGCCTGTAGTGTAGGAAATGTATCGGAAGAAATGCTGAAGAGATATATAGGAAATCAAGGTTGAGAAAGAAAGTGACAGTGGATGTTAAAGGCATATAAATATAGAATACATCCAAATAATGAGCAGAAAATACAGATTGCAAAAACATTTGGCTGTTGCCGTTTTGTATATAATCAGACACTGGCATACCGGAAAGAAGTATATGATAAAGAGAAAAATCAGTTAGTAAAACCGACTGTAACAATTATTGCAATAGACAATTAAAGAAAGAGTATGAATGGCTGAAAGAAGTGGATAAATTTGCTCTGACAAATGCGATTTACAACATGGATGCTGCATACCAGAAGTTTTTCAAGGAACACGCAGGTTATCCGAAGTTTAAGAGTAAACACGATAATCATAAGTCATATACAACAAATTTTACGAATGGCAATATAACAGTAGATTTCGGGTGCAATAGAGTAAAACTGCCTAAATTAAAAGGAATAAAAGCAAAACTGCATAGAAATTTTAGCGGGCAGATAAAATCGGCAACGATATCACAAGTTCCGAGTGGAAAGTATTATGTATCAATTTTAGTGGAAACAGAACACGTGGAACTGCCACATATAAATCAAAATACAGGAATAGATTTAGGTATTAAGGAGTTATGTATTACTTCAGCTGGGAAAGAAATACGAAAATCCCAAAATCATCAGAAAATACGAAAAGAAACTGAAAAAACTGCAAAGACAGTTAGCGCACAAAGAGAAACGAAGTCAAAATTACTGCAAAACAAAGAAAAAAGATAGCATTATGCCATGAAAAATAACAAATACCAGAAAAGATTATCTGCACAAGATGTCGCATGAGATTATCAGCGAAAACCAAGTGATAGTTTCGGAAGATTTGCAGATAAAAACATGGTAAAAAAATCACCGTTTGGCAAAGTCTATAAGTGATGTATCATGGTATGAGCTGACAAGGCAGTTAGAGTATAAGGCAAAGTGGAATGGAAGAGAATATGTAAAAATAGATACCTTTTATGCAAGCAGTCAGCTGTGTTCTATTTGCGGATACCAAAATACAGGGACGAAAGATCTGTCAGTAAGGGAATGGGTATGTCCTGTTTGTGGGACAAAGCATGACAGAGATATCAATGCCGCAAAGAATATATTGGCAGAGGGATTAAGACGAATAGCATAAAAGGAATAACAATATAGGACAGGGACTGTCCGAATTAACGCCTGTGGAGATAGTAGGTTGCGAGGTCTGCGAAGCAGGAAGCCCATTGGCTTTAGACAATGGGTAGTTCACAAGCTTGAACAACTATAAAGGACTATTTAATGCATCTTTAGCTGATAAAGGAAGTGTTACATATTATAATGGTGAAAAGTATTTTGTCCCGGCTGATGAAGCTTTACAAATAGTTGATACTACTGGTTGCGGAGATAGCTACCATGCAGGCTTTGTGTGTTCTCATATGTTAATTGGTGATATTTACGAGGCTATGAGAGTTGGTACAGAATTTGCAACAGAGACATTGTCTCATTATGGTGGCTTTTAATTCGATTTGTAAGGAGAAACAATATGATAGGGTTTATTATATGGTCACTTTTGGGAGTGTTTATAATTGGATTAGGAATAAAAGATATGTTTTCTAAGAATCCCGTTGGATTCTGGGCTAATACCGAAACAATAAAAGTAAAAGATGTTAAAGATTACAATCGTGCGAGCGGACTATTGTTTATAATCTATGGAATCATTTTTGTTATATTAGGAATTTCGCTGTTAGATGGTCAAAATACACCATACGTTCTGTTGTCGGTTATTGGTGTGATGGTGGAAACAATTGTAATTATGGCTGCTTATAGTTTAGTTATCGTTAAAAAGTATGAAGAGAAGTAAATAAATTCCCGTTTATTGGGAAGTCGCAGAGAACGAAAAATCGGAAGTTTACAGCGAGGTGAAAGAGGTTGAATTATATAGAATATGGAAAAGAAAACAGCGATGTAATTATCCTCTTACACGGAGGCGGTTTATCATGGTGGAATTACAAAGAGGTTGCTGAAAGACTTCAAACAGATTATCATGTGGTTTTGCCTATATTAGATGGTCATGCAGGATGTGATAAGCAGTTTACAACGATAGAGAATAATGCTTTGGATATTATAGAATTTGTAAATAGCAAATTGGGCGGTTCTGTTTTAATGATGGGAGGACTATCGCTTGGAGGGCAGATTTTGCTTGAAATTTTATCTCAACGCAAAGATATATGTAAGTATGCAATAGTAGAAAGTGTACTTGTGATACCTTCAAAATTTACATATTCTATGATTAAACCGGCGTTTGGAAGTTGCTATGGCTTAATAAAGTATAAGTGGTTTTCAAAATTGCAATTCAAATCACTACGAATAAAGTCGAATTTGTTTGATGAATATTACAAAGATACTTGTGCTATTAGAAAGAGTGATATGATTGCCTTTTTACAGGAAAACTCAGTATATTCACTAAAAGATGGCATTGGAGAGTGTGAAGCAACCGTTCAAATTTATGTTGGAGAAAAAGAAAAAAGCAATCAATGAAAAAATCTGCTAAAATCATTCATGAAAAATTGCAGGATAGTTTTATACAAGTTCTTCCTAATATGTATCATGGAGAGTTTTCAATAAACCACGCAGATGATTATGTGAGAAAACTATTAGAAATAGTAAAGTGAAGGTAACTTTCAGTCTTCAGCAGAGACTGAAAGCAACAGAAGATTTGAATTGACCGAGCTCTTTGAGCGAGGGATACTTCTTGTCCGAAGGGCAAGAAGGTGGAACTGAGAAGAATTAAAACAATCGGAATTGTGCGCCCAGACAAGGGCGAGTAGTCTAGCAGGTGGAATGCCTGTCTGGTAAGGTCTAACCAACCGCCAGTAGCGAGTCTTGGGTGACTGCCAGTAATGGTAGTTGCTAAGCGTAGACAGCGAGAAAATAGAGAGTGTGATTGAGCCTCGAAATTTTGATATCTAGAAGGCTGACGTTTTAATTCCAGCGGAAAGCAACACAAACCAAATCGTCATGGTAATCTGTGTTTTCCACTTTCCCTGAAGCATCAGAAGCAGCGGCGTGACCGGGCTGTTGCCCAGATCGGTGACGATTCCCTTCTTGACATCGCGCAGATATTCCTCATATGTCATGATATGATCCATCTTGATTCCTCCTGTTTATAGCCTTGGTCAGTAGTTTGATACTATGTACGAACTTTCTGCGTACTTGCTTTCGTTTTCGGATACCGTACAATATTTATACAATGAATCGTCAAGAGAGGAGGCAACAAGGTGACTTCTTTAACCATAGAACAAAAAAGAGTGGACATATACCCAAGCGCAAAGCCGGGCAGCCCAGTTATCTATCTCAACACCTTTTCCAATGCCGTTAACAGTGTGTATAAAAACCTGATGGCGCTCGGCTGCCCAGATTTCTGTCTGGTGGCGGTCAGTAATCTGAAATGGGATCATGACATGACACCGTGGTATATGGGGCCGATCTCTAAACACGATACGCCCTGCACCGGGGGTGCGGATGATTACCTGAAACTGCTTCTGGATGAAATTATGCCGGAAGCGGAAGCGCTCCTTCCCGGTGCGCCCGCCTGGCGGGGCCTCGCCGGTTACTCGCTGGCTGGGCTGTTCGCCCTCTACGCTCTCTACCAAACGGATGTGTTTGCCCGCGCAGCGAGTATGTCAGGTTCCTTCTGGTTTGAGGGCATCATGGAATATGTGTGCTCCCATGAGATGAAGCGCAAACCTGACTGTCTGTATTTTTCTCTCGGAGACAAGGAGAGCTCCACCGATAATCCGATTTTGAACGTTGTGCAGCAGAATACGCAGGAGATAGAAACACTGTGCCACGGGAAAGGCATCGAAACCACCTTCGTACTGAACAGTGGCAGCCACTATCAGGCGTGCAACAAGCGCACAGCGGCTGGCATTCACTGGATATTAAATAGATAAACCGACAAGGAGATAAAACGATGGATACGATTTATTCGCTTTTTCAGAAAGTAGTTAAAGAACATGAAAATGCCCCAGCTATCATTGAAAACGACCGCACCATGACTTTTGGAGAGCTGTCCAACATGGTGGATATGATCACGTGCAGCTTTCCGCAGGAAGTACACAGCATCGGGATCGTCATGCGTCACCGAACCGAGATGATTGCCTCGATTCTGGCGGTACTCAAATGCGGCGGCCAATATGTCCCAGCCGAGCCGGATTTTCCCACCGGGCGCATCCATGACATGATGACCGAGGCACAGGTGGATTTTGTGCTGACGGAACACGCCTTTGCGCCCAAACTGAGCAGTTTCCCCATCCGCTATACAGATTGTGAGATCTGCGGCGTGGAGACGCCCTCCTGGAAGCGCAACGCCATCGAAGACCCGGAACGCCCCGCCTATGTGCTGTATACGTCAGGTACCACCGGGCGGCCCAAAGGTGTCTGTGTCACCAACCGCAATGTTTGCCATTATGTCCGTGCCTTTGCCAACGAGTTCCATCCCGGCCCCGGTGATGTCATGCTGCAATATTCCGTCTGTTCTTTTGACATCTTTGTGGAGGAAGTGTTCACCAGTCTGCTGAATGGTGCCGCTCTGGCCATCCCCGCTGACGAGGATAAGGCCGACATCCATGCGTTGATGGCTTTTGTGGAACGCCACCATGTGACTATGATCAGCGGCTTTCCGTATCTGCTGGCAGAAATGAACCACCTGTCTGTCATTCCGTCCTCTCTGCGGCTGCTTATCAGCGGCGGCGATGTGTTGCGGGGCGTTTATGTGGATCACCTGCTGAACAAAGCAGAGGTTTACAACACCTACGGCCCCTCCGAGACAACGGTCTGCGCCTCCTATTACCGTTGTAATAGTGGAACTGTGCTGGAGGACGGTACCTATCCCATCGGTCATCCTGTACTAGGTGCGCAAATCAGGATTCTGGATCAGTCTGGCAACGAGGTTGCCAAAGGGCAGACGGGTGAGATTTGCATTTATGGCGGCGGTGTATCTCTGGGCTACATTGGCGACCATGCCGAGGAAAACAGCGCTTTTGAGCGGCAGCCGGACGGTAGCACCATGTACCGCAGCGGCGATTTGGGCTATATCCTGCCGAATGGCAACATTGCATTCCTGCACCGCAAGGACGACCAGATCATGATTTACGGCAAGCGGGTGGAACTTGCCGAGGTGGAGTCCCGGCTCTATCGGTGCAAGGATGTGCAGCAGGCTATTGTCCGGGCTTTTACAGACGAGGATGGACTGTCCTATATGACCGCCTATGTGGTGCCTTCCGACAATAAGCTGAAAGTCTCGGAAGTAAAAAAAGAACTGTCTGAAAATTTGACTTCCTTTATGATCCCAGAGTTCTTTGTGAAGATGAAGCAGATTCCTTTGAATGTCAACGGTAAGCCGGATGTGTCGAAACTGCCGGTGGTAATGAAAGCGGGGGCATTATAATGGAGATTCAGATCCGGCAGGCCACGATCCAGGGCCTGAATGTATTGATGCAATGGCGAATGGAAGTCTTGCATGAGGTATTCTCCATCCCCTCGGAGCGGTCTGTAACAGAGCTGGAATCGGAAAATCGCCGCTACTATCAAACAGAACTGCCGCAGGGCGGACATATTGCCTGCTTTGCCTACGTAGGGGAGGAAATCGTCGGCTGCGGCGGGATATGCCTCTATCATGAGATGCCCTCACCGGACAATCTAAACGGGAAATGTGCCTACCTGATGAACATTTATACCCGGCCGCAGTTTCGCGGACACGGCATAGGGAACAGAATCGTCAGGTGGCTTGTAGAGCAGGCTCGTCAGCGGCATATTTCAAAAATATATCTTGAAACCTCAGACAAAGGCAGGCCGCTGTATCAAACAATCGGTTTTGCCGATATGAAGGATATGATGAAACTGTCCCGTGAAAAATAAGCAAAATCAAAGGAGCATACATACAATGGAGCCAATCATCTGAAACGTTGAAGTAAAAAGCGTCCTCACAAAATCCAATTTGCCTGTGAGTGATTATTATTCGGTCAATCCTTATGTGGGCTGTGGCCACGGCTGCAAATATTGCTACGCATCTTTTATGAAGCGTTTTACCAATCACCCGGAGCCCTGGGGAGAGTTCATAGACGTTAAATTTTGGCCGGAAATCAAACACCCGGAGCGGTATGCAGGGAAAGAACTGTTTCTCTGTTACGTGACCGACCCATATCAGCCGCTGGAGGAAACCGCCTGCCGCACCCGCACCATTTTAGAGCAGATGCAGGGCAGCGGATGTAGCCTCAGTATTGCTACCAAGTCTGACCTGGTGCTGCGTGACCTTGACCTCATTAAAACATTCCCCAATGCGCGGGTATCCTGGTCGATCAAACACACTGGACGAAGATTTTCGCGCTGATATGGACAATGCATACCATGGCACAATAAAAACCCGGCTTCTTCCGCGTAATTTGGCAAGGATCATATAAACTGTTGACAATAAAGCTCTTATATAGTATGTTTTTGATAAACTACTATATAGGAGATTTTGTATGGAAATGAATGGAGGATTTCTTGTCACCAAAATAAAACAGCTTGGAGACCGGATTTTCGAGAAGATTCTCAGTGAAAAGAATATTGATGCGTTTAATGGAGCCCAAGGGCGTATTCTTTATGTGCTGTGGCAGAAGGATGGTATTTCAATCAGGTCACTCTCGACTAAATGCGGATTAGCGATAACATCTCTTACTACGATGCTGGAAAGAATGGAAAATCAAGGGCTGATAAGCCGTGTTCAGTCTGAAACGGACAAAAGAAAAACGCTCCTGTTTCTGACTGAGAAAGCACATGCCTTAAAGGGCGAGTACGATTCTGTATCTGATGAGATGGGCAGTATTTACTACAAAGGTTTTTCAGAGGAAGAAATTACCCGGTTTGAGGAATGCCTCGACCGCATCAGAAAGAATCTTGAGGAGTGGCAGAAGTCATGAGTATTTGTATCAAAGATCAGATTCAGAACATGAATATCGTCATTGGCTGCACAGTGGGGTGTACATATTGCCATGCCCGCAACAACGTGAAACGCTGGCATATGATTGATGACTTCGCTGACCCTGAATTCTTTCCGGGTAAGCTCAAGATGATGGAAAAGAAACGTCCGCAGAACTTTCTTCTTACCGGGATGAGCGATCTCTCCGGATGGAAGCCGGAATGGAGAGACGAGGTACTTGCAAAGATCCGTGAAAATCCGCAGCATCAGTTCCTGTTCCTTACCAAGCGACCTGATTTGCTGGATTTTGATACCGATCTGGAAAACGCATGGTTTGGCGTTACGGTAACGAGGAAAGCAGAACTGTGGCGTATCGACGCCCTTCGGAAAAACGTCAGAGCAAAACATTACCATGTTACCTTTGAGCCGTTATTCGATGATCCCGGCTAGTTGACCTTTCTGGAATCAATTGGATCGTTGTCGGCACCATGACCGGAGTTCAGAACAGGAAGATTCATACGGAGCCGGAATGGGCATGGTCTCTGGCGGATCAGGCACATAAGCTCGGCATTCCGGTGTTTATGAAGGAAGACCTTGTCCCTATCATAGGGGATGAAAATATGATTCAGGAAATGCCGGAAGAATTTAATAAAGTGTTAGAGGTACAGAAATCATGGAAGAAGTAATAAATGGAATCCTCATTCGTGAGGTGGAAACAAAGAACATCATGACTAAGTCTAGTCTGCCGGTAGGCGGTTACTCGGTCAACCCATATGTGGGCTGTACACATGCCTGCAAGTATTGCTATGCTTCTTTTATGAAGCGCTTTACCGGGCACAAGGAGGAATGGGGCACTTTCCTTGATGTGAAGCATTGGCCGGAAATTAAAAATCCGAAGAAATATGCTGGACAGCGGGTGGTCATCGGTTCTGTGACAGATGGCTACAATCCACAGGAGGAGCAATTCGGGAATACCAGAAAACTTCTGGAGCAGCTGATCGGCAGTGACGCAGATATTCTGATCTGCACAAAGTCGGATCTTGTGGTACGAGATATTGATTTACTGAAGAAGCTTGGACGTGTAACCGTTTCATGGTCGATCAACACACTAGATGAAAATTTCAAGAACGATATGGACTCTGCTTCAAGCATTGAGCGTCGTATCGCTGCTATGAAGCAGGTATATGAAGCAGGGATCCGTACAGTCTGTTTCGTATCCCCGGTATTTCCCGGTATCACGGACTTTGAAGCGATCTTTGAGCGGGTAAAGGATCAGTGTGATCTGTTCTGGCTCGAAAATCTCAATCTTCGAGGCGGTTTCAAAAAGACAATTATGAATTATATCGCCGAACAACATCCTGATCTTGTACCACTTTACGACGAGATTTATAACAAGCATAACCGCAGCTACTTTGAAGCACTTGAAGTAAAAGCTGCGGAAATGGCTAAGAAGTATGATTGTCCCTTTGTGGATAATGAAATGCCTTATGGCAGAGTCGGTGATTGTAGATTATTTCTATCATGGGACATCCGGTGATCGTAGATTATTTCTATCATGGCATCGGTTACAATCGGAAAGTTCATTTCAACAATAAACTCTTTTTTTCTATTTTTGCTTCAATCTCTCCATCCATCCGACTAACCAACTCCTTTGCAATAGATAACCCCAGTCCGGTAGATGTTTTACTTCTTGCTGCATCCGCTTTGTAAAATCTGTCAAATACATGTTCTATATCAATCTGTTCTGGATGTGTAACCTGATTGCTGATTCTAAGCACCGCCTGATTTTGATCACGTTCCAACACAATGCTAATCTTCTTTTCTCCATGATCCAGACCATTTTTTATTACATTCTGAATAATACGGCTCAGTCCCTGCTTATTTCCATGTATATACAACTGTTCTTCCGTAATCTGAATGTCCGGCTGAATTTCCATTCTTACCCATTCATCATAGTATGAAAAAACTGTTTCTTTCAAAATCCGGTTCATACAGCACAATGTCAATTCCAAACTGTAAGATTCGTTTTTAACTTTGTAAACATAAAAAAGTTCTTCCAACATTTCATTCAGACTATGAATTCTTTCGTGGATAATGCTTAAATAACGTTTCTGATCCTCTATATTTTCACATTCTTCCATTAGCTGGAAATATCCGTCCAAAGATGTCAGTGGTGTGCGGATATCATGAGAAAGATTTGTATAAGTGTCCGCAATCAGAGCTTCTTTCTCCTGATAATGCTGCTTCTCTTTTCTTCGCAGTTCCAGAAGCTCATTCAACTTGTCAGAAAGCTTTCCTATTCCACCCACATCAAATTCATGGTTAATCAACATGTTACTGTCATGTTTCATCATAAACGCCAATTGGCGGCAGATGTCTTTCACCTGCCGCTGGTATTTCCACATAATAATAAATTGTAAGATAATAATTCCTGCTAATATCCCAATTACGATATACATCCGTTAAATATCCCTCTTTTGAAAAACAACGCTGCTTACTGATATCATCATAACGATGAACACTATTGCCACACCAAATGCCGCCAAACACTCATTTCCACTCGGATTCATAGGAAGCAGTGATAATTTTCCTGTTATCGTATACTTATAAATCTGGAAATTCTGAATTCCTATTTTTTGAATAACACTATTGATCACCCCATACACAATGGTCATTACATTCATGCTAAGACAGACAGCAATGACCATGCTGATCACATTATTTTTCAGAATAATTGCAATCGCCATGCAGATCAACACGAGTGCATAATGAAGAGCCAGTTCAGTCACAAAATAAGATAAAATTGCCTTTGTATTTCCCCATTCCAATTCCCCGAAAAAATACCATTCGCCGCTGCCTGAAATAAGAATGCACCTGCCATTGTCAGTACCGTAAAAACAGCCAAGGCAATTGCCCTGGAAAAAATCAGAGTTCCTCTATTTCTAATCTGACCTCCTATATTCTTAATATATCCGCTGCTGATATCCGCTGTTGAAAACAGAACATTTCATGGCATCCTTTTCAGTCGAAAGCTCATAATCTGTCTTGCATAAAGATGTTGTAATCAATAATATTGCTGCCAGTACGATCCAGATTACATACATACTTTTGGTTTTAAGCATCCGGTATAAATCCATTTTATTATATTAAGCATGATCCGCACCTCCCGTCAGATTCAGAAAATAAGTTTCCAGTTCTTCACTGGTTATGGAAATCCTTTTACCGGAATTCCTGACTTTGCAAGTTCCATATTCAACGCTGCACTTTCATTCAATCGTTCAAATATATGGATATGCTCTTTATCTGTAACCTGATAGTTGGTAAATCCCATAGAATCCATCACCGGAATCGCCTGTTTCGGATGATCCAATGTCAACTCTATCCGTTCACTGCATCTTCTTATTAATTCTTCTCTTGTAATTTCCTGTAATAAACTTCCATTATGAATAATTCCATAATCAGTAGCAATCTTCGATAATTCCTCAAGAATATGACTGGAAATGCATATTGTCATATTCCGTTCTTTCCGAAGTCTCTGAATCGTATCACGGATTTCTGCAATCCCCTGTGGATCCAAGCCATTAATCGGTTCGTCAAGGACTAATAAATCTGGGTCTCCAACCAAAGCAAGACCAATTCCCAAACGCTGTTTCATTCCAAGTGAAAAATGTTTTGTTTTTTTTCTTTCCCACATCCTCCAGACCGATAATTCTCAATATTTCTTCAATATAACTTTTTTTCTTTATTCCCAACAGCTTGCATTTGATATTCAAATTTTCATATGCGGTCATATTTCCATACAACCCGGGCGCTTCAATCAGACATCCCACCCGTGAGCGGACTTTTTGCAAATCCTTTCCCTTGTATCCGAACATCTCGATTTCTCCACTGGTCGGTTTGGAAAGTCCACTGATCATCTTCAGGCAGGTTGTCTTCCCCGCTCCATTCCGTCCTATAAATCCATAAATAGCCCCTTTTTAATATGCATACTGACACTGTCCACAGCTTTATGGTGTCCATATTGCTTAGTCAAATTTCTTGTTTCCAATAACATTTCGCTCAAGTTTTTTCATCTCCTTTTTCTTATCTTTTTTTATCTGCATTTAATAAATATAAAAAAAGGATTATAGATGAAGAATCCTAATCAAACTGTTAAATAATTAGTCATATATTCCTCAGAAACTGACTGTTTTTAGAATAAAACATCCAGAGTTTTTGTTTCACCCATATATGGTTCGTCCCACGCATATTCAAAAATGTCCTCTTTACTGAAAACCTGCTTCTGGATTTCTAAGCAGTAATTCTAAAATCGCAAACTCCTGTCTTGTTATCTTAGGAAGTATTTTTCCACCAATGCTGACCTGAAAAGTAGCTTTGTTCAATACCATCTCTCTGAACGAAAGGTTAGATTCTTTTTATTTCCTTTTCTTCTGTATGACGAAGCTGTACCTGAATTCTTGCCAGTACCTCTCTGATTTCAAAAGGTTTCGTTATATAATCATCAGCCCCACTAGTTAAAACCTCTACCTTTTCATCCAGGCTGTCTTTTGCAGTCAACACAATAACCGGAAGATTTCCTTTTTCCGTATTTCCTCCAGAACTGCTTCTCCTGAAATTCCGGGCAACATCAAATCCAGCAACACCAGTGCATAGCTATGCTCCTGCATATTTAGAAGCAGCTTTGCTTCGGTCCCGGAAAATGCCTGCTCACAGGAATAGCCTTCTTTGGATAATGCCTCCTGAAGCAAATTATTGATATTTGTATCGTCTTCTACAATCAGTATTTTCTGCATGATAGTTCTCTCCTCTATTTTACACTGTGAAAACATTATTTTCTTGCATTATACGCTTTTCCCTTTTTTTCCCGCAATTACTCCCCACAGATCCCCGGAATTCCCCAGTACATAACATACTTTTTGTTCCAGCTGAACTTATAATTTTCAGTATTCCTGTGCTTCCAAGATGCATATATCACTTTTTCCTTACCATTATGCCTTCATTTCTCCATCAGTGCTTTCGCAACCCTTGTCCCGCCTACAAATAGAGCCAAACTAGAGCCATTCGATAAAACAAATGCCGAAAACCCGCATAAATACAGGCTTTCGGCATTTTAGTCCGTTATTCAAACTCGATCGTTCCAGGTGGCTTACTCGTCAGATCATAGAATACACGGTTTACCCCGCGTACCTCGTTGATGATTCGGCTCATTACTGTTTGCAGTACTGCAAATGGAATCTCTGCGCTTTCGGCGGTCATGAAATCGACGGTATTTACGGCGCGCAGTGCAACTGCGTAGTCGTAGGTTCTCTCGTCGCCCATTACTCCAACGGAACGCATATTGGTCAGGGCTGCGAAATACTGGTTCGGCATCCAGGATGGTGCTGTTCCATGCTCTGCTTTGTAAGCAGCTACTGCCTTGTCCACTTCTTCCCGGTAGATGGCATCGGCATCCTGTACGATGCGGACTTTTCTCAGCATTGACTTCACCGATGATACGGATACCGAGCCCAGGACCCGGGAATGGCTGACGGAATACCAGGCAATCCGGGATTCCAAGCTCCAGACCGGCTTTTCTTACTTCGTCTTTGAACAGGTCACGAAGTGGCTCAATGATCTCTTTGAAATCTACGTGCTCCGGCAGACCTCCTACGTTGTGGTGGGATTTGATCACGGTGGATTCTCCGCCAACGCCACTTTCTACAACGTCCGGATAAATAGTTCCCTGTACCAGGAAGTCCACCGCACCAATCTTCTTGGCCTCTTCCTCGAAGACACGGATGAACTCTTCGCCGATAATTTTACGTTTTGCTTCAGGCTCTGTAACACCTGCCAGCTTCTTGTAATATCTCTCCTGTGCATTGACACGGATAAAGTTCAGGTCAAACTGACCATTCGGTCCAAATACACCTTCTACTTCATCGCCTTCATTTTTACGCAGAAGGCCATGATCTACAAATACGCAGGTAAGCTGCTTGCCGATTGCTCTGGAAAGAAGTCCTGCTGCCACGGAGGAATCTACACCACCTGACAGGGCAAGGAGAACTTTTCCATCACCGACTTTCTCGCGGATCTCTTTGATCGTGTGTTCAACAAAGGCATCCATCTTCCAGTCGCCTTTGCAGCCGCATACATTTTTCACGAAGTTATTAATCATCTTCGTTCCTTCTGCAGTGTGAAGTACTTCCGGATGGAACTGAATTGCATACAGTTTTTTCTGCTTCGTTTTCTGCAGTTGCTACCGGGCAGTCTGCTGTATGTGCAGCGATCTCAAATCCCGGTGCAACTTTTGAGATATAATCGAAGTGGCTCATCCAGCATGTAGTCTGTGCAGACACACCCTGGAATATTTTTGAATCTTTTTTATCGATAAATACTTCGGTTTTTCCATATTCTCTGACATCAGCACGCTCTACTTTTCCGCCAAGCACGTGTGACATCAGCTGTGCACCATAACACAGTCCAAGCACCGGGATGCCAAGTTTGAAAAGTTCATCGGTGTATGTTGGAGAATCCGGCTCGTAACAGCTGTTCGGCCCGCCTGTCAGGATGATTCCCTTTGGATTCATCGCTTTGATTTTTTCAATATCGGTTTTGTAAGAATAAATCTCGCAATAGACATTGCATTCTCTTACGCGTCGGGCAACCAGCTGGTTATACTGTCCACCGAAGTCCAATACGATTACTACTTCTTCTTTCAAAGTCCTTCCTCCTGTTTTTAATCTGTTGAATGTTTATCGCTGATATCTTCTCATTATAATGTAAATATTCTTTATTTACAAGTTTATTCTTTTTGCACAATTGAGGAACTTAAAATTTCACAGAAGATTTTTACAAACATAAAGATATCAATGCCATGCAGGGCTTTGGAAGCATGAATGTTGTGTTCTGGAGAATGAAACCGCAACTTTTTATGTAAAATCATGAACTTGCACATTTATAGTTAGCACAACGGGTTAAATGAAAAAATACAAATTTTTTATCCGATATTATTGACGTGTAAAAACTTCATGGTATTTTTATTTTTGAAAAAATGGAAATTATTTAAAGGCAAACTTGTTGAAAAGCAGGGACGCAAAGCCAGAAGGGGGCACTGGCAGATTTTGGCAAGTGTCCTTTTTTGTATGCAAAAATGGGTAACAAAACTAGCAGGGACAGGTTTTTTGTATACAGATAAAAGCAAGATGAAGAAGGCGAAGAGAGGATTTTATAAAATGGGAAATTATGAGGACAAAATATATTATTCTTTAGGTGAGGCTGTAACGGAACAGACACAAGCTATATCACAGGCAATACAGAAAACACTGGAAAATAATGGCGGGGTAGGTATAATGACAGGATCTTATGACCAAAACCTGTCTATTTTGTCTGTAAGTAATCTGCTGTTGCATAGTACAGGATATACATACGATACTTTCATGGAACAGACAAAAGGCTCATTGAGAAACTTCTTTTATGACGAGGAAGATATACTGGAGCGAGACCGTTTTTTGCAGCTTCACGGAACAGGGGAAGCACAGATCCTTACAGCAGACGGTACAGTGAATAATGTACGGCTTTGTAAAGAGGATGCGACAGATGAGGCGGGCAGACAGATCTGGGTTATGTCCGTACAGGTCAACTGGGATCATGTAAATCTGACACTGCTCAATGAGGCTATCTGTTCCGGCTTCTGGTATTTTGACTGTGACGAAAACAGTGAGATTGTGAATGCAAACTGGAGTCATGAATTCCGAAAAATGCTTGGCTATCATGACACTCTGGACTTTCCGAATAAACTGGAATCCTGGTCAGATCTTCTGCATCCACAGGATAAAGAAAGAGTAATGGTGCAGCTTCAGGCGGCAATTAAGGATAAGACGAACCAGATAAAATACCAGGTAGAGTATCGTATGAGAATGAAGGATAATCAATACCAGTGGTTTCGGGCATCGGCAGAAGTAATACGCCGTCTGGATGGTTCTGCCAGCAGGATTGCCGGGATTTTTATTAACATTGATGCGGAGAAAAAAGAAATCATGCAGGCACAAAAATCTGCTGCTTTCCACCGGGCTTTTACGAAAGCAGATCTGTGCGAGTATTATGTGAATCTGGAAGCGAATACTTTTGATACCTTTAAGGTTGAACCGTCCCTGATGACTGTCTTTGAACAGAGTCATACGTGGGATGAATTGATCCGGCATTTTGTGGATTCCTATGTTGTGGAGAAAGATAAGAAGGCGGTATCCTCTTTTTACGACCGTGGTTATATTGCAGAAAGGCTGAAGGGGCTGGAAACCGAATTGGCTTTAGAGTGCCGTATCACTCTGAATGGAGAAGAACGATGGGTCCGCAATGTGGTCATACGTGGCGAAATAGAGGATTCAGAATATGCCATGATCTTTCTGCGGGATATCACGGAGGCAAAGGTAGAGAGCGCACGGCATCTGCAGATGGCAGCGGATAATGCTTCCATGGAGCAGATAATTCAGAGTATTGTGCGTCTGGTTGACCGGTTTGTTGTCTGTGATCTGGAAAATGACAGATATGAATTCTATAATCTGAATGGTCAGATGATATATAAACCTCTGGGATTCTATCATGATTTCCAGATGCAGGTTCTTGAAAAATATAAGACACTGGAACCATTGGAAACTCTGGACATCCTGATCGCACCGGAAAATATCCGGAAGAATCTGAAAAGTGAAAATGATATTTATAAGTTTGAGTACTGCAGCCTGGATGAAAAAACTTATAAAATTGCTTCTTATATTCCGCTGGAATGGGAGGATGGAAAACTGATAAAAGTATTGCTGGCATCCATGGACGTGACACAGGAGAAGAAAGCAGAGATTGAATCTCGTCAGGCACTGAAAGAGGCCTACCGATCCGCAGAAAATGCAAATCGTGCGAAAACAGAATTCCTTTCCAATATGTCCCATGATATCCGGACACCGATGAATGCCATTGTCGGCCTGACAGCAATTGCAGGAGCAAATATTGAGAGCCAGGACAGAATCATTGAATGTCTCAGCAAAATTACAAAATCAAGCCGTCATCTGCTGGGGCTGATTAATGAAGTGCTGGATATGGCACGTATTGAAAGTGGAAAAATGACGCTGGCACAGGAGGATTTCAATCTGCCAGATCTGGTGGATAATCTTATAACACTCATAAAACCGGTGATTGATGAACATAAACACAATTTAGATATACACATTAATCACATTGAACATGAAAGTGTCTGTGGTGACAGCCTGAGAATCCAGCAGGTATTTGTGAATCTGATGAGTAATGCGATCAAGTATACACCGGATGGCGGGAACATTATTTTTTCCATAGAGGAAAAGCCCAATGGATTTTCAGAACTTGGATGCTATGAATTTACAATTGAGGATAATGGAATCGGTATGTCACCGGAATTCCAGAAAATCATGTTTGATCCTTTCAGCCGTGCGGATGACCACCGGACAAGCAGAGTTCAGGGAACTGGTCTGGGAATGGCGATCAGCAGAAATATTGTGAACCTGATGAATGGTAATATTAAAGTAGACAGCACCTTACACAAGGGAACCAGAATTACGGTTACGATTTATCTAGAGCTTCAGGAAAAAGAAAAAGAACAGGACAGAGATCTGATGAATCTGCCTGTTCTGGTTGTGGATGATGATAAGACGTGCTGTGAAAGTACAGTTGCCACACTGAAGGAAATCGGTATTATGGGTGAATGGGTTCTTTCTGGTAGGGAAGCCATTGAGCGCTGTTATGCACGGCATGAGTTGAAAGATGATTACTTTGCTGTTATTTTAGACTGGAAGATGCCGGATATGGATGGCATAGAAACAGCCAGACAGATCCGGAAACGGATAGGGAAAGAAATCACCATCATTGTACTGACATCCTATGAATTCAGCGAGATTGAAGAAGAAGCAAAGGCGGCGGGCATAGATGCTTTTATTGCAAAACCACTGTTCCGTTCCCGGTTGACGGCTGCATTGCGGCAGTTTACTTCTGGAAGAAAAGAAAAAACAGCAAGAAATTATCTGGATGAGCTGTCTGAATCAGACTACACGGAAAAAGAATTCTGCTAGTCGATGATAATGAGTTAAACAGAGAAATTGCTGGTGAAATTTTGCAGATGACAGGGGCAGAAGTGGAAACGGCAGAAAATGGGAAAATCGCAGTTGAAAAAGTGGAAGCTTCTCCGGAAGGATTGTATGATCTTGTTTTTATGGATATCCAAATGCCTGTCATGAATGGTTATGAGGCAACTGCAGCAATCAGGAGCCTTAAGGGCAAACAGGGAAAGCTGCCGATTATTGCCATGACTGCCAATGCTTTTGCAGAAGATGTACAGCTGGCCAAAAATACAGGCATGAATGGACATATCGCAAAACCGCTGGATATGAATAAGCTGAATGATGTTCTGGAAAGTTGGCTGTAACAGGATAATCGGAGCATTAAAATTTCCCCTTTACAAATCGTGAATAAAGTACTATGATAGAAAAAAATATCTTCAGGGCAGGGTGCAATTCCCTACCGGCGGTAAAGCCCGCGAGCCGAGAGGCATGATCCGGTGAGATTCCGGAGCCGACAGTACAGTCTGGATGGAAGAAGATGATAGTACAGTTGATTTTCAGATAAATGAATGTAGTATCGATGCTCTGAGATGGTAATCCATTTCAGAGCTTTTTAATCTTAGTCGGAGTTCCATTTATCAATCACGGTAACCAATCCCCCCCTGTAGATATTCTGCAGGGGATTTTTTTATCTTAGTCGGAGAAGACTCCCATTTCTATAAATGGCGAGCAACAAATTTGTCTCAGTGGGAGTACAATCTCCGACTGAGATAAACGCTCCGCGAGGGCACACATTGTCCAGTGGACAATGGTTTTGCGCCGACCGAAACGAAGTGTAGAATGTGCAGTGATTCTGAGAAGAATATGTCAGCTTTCGCTGACCAGAATCACGCACCAAGTCTCACGTGCGTTCGACTTGAAATCTATCCTATCCCACAAAAGAAATAAATTTGGAAAGAAGGAACATAAATGACAGATCAGAATTATATGCTCCAGGCTATTCAACTGGCGAAACAAGGAGAGGGCTGGACAAATCCGAATCCGATGGTAGGGGCAGTGATCGTAAAAAACGGGCGGATTATCGGAAAAGGCTATCACAAAAAATGCGGAGAGCTTCATGCAGAACGTAATGCGATCGCTTCACTTACGGAATCTGCGGAAGGTGCGACCATTTATGTCACACTGGAACCTTGCTGTCATTATGGCAAAACTCCTCCATGTACAGAGGCGATCATTGAGCAGAAGATCAAGAGAGTGGTGATCGGTTCCAGAGATCCGAATCCGAAAGTGTCAGGAAAAGGTATAAAGATGCTGCAGGAAGCAGGTATTGAAGTCATTGAGGATTTTATGAGGGAAGAATGTGACCGGCTCAATCCAGTATTTTTCCATTATATTACAACGAAGACACCTTATGTGGTGATGAAATATGCCATGACACTGGATGGGAAAATTGCGACGAAAACAGGTGCATCGAAATGGATCACCGGAGAAGCAGCAAGAGCGGAAGTACAGCATATGCGTCATCGGTATATGGGGATCATGGCGGGCATCGGAACGGTGATTGCGGACGATCCAATGTTAAATGTAAGGGTGGAAGGCTGGAAAAGTCCAATCAGGATCCTGTGTGACAGCGGGCTTCGGATTCCGCTGGATGGTCAGATCGTAAAAAGTGCAGGAAAGTACCGGACAATTGTGGCTTATGCAGATTCGGAAAATACAGAAGCGAAAAGAAAAAGATTACATGAAATGGGAGTTGAGACGATCTGCTGTCCGGATGAAAACAATCAGGTGGATCTTAAAAACTGATGAAATATCTCGGGGAAGAAGGCATTGACAGTATTCTTCTGGAAGGCGGAGGCACCTTAAATGACAGTGCTCTGCGAGCTGGAATTGTGCAGGAAGTACAGGCTTTTATAGCACCGAAATTATTTGGCGGTATGAACAGCAAAACACCGGTTGAAGGCATCGGTGTCCGTTTCCCTTCAGAAGCAGTAAAGCTGAAATGTACCGATATCTGCCAGATCGGTGAGGATATCCGAATCACATGTCAGGTGTGCGGAAAAGAACAGGAGGAGTCATGTTTACAGGAATCGTAGAAGAGAAAGGAACAATCCGCTATATACAGCTGACAGGAGAATCCGGAGTTCTGGCAGTGAAAGCGAAAAAAGTACTGGAAGGCACAAAGATTGGTGACAGTATTGCCGTAAATGGCATATGCCTGACCGTTACATCGCTTCAGTCGGATGGATTTACCGCAGATGTAATGGCAGAGACAATCCGAAGGAGCAGTCTTGGAAGCAGCAGGGCCGGAAGCAAAGTAAATCTGGAACGGGCAATGGCAGCGGATGGAAGATTCGGAGGCCATATTGTGAGCGGCCATATTGACGGAACCGGTGTGATCCGTTCCATGATCCGGGAAGAAAATGCTATCTGGGTATCGATCGGAACATCACCGCAGATTTTGCATCTGATCGTAGAAAAAGGTTCCATTTGTATCGATGGGATCAGCCTGACGGTAGCGAAAGTGGATGAAACGGGTTTTCAGGTTTCGGTCATTCCGCATACGGGAGAAGAAACTGCACTTTTGGAAAAAGTGCCGGGTGATCCGGTTAATCTGGAAAATGATGTGATCGGAAAATATGTAGAAAGGCTGCTTGGCATTCAGAAAAACGAAGAAGAGAAAAAAGAATCCGGAATTACGATGGAATTTCTGGAGAAATTCGGATTTTAAGAGGAGGATATTTATTATGTCACAAAACAATCAGTACAATACCATTGAAGAAGCACTGAGAGATTTAAGGGAAGGAAAAGTCATTTTGGTTACCGATGATCCGGACAGAGAAAATGAAGGAGATTTGATCTGTGCGGCAGAATTTGCAACGCAGGAAAATATTAATTTTATGGCAACTTATGCGAAAGGACTGATTTGCACACCAATGAGTGCGGAAATTGCGGCAAAATTGAATTTTCCGCCGATGGTTGCTGAAAATACCGATAATCACGGAACTGCATTTACGGTGGCAGTGGATCATGCAGACACAACGACCGGTATCTCGGCAGCAGAGCGTTCTTATACGATCCGAAAATGTGTGGACGAGGAGGCAAAACCGGAAGATTTCAGAAGACCGGGACATGTATTTCCTCTTATTGCCAGAAAAGGCGGTGTTCTGGTAAGAAACGGTCACACAGAGGCAACGACGGATCTTATGAGAATGGCCGGACTGAAAGAATGCGGTGTGTGTTGTGAGATCATGAAGGATGACGGTACCATGATGCGCACACCGCAGCTGTGGGAAATGGCAAAAGAACACAATCTGACCTTTATCACAATCCGTGATCTGCAGGATTATATGAGAGTACATGAAAAACACGTAAAAGAAGAGGCGGTTGCAGATCTCCCGACACAGTACGGTGATTTTAAAATTCATGGATATATCAATGATATTACAGGAGAACATCATGTTGCACTGGTAAAAGGTGAAATCGGAGATGGTGAAGATGTGCTCTGCCGTGTACATTCGGAGTGCCTGACCGGAGATGCATTTGGATCACTTCGATGTGACTGCGGTCTTCAGCTTCAGACCGCGATGCGTCAGGTAGAAGCAGAAGGCAGAGGAATCATTCTTTATATGCGGCAGGAAGGCAGAGGCATCGGTCTGATCAATAAGATAAAAGCATATGCACTTCAGCAGCAGGGATACGATACTGTGGAAGCAAATGTAAAATTAGGGTTTGCACCGGATCTTCGCGAATATTGGATCGGGGCACAGATTTTATCAGACCTTGGTGTAAAATCCTTGAGATTACTGACGAACAATCCGGATAAGGTCTACGGACTTGGCGGGTTCGGACTGAAGATCAATGAAAGAGTACCGCTGGAGATTCCGCCGCAGAAATATGACCTGAAATATATGAGAACAAAACAGGAAAAGATGGGACATATTTTCAAAGCGATCAATTTATGATGCCAGGGTCAAAGGTCTAAATCCACATGAGCTTGCTCATAGGTGGATGAAAGACCTTGGGACCCGCCCCGATATGGAGCAGAACATCCAGTGGATGTTCGTTTTGCTCCGACCGAAGCGGAGCGTAGACATAAAAGTGGGATGATAATCCCACGATATGCGAATACCGGAGAGGATTGTGGGAGTGCGATGCACGGAACAATCCGTAGGCATCATAGTTGGGGACTTTTGACACTCACATCAATTTATAAAAAAATATTAAGTTCACAATAACAGGAGGAAAAATCATGAGACAGATCAATTTGGTAGAAGGAAAAGTAGTAGCACCGCAGGGAATGAAAGTCGGTATCGTAGCGGCGAGATTTAATGAGATTATTGTCAATAAATTACTGGGAGGTGCAGTTGACGGACTGGTAAGACATGGAGTCGAAGAAGAGAATATTACTGCTGCATGGGTACCGGGAGCATTTGAAATTCCGCTGACTGCACAGAAGATGGCACAGTCCGGAAAGTATGATGCAGTGATCTGCGTGGGAGCAGTCATCCGCGGCGATACATCACACTATGATCTGGTGTGCAGCGAAGCTGCCAAAGGAATCGCACAGGTTGGACTTGCATCCGGAGTTCCGGTATTATTCGGAGTAATCACAACTGAGAATATTGAGCAGGCTATTGCACGTGCCGGAAGCAAGGCAGGAAATAAAGGATATGACTGTGCATTGTCTGCGATTGAGATGGTCAATCTGATGAAACAGCTTTAAGAATGAGGAAATAAAGGATGATAAAAACGATCATATTTGATTATGACGGGACGATTCACCAGACACTTGGAATTTATGAACCGGCATTTCGAGAAACTTATCAGTGGCTGACAGAACAGAAAGTCGCAGAAGAACAAAAGATAGCATCTTCAAAGATTGCCGGATGGCTTGGACTGAACAGCAAAGAAATGTGGGACACTTTTTTATGCCGGAACTGGATCAGAAATATAAAGATCAGGCAAGCAAAATGGTGGGCGAGCGGATGATCGAACAGGTCAGAAAACATAAGGCCGTGTGGTATCCGGGAGCAGAAAAGATGCTTACGACGCTGAAAAATCAGGGATATTATCTTGTAGTCCTGAGTAACTGTAAAACGGCATATCGAAAGGCACACTGGGAAGAATTTGGTATGAAACGATGGTTCGAGCGATTTTATGACTGCGAATCCTATGGATTTCGTCCAAAAACGGAGATTGTGCAGGATATTATCCGGGAATATCCAGGCCCTTATCTGGTGATCGGAGACAGAAAACAGGATCTGGAATGTGCCAGATCCTGTGGCAGTCTGTTTGCCGGATGTCTGTATGGATATGGTGATCAGGGAGAATTGGACGGAGCAGATTATCTTGCAGAGCATGTAGGGGATATACCAGAATTATGCCATTTGGTGTAAGTGTGATTGGGTAATGTCAAAAATATTTGTTGAAACCGTGTGATACGAAATTCGTTTTCATGCGGTTTTTTTAAAAAGGAAGTTAGACAAGACTAACAAAAATATTCCTTTTCCTTTTATCAGAAAAACAGAGGATTTCAAATTGACCGTATCAGGGAGATATTATATAATAGGAATATTACAGTTTTACAGGAAAAATCATATAACCGTGCAGATAAAAGGGAGTAACTACATGTATTTTGAAAAAGAACAGCCAGAAATCGAAAATATCGGAAATTTTTGCACAGCCATCAGCAAAAGCTGATTTTACTTGGAGTTTTCGTCTTTGTGATAAGCATCGTATGCGGATGCAGTAACCAGAAGGAGCAGGAGTCGGATGGCAGTCTGCAGAAGATAACAGTGGGCATTGATAAATTTGAGCCGTATTCCTATCTTGACATGGACGGAAATTATACCGGCGTTGACATTGAGATCGCATCGAAAGTATTCCATGAACTTGGGTATGAACCGGATTTTAAGTTTATTACGTGGAGTGAAAAACACACCTGCCTTGCGGACGGTACGATAGACTGTATCTGGAGCTGCTATTCTATGAATGACCGGGAAAACGATTATCAGTGGGCGGGACCTTATCTGTACAGCCGTCAGGTGATCGCAGTTGCTTCTGACAGTGATATTCAGACATTTGATGATCTTCTCGGGAAGAATGTTGGAGTACAGGATACGACAAGAGCAGCTGAACTCTTTTTTCATACGATCGATTCTGCATTGCCGGAAGTAAAGCAGGTGAACTGCTTTGCGACAACGGAAGATATGTTTGCAGCACTTCGCAAAGGATATGTCGATGCGATTGCAGGACATGAAGCTTTGCTGAATGAACTTATTATAAATGGAAAGGGCAAATATCGATTATTGGATGAAAGTCCTTATATTTCAAAAATAGGCATTGCATTTCAAAAGGGGACGCATGAGGAGCTTACCCAGAAGATAAACGGGCTGATAAAAGAAATGAGTGAAGATGGTACGATTGGCAGTATTGCAGAAAAATATGGACTTGATGCGGAGAAAGTTGTGATAAGAGGAGGTTCCGATGAAAAGTAAAAACGCCCGGGAATATCCGGAATCCTTTTGATCGTGTTGATTCTGGTCGGGATGATCGTATGGGGAATCTTTTACGGATTAGACCGAAGAGAGCTGAGTGAGACACTGGATAAGACAACTTTAGTTGCCAAAAATAAACTGCAGGATTATGATAATTATACGGCAAATGACAGGGTAAAAAGTCTGGTGCGGCTGTTGGATAAAACAAAGGAACTGGGCACAAATCTGAGTAAAATTAATAAATACGGACAGCAGGATCTGGATGAATACATTACGGAACAGAGACTGAGCGGTGTCTTTGTATCTGATAAAAATCTGAATGTAGTGCTTCAGGGACAGCAGAATCTGGATTCGGAAAATCTGTGGAACGAAATTATCGGCAAAGGTTATGTAAAAGAAGTTCTGGAACATCCGGAAGCAACCTACACAGAACGCATTACGGTGAACCGTGAGGAGTATGATCTTGCAGTTGTGCCGCGTCAGGATGCCGAAGGTCTGGTGATCGCCTATGCAAAAAAAAACAGCAATACACTGGATGATATGACACTGGAATCTGTTTTTCAGATTTTCTGGTCAATATGCATGGTGTGATCATGGTATGCCTCGATGATACGGTTGTCAGTACCAATCAGGAAACACTGCTTGGAAAGACCATGCAGGAAATGCGGAAATATTACAACAGCAGGCCGGAAGGAAATGAAAGCAGGATCATCCGCATAAAACTAGATCATAAGATCTGGTACGGCCATAAAGATAAAATGAAAGAATATGCGATCTATATATTCTTTCCGGCATCACAGATATTTATGGCACGGACGGTTGTCTGTGGATTGTACACGGCTGTGGCAATTCTTGTATATCTGCTGTTTTTGCTGATCAAGAGTAATCTGGAAAAGGTTACGCTGAAACAGAGTCAGAAACGTATGAGGATCATCAATGCACTCGGTACAGCATACGCATCTATCGTCCTGTTTGATCTGGAAAAGGATAAAGTAGAGATGATAAAGACTTCCGGGGATACTTCTATGCCTTCCGGAGATCAGATCTTATCCAAAAGATTCAGCAAAATCATATAAATGAGATGCTGACATCTGAGTATCGGGAAGGTTTTCTGGAATTTATTGACATGAACACCGTGGCACAGCGGCTGAAGGGACAACAGTCACTGACTTATACAAGCCAGATGGAAAAGGGCACATGGCTTCTTTCCGTGATCGTACCGCAGCGTTTTGACAGTGACGGGAATATCAGGGCAGTGTTGCTGGCAAACCGGGATATCACGAAAGAAAAAGAGAAAGAACTGGAGCAGGAGAGAGAGCTGAGAAATGCACTGGCAGCAGCAGAACATGCCAACAAAGCGAAGACAAATTTCCTGAACAGTATTTCACACGATATCCGCACGCCAATGAATGCTGTGATCGGATTTACAGCTCTGGCAACAACGCATATTGATAATAAAGATCTGGTGATAGAGTATCTGAAGAAAATAAGTATATCGAGCCGTCATCTCTTAAGTCTGATCAATGATGTGCTGGATATGAGCCGGATCGAGAGCGGTAATGTCAAACTGGAAGAAGTCAAAGTGCATCTTCCGGATGTCTTCCATGATCTGAGGGTTATTATTCAGGGTAGTATTGCGGCAAAACAGCAGGAGTTATATATAGACACGCAGAATGTGGTACATGAGGATGTTGTCATTGATAAGCTTCTGGCTGAATCAGGTGCTTCTCAACATCGTTGGAAATGCAGTAAAATTTACGTCAGTCGGCGGTATGATCAATATCCAGGTCAGTGAAAATCCATGCAGCAAAGAAGGATATGCAAGTTATTCGTTCAGTGTGAAAGACAATGGCATAGGGATGTCAGAAGAATTTCAGGAGCATATCTTTGATGCATTTGCGAGAGAACAGACAGTTACAAAGAGCGGGATCCAGGGAACCGGTCTTGGAATGGCAATCTCAAAAACATTGTCAATATGATGGGAGGAACCATCACGGTAAACAGTGAAGTCGGAAAAGGTTCTGAGTTTATTGTTTCTATCGAATGTAAGATTACCGGCGAAACGGTAAAATACAAATCGGTTCCGGAACTGCAGGGAGCCAGAGCACTGGTTGTGGATGACGATGCCAATACCTGTATGAGTGTCTGCAAGATGCTGCGTGATATAGAAATGCTGGCAGACTGGACTACTTCCGGTAAAGAAGCTGTACTGCGTGCAAAAGAAGCCTGCGAGATAAAAAAAGAATTCAAAGCATATATTATCGACTGGCAAATGCCGGATATGAATGGTATCGAAACAGTCAGAAGGATACGAAAAGTGATCGGAAATGACACACCGATCATCATTCTTACTGCGTATGACTGGGCGGATATTGCGGAGGAAGCAAAAGAAGCAGGAGTTACTGCGTTTGTATCCAAACCGCTGTTTATGTCCGAACTCAGAGCAGCACTGACGCAGCAGGAAGTCGGGACGGAAAAAGATGCAGCAGTTGAAAAGAAACATTATAACCATGCCGGAAAAAGAGTGCTTTTAGTTGAGGACAATGAACTGAACCGAGAGATCGCAGCTGCAATCATGGAGGAAGCAGGGCTTATTGTGGATTCCGTAGAAGACGGAACAGATGCCGTGGAAAGAATGGGATCTGCAGAAGAATCCAGATATGATGCGATCCTGATGGATATTCAGATGCCGAAGATGGATGGTTATATGGCAACAAGAGAAATCCGCACACTTGACAACAATAAAAAGCCAATATTCCGATCATTGCCATGACTGCAAATGCTTTTGAGGAAGATAAAAAGAAAGCTCTTGAAGCCGGAATGAATGCCCATATCGCAAAACCGATCAGCATTGATGCTATTATGGAGGTACTGGATCAGATCTTTGACAGAAGAAAATAAGGGGAAGTTATGAAACAGTGAAGAACATAATGGTAAATCATAACAGGAAGGTGGATAAAAGTTATGGGAAAATTGGAGAAAGTTATTGTAGAGAATGGAATTACTTATGTGCTGGGCGAGGATGATATTTATTATCCGGATTTACAGTTGCCAGAGGGAACAAATTATAATATCGGAAAGTTTGGACATATGAGATGTGAGTATCTGAAGGAGTTCAGACATGGATATTATATGGAGCTGTTGCTTGAAGGAAAGTTGAATGAATATCTGCATGATATTGATGAGGAATGAGCCATGATTATAGAGATAAGAGCAAAAACTGTTATGCATTTGAGGATGATATTACATTTTCAATGAAAGCAGATATGCGAAATAAAAAATTTGGAGCAAATGTTCACAAAGAGAATAATTTTAATGTCCTTAAAACGGTAGGAATATATGGACCAAACAATGTCGGTAAAACATGTCTAATCAAGTGCATTAGGGCAATAAGAAATGTACTTTTAAATAAGAAGAATGGACTTATGCCAAATATATTTACTGAAAGTGATGTATGCGAGTTAGGTGTTACATTTATGGCATCTGGAAGAAAGTTTTCTTATGATTTTAAGTATGATGCAGAAAAAAGAAGAATATATATATGAGTCATTTTCGGAGATATTTAAAGATCAGTATAACAACGAAAAGGAAGCTTGTTGGTTGAAAAAAGATACTGTTAGTGAAGTATACAAGTGTATTGATGAATCTGTTCAGAATATGATTTCTGTTGTATCGAAGAATAATTTGTTATGCTATGTGGTAGATACAAGTAAATTCGAACATATCAACGAGATGAAGCAGATTCTTGTCGGATTTGCAGAAAAAATTGATATCATCAATATGAATAACGTACCTATGTAGCACACGATTGAACTCATGAAGAATAAGAATCAGTTACATCAGAAGGTTGTTGAGTTCATAAAAATGCTGATTTATATATGGATAATTTTGAATATGTGGATATGGATAAGATACAACTGAAAACTGGAGAAGGGGATGAAAAGCCAGATGAGAAAGTGCTTGATATTCCGGAGAATATTATGGATCAGATTAGGTTAGTTTCCACATATAAAGGTGTTCATGTACCAAGTATGATGTTTGATTCCACAGGAACAAAGAAGATTGCAGCTATTGCCAGTTATGTAATCGAAGCACTTGAACAGGGCAGAATTTTAGTCGTGGATGAGCTGGACAGCAGTATTCATTTTAAGCTCACCAGAGCGATTGTTGCCATGTTTAATAATGAATTAAATACAAGTGCACAGATGATATTTACAGTACATGATATTAACCTTATGGATTGCAAGAGAATCTTCCGAAAGGAGCAGATTTGGTTTGTTCATAAGGATAAAGAAGGTGTGTATGTATATTCACTTGCAGATTTTACTGCACAGCAGGGAGTGAGAGACACGACAGATGTTATGGAAAAATATAGGAAAGGTGCACTTGGCGCTTTACCTGATCCAGAATTGATTAACTCTTTGCTTAGCATTAAAAGCGGTGTAAAGGGGGATGATGCCGATGCCAAATAAGCTCCCTAGGTTTTTTGATAACCATAAAATTTGTATTATCTGTGAAGGTAATGAGGAATATGAGTATCTGAATCGATTAAAAAATTAAAAAGTATGGAACGAGCAATATGATATTTCATTGGTCAATGCTGGTGGAAATGGTAATATCCCGGCGAGATATCAGGATCGATATCAAAATGGAGCAGATGAACTTGTGCTTGTGTTCTGTGATACGGAGAAGAAACCTCACGAGCAGTACGAGGACATTAAACGCAAGCCGGAGGAAGTACTCCAGTATACCGCATTACTTATGAAGAGTGTGTTCAGATGGTTGGTCAGATGAAAGATTCTTTTAAAACAGATGTATTTGGTGTAGAAAAAGAGACTGGTAAGGTACAAGGAATTATTGCCGCAGTTTACCAGAGTGTATTCGGACAGGATGCGTATCCATCCTTGGAAGAGAAAGCGGCGAATCTATTGTATTTTATGATAAAAGATTATCCATACGCAGATGGCTGTATACAGATGCACTAAGGATTATATTATGCGATAAATGAATGTCGCCTGTTATGCGACTTCCAAATGAGAAAAGTGTGTTATTCTGAGATCAAACAAGAGGCTAATAGAGTCAGGAGGGTGACATTATGAGTAAAAAAGGATATAGCAGACCAGGATTCTTTGGATCCATAAACCATTATGATGAAAAAGAGCATAAGCGGGGGCATAGCAATCCAGGATTTTTAGGTGGATTCAATCATTACGATGATTAAGAATTATAAAAGGCGGTACGGTTATGGCAGATAAAAAGTTAATTGATGAGGTAGGAAAATACATAGATAAGTACTACGAACCGGTAAAGGACGATATCAAAATGGATAAGGAAATGAGATCCATTTTTGATAAAATTACAAAATTTCGGAAGAAGAGAGCTGAAGAAAAGGCTTTGCAGGAAGAGCCGGTAAAAAGAAAGCAGTTTGTCAGAAGATGCATTACCGGAAGAATTTGATGTTTCAACAATGCAGAAGACAAAAATCCAAAAAGGTATGTCTTCTACGATGTCAGTAAACAGAAATATTGATAATCTGATAAATCAGCTGGAGGAAACATTTTCACAGAGATTACTCCGAATGATTGATGAGCGTGGTATGACTGATTCAGAAGCATATACAAAGGCATATGTGGATCGTCGACATTTTTCAAAAATCCGAAAAGATGTCAATTATGTTCCAAATAAGAAAACTGTATTGGCTTTTACAATCGCTTTGGAATTATCCCTGGATGAAGCCAAGGATTTACTGGCAAGTGCCGGTTTCGCACTATCCAGAAGTTCGAAAACAGATATTATCGTGGCATATTTCTTACAGAATAAGATTTATGACATGTTTGAAATTAATGAAGTACTGGATGCATACGGACAACCAGTATTTTAACAAAATATTTTGGTGCAATGTCACCTGACAGGCGACCAACTCAGTTGGTCCTGTAGATAAAATGTGATTAACAACAAATATCAGAGGAGGAAATCCCACAAGGGGATACCATGATGGCTTGAAAATAAGCCAGTAAGGAGGAAATCACATGAATGCGGAATTAACAGAGCTGGTTTTTATTTTGGACAGAAGTGGTTCAATGGGTGGACTGGAGAGCGACACAATCGGTGGTTTTAATGGCATGATTGCAAAACAAAAGGCACAGGAAAAGAAGGTGAATGTGACTACTATTTTATTTGATGATGAAGTAGATATCATCCATGATAGATTTCCGGTGGATATCATTGCACCACTTACGGAAAAAAAAGAATACTTTGTGCGTGGTTGTACTGCTTTATTAGATGCAGTTGGAACAGCGATTGAAAAAATGGAAAATGTACAGAAACATCTTCCGGAGGATCACAGGGCAGGAAAAATCATATTTGTTATTACTACAGATGGTTTAGAAAATTCCAGTGAGCATTTCACACAGGAGCAGATCAAGAGAAAGATTGAAGCGAAGAAAGAGTGCGGATGGGAGTTTTTGTTCCTTGGTGCAAATATTGACGCAGGAAGAGAGGCTGAGAAGATAGGGATTGCCAGAAACAGATCTGTAACATATGAAAATGATTCCAAGGGCGTTGAATTAAATTTTAAAGCTGTAGGAAAAGCAATTTCAAAAGCTGTTGAAAGTGATGCAATGATGGATTTTATGGACGATCATTGGGCAGATGAGATTGAGGCATACAAAGAAGGGAAAAAATAGTGGAAGATGTTAAAAGCGAAAAAATTGAATATCTGTTTCTTGATATAGAGTGGAATCAGGCACCAGGAACATCTGATCTGGATGGGAGGGAAGCAATTCAGATAGGGGTAGTGGCTGCTGATGCACAAATACAAAAAGTAAAAGCATTTTCTAAGGCGATCAGATTAAGTGATCCCAAACTATTTAATAAAAAACAGAAATCCTATCGCATACACCATTAGCAAATATTATGCAAGGCAACGAGGAAAAAAGCAGTGCTCGAAAAGTTTGCACAATCTTTTCCACAATATTGTCATTTAATAGTGTGGAGCAGAGATACTTATGAGTTATTCCTGAGAGATATGAGAAAATATGGTATCACGATAAAAAGGCACAGAGTAGTGGTTCTACAAGACGTTTTGGGAGTAATTGCAGGAAGTGGTAATGATCAGATTGGATTTGAAAATGCATTGATATGTTCTGGTATTGAGTATGTTCCAAATTATCTTCATTATGCGAAACATGATGCTAATTATCTCTATCAGATTTTTTATCAATGCCTCCAACAATATAGTGGCATGACAGCTACAGAGAATTGCTTTGCAAATGATGCTACGAGGATGTTACATACAGAGAGCTGTCGATATGTGCAAAGTATGTTGGCAGAAAGAAAAGTGGTAGTTCCTAAAAGTATGATTTTCAGAGGGTATACAGTGTGTAAATGTTGTGGCAAGAAGCAAAACTGGAAACAATTGAGTGGGAATTTAGTAGCATACAAAAAGCAAAAAACAAGAAAAATAGAGAAGATCTAAAACAGCTTCCACCTACTGAAAGTAATATAGAAAAAATCTGCAAATGGTTCCAGTTATCTTACAGTGTCAGTAGTAATGCTGTATTTGTAAGGACAGCCTTTTCAAGATGGATTGTTTATCTGCAGGAAGATAAGGTGAAAAAACTATTTCATGAAAATTACAGAACAAATAAATCTCAATATTTCAAAAAACAGAAAATGAAATGTACAGAAGGATACCATAAACAAAAGCTGCCATCAGAGAATTTTTTTGAGGTGATCCAGTATATAAAATATCATGACGCAGGGACTGTGAAACGTATGTCAAAGAAAAGCAGACTGGAAAAACTACTGGAAATGGTAGAGATGGAATTGAAAATGAAAAACACGGAGGAAAAAGATTATGGCTATGACAACATGCCCGAATTGCGGCGAACAAATATCAGATAAGGCGAAAAAATGCGTACATTGTGGAGCAGTTCTGATTCCAGAAGAAAAGAAATACTGTCCAGACTGCGGGGCAGAATTGGAAAATGGGATGGATATCTGTCCAAAATGTGGTTGCCCAATAGAGAAAGTTGTTGAAACAGAAACAGCACCACAACAGGTAGAAGTAACCGGTGTGAAGATTACAAAAAATCAAAGAAAATAATTGCGATAGCAACGATAGCCGTTATTGCTGTAGCAATGATCACAGCCATTGGAGTACAGACACATAAGAAGAATGTGGCAGAAAAAGGCAGCAGCAGAGGCTCAGAAGCAGAGCGAGGAATATGGGACAAATCTGAATATGGCAGCATATTCCATGCTTTCTGGTGCAAGTGATGCAGAAACCTGTGGCAATCTGATTAAAAAGGTATGGTACAACGCTATTTATAAAGAAAGTGACAGCAAGACAGATAAATATACAAAACCGGATGGATACTATGTATCTGATTTTAATGATGCCCTGCAAAATCTCTTTTCAGATAGCAGTTTCAGTGGACAGATAGCGGATATCAATAGCAATAAAGACACCGTAAACTCACTGATGAAGCAATTAAAAAATCCACCAGAAGAGTACAAAGATGCTTATGAAGCACTTTCAAAGTTCTATGATGCATATATATCGCTGACAAATCTGGCTACGGATCCAACAGGAAGTCTGCAGACCTTTTCTCAGAATTTCAATGATGCAGATAACGAGACATTGAATTGCTATAATGCACTGAAAATGTATTTGGAAGAATAGGAGCAGCTTTTATGGGCTATCATTAGATTTTTCAAATGAATTTTTTCGCAAAGTCGAAGCTATCATTTGCACTTATCGTTGAAGAAAAACATACAGTATGATACAATAATAAAGATTGAGAGTATAAGAACGAAAAGAAATAATATACTTTCAAAATACAGAAAAACCATAAGTTTTGTATAACGAAGAGGGAATACATATGGCAGTATCATACAATGGATTATGGAAGCTATTAATTGATAAAAATATGAATAAAGTGGATATGATGAACCAAGTGGGAATCAGCAGCAGTACTGTAGCAAAAATGACGAATAGCGAGCTGGTTTCCATGAAGGTTCTGGAAAAGATCTGCGAGAAGTTAGATTGTGATTTCGGAGATATTGTCCATTATGAAGGCAAGCCGCAGGGTGGCTGCATTCATGAGCAAGTAGCGAAAGCAGATTGCGAATGTCCGCTTTGCCAGGAAACAAAGGATGGTGGACAGTAATGGAATACAGTGCAGGACTTACATCAAAATTATTTTGGCTGCAGGAGTCCAGAAAGACAGCAAGTTATATTCTGGAAGGACTTAGCAAGGCAGACATCCGCAAGATTGCCTGGGAGGAAAATATCTATCAGGTGAAGGCAGAATATCGAGCCTATGAGGTGTTAAATGGAACATACCGAAGGGTATCTGCCTTACCGGAAGCAGTATTACAGACATTTATTACTTGTGATGTAGAAACCGCAAAGATTCTGAATCTGATTGCAATTCTGATGGACAGCAGATTATTTTTTGAGTTTTTACATGAAATATACGCCGAGAAGATTCGATTAGGTGAAAAAGAGATCACAGACCGGGATCTGAATGTCTTTTTGCAGATAAGGCAATGCAGAGTGATGTGGTTGCTGGCTGGACGGATACTGCAGTACGGAAGTTAAAACAGTGCTTTACCAGAATGATGTTTGAGGCAGGATTACTGGAAAGCAGTGCAAAACCTAGAATAATTAAGCCAATTCATATTGATTATCGTACAGAAGAATTGCTGACTGCAAATGGGCTTGGGGAATACTTAAAGGCAGTGAAGGGAGTCTAAGGATGGCGAGATTAAGTTTGGAAGAAAGATTGAACCAGATTGAAAATAAAATTTCTGAAAAGTCTTTCCGCGAAAATAAAGGCCTTGGAAATGAAGTTGGATATTATGTGTTTGATTACGATCCGAGAGCTGAATTGGAAGTGCGCAATCATATCGCATACTTAAAAGACCGGATCAATAATGGCAATAAAGATTTTAAAATCATAGAATTCGACCTGTTTCATACGATGATTCAGGTGTTGGAGGAAGAAGGATATCTGGAAGCCTTCTTTGATCTGGAAAAAGACAATGGCTTTTTTGATATGGCAGACAGTCTGGTAGAGACATTGGGACTGGATGAAACGAACGAACTGAACCTGATTATCTCAAAGATTTTGCAGGAAGATCTGACAGATAGCGTGATTTTTTTGACAGGAATTGGAAAATGTCATCCAATCGTTGCAAGCCATAATATTTTGAACAATTTACATCAGGTACTGGACAGTGTACCAGTTGTAATGTTTTATCCGGGAGAATACAGTGGACAAGATTTGAAATTATTTGGAACAATGGATTCCAGAAATTATTACCGGGCATTCCGGCTTGTGTAAAACAAAGGAGAAGAAAAATGCAGATTAAAGACATGTTTGAGAAACAGATTGACCGTGACATTAAGGGTGTAATCAAAGTTGGTCAGTCTGATGAAGAAAAACGTATATCAGGAATTGGACGAATATGTAGTAACAAAAGAATTATTAAAACATTTCCGTGATTTTTTCGATAACTATGAAAGGGGATCCATAACAATACAGACAAAATGGGTGTCTGGATTTCCGGTTTCTTTGGAAGTGGTAAATCTCACTTCTTGAAGATTCTTTCTTATCTGTTAAAAACAGTGTAGTAGAAGGAAAGAGAGCCATCGAATACTTTACAGATGGAAAGAAAATTGATGATCCGATGTTAATTGCCAAGATGACCAATTCCGGAACGATTTCTTCTGATGTCATGCTCTTTAATATTGATTCCAAAGGATCTGCAAAAGTCGGCTCTGGCAAGGAAGCCATTGTGGAAGTCTTCATGAAGGTATTCAATGAAATGCAGGGCTATTGCGGCTCCATTCCTTATCTTGCAGAATTTGAACGCCAGCTGGACAATGAAGGCAGATTTGAGGAGTTCAAAGAAAAATTTGAAGAGATTGCAGGGGCACCGTGGGAGAAAAAGAGACAGGCATTTGCTGTGATTCAGGATAAGATTGTAAAAACGATTGTAGCTATGGATTTCATGAGTGAAGAAGCTGCCCGTAACTGGTGTAAAAACGCCAAAAGGAAGCTATGATCTCAGTATTGAGAAGTTTGTATCATTAGTTAAAGAATATTGTGAGAAAAAAGGACCGAACCACCATGTAATTTTTCTCGTAGATGAGATTGGACAGTATATTGCGGATGATACTCAGTTAATGCTCAATCTCCAGACCATTGTAGAAGATTTGGGAACTGCCTGTAGAGGAAAAGCATGGGTGATCGTTACCAGTCAGGAAGATATTGACTCTATCACGAAGACAAAAGGAAATGACTTCTCTAAGATTCAGGGACGTTTTGATACCAGATTGTCCCTGTCTGCATCCAATGTAGACGAAGTTATCCGCAAACGTATTTTGGAGAAAATGAGATTGCAGAGTCTGCATTGAAGCTGTTATATGAGCAGAAAGAATCCATTATCAAGAATCTAATCACATTTACAGCGGATACAGCAGATAAGAAATTATATACAGACAAGACTGATTTTGCAGACTGCTATCCATTTATTCCATACCAGTTTAACCTGCTTGGACAGGTATTGACAGCTGTGCGTACCCATGGGGCTAGTGGAAAGCATTTGTCCGATCAGTCCCGTTCTATGTTGGCACTGTTCCAGGAATCTGCAATTCGGTTAAAAGACAGACAGGAAGGTGTACTGGTACCATTCAGCTATTTCTATAATCCATTGCATAAATTCATTGATCATCAGCACAGCCAGGTCATTACTGATGCAAAAGACAATAGCAGACTAGATGAGTTTGATGTAGAACTGCTGAAAGTGCTGTTTATGATTAAATATGTCAAAGAGATCAAGGCAAATGTAGATAACCTTACTACACTGATGATCTCCAATATTGACGATGACCGTATTGAAATTCGCAGTAAGATTGAAGAATCCTTAAAGAAACTGATCCGAGAGACATTGGTGCAGAAGAATGGAGAAATCTATATCTTTCTGACCAATGAAGAACAGGAAATCAATAATGCCATCAACAATGAGTCTGTAGAAATGGGAGAGATTATCGGAGAAGCATCCACGGTGATCTTTGAGGAAATCTTTACAGATAAGACATATCGCTACAGCAGCCGGTATTTGTTCCCATTTAATCAGAAAGTAGATGATCGCTATTTCAAGGGTAACCAGTCCAATGATATCGGTGTATCTATTATCACTCCTTATGGTGGAGATTACCCGGATTCAGCACTGCGTATGCTTTCCGCACAGGAACATACCGTGATCGTGAAATTGCCAAACGACAGCACGTTTCTGGATGAGATCACAGAATCCATCAAGATTTATAAATTCTTGAATAAAAACGCTTCCGGAGCAAGAGGCAGCTTTGACAGCATCCGTCGTGCCAAAGAAGATGAGCGTATTGAGAAGAAAGACCGTATCCGGATTTTTATTGAAGAAGCACTGAAACACGCAGATATCTATGTGAATGGCGATAAAGCAAACATATCTGCAAAAGAACCTGCAAGTCGCATCAACGAAGCACTGGGTAAACTGGTGGCTATGCAATATAACAAGCTGACCTATATGGAGACCGCACCGGAATTATCCGATATTGCTGCTGTATTTAATGGCAATGACGGTCAGTTGTCTTTCCTTGGTACCAGTGACACCACACCGAATAAACTGGCACTGGAAGAAGTGATTCAGGTGATCAGCCTGAACAATGCAAGACATATGAAAACATCCCTGAAATCTTTACAGGATAAATTCGGGGCAGCACCGTATGGTTTTGACCCGAAAGATGTGCAGTGGCTGGTTGCTATGCTCTTTAAGATGGGGAGAGTTTCCCTTACCTATAACAGCCAGAGCTTATCCATGCTGTCTAATACAAAAGATGAATTAGTACGCTATCTGACGAAACGTGAATTTGTTGAGAAACTGCTCATTGATATCCGGGAAAGAGCAACAGACGGACAGATCCGTTCCGTAAAAGAAGTATTGAAGGATTATTTTGGCTATTCCTTATCCAGTGATGATGACGATACCATCATGAGAAGCTTTAAGAATAAAGCACAGGATAAGCTGGATACTTTTGGTGAAATCATGATTGAATATCGTGTAAATCCGAAGCTGCCATGCAAATCCTTAATGGAACAGGCAAAGAAAAATCTGGAAGAACTTTTGGCTATCAAAGAGCCGGTAGAGTTTTTTAAAACAGTAGATAAAAAGCGAGAGGATCTGTTAGACGATGCAGATGATACTGCACCGGTATTTGATTTCTTCAAAGGTGGTCAGAAAAAGATATTCGAAAAAGCATTGGAACAGATCCAGATGTTTGAAAACAGTAAGACCTATGTCCGTGAACAGGAAATCATAGATAATGTTGCCCAGATGGAAGCGATTGTGACAGCGAAAAATCCATTTAGTCAGATTCAGAAACTGCCGGATATGTCTATGAAGTTTGTACAGCAGTATGGCGCTTTACTTGAAAAAAGAAGCAGAAGAGATGCGTCCAATCGTGGATGACGATCTGGAGAAGGTGTTACATACGCTGGATCAAAAAGAATTTGCATCTGTATTCAGGGACAAGTTTGTAAATGCCTTTGCAGAACTGAAGCAGAAACTGGATACATCCCATGAGATTGCAGCAGTTAAAAATATCAGACTGGAAAGTGATACATTAAAGCTTCGTTGCATGGATGAAATCACAGAGTATGAAGAAGTACATCGTCCAAAACCAGTACCGCCTGTAACTCCGGTGACACCACCAACAGGTGGCGGTCATACAGAACCACTGAAGCCGGTAACACCGCCAGTACAGCTAATGCAAAAAAACGTAAGAATGTATCCATCAGTAACGTGGCAGGTGCGAGAACCTATACGTTAGAAACAGAAGAAGATATTGATAAATTTGCGGAAGAACTTAAAAGAAAATTAAAAGCACAGTTAGAAGATGATACAATAATTATTTTAAGTTAGGAGGCAGATTACATGATAAAAAGTTTTATTTTTGAAAATTTTAAAAGTTTTGAGAAGACGGAATTGAATATAGAATCTCTGACAACTTTGATCGGAACAAATGCATCTGGAAAAAGTAATGCAATAGAAGGAATTACTATATTAGCAAAAGCAGCTACAGGAATTGATCTGAGTACGATACTAGATGGAACGAAAAGTACAGGCACTGTAGTGCGAGGTGGAAGCCGGGGCTGTGCAAGATTTAAAACCAATTCATTTAAACTTGGCTGTTTGATTGATTTTGATGAAACGAAAGATTTATTATATGAAATAAAGATAGCAGTTGGAGATCGAGTTGGAATTGAAGAGGAAGGGTTATATCTTGTAAAGCGTGATAGCTTAGGACCGAAAAGCAATAAAGTATTTAAAACTAAAAAAAAGCAGAATCGGGGCGAGCAGAAATTAAGGTACAGTACAAAAATGGAAACAGAGGAAATGATCCAGATACTATTTGCGTGCGTTCTTCAGCTATTTTACCTCAAATGGCTGTTAAAATGCGTAGAGATACAGAAGATGAGAGAATGATTGTTGCGTGGATGGAGCGTGTAATTAATCATTTGAAAAATATTAGAATGCTGGATCCTGTTCCTTCTGCAATCAGAGATTATGTAAGAATTACAGATGTTGAACTACGACAGAATTGTGATAATCTTTCAGCTGTTTTGAATGAAATGTGTAAAGATAAAAATAAAAAGAAACAATTGCTGAACGTAATTAAAGAGTTACCGGAAAATGATGTTGAAGATATTGAGTTTGTTGAGACAAAAATCGGAGATGTGATTTTTGCATTGCGTGAAAGAAATCTGAATTCAACGGAATTAGTAGATGCACGGCAATTATCTGATGGTACATTACGATGTATTGCGGTATTAACAGCAGCAATGATTGGTGAAGAAGGAAGCATGGTGTTAATCGAAGAATTAGACAATGGTATTCATCCGGCTCGAGTTTATAAACTGATTGAACAGCTGATTGCAATAGGAAAAAAGAGAAATATTGACCTTGTTATTACAACACATAATGCTACGTTATTAAATGCATATAAAAAGGATGAATTAATGGGAGTGTCTGTTGTTTATAGAGAGAAAGACAGAGGTACAAGTAAAATTAAAGCATTTATGGATATTGAAAATTTTGCAGCAATGTTGGCAGCAGGTGGGCTGGGAGATGCGATGATTGATGAAAGCTTACTTGATTCACTGAAACAGTCAAAACAAACAAAAGACGATTCATGGCTGGGGGTGTAAGGAATGAACGTAAGGTTTATAGATACCTCTGTTATGGCAAATATGTTGAAAATTCGGGGAAATGTAATGCTGCAGAAAGTGTACAGGAGGAATTTAAGCAAGTAATAGAAGCTAAAGAAGTATTAATTTTGCCAATAGCAACTATAATAGAAACTGGCAATCATATAGCTCATATAGATAGTGGGAATATAAGACGAACAATTGCTCAAAAATTTGGAGAGTATCTTCGGAAAACAGCAGAAGGTGAAGCACCATGGCAATTATATGGAGTAGAACTGGATAAAGAAGGATTATTATATTTAGCTGATCATATCGAAGAAAATGCAATCCGTGAAATAGGCATAGGAGATATGTCTATTATTCATGCATATGAACAGTATAGAGATACTGTGCCAGGAATTGGAAGAATTATGATTTGGAGCACAGATACACATTTGCAGGGATACTGTGAAGAAAATGTATCTGTGACTGTAAATAGGAGAAGAAAACGATCCTAGAGCGTGTTTGAAAAATCATTCCCGCAAATTGTGACGCACATCTTGCAGAAAGCCTTTTTCAAACACGCTCTAGCGGAAAATGGGATTTGGAGGAAGCAGTACATGAATAAGAATGCGATAAAAAAAATTTGCCATAGAAGCAAGAAAAAACTGATCGATTCGGTTACAGATAAAGCAGGTATGCTCGGTATTACAGAAAAATCATGCAGTGAACCGATCATCAAGGGAGCAGACTTTGAAGTATATCAGACGGTTGCAGGAACAGAAGTGACACTGAATAAAAGACAATGTGAACAGAGAAGACGACTGGCATCCCAAATTGAATCCCGTGGATTTGAGGCTGTCGTAGAAGAAGTAGCTTATACCTGGTTTAATCGAATTTGTGCAATTCGCTTTATGGAAGTAAATGATTATCTACCAAATAGGGTTCGTGTACTATCTTCCGAAAAAAGAAGGAAAGATGGAGCCGGATCTTGTGACACAGGCACCAGATGTGGACTTAGATCTGACAACACAGGAAAAAGAAGAGATTATCAACTGGAAAATGAGTGGTACGTCAGAAAATACGGATAAAATGTTCGGTAAATTATTCTTGAAGCAGTGTCATCAGTTGCATGACATCTTGCCGGGACTTTTTGAGGCAGACTCTGACTATATGGAATTGTTGTTTGGTATTTCCTATACCAATAAAGATGATGTCATCTATACGCTGGTAAATCCGGAAACAGGTATTCCAGAAGCAGACTTTAATGTATCTACACTGGATGAAGAAGGTAATCCGACAGGACAGGTGGAGATTATTGGATGGCTGTACCAGTATTATAATACGGAATTAAAAGATGATACCTTTGCAAAACTAAAAAAGAATGTAAAAATCACAAAAGAGAGAATCCCGGCGGCAACCCAGCTTTTTACCCCAGACTGGATTGTTCGTGATATGGTAGAAAACTCTGTGGGAAGAATCTGGATTGAACATTTAAGGGCAGTAGATCCAAGTACAGACGAAAAAGCGACTGCAGAAAGATTCGGATGGAAATATTATCTTCCGGAAGCAGAGCAGGAAGAAACGGTTAATATAAAACTGGCAGAAATCCGTACCACCTATAAAGAACTGAAACCGACCGATATCACATGCATTGATCCATGTATGGGAAGCGGGCATATCCTGATTGCGATGTTCGATGTGTTGATGGATATCTATGAAAGCACTGGATATGATAAAAGAGAAGCGGCATTTGAGATTGTAGAACATAACATTCATGGATTGGATATCGACCAGAGAGCGTATCAGCTGGCATACTTTGCAGTTATGATGAAAGGTCGTGGATATAACAGACGGTTTCTGCGTGGAAGAGATGGAAAACCGGAGCCCAAAGTCTATGCGATTGCGGAAAGTAATGAGATTAACCGAAAACATCTGAAATTCTTTGGTACGCATTTAAGTGATATGGAACGAAATCTGGCAACAATGCAGATAGAAGGATTACTGGACACCTTCGTGGATGCCAGAGAATATGGATCTATTTTGAACGTGGATGCCTGTGACTGGGATGTATTGGAAAAATTCGTAGAAGATATGGGAACAACTGGACAGATTTCGTTTGAGAGTGTGGGAAGTGAAGAAACACAGGAACAGTTAAAAAAACTGGTAAGAGTGGCAAAAAATCTTGGACAGAAATATGATGCGGTAGTGACAAATCCGCCGTATATGGGAGCTTCTGGAATGGGAGCAAAGCTGTCTAAATACGTGAAAGATAATTATCTAGATAGTAAGAGTGACTTGTTTGCAGTATTTATTGAAAAATGTGGACAGATGACAAAGAAAAATACTTATCAGGCAATGATTACACAGCATGCGTGGATGTTTCTTTCAAGTTTTGAAAAACTGAGAAATAAATTGCAAATGATGGATATGGTAAATATGGCTCATCTTGGTCCGAGAGCTTTTGAAGAAATTGGTGGAGAAGTAGTACAGACAACAAGCTTTGTGATAAGGAAAAGCCATATTGAGAAATTCAAAGGAACATATTGTAGGCTGATAGAACCAACTACTCAACTTGGAAAAGAAAAAATGTTTCTTGATGCCCAAAACAGATTTTATACTGAACAGAGTAATTTCTTCAAAATTCCAGGAAAACCGATAGCATATTGGATTTCAGAAAATTACCTAAGAATATTTGGTGAACATACAATGTCTGAGTATGGTTCTTCGTGTATTGGTATGAGAACAGGAGATAACGAAAGATTTTTACGTTTTTGGTATGAAATAAATAAACAGAAAATGGGCATTGGGTACAGTGATGCAAAAATTGCTTGTCAGAGTACAAAAAAGTGGTTTCCGTACTGTAAAGGTGGTAGTTTCAGAAAGTGGTATGGAAATAATGAGTATGTAGTTAACTGGGAAAATGATGGAAGTGAAATAAAGGAGAATACTCGGCGTGTATATCCACAATTAGGAGATAATCTTAGTTGGAAAATCAGTAATGAACAGTTTTATTTCAAAAAGGGACTGACATGGTCTGGCGTAGGGGCAAGAGTTTTTGGTGTTCGAAGCTATCCAGATGGAATGATTTTTGATTCCGGCGCAAATAGTTATTTTGTTAATGATGAAATGGACTATTTATATTTCGCAGGTTTATTGAACTGTACTATAATAAATAATGTAATAAATGTTATAAACCCTACAATTAATACTGGATGCGGTGTGATTGCACAGTTACCAGCGATTAAATCTGCTTTTTACAAGTCAAATATAGAACAATATGTTAAATCATGTATAAATATTTCGCAAATTGATTGGGATTCGTTTGAAACTTCATGGGATTTTATGCATCATCCATTGTTACGTAAAGTTGTTAGTGTTTCTGAAGCTTTTATGCAATGGAAAACTGAATGTGATAGTCGTTTTAATCAGTTGAAGATCAATGAGGAAGAACTGAATCGTATTTTTATCAATATTTATGGTTTGAAGGATGAAATAGCACCTGAAGTAGAGGATAAAAATGTCACTGTGCGTAAGGCGGATTTATCTAGGGATATTCGAGGTTTCATTTCTTATGCTGTTGGCTGCATGTTCGGTCGTTATTCAGTGGATGAAGAGGGGCTTATTTATGCTGGTGGTGAGTGGAACAATAGTCGATACAAAACCTTTATTCCAGATGAGGATAACTGTATTCCGATTACTGATGAAGAATATTTTTCAGATGATATTGTAGGTCGTTTTGTTGAATTCGTGAAAGCTGTATATGGTGCAGATACTTTAGAAGAAAATCTTGATTTCATTGCCAATGCATTAGGCAACAAAGGCGACACTTCAGAGAAGTAATCCGTAATTATTTCCTGAAAGATTTTTATGCAGATCATCTGAAAGTTTATCAGAAGCGTCCAATCTACTGGTTGTTTGATAGCGGTAAACAGAATGGATTTAAGGCTTTGATCTATATGCACCGGTATGATGCTGATACTGTCGGTCGTGTAAGAACCGATTATCTTCACCGGGCACAGAAGTATGTAGAGACAGCTATGCAAAGTGCGCAGTATACCATTGATAATGCATCGTCAGCTTCTGAAAAGTCAAAAGCAACTAAAGCAGTAACCAAGTATACCAAGCAGCTTGCAGAGATGAAGATTTACGATGAAGCCATTGCTCATATTGCAAACCAGAGAATTGAGCTTGATTTGGATGATGGAGTAAAAGTTAACTATGCGAAATTCCAGGGTGTAGAAGTTGCACAGGAAGGAAAGAAAACGTTAAAGGTAGATCTTCTGGCAAAAATAAAATAGGAAAGTGGGAAGACATAGATGGATTTATTGAATATACAAGATCAACTAAATACAGAAATTTCTAAATTAGATACTCGTATCATATTCTGGTTTGATGATAAAGGGGAATATGAAGACGAGATATCTGAATTACAGCTTAATAATGCGAAATTACATATTTTAGATGGAACAAACTGGTTTTATTCCAAATGGTTATTAAATAAATCAGATACAGAGAGCAAGTATCTTGTATATGCACCATTTCCGAAGCCAGGTGATGCAGAGAATCCATTGGCGGATATGTATTATTACTCGGTTCCATATTATACGGATCGGGTATCTCAGATGTCACAGGAACTTGGTATTGATAATCGGTTTAAGGAACATCTGGCGCAATATAGCAACTTCTGGAAGAATAAAGTACGTATTGAGAAGTTTAAAGAACTTGGCATAGACCATTTCAATGTGGAAACTATTGATATTGGTCTTATTGCCGTGCTTACAGATGTAAAGACTCCGAATTTTGAAGAGATTACAAGACAGCTGTTATTGAATGATGACGAAGCGTATCTAAAAGCATTAGAAGACAATGGATTTTTAGAAAAGTTATGGGAATTATGTGAGAAGTATTTTGGATATCAGTCTGAAAATCCAAATATAGATGATTTGGCTGCATGTATGCTTTTGACTTATGCATCAGTAGCATTGAAAGATACGATGCCAGCTGTGCTGAAATCTTATATTTTGAAAAAGAAAAATGATGTCGTGGTCTTTGTCCGGAATCTAATGGACAATGTACTTTATCAGGATGCGTATGATGCATTATCAGAAAAAGTCGACAAGACATTACGAGTAGTAAGCAGAATCCGGGATGAACTGAAAAAGGATGCAGGCAAATCAAAAGATCAGTCTGCACAGCTTCTGGATATTGCGAACTGTGATGCTTTCCGGGGATTGGACGGCATTTTAATTGACTGGGCATTGGATCAGTTAAATGATGAGATTCTGGATGCTCAGATTGATGGCATGAACCTTGCACAGATCGCAGAGCAGCGAACAGCAAAGTCCTGTCATTTTGGAAGTGTATATAAAAACGAATATCAGGCAATCAAATATGCTTATCAGATGATGAGGGCAGTATCTATTTTGGAAGTGTCTAATGATATCAAAGCTATGGTAGCAGATTACCAGAAACAGACATATTTGATTGATTCTTATTATAGATGGTTTTATAGTGCTTATGACTGTATAGAAGATATAGAGCGGTTTGCACAGGTAAGAGAACGAATTGAAAATATGTATTCTTTTACTTATCTGCAGAAAGTAACACCGAAGTGGAATCAGGAACTGACAGAAAATCTTATGGCAGATACCGGATTGAAACGTCAGGAAGATTTTTATCGGAATTATTTGAATGCATACGAAGGAAAGAACCGTGTGATCGTGATTATTTCGGATGCTTTTCGCTACGAGTGTGCGAAAGAGTTGATGGAGCGACTGGAACTGGATGAAAAGTGTACACCGAAGCTGGAGTGCATGATCAGCGGACTTCCGTCTGTAACCTCTTTGGGAATGGCAAGTCTTTTACCACACAAGGAACTGCATGTGGATGAAAAGCTGAATGTAACGGTGGATGGACAGAGCTGTGGTGATCTGGCTTCCAGAGATAAGATTTTAAAAGTGCAGAATGAAAACAATGTGGTATTATCCTTTGATGAAGTGGCAAGTGCCAATAAAGAGAAAATCCGTGAGTTATTACAGAAGAAAAATATCGTGTACATTTATCACAACCAGGTAGATGCCCGTGGAGATAAACCAGCAAGCGAGAATGAAGTATTTACAGCGTGCTCAGAGGCAATTGAGGAAATCCATAAACTGATTAAGAAGCTGACAGGTTATATTTCAGCAGCAAAGTTTTTTGTTACGGCAGATCATGGATTCTTATATAAGCGAGACAAGCTGCATGAATTTGATAAAGTATCTTATGATCGGGAAATCTGTGCATACTCCAATAAGCGATTCTTGCTGACTACGCAGAAAGTAAATGAACCGGGAATGAAGTCAAGAATGATGGCATACATGAATCACTTATATGTGACAACTCCGATTGGAGCAGATATTTTTAAAGTTGCTGGTGGTGGACAGAATTATGTACATGGTGGTTCATCCTTGCAGGAAATGCTGATACCGGTGATCGAACTGACAACCAATACCAGAGCAGTGGCATATGATTATGTGGATGTGATCTTGACTTCTGTTAATCGAAAAGTCACAAACCTGATTACTTACTTTGATTTTATCCAAACAGAGAAAGTAACCGATACTATGAAGGCAAGAAGTTTGGTAGCATATTTTACAACAGAAGATGGAGAAAAAATATCCTTTGATGTGCCGATTATTGCGAACAGCCGGGAAGACGCACCAGAGAAGAGAACTTTCCATGAAAAATTTACATTGAAATCCAGAGAGTATAAGTATGGTGATAAGTATTATATGGTTCTGGCTGATGCGAATGATGAGAAAAATATTTTGCAGAAGTATGAGTTTATGATTGATATTGCATTTGTGGATGATTTTGGGTTTTAAAAATGTGTTGAAATAATATTTTATAAACAAAGAAACAGCAAAACAGTAAGAAGTGTTGGAGAGGTGATGTAAAAATGGATTTATGGATGGAAAATAAACCTAGCAATTCAGAACTCTGCACAGTCCTTGAAAAATTGAGTAAAAGTTGGGAAATGGAAGTAGTTGAATTTAAAGAGGCAGGAAAAGACTACGATAAAAATAAAATAGGACAATAGTTTTCTGCTATAAGCAACGAATCGAATTTAAAAGGATTGCAGCATGGCTGGCTGGTTTTCGGAGTAAGAAATAAAGATAAGGCTATTGTTGGTTCAGAGTATAGAAATAACAAGGGCTTGGATACTCTAAAGCAGGAAATATCAATGGGAACCACAGGTGGAATATCTTTTATAGAAATATATGAAGTTTTTCCAGTGGTAGACGGTGAAAAGAAACGAGTCATTATGTTTCAGATTCCTGCAGCAACGACGGCAACACCGACAGGATGGAATGATCATTTTTATGGACGTAATGGAGAATCTTTGGGAGCATTATCTGTAGAAGAACTTGATCGAATTCGTGGGCAGGAAAAGAAGGACTGGTCGAAGCAGATAGTGCCAGAAGCAAGAATAGAACATCTGGATACTAATGCGATTAGTCTTGCACGAGAAAATTATAAAAAGAAGATGAATAAATCGTACATCAGTGAAGAAGTGGACCGAATGACAGATGAACAATTTCTGACAAAATTGAAGCTGATGATCAATGGTAAAATAACAAATGCGGCAATGCTGTTACTGGGAAATGAAGATTATGATTATCTGTTTAAAACTGTTCCTGAAGCATCATGGAGAGTGTATGATTCAAAAATGAAGTGAGTGATTACGAAATCTTTAAAATTCCGTATATTACTTTAAGTGAGCGACTGTTTGGAAAGATTAGAAATCTTACTTACAGATATATGCCGAACCAGTTAACATTATTTCCAACAGAAACAAAGCAGTATGATATGTGGCTTCTTCGAGAGCTTTTAAATAATTGTATTGCACATTCAGAATATACGTATGGTGGAAGAATATATCTAAATGAATTTGAAGATAAGATTATTCTTACTAATCCAGGATCTTTTTGCCTGGAAAAATTGAGCCAGTGTTGAACCCAGGATATAATCCACCATTTTATAGAAACCAGTTGCTAGCAGAGACAATGGTAAAACTGAATATGATTGATTCTCAGTCTACAGGAATAAGAAGAGTATTTCGAATTCAAAAAAAGAAAGATATTTTCCACTTCCAGATTATGATTTATCGAATAGACAACAGGTGAGAGTTTGTGTGTACGGAAAAATTCTGGATGAAAATTATTCACAGATATTATTTAAAAATCCAGAATTTGACTTGGAAACGGTATTTTTGATTGACTGTGTACAAAAGGGGATTAAAATTGATAAAGCGGCTGTGAAATACTTGAGGAAGCTAAAGGTTATAGAAGGAAAAGTACCTAATATTTTCTTATCGGCTTCCATATCAGAAACAATCGGTGAAAAAAGTCAGTATGTAAAGAATAAAGCATTCGATGATCAGTATTATAAAGATTTAATTGTACAATATCTTAAACAATACAAAAAGCAAAGAAAAAAGATATAAGGGCACTTCTTTGGGATAAACTTCCAGAAATAATGGAAGATAAGCAGAAAGAAGATAAGATACGAAATTTGCTTGCCTCTATGCGAAGAAAAGAGATTATTACCACAGATTCTAAAAATCAGCAGAGATCATCTTGGATTTTGGTGGAACAGGTTAAACAAGAAAAATAATATTTACACAAGAATTTACACAAGAAATCTTTGAAACGAATAAAAAATTCCACAAAATCGAAGTTTTTGCTTGTGTAAATTAGAATTTAGAAAGCATTTACACAAGCATTTTACACAAGATTTGTGAGGAGGAGAGTATATTTATGGACGATTTGCATATGGAAAATGCAACAGAAGACAAACGGGAAGAAATCAAACAAAAACTCCGTCAATATTATGACGGTCGCATCGTCCGAAAGGATCTAACAAAGTCCATCCGTGAAGGAGCCAATGTTCCGGTCTATGTACTGGAATATCTTCTTGGACAGTATTGTAATTCCGATGATGAAGAAATCATTGACGAAGGTGTCGAGAATGTAAAGCGTATTTTGAGAGACAACTATGTGCGACCAGATGAGGCACAGAAGATTCTCTCTCTTTTGCGTGAAAGAGGCAGCTATACTGTGATTGACCGAATTACGGTTGTGTTGAATACAAAAGAAGACCGTTACGAAGCAACTTTTTCTAATCTGGGCGTAAAAAGAGATTCCGATTAGCCCGAATTATGTGAAGGATTATGACCGTCTGCTTTGTGGCGGTATCTGGTGTATTCTTCAGCTTGACTATGAGTTTATTGAGGAAGATAAGAAGAATACACAGCCTATCCGTATCCGTAAGCTGACACCAATTCAGATGCCACATGTGGATATGGATGAAGTAAAGAATGGAAGAAAAGCATTTACTAAGGAAGAGTGGATGGATATTCTGCTTCGCTCTACTGGTATGGAGCCGGAAAGTTTCAGTGAGAGAGCAAAGTGGCTGTTGATTGCACGTATGATTCCGTTGGTAGAGAATAATTTCAACCTTTGCGAATTAGGTCCACGTTCTACTGGTAAATCTTACATATATGAGCAGATTTCTCCAAACAGTATCCTTGTTGCCGGGGGACAGACTACAGTTGCAAATCTGTTTTATAACATGTCTAACAATACAGTAGGTCTTGTCGGAATGTGGGACTGTGTGGCTTTTGATGAGGTCGCTGGTATCAAGTTCAAAGATAAAGATGGTATCCAGATTATGAAAGGATACATGGCATCCGGAGCTTTTTCACGAGGAAAAGCAGAGATTCAGGCAAAAGCCTCTATGGTGTTTGTAGGAAATATCAACCAAAGTGTAGATACTCTTTTAAAGACATCCAGCTTATTTGATCCATTCCCACCGGAAATGGGAACAGATACTGCATTCCTAGATCGTATGCATTGCTATATTCCTGGTTGGGAGATTCCGAAATACAGACCGAATTCGTTTACAAATGATTATGGATTTATCACAGATTATCTGTCAGAGTTCATGCGTGAACTTCGTAAGGACAGCTATAGTGATCTGATGGACAAGTATTTCCGTCTTGGAAATAACCTGAACCAGCGCGATACCATTGCGGTTCGTAAGATGATTTCTGGATTTACGAAACTGCTGTATCCGGATGGAGAAGTAACAAAAGAAGAATTACGTGAGATTGTGGAGATTTCACTGGAACTTCGCCGCAGAGTAAAAGAACAGCTTAAGAAAATCGGTGGAATGGAGTTCTATGATGTGAATTTCTCTTATATAGATAATGACAGCTTTGATGAGCATTATGTTTCCGTTCCAGAGCAGGGCGGCGGAAAGTTGATTCCGGAAGGTATGGGAAAACCAGGATCTGTTTATACCGTTTCCAAATCAAAGACAGGTATGATTGGTTGTTATATGCTGGAAACACAGATGATGCCGGGAAATGGAAAACTGACTTGCACAGGTATTGGTTCAGGAAAAGAGCCAAAGGAAGCTACCAATACAGCATTTAATTATCTGAAAGCCAATGGAAACCGTATTTCTGGTCAGATCAGTACCACAACAAAGGACTATATTATCAACTATCAGGATATGCAGGGAATTGGAATGACAGGAAACCTAGCATTGCCGACGCTGATTGCAATCTGTTCTGCAGCACTTGGAAAAACACCATTGAACAGTCTTGCAATTCTTGGTGAGATCAGTATTGGAGGCACTTTGATCAAAGTAGATGAGCTGGCAAGTACGTTGCAGGTATGTCTGGACAGTGGAGCGAAGAAAGTTTTACTTCCGATTACATCTGCAGGAGATCTTGGAACTGTACCATCAGATCTGGTTGGTGCATTTAGCCTGATCTTCTATTCTTCCGCAGAAGAAGCGGTATTTAAAGCACTTGGTGTGGAATAAAACTCGAATACAGTACAATAGCAGATAAGAAGGTGATGAGTTATTTTTGAACAGGATTTTGAAGAGATGCTGCGGCAACACCAGGCATCTCTGGATGATAGAAAGAAATTTACTGCATTGGTAAAAGACTTATTTCCAGATCAGGCGAAGAATGTCAATCTACTATTGATGGCATATAACATGGGAATTGCACAGGATATCCAGAGTGCATCCCATATCAATAATACCTTCGCTTTCCGATATGTGAAGCAGCTTATGGACGATTTTGGCATGAGTCGTGTCAATGCAGACTGGATTGTATCGGTATGGTGTTCCTGCTATGGAGGAAAAGTTCTTGGAAAAGCCTGTGACATTTCTATTCAGAAGCAAGGAAGAGGACCGGCGATTCAGGGAGAACAGTCGTCTTCTGGCAGATCTTATGGGGATCTTTTTACATATGAGAAAAGCCGCAAGGGAAAAGGTCTTGCCGTGACTGGATTTCGTGGTGATAAGAACAAAACGATTATTTTTCAGAACAGAACCGGGAATACGCCGGTAGTTGAGATTGCAGATGACAGCTTCAGTAATTCTCCGACAGAGGAAGCCATTCTGACAGAAGGAATAGCGTATATTGGACGAAATGCTTTCTCAGGATGTAACAAATTGCATCAGGTGGTGTTGCCGATCAGCATCGAAGAGATTGAAGATTCAGCCTTTGAGAATTGTAGCAGTCTTAAATCAATATCATTGCCGATGGCATTGAAGACAATCGGAGATGGTGCATTGAAAGGAACTGGCTTACGGACCATCGCGATCCCGAGGAGTGTGTTCTGGTTAGGTGATGGACTGGTGGCAGATTGTCAGTCAATGGAGCATGTGACGATTCCGGAGAATATAGGAGGAATCCCGGATCGTATGTTTGAAGGTTGTACGAATCTGAAAAAGTGGAATTACATGAAAAACTGGGAGCCATCGGTGAACGTGCATTTTTCGGTTGCAGTTCCTTAGATTTTATTGTGATTCCGGACAGTGTAAAGCAGATTGGGCAGGATGCCTTTACTAATACGGATAAGCAGTTTATTATTCAATGTTCTTTTGGCTCTTATGCAGAAGAGTATGCCAGAAAAAAACAAATTCAAATATCAGCTGGTATAGCATGAGTTTCAGATTGTCGCCTGCTATGCGACAACGAAAGAGAAGATTTACGGTATATTGACTGGGTAAAGAGGTGAGAGGATGGGACTTTTTGATGCACTATTTGGAAATCGGAACCAGATTCCTACGGTGACAACGATTTTGCCGGATGCTGCAAGTCAGGAAATTATTGCTGGCAGACTTCCAATTTTAAACACAGACAAACTGTTCCTGAAACGTGGAGAAAAGATTCACTTTATTGATAAGGCAATCAATATGGAGCAGAAAACAGTGAAAGAGTTCCGTCATGTGGGAGGAAGTACCCCAGGATTATTTGAGGGGACCAGATGGAGTTCGGAAGAGGAAGAACGGTAGAGCATACAGAACTTGTGCAGCACCGGGGAATCTTATACATAACGAATCAGAGGATTGTGTTTCAGGCAACGGAATGGGGATTTGACAAGACTTATCGTTATCTGACCGCAATTACTCCGTACAGCAATGCCTGCGAGATGCAGTTTGGAAATAAATCCTATTGCATGGTCGTAGCGGATGGAAGTGTAGTAAATCAAGTATTGCAGTTGATCAAACAAAGGAGGCAGATACCATAATGGAAGGACAATTAAAAAATGGAACAATTCTCACTTCAGAGAGTGGGAATAAATATGAGGTAGTCAGTCTCCTGGGAGCCGGTGGACAGGGAGAAGTTTATGATGTGAAATGCGGCAGCAATCATTATGCACTGAAATGGTACTTTAAAGGCAGTGCGACCGAACGTCAGAAAAAGATTCTTGAAACGATCATTGCAAAAGGTTCACCGGATGAAAGCTTTCTCTGGCCTATGGAACTGATTGTACCTGCTAAAAGTGATCTGTATGGTTATATCATGCCTCTCAGGCCAAAAATTATAAAAGTATCGTAGATCTGATGAAAAAACGTGTAAATCCATCTTTTTATACGCTGTGCAGAACTGCTTTTAATCTGACCAGAGGCTATCAGAAACTGCACGCTATGGGAGCTAAGTATCAGGATATTTCTTTCGGAAACTTATTCTTTAATCCTGATAATGGAGATGTACTGATTCGTGACAATGACAATGTATCCTTTGATAATAGTAAGCCAGGTGGAGTCCTTGGTACCGGGATTTATGGCACCAGAGATTGTAAGAGGAGAAAAACGACCATCCAAAGATACAGACCGATATTCACTTTCCGTGCTACTGTTCTATCTTTTTATGGTAAATCATCCACTGGAAGGAAAGCTGGAAGCAAGTATCCGTTGCATGGATATGGCAGCCAGAGTGAAGTTGTATGGCACAGATCCGGTATTTATCTTTGATCCGAATAATAAGACGAACAGACCGGTAAAAGGAATTCATGATAATGCTACTATTTACTGGCCATTATATCCGGAAAAGCTAAGACAGATATTTACAAAAGCATTTACAGTCGGACTGAACGAACCAAGCAAACGTATTACGGAGCCGGAATGGATGACGTTATTCTCTAATATGATGAGCGGAATGTTACAGTGTTCCTGCGGTGCTCAGCTTTTCTATGATGAGCATCTGGAAGCAAAAGGTGTGGCACATACCTGTTGGAACTGCGGAAAGACAGTACAAGTACCAAATAAGATTATCATTGGAAAGAACCGAGTGCTGTTAAATCAGAATACAAAGCTGTTACATCATCATGTTTACGATGATTTTGATATGGATACCGTAGTAGGTTCTGTCGTTCAGAATCCAAAGAACCCAGCACTCTGGGGAATCCGGAATGAGGACAAGGTGAACTGGACGTATCAGAAAGCAGATGGCACACAGATACCAGTTGCTCCAGGAAAGACAGCTGGAATTGCAAAAGGTGTAAAGATTTTATTCCCTGAATCAACAGGGGAGTTTGCGTAAAAAACCTGGACAGCGGCTGTGCAGATGAGCAAGCTTGCTTGCACAGATGTACAGACATTGGACAGGTAAACTTTCATGAACAAGTAGACCGGTAGGTCGGATTGTGAATGGAAGTTGGATTGTAAGAGCACAAAAGTGCGGAACAATCCAGTTTTACTTGAAAATAATAAAAGCATGTGTGGGAGGGATTTACCATGGAAGTATTACAAAGACCAGGTGGAGAATTGGCAACAAGACCAATTCATTTCTTTTGGGTAGTAGATTGTTCCGGATCTATGTATGGAGAGAAAATCGGAATCGTAAACAACACGATTCAGGAGTGCATACCGGAAATGCGTTCTGCAGCAGACAATAATCCAAATGCACAGCTTCTGATCCGTGCATTACAGTTCTCTTCTGGTGCAAGTTGGATTACATCTAGTCCGGTGCCAGTAGAGGATTATGGATGGGAAGACATGGATGCTAATGGATTAACAGAACTGGGAAAAGCATTTGATCTTCTGGCAGCACAGTTAAGTATTCCACCAATGCCGGAGCGGGCATTACCGCCGGTTATTGTACTTCTTTCCGATGGACAGCCGACAGATGATTATAAAAAAGAGTATGGAGAAGCTGAAAAAGCGGCCATGGTTCCGAAAAGCAGTGAAGATAGCGATTTCCATTGGACAGGACGCAGATGATGAAGTGTTGATTGAGTTTGCTGGAAATAAAAGAGCTTGTATTGCAGGCAAATAATGCAACAGCACTGGCAAAAATGATTAAATGGGCATCCACGACAGCTTCTATGGTATCCGCACCATCAAGCAAGCCGATGAACTCAGTTGCAACATCTGTACCTGCAGCATTCTCATCCACACCTGCAGTTGCATCAGGAGCTTCCGGAGCAGCATCTACATCGGCAGATGATCCGTTTGCACCGGCAAACAATGGGGCACCACTGGTACTTGATATGAGTAATATTCCAAATCCAGATGATTTTGATGAAGGAGCTGTCTGGTAAGAAGAGGAGGAGTCGGATGAAACGCTATATATGTGACGGAATCGTCAAGGGTGCGACTCATGTAAGAAACCAAATGCCTTGCCAGGATAATAAACGAATTGTAGAGATTTCAGATAAAATTGCAATCATCGCAGTTGCAGACGGACATGGAAGTTCTAAATGTCCCAGAAGTGACAGAGGTTCCATGATTGCTGTTAATTCTTTCTATGAAGTGATGAAGAACTATTTGAAAGTCTATGGCGAAGATGAAACCGGACTTTCCAATCTGATCACATTCCTTAACAGGGAAGGTGATATGCGGTTTGCCCAGGATGTATGTGAAGAGTGGCAGGCAAGGGTGAAACAGTCTTTTTATAAAAATAAAGTAGAGGGAATGACCGATGAAGATGGAAATATCAAGTGGCCGTCCGTATTTTCTCTGTACGGAACGACGCTGCTGGGAATGCTGGTGACTGACAGCTTTGTATTTTCCTTCAGATCGGAGATGGGGATATCAGTGTTGTGACAAAAGATGAAGTGGCACCGCTGGTGGAGCCGGAGAAATTCCTTGGAACAGAAACACATTCCCTTTCAAAACCAGATGCATGGAGAAAAGCAGTGGCATCGGTGCGAAGACGGGAGATGGAAAGTGAAGAGCCGTATATGTATATCCTTTCTACAGACGGATTTGCAAACAGTTATACTTCTGATGAAGAGTACCAGAAGACATGTAAAGATTATCTGCAGATGATTCAGGAGCATGGAGTGGATACAGTACAGGCGAATCTGAAGAACTGGCTGACGGAGACAAGTGAACTTGGGTGTGGAGATGATATCACGGTAGTGATGGTGTATTTTACAGGAGAGTAAGGGAGTCACAGGAAATGATTGTAGACCGCTATTATTATCATCAACTGAATAAACAAGAGCAGGCGATCTATAAGGCATTTTACAAAGGTGTAATGTCACATCAGGAGATTATTCCAATTCCGGTGCGTGGAGAATTCAGCCAGGAGAGTTTTGAGCGTATATTCATGGCAATGACGAGGATAATCCATTGATTTATTTTTTGAACCAGTCCGCTTGCAGCACTGCCAGTGATATGTTTGAACATATTGCGATCTGTCCGCAGTATTTTTTTTACGAAAGAGAAGGTAAAAAGAATATAATCGTAAAATTGAAAAAGTAGTAAATGAACTGGCAGGACAGCTGCATTTGTTGGAATGTAATGATTATGAAAAAGAACTTCGGGTGCACAACTGGATTTGTCGGAACATTGAATATGATTATGAAGGAGCCGATAAGGATAAAGTATCCAGAGTGATTGCTTCACACAATATTCTCGGTGTTTTTGCACATCATAAAGCTCAGTGCGAAGGGATTGCTAAAGCAGTAAAGGTTCTTTTAAATGCAGTTGATGTGAAGTGTATTGTTGTAACCGGTGATTCAATAAAAAGCGGGCAGTGTGTGCCACATGCATGGAATATTGTGGATATTGATGGAGAGCCATATCAGTTAGATGTTACCTGGGATATAGGTGCAACAGGGCAGAATAAGCAATCCATGGTATATGATTATTTTAATTTGACAGATGAATTGATGAATCAGGATCACAAAGCAGATAGTAGCTTGCCAGTATGTAGAAGTAAGAAAGCAAATTATTATGTGCAGAGAGGATATTCCTTTCAGATGAGACATCGACTTATGGCATATATAGACAGGTTAATTGAAAAGAATGAACGGATATATGAATTTCGTGCAGAAGGTAGATTAAATAAAGTTGCCATAGAGAAGGAAGTTGCTGATCATATTGTGCAGAAATTACATGAGCAGGGAAGAAGTAGCGTTGGAATAAAAACGTGTTCTAATAGGGAACTTGGAATATATCGTATCGAAATATCTTGAAGAGGGTAAAGATATGCTGGAATTAACGATTTATGGAATTGGATTTTTCTTATGCACATTGCTGATTCAATATATGCTTTTTAAATTCAGGAAAAATCATAATCACGGAGCCAATGGTGTGTGGGTTGGAAATAGAGCAATTATGGTGCTGTGTGGTCGGCATTATTAATTATAAGGTTGAATATCTTGCGGCAATACTGGGATTTATCTGTGCGGATGAGGCTGGTAAGACGGCTGGATGGCATTAAGGATGAAGGGAGATTTGATATATGAAATACTGCGTTTTTGGAAAAGGAAAAGGTGCTAGTAAAATGGCTGATCAGGTCGTAACCAAAATGTTGCAGGAGTATTCGCGTCAATTGTTTGGTTTCACCCGTGCGGAGTTTGATAGTATCGTGGAATATGATGTGATAAACATCATGGCATATTATTATTCTAAGATGAATGCACAGCAGAAGGCTGTGATTGTAAATGTGCTGCAGGAGCAGTTTGAACTTTCTTACATGGATGATACTTTAGAAAAGCTTGCTATGTTTGCAGATGATGAAGTATATGTTCCTCTTTCCTGTAAGTTGATGGATAGACTCGGAGATAGCCGTGTCACAATAATCGTGTATGAAACCATTTTTATGTGCTGTGCAAATATGACCAAGAACTATTGGAATCAGAGTAATTCGTATTCTAATTAATCGGTTCTCCTTACTAAAGCATTTTTTCATGCACTTTCTTATAAATTGCATATCAAGGACAGCTATGTCAACTCCATGAAGGCTCTGTATGACCAAGATGGATACGATGAATTCGTTGAATCTCTGTATGAAAAGCATTTGGATGATATGGACTGGGACGCTGATGTTGAATTAGATGTTTTGGATGAGCTGATCGATGTTAGCAAAACCAATACATTTTTTGATGAAGGAACACAGAAAGAGTACATGGACGCAGTGGAAGCTATGGGTAATATCCGCAGAGAACATGTAAATACTGTGCGTGAAGAAGACGAAACAAAGGGATTTGCTCGTATTGTAGAGAAAACAGGTATTTGTGAGCTCCAGAGCGTAGATATTCATGGTTTCGAATGCCATTTCTGTGAAGCTAAATACAGTGATGAGAAGTACATCATCATTTACCAGAAAGATACTCATATTCGTGACATTATTGATAATGAAGAGGAATGGAGCAATTTCAGAGAGAATTGTACCGTGAAGATATCCGCCAGGATAACAGCAAGGCTATGGTATATATCGTATACATTCTGGATGATAATTCTGACAATATTCCGATTCAGGTTATTGAGAGTAATAAGACTTACGGCAGAAAATATGTATTTTCTGAGGATGAGACGATCACCTTTATCAATGGTATTGTAAAAACTTCCAGTGATGAGATTAGTGCAGCTTCTCCTGTTCAGGAGTGGGATCGTATTTTGAGAGAAGAACATCTGACTGCATGTCTGACTGAACCATATTCCGCAAAGAAGGTAGCGAGTTATCTGGGTGGACAGCGCTTTGATGCGGATTATGTTCATGACGATGATTATTCTACGATGAAGCATTCTAAAGTACCACAGATTAAGTGGGTGAAATCATTAGAGACTACTGGGTTCAGAGATTTCTGTTTTGACCAGAAAATGATGACCTTTGGTCAGATTAACCTTTTTATGGAGCTAATGGATCTGGAAAAACATCCGTTCTTGAAGCGATTGAGTATGCACTTACAGCGGAAGTCCGTCGAGTAAAGGACTTCAAGGTAAAGCTTCCTACTGATAGTTTTCCTAAATTACATATATACGATACAGAAGCGGGAGTTCATACATTTACACCTGGATTCTCTAAAAAAATAATAAAGAAATTGAGCGTGTATGGTATGGTGTTCCGATTGGGAGAACTAAATCCAATCTGAATGAAAACTTTAACCGTTTCAATGCATTTGACTCAGAAGCAGCTTATAAGTTTATTCATTAGTCTGATAATAGTGAAGATAGTTTTGCATCTATGTTCGGAAATCTCATGTTCGGCGAAACAGTCGTCGATCATGAGAAGAAGTGGCAGAGATTTAAGAGAGCCTTTAATGATCGCTACACAGAACTGCGGAGCGAACTGAGTGAAGCCAGAAATATGGCGGATATTTATGAAAGAAGCTTGGCTCAAAAAACAGATAGTTCTAAATCTGAGGAGATTGAGGCTGGTATTATTGCACTAAAACTCATAGGGCGTGCTCGTCTTCCGAAGGGATCTAGCGACAGATATCCGAAGATTTTAGAAGAAATGAAGGCAATTCGCAAGTATGTGGATGTTCTTTCTGTGCACAATATGGAAAGAATGAGATTTAAGGCGATTGCAGCACAGGTGACCGAGGCAAAGAAGAATAATCTCCTTTATACCAGACGGCGAAAAGATAAATCAGAGGAAATTACCAGACTTGCTGAAGAAAATGGAACTATCAAGAAGAAAATATTTGATGAAAGAGAAAAACAGACCGGTATTCAGCAGAGACTGGATTGTGTTAACACAGACATTCGCAATTGGACAATTATTCAGAATGTACTTAGTCATGAAGAGACCATTAAACTCGTAAATGATCTTCTGGGTGAACTGACCCAGATTGAGCGTGAACTGTATCATATTTCAAAAATTGAACAAAGACCTGCTATTATTAATTTCCTGAAATTGAATGATCACCAGGGATTATCCGAGGATGAAAAGCAGCACTATGAGGCGGAGCTAGAAGCGGCCAAAGCAAGAAGACGTCAGGTTGAAAACAAATATAACGAAGAGAAAAAGGCTTTCGGGGAAAAAGAACAACAAGCGATTGAACTTAGAAAAATCGGCAAAACTCTCATGAGCGATGCAAAGTGTCCTCTTTGCGGTCATGAGTATGATACTACTCAGCAGTTGATTGATATCATTGACAATGCGGTAGTGATTGATGACAAAATGGATGCTTTGATTACTGAAATTCAGGAACTCAGCAGACGCATTATGGAGCTGGAGAAGATTTTGGATCGTCAAAAGCTGATCGATAGAGCAAAGAAGGAACTGTTGAAACTGGCAGACGTTGTTCCAATAGTAAGAAAATGTGGCTCAGATTATAAAAAGTTGTATGAATATGTTACTTCAAAGGCTGAAAAGGAGAAAAGAAAAGAAGCGATTGTTGAGCAGCAAACAGCTCTTGATAACCAGGGATTCTCTATCCGCAATATCAATGCATGTAAGGAATATACCAGCACGGATTCTACATATTTAGAGTATAAGAAAAATGGAAAGGGTATCTACGCAGAATTCCTGCAGAATAGATTGCAGAAAATTCAGCAGGAACTGGCATTATCTGAAAGTGCTATCGTAGATCACCAGAAAAAGATTCAGCAGAATGAGCAGAGGGAAGAACTTCTAAGAAGTGAGATCCATAGTCTGGAATCACAGCTGGAAGCTCTTGATATGGATATTAACCGTGCCATCGAGCAGGCACTTGAAACCTTGAGGACAAAATTTGAATTGCCGGCTACAGGTGTACTCGGCGAATGGGTATTAAAGTATCATGCGGTATATGATAAGTGTGAATTAGAAGTAGAACGTCTGGAAGCTCAGAACTTAATTGCTTTGGAACGCCAGATGTTAGCTGAATACAAGGCAACAATCAAGAGAGTTGAGCCTATGGTTGAGCACTGTGCGAGAGCAGTACAGGCTTTTGAAAAGATGCCTTCCCTCAGTTCTTTCGTAGAAAAGGGAATTCGCAGTAATATTCAGCAGATCAGCAAATTCTTCAAGTGGATGCATCATTCAGGAGAATTTGAAAAGCTGGATATCGACGATAAGGGTATCTATGCGGTTCGAGGCCTGAATAATCAGGAAGTAAGAACTTATGAGATGAGTACTGGTCAGAGATCCACCATCGCTATGGCAGTAATGTTTGCATTACATATGGCAGCACCGGATGCACCACAATTTTTGCTTTTGGATGAGCCGCTTGCCACTATGGATGATACACAGGTATTGAACGTGTTGGATATTCTGAAATCTATGGCAGAGCAGAATACTCAGATATTCTTTACTACTGCAAACGGTATCATGATTAATCTTTTCAAAGAATGTTTTAAAAATACAAGGTTCGACTATAAAGAATACCAGTTTGTAAAGAGAGTAAACCGTCCTTCAGAAATCAAAGAGAGCAGTATCAACGATACGAAATCAATTGAGGAACTTACACTGGATGATCTTACCCTTGATTTTCATCAGTTTGCACAGATTCGTAATATTCTTCGTAAGAATCAAGAGAAGCTGGTTGCCCGAGAGGAATGGGAAGAACTGCCGGAAGAAGTTGAAACGGCGGCTGCAGCAGGTGTACAGGTACAGCAGCCGATAATTCAGACAGCACCGGAAAATTTCTATATGACATTAGATAGTGACGAAAGAAGAGTTCTGGACGTTTTAGTAGCAGATCAGCCGGAAAGTGTTACTGAGTTTGTGAAGCTTGTTTCACCGTTCCCGAATTACAAAACGATTCTGGAGCGTATTAATGAAAAAGCACTTGATTTTTATGAAGAAATCATTATCAATACGGATGAAATGCTGCCTTATGTTGAGGAAGATTATCTCGATGAACTGAAAGAGCAGCATGATGTTTACTATGACAAGAACAAAGCTGATCTGATGATTGAAGAACAGCGTCGTCTTGCTGAGGAAAGAAGTGCTCGACTGGTCGATGAGTTGAAAAAATCCGAAGCAGAGCGTCGCAAACTCGAAGCAGAAAGGGAAAAAGAGGCAGAGCTTAGAAGAACTGAAGCAGAACGCAGGACTCAGTTGGAAGAAGAACTGTGCAAGGCAGAAGAAAAATCTCGTCAGCAGGAAGAGCAGCGTAAAGCAGATGATGCGCGCAGGCAAGAAGAACTGCGTAAGGCAGAAGAAGCTCGTCAGCTTGAAGAGCAAAGAAGAGCAGAGGAAGAGAAGGTTTTGCAGGAGGTTGAGCAACAAAAATACGATACAAACAGATGAATGTCTGCCAGTATTGTGGTGGTGTATTTACCGGATTATTTAATAAGAAATGTAAGGTTTGCGGTAAGCCAAAAGACTATGCGTAAATCGGTAGGGGTGTTTGGATATGGAAAAACGTATACCTAAAAAACATATAGAAACATTATGAACTCTCTCGGGGGCGGTACTGTTCCCCGAGAAGGTTTGGGGTATATTGCAGTTGGAAGAGAGAAAGAAATAGACTCTCTTCTTCGTGATACAGAGATTATCCAGGAGGGTGGAGCTACATTCCGTTTTGTGGTAGGTGATTATGGTAGTGGAAAAACATTTCTGCTTCAGACAATCAAAGAGTACTGTGTAAAGAATAATTTTATTGTGGCAGAGGCGGATTTGTCACCAGATAGAGCCTTGATTGGAAATTCTGCAAAGAAAAAAGGATTGGCAATATACCGTGAACTGATGGCGAACGTATCCAATAAGACAAATCAGTCCGGAAGAGCGTTAGCCAAAGTACTGGAATCCTGGGTTAATAATATGTTTGCCCGTGCTGCCATTCAGATGTCTCAGAATCCGTTTGGAGAGACAAATATTGAACGAATTGCAGAAACGCTCATGCTAGAAGATTGTGCAAAACTGCAGTCTCTTGCATATGGCTATGAATTTACTATGGGATTGCACTTATTCTGGAAGGCCAGTAGAACTTCTGATATGGGTGAAAAAATGACCGGACAGGAAAATGTTCTCCGATGGTTCCGTGGCGAATTCAAAACCAATCAGGAAGCAAAAAGGAACTGGGCATCAATGCAACAGTGCAGGATGAAAACTGGTTTGATTATATCATTCTGTGGGCACAGTTTTTTTGTCCTTGCGGGATATAAAGGGATTTATTGTTCTCATCGATGAGCTTGCTTATATTTGTAATACAGCAAATGGTATCACTCGCCAGAATAACTATGAAAAAATCTTGATGATGTATAATGCAGCACTTCAGGGCAAGGCAGAAAACCTGGGAATTATCATGAGTGGTATACCAAAGAGCATCTATGATAAGAAAAAAGGTATTTTCAGTTATGAAGCAATGCGTTCGCGTTTATCTACTGGTTCATACCAGGATCCAAGCATCGTGAATATGATGACCCCGATTATAAAGATACTTCCGCTGACGAGAGAAGAAATGTATGTACTCTTAGAGAAACTTGCTGAAATACATGCTCAGTTGAATGAGTATGAAAAAAGTCATTACGGAGGACGAGATGATCGATTTTGTAAAGCTTGCATATTTGAAAAGGGAGACTACTTTTATTACGCCACGAACAATGATCCGTGATTTTATTCAGATTTTGGATGTTAAACGTCAGAATCCTGATAAAGATTCTTGCTGCTTACAGATTTGCAGTTGATGAAGAACAGAATTATGAGGAAATTGACGATTAGGGAAATAATTAGCCCAATAAAGATTAGCGAACTTACTCCAGGGCGGATTCTATCAGAAGAAGGGATTCTCTTCAGGACAAACCGAAGCATACAGGCGGAAGGCTCCTTTGGAGATTTAAAACAGGATATGCAGTTCCGCAGATATTTAAGCAAAGGAAATGCAAATGTTCTTGCAGAGAGCACGTTTCTTGCCATGGCAAGAAACATAAACAAACTACATAATAAGATTCAAAATGGAAGAACCGGAACACATTTATTTCCGATAAAAAGTGCCTAAATTTTGACTTATCAAAACAATTTTTCAAGCCATCAAAAATGGCTTATTAAAGTGCGTCTTTAATAATAGCCTGTAACAATGAAAAGTGTTTTTTAGCGGATTTTATCCTTAAAACAAAAAAGGAAGCTGCCGCTTCACGAAAATTCATTCGTTAAAGCGACAGCTCCATCTCTTTCTTTTCATATGTATCAGAAACTGATATACTGGAAACATAATGGTAAATCATAACAGGAAGGAGCAGGAGCAGTGTCAGAGAAAAGAAGTTTACATTATATGCCGGAAGTGTGGCACTGTGCGTGTGCACTGCAGTTCTGCTTCATTATGTGTCGGTTGCAGATCCTTATCTGGAATCCGCCTGCCGTCTTTAAGACCTTTTATTTATATAGGACTTTATGTGGTGTGGGCGATCTCTTTCCGGAAAAGGATTATCCAGAAAGAAATCCGTCGTTGCCTGACTGCAATCGCAGCAATGATGATTTTCTGGATGTTTATCCGGATGTGCAAATTTGAAATATCGGACGAAATGCCGACAGCATGGCGATACGCCTGGTATTTTTACTATATACCTATGCTGCTGATCCCTACGGTCAGTCTTTATCTGGCCTTTTATATACGGCAGCCGGAGGGCTATAAATTACCAAAAAAGACGATGGCTGCTGTTTCTTCCTGCACTTTTTCTGATCGGAATTGTATTAACAAATGATATGCACCAGTTGGTTTTTACCTTTCCGAAGGGAAAACTTGGAGAAGTGTCTTCTTATAAAACAGGAGTTTATGGATATGGAAGAGGGTATTATATTGTAATCGCATGGGAGCTTGGATGTGCACTGGCGGCACTTTTGATCATTCTGTTAAGATGCAGGGAAATTAAAAATAAAAAATGGGCTGGTTGCCTTTTGCCGCTTATGGAGTGGCGGCGGCTTACAGCATTGCTTATTATCTTGATCTACCTTTCTGGAAAATAGTTTCAAAAGATATGACAGCCACATTGTGCCTTCTGTTTGCTTTGATCATTGAAAGCTGCATCCAGTCCGGACTGATCCCCTCCAATACAGGATATGCACAGTTATTTGCAGCATCTACCATTTCGGCACAGATCACAGACCAGAATGGAAAATGCATTTATCAGTCTCAGGGTTCTGAATATATTGCACCAAAGATCGCAAAACAGGTAATCCAAAGACCTGTCATGTCGGAAAATGGAATTCGGCTGTCAGGGAAACCAATCTGGGGAGGCTATGTCTTATGGAAAGAAAATCTCTCAGAACTACAGGAAATTTTAAAAGAGCTGGAAGACCGTAAAGAAGAATTAAAAGATGCAAATCTGATTGAAGAAGAAAATCTGAGAACAAAAAAACAAGTAGAAAAACTTTCCGTCCAGAATCAGCTGTATGATAAAATACAGAAACAAACAGCAAGACAGAGTACGCTTTTGGCGAAATTCATGGAAGCATATGCCATGGAAGAAAATGAGAAGGAAAAAAAAAAATATTAGGGAAAATTGTTGTGATCGGAGCCTATAAAAAGACGCAGCAATCTTATCCTTATCGCAGAGCAGAGTGCAATGTTTCCGATAAGAGAACTGGAATTATGCTTCAGGGAAACGATAAGGAGTCTGGAATGGAATCATGTGGAAGCAGCTTTTTGTCACTTCTCTGGATGAAACCGAAGTGAGGATGCCATGCAGATTTATGATTTTCTTGAGGCAGTCATTGAAGAATCACTCGAAGATCTGTCGGCATTCACCCTGAATCTCAAACGCAGGGATGAAGAGATCCTTATGTCTTTGAGTGTGGAATGTAAAACAAATCTGCAAAAAGTTGCCGGACGATACCAGGCTTATGCAGAGCAGGATTTTGACGGTGCATGGCTGCTTTCCCTGCTACTGAAAGGGGGCATGATGAATGATGAAAGCATTTGGAAGCTGTCCGCCGGAATATCGGATCATGGCAGTCTGGATTTTCATTTTCTGACATTGCTGTATATGATTCTACTCATCTGTGAGGGAACAGGGGAAAGAAAAAAAAAAGGCGATGCTGCAGGACAGCCTGTTGCTTATAGCTGCTTTCTTGATAACGTCCGGGTTATGTGTGCGGCAGAGATTTTATGGAGAAGAGGATTTCATGGTATTCTTAAAAATGCCGTATGGAATCCTGATCATTATGGGGATCTGCGGATTTTTATTTGCGGGAATACAGGCATTTGGAATTTATAAACGTCGCACAAACTGTCTGAGGGAAAATGCGATCCAGGAAAGTCTGGACAATTTGCCGAGCGGAATCGGATTTTTTGACAGGAACGGAATGCCGAAACTGATGAACCGGAAAATGTATCAGCTTTGCCGGAATCTGGCAGGCAGGGATATCCAGAACATCACAGAATTGCGGGAAGCACTGAGACGGCCTCTTAAAGATCATGTATTTTATGATTTTGATCTGAAAGTATACTGCTTTTCAGACGGAAGCGTATGGAAATTTTCAGAAAAAGAGATCATTACGGCAGGTGGAGATCGATTTTCTCAGTTCCTTGCTTCAGAAGTATCAGAATTATGTCAGAGCAAGGCATTGTTAAAAAAAAGAAAATCAGAAGCTTCAGGAAATGTCGGCGGCTATGAAAGCACTTTCCAAAAATGTCGTAACTCTGACCAGAGAAGAAGAGACATTATCTATGAAAATGAGAGTGCATGATAATCTGGGATACAGCGTGCTGGCAACACAGCGAATGTTGATGCGGGAATCCGAAGAAGATCGTGATATGTTTCTCTCGCAATGGAAGCAGACATTAGACCTGCTGAATAAGGATAATGAGTCTGTTGAAGGCGAACAGCTGCACAGGCAGGTGCAGGAAAGGGCGAAAGTTCTGGGAGTAAAAATCATTTATACAGGAGAAAAAGTCTGGGAATCTCATATATCTGAACTGATGGATATCATACTTTTAGAGGCACTTTCAATTGTGTCCGCCATGCAGGAGCAAGCGAACTGTATGTGAAATTCAGTATTGAAGAGCAGGAGTGGGTCATGGTGCTCACGGATAATGGACAGAAACCGGAAAAAACATCAAAGAAGGCGGAGGGCTATCCGGTATACGAAAAAGGGTGGAGCAATGTGGAGGCAGCATGAGGATCACTGCAGCCCCACGGTTTTCGATAACCGTTAAGCTTTTTTAAGGAGGTGCGGAGATGATACGGGTACTTATCGTGGAAGATCAGCGTATGGCAAGGGAAGATATGGAAAATTATATTCAGTCCAGTGGGAGATACTCTCTAGAAGCTTCCATCACAAATGCAGCTATGGCAGAAACTGTGTGCAAACAGAGCAGGTGTGAACTTGTCCTGATGGATGTCTGTACAGAGGATGATGAGAGCGGTCTTGTGGCAGCAGAGCAGATTAAAAAACGATGCCTCAGATAAAGATAATTATCGTGACTTCTTTAGCAGAGTGCAGTTTTATTGAGAGGGCACATAAAGCAGGAGTAGAAAGTTTTTGGTATAAAGATGCCGGAAAAGAAGAGCTGCTGGAGGTTATGGACCGCACGATGAAAGGAGAGAGTGTCTATCCGGACGCTCCGCCGACGGTGATGATCGGAACGGCGAAAAGTTGTGATTTTACACAGGGCGAACTGGCTGTCCTGCGATTAGTGGTGGAAGGAGAATCCTACAAAAAATCGCAGAGAGTTTGTGCATATCACCGGAGACAGTAAAATGGCATATTAAAAATATGCTGCAGAAAACAAATTTTGATTCCAAAACAAAACTGGCGGTAGCTGTTACAAAGAAAAATCTGATTATAAACGGATTTTAAAAAATGAAAAATCCCATTGCTTTCCTGATAGTGAGGCAATGGGATTTTTTTCAAAAGTACATTTTACTACCCATCTGGGTAGTGCTTAAGTCTCAAAAAACAGATATCATAGTAGTATGTAAAAAAGTGAAACGAGTGTAAAAAACAGGGAGGGAACAGAGTGTGAGAAAGGTCGTTATCGATATGCAGAATTATTTATTTTCGGATGCCATAGCAAAGGTGCTCAAATCCTATGATTCTGATTTTTTATTGAGATGTCAGACACACCGGATAAAACAGCAGAATTATGCAGAGTCATTCAGCCGCATATTCTGATGATGGAAATTACAGGTCAAGCATTGTGGTCATTAAAAGAACGTCTGGCAATCTGCCGGGAAGTGCGTAGGTATGCTCCAAACTGTAAATTTATTTTTACAGTAGATGAGAAAGCAAATGCAGAGACCGCAAAAAAGTAGTAGAATGTAAAAAACGGGTCTGATCGACTGTTTCATTTACAATACCATTTCATCCAGCTATATGACTGCAGTTCTGGACAGTCTGTAAGCTGCAGTCCCGGAAGGAGAAAAGATAAACATGAGATCTGTTATGAAAAGGATCTGCCTGTCTCTGGCAGTGATCGCAGTCCTGATCTTTACAGGGTGCGGGCAGAAAAAACGAAAGATCCGATCACTGTCACATTGTGGCATGTATATGGCGGACAGACAGAATCACCCTTAAATGATCTGATTGATCAGTTTAACGAAACGATAGGAAAAGAGGAAAATATATGGGTACAGGTTGGCAGTGTTACGAACACGAATACAATACATGAAAATGTACTGGCATCTGCATTTGGAGATCCGGGAGCTTCCGAACTGCCGGATATGTTTGTTTCCTATCCGAAAACAGTTTTGGCTATGCCGGATGACACCGTTCTTGTAGATTACTGCGATTATTTTACGAAAGAAGAACTGGACGAGTTTATTCCTGCTTTTCTGGAAGAAGGTGTCATTCACGACAGACTTTCTATTTTGCCGGTAGCAAAATCAACGGAAGTTATGTTTATCAATAAAACAGCATTTGATCGTTTTGCGAAAGAAACAGGGGCGGATATCGAAGATTTAAGAACATGGGAAGGGCTCTTTGCGATGTCAGAACAATATGCTGAATGGACAGATAACAAGACACCAAAGATCCCGCATGACGGAAAGAATTTTTTGTTCATGATTATCATTTTAACTATTTTCAGGTAGGCGTAGAGTCATTGGGCGAAAATTTCTTTAAGGGAGAAAATCTGGCTTTTGGACCGGAATTTCAAACAGTATGGGAACCCTATGCAAAAGCGGCACTGTCCGGAGGAGTATGGCTTCGCAGCGGTTATGCGACGGAACCTTTGCGAACGGGAGATTCCATCGTGTCAGTGGCTTCGTCAGCTAGTGTATTATATTATTCTGACGAGGTTACTTATGCGGATAACACATCAGAAAAATAGAGATTGTTTCTATGCCATGTCCCGTATTTGCCAAGGGGGAAACGATGGTTATGCAGCGAGGTGCCGGTATCTGTACTGTAAAATCCACACCGGACAAAGAAAAAGCCTGCATCACCTTTCTTAAATGGCTGACAGAAACCCGGAAAAATGTGGAATTTGTAACCAGCCTTGGATATATGCCGGTAAAGCAGGAGGCTTTTGATGCCTGCCTTCCGGAAGCGATCAAGGAGCTGAGTGATCCGATGTATGTTTCGCTTTATCAGGCTTTTCTGGATACGCAGGAGAATTATACATTTTATACGGCTCCGCAGCTGGATTCCTATCTGGATCTGGAAACAAGGTTTGAAGAACTTGTCAGGAAAGTATTGTCAGTAAAGCGTCAGCAGTGCATAAACAAACCGGAAAATATAGATAAACTTGTCAAAGAGACATTAGCGGATTTTAAAGTGGCATACACACAATAATGTCTGACCGGATGAATCAGAAGAGGCGACGGGCGTATGAGGAAAAAGAGAAAAAAATTTATGGAAAATCATAAAAGGAATAAGGAAACAAAGCATCTGTATGCAGCAAAGACTGATTGTTTACTGGTGTGTAGTGATTCTGACCCTTTTTTTCGGCAGCAGTTCTGTTGATGAGTATTTTGGGAGTCATTCCGGGAATGGATTTGAAAGTAGGGGAAATGTTGTCTGCCCAGCAGAAAAATACGGTGTCTGCCATGACAGAGCAGACCGACATTATGATGGCGAGAAGCATTTCTCTATCAGAAGAAATCACAAAAGAGTTAAGTCAATACTTGACAGCCAATGGAAAAGCATTCTCCGATTTAAATGACAATCCTCAGTTAATTATGGATTTGGAGGCAGCTTTGTATTCTTCACTGAGATCAGCACTGGATGTGAAGTATTGCAGCGGAGTTTTTGTTATATTAAATGCAACGGTAAATACGGAAACGGAGTACGCAGACACATCACACATGGGAATCTACCTGCGGCTGTCTGATTTAAAGGCAGTAAATACAAGCAAACAGCACGTGGTTTTTTTCAGGGAAATGCTTATATTGCAAGGGCAGAGCAGGTACAGCTCCATAACCGTTGGAATTTAGAGTTTGATACATCTGCATTGTCAGGCTATGAACAGATCATGAAATTTAAAGGAAACCGGCTGGCAGAGAGCTGTCTGTGGACCGATCGGCTCAAACTGAAGGATACATGGGAAGATGTACAGCTTTTATATGTGCCGGTTTTAGACAGCACCGGAAAAGTGCAGGGGGGCTGTGTGGTATGGAGATGAGCAATCTATATTTCAGACTTTCCTATCCTATGGTAGAAGGATCCTATGGAAATATGGTGACAGTAGTGGCTCCAATGGACGAAAAAGGGAAAATTTATCTGGATAAAGCAATGTTCGGGGACACAAAAGACACCCATCTTTCACCAACCGGAACGATGACCGTGAAGAATGGAAAGCATTATAACACTTATTCCGCTGCTTTCAGAAAGTATATAGGCAGGCATGAACTGCTTAACCTCAAAAGCTGCAATGGAATGCCGCTGGCGGTACTGACATTGATATCAGAAGCGAATTATGAAAAATTAACAGCAGAAAACAGAAGAGCCTGGATTACCGGTACGTTGATCTTTCTTTTTTCTCCTGTTGCTTCTTTCCATCACTATGTCCAACCGTTTTGTAAAACCGATTTTGCGGAGTTTAAAAGCACTGCAGGATGATACGCTGACAGACGGGAATCTGTCGGGAATTTCAGAAGTGGATGCACTGGTTGATTTTATGCAGACAAAAGAAATACAGAAAAACTGGAAAATGGTGGAATTCCTCCGAATATAGAAGAAATGCTTGAAGCATTTGCCTTGCGTGTGGAAACGCTGACTCCGGCAGAAAGAAAAGTTCTTCAGTATTATATTGAAGGATATACGATCCAGGAAATAGCTTCGCTGCTTTATATCAGTATTGGGACGGCGAGAAAGCATAATACAAACATGAACCGAAAACTGGGAATAACAGCCAGGGAAGAATTAATGCTTTACATAGACCTGTTTCGTAAATGCAATCAGCTGGATAAGCTGACATACACACGGACAGAGTGAAAAAGAGTCGTACAGACTCTTTTTTATTCCCGGATAAAAAATGAGAAATATCTATATATAGTTTTCGCAAAACAAAAAAACCAACATATAGTATACTAATCATTCGTATTTTGGAAAATCAGGCTAAAAAAATACGAATGGCGACCATATCATTTATTTTCTGGATCTGTTATGCTTTCATCACAGGAAAACGGAAAGCAAAACCAGACGAAACCAGAAAAGCAAACAAAACAAAAAAAGGAAGGAGAAATTTACTATGAAAAAGTATGAAATCTTAGGAGGAAATTTACCGGTTGTTGTATGTGAATTATCAGCAGGAGAATCCATGATCACAGAAAGCGGAAGCATGAGCTGGATGAGTCCGAATATGAAAATGGAGACAATCTCCGGAGGCGGAATGAAAAAAATGTTCGGCAGGCTGATGTCAGGTGATTCTATGTTTCAAAACAGATATACCGCAGAAGGTGCAGACGGAACGATTGCATTTGCATCAAGTTTTCCGGGAGCGATCAAAGCACTGGATATCAGAGACGGTCATTCTATGATCGTGCAGAAGAGTGCATTCCTTGCTTCAGAAGAAGGAGTGGAACTGTCCATGCATTTCCAGAAAAAATTAGGAAAAGGTATGTTTGGCGGGGAAGGTTTCATTATGCAGAAACTGAGTGGAAATGGAACTGCATTTGTAGAAATTGACGGGCATGCCGTGGAGTATGAGTTGGATGCCGGACAGGAAATCCTGATCAGTACAGGGTATTTGGCAGCAATGGAAGAAACCTGCACAATGGATGTTGTAGCAGTAAAAGGAGTGAAAAATATGCTGGTCGGCGGAGAGGGCGTTTTTAATACTGTTGTCAGAGGACCGGGTAAAGTGATCTTACAGACAATGCCGATCAGTAAGGTGGCAGAATTACTGACTCCGTTTTTTACAAAAAATAAGTAAGGGAAGGAGCGAGAGTTATGAAGAAAAAATGGAATTTATTATTTTTGTTTGCATTTATTGTCAGTATGATAATACTGGCCGGCTGTGGAAAAACAGCAGGAGAGGCAAGTCCGTATGAAGGAAAATGGATAGCAGTGTCCGCTCAGATGATAGGAATGTCCGTCAGTGTGGATGAAACCTTTGGGGAGCTTTCGAATTTGAGGTAAAAAATGGCGGAAAAGTTTTTTTTCAGTAGGAGAAGTTACCGGAAATGGAAAATGGTCTGCAAAAGATGACAAGTTTAGCTTAACTATCGAAGGAGAAGAGATGGTCGGAACCATCGGAGAAAACAACATTTCTTTTGACGATATGCTCGGAATGGGAGTAAAAGTGATTTTCGCAAAGGAAGGAACGGATGCCATGGATCCGGCTCGCTATCTGACAAAGGAAGAGAAAGTGGTCATAGGTGAGTGGGTCGCTGAAAGTGTGGAAGAACTTTTAGGAGACGGACCGCAGACTTCTATGGTAGGAGTAGACAACATCAATGATGCACTGCATCTTAACTTCAAAGATGACCGTAATGTAGCAGTTGTTTATAAAGGCGAGGAGATTGGGACATTCCGTGGTCAGTTGCAATGGGCTACTGTATGATCGAATCAGAAAATCCGTCTCTTTCCGTAACGATCAATGACGATGATACTTTGAAAGTAGATTACAGCGATGACGAAGATTACTATACATTTCATTGTGTGAAAAGTGACAGTAAATAAATGAAAAAGACATAAATGGTGAAAGGAGGGAAGAGCCCATGAAAAGAAAATGTGGTTTGTGCTGTGTATCATGACAAGTGTCCTGCTGACAACTGCCTGTGGAGAGAAAAAAGAACCTGGAGAAGAAAAAAAAAAGAAACAGCTGTGCAGACAGAAACAGCTATGCAGACAGAAACAGCTGTGCAGACAGAAACAGCTATGCAGACAGAAACAGCCGTGCAGACAGAAACAGAATCTGATCAGGACTTCCAGGGCAGGGAAAGTCTGAAACTTGGTTTATTTACTGTGTATTATCCGGAAGAATGGAAGTACGACAAAGAAAGAATGCAGGAAGATGATGATTACTCTTACGTCAGATTTTTTGACGGAGAAACAGCAGATGATTCCGGGAACAGCATTTATATAGAAGCAACAAAAGAAGATGCATATAAATACCGGAAGGGTCTGATTGCCTTCGGTGTGGATTTAAAGGAATATGCGGAAGGAAAAGCAGAGACTGTATCAATAGGGAATGCAGAATATGCGGTAATGCCGGAAAATGATTCCGGAAGGTGCACGTATATGTATCGCCATGAGCAGTCAGGTACGTCTTATGATATCAGAGTAGAAGGAGAGGCAGCAAGTGATTCTGTCAAAGAATTGCTGGAAGGCATTGTGATGGAATTAAAAGATGAAGGAAATGAAGACGCACCGTGGCCATGGGAGGGAGAGCCTGTTGAGCCTGTATTGACAGAACAGATGGTAGGTTTTTATACGATCGTTCCGGAATATATACCATTTAAAGAAGCACAGGGTGTCATGCAGATTATGGATCACCAGTTTGTAAAACATGACGATCAGGTATACCATTTGCTGGAGAATAAGCTGGATACTTACAAGTATTCAGAAAGTGGACTCGAATTTGTTTCCTCAATGGAACTGGAAAGAGATTGTGAATATCTCTCCGGGGACAACAGCGGAATGCTGTATCTTTCACCGGGAATTCAAGAAGTGATTGGCGTAAAAGATGGGAAAAAAGCGCTTCAGACAACAGTAACTGGCGATCTGAACATGCATCCGTCCGGAGAATGGGGAATCAGTTTCTGGGTGAACAGCGATACGCAGAAGATTGCGAATCAGGGCGGCAAGCTGACGGCTGAACCGTGGATACTGACCGGAATAAATAAAGATGAAGAACGCAAGGGACCATTTTCCATGATAGATGACGTACAGATCACGAATAGTCATATTATGGTTGCCGGATCCATGGCTGCGGAAGATGAAGGGACAAAAATTATTGTCTATGATTATGAAGGCAATCAGCTTTTGAAATTAGGTGGAGAAGATATCAGTTCTCCGGACAAGCTCGGTTCCATTACGGGCATGGCGGAAACAGAAAATGGTTTTGTAGCGGCAGACGGAAATATGCGGAAAATACAATTCTGGGCAAAAGACGGAACCCATGTGGGTGCCATTTCTACAGATGATATATTTGGCGTCAGTTATCCATGGCTGGAAGATATGCAGCTTTTAGATGATGGCTCTCTTTTGATCCTGCTGACACAGCAGCGAGAGGACGGATCAGCAAATGAACTGATGTTTTTCAGACTGACAGGATTCTGAAAAAAGCAGAAAGATTATAATTATACTTTTTAGTGCAGTTGATTTTCAAAAGGAGGAAAAGAAGATGAAAAAGGGTAGAATATTGAGACTGATGTTTATTCTGGCAGTGACAACTATTATGATCGCTGCAACAGCAGTGGTTGCAAGTGCAGCGACAGTTAACAAAAATGATGCAGATTATAAGTATTCCAAGACATACGACAACGGTGTGAAGATATCCTTTACAACAGATGTTTTCGGCAAGAAGGTTGTTGACGACAGCGTTTTTTGCAGAATAGAGCTGCCAGATGGTGCAAACTATAAAGAATTTAGTGTCTCTAACGAAATCATTAAAAGTGGTAAAGCTTTCGTAGATTACACGCACCTAAGAGACAGATATCCAGTAGAAATCAAACAGAAGTGGGTGACCAATGGGAACGTTTCATACGGAATGATTGGATTAAGTGCAGGAGGCGGCCTGTACCTAGGAACCTTTAAGCTGAAAGTTTATGTAGAAACTCCAGATAAAGATGAAATGATAGAAGTTGCATTTCTCAGCGATTTCGCAGCTCGTCAGTTGATATGAAGATTACTACGTATCCTAACAAATTCAATATCAACTCAATAAATGTAAGTGCTGCAGACAGCGGAAGAACTTCTCGTCTGGAAGTAGTTGGAGTAAACAAAAATTTTGCAACAATTATAAATGGCTGGAATGATGGCAAGTGCATTAAAGCAAAAGGAATGAAACCTAAAAGAAATACACTTTCAAGTTCTATGGAAAACTAAAAGTAGATAATCCTGCTCTTGATGCACCTGACGGTATAACTGTTGAGGGAAATCCGGCGGTATTCAAAAATGTTGAAATGGGACCTGCAGTAAAACCGGTAATCAAGTCCATAAAAGTTTCAAATGTAAAGGTAACAAAGTATTTCAATTACAGCGAGTGGAGATATAAATATAAGACAAAGTTCACAGTTACCGTAACTCTTGGCAAGAAGCCAAAAGGTGCCAAGGGTATTCAGTTGACAACAACTGTTCAGGGAATTTCCTCATATAAGACAATTAAAGGAAAAAAGAACACCTTCACAGCGAATTTTAATTGGGATGCACCGGTAAGCTTAAAGGGCAGAACAGCAAGCTTCAAGGTTAAGACTTACAACAATGCCAAGTACAAAGCTTACAGCTATGACTCAAAGCCTAAGAAGTTAAAGATCAAATAGGCATAGTATACAGATCTACCGGAAATATGTCATCTGATGTGAAAGTCACAGTTATGGAAAAATGTCAGTAAAAATTCCTATGGAAAAAATAAAACATATATTCCATAGAAGAAAAGTAGGAGAACGAATATAATGATCCCAAGTTGTTTGAAGGAGGAGATCATTATGAGTAGTCAAAGAAAGGCAGAAGCTGTGGCATCAGAGAATATCGTAACAACAGAGACATCCAGTCTGAGTGATCTTTGGAAAAAAGAGGATTGGCTGGCAGTATGGATCGGATTTATCATTATCGCGATCGGTGCAGTTGCAGTACTTACAGGAGCATTTGATTTTAATGCCGCAAAATTCAGCACCTGGGGTCATGGAACAAGTTTTTTTGAACAGGTAAACGCAGGATTTTTTCGGAAAACTGATTCTGACAGTGGCGGTACTTGGAGTACTGTTTACTGTTGGAAACCACCTGAAGGGATTATCCGTTAAAAAATACCTTCCGGCATTTATGGGACTGTTTCTTCTGGCAGTTCTGGTAAGATTTATCAGTGCCGAGTATACATTGAACCGTTATCTGGAATGGGCATTTTTTGCAATCCTGATCGGAATTCTGGTATCCAACACCGTTGGAGTTCCAACATGGCTGAAGCCGGCGATCCAGACAGAATTCTATATCAAAGTCGGACTGGTGATCATGGGATTTTCCGTACTGTTTTCCAATATTGTTAATTTTGGACTTTACGGACTGGGGATTGCATGGATCGTAACACCGATTGTCATTCTTTTCATGTGGTGGTTCGGAACCAGGGTTTTAAAATTGACAATAAACCGTTTGTCATTACCCTGGCAACCGCAACCTCTGTGTGCGGAACGTCCGCAGCGATCGCAGTCGGAGCAGCAAGTAAAGCAAAGAAAATGACCTTTCACTTACTGTATCTATATCAATCATTTTTACAGTACTGATGATGGTATTTGAGCCGGTGCTGATCCGTGTAACTGGTCTTGGAGAGCTGATAGGCGGTGCCCTGATCGGTGGTACTGTCGATTCAACCGGAGCAGTAACCGTAGCAGGTACTGCACTTGGTGAAACAGCACAGACGGCTGCAGTCCTTGTAAAATCCATCCAGAATATCCTGATCGGATTTATCGCATTTGCAGTTGCAGTATTTTTTGCAACAAAAGTTGAAAATAGCGGAGAAAACAGCAGAAAAATCGGGGTATCCGAAATCTGGTACAGACTTCCGAAATTTATCCTTGGATTTTTGCCGCTTCCTTAATCGCATCTTTTATAGCAGTTCCGGCATTCGGAAAAGAGAGCGTTTCATCCATCAACAGCGTACTGGATCAGTATAAAAACTGGGCATTTGTTCTGGCATTTACAAGCATCGGGCTGGAAACAAATTTCCGTGAGATCAAAGAACAGTTCCAAGGCGGAAAACCACTGACACTTTATGTGGTTGGACAGTTGTTTAACATTGTTCTGACTTTTGCGGCAGTATATCTGCTGCTGAGCGGAAAATTCTTCCCGCTGCCAAATCTGGCATTATAAGGAGATGCAGACTATGAAGAAAAAAACAGGAAAAAAGAAAAATCTGTTTTCTGTCGTAAATTATACCGTTCTGGTGCTGACGGTCATTGCAGCCGTTTATATCATGGCAAATGGTCTGGGACTGATCGACAGCCTGGACTTTGGGGGCAGGGGCATATTATTATGCGGATATTCCTCAGTTTGCAAAATATGTAGATGGATCCGGCTACACATCACCGATTTCCATGTGGGTGCTCATTGCACTGTTCCTGATCTGGGGATTCTTCATGTATAAACTCTGGGGATGGATTGAAAGAAAAGATAAGTAAAAAAATAAGGTGAAAGAAAAGCCTGTCGCAGAGTATGCGGCGGGCTTTTTCAATTCGCAGATATTGATTGAGAGAAAAAGGTTGCCTGGAGGTGTTTTGTCGTTATCATAAAAAACGGCAATTTTTCAGATTGCCGATTGATGCAGGAGGAACGGAAATGCCGCCAGGGCAGAAGAAACAAAAACGTTGACAAACATCACACAGAGAGTTATCATAAATACATAAAGGTTCTGAAACAAATCTAAATTCATTGCCGTTCGGCAGGAAAATCCAGAAAAGAGACCTGCACGAAGCGGCAGAAACAGGAATCATGCAACCATAGCAGCTTCGTGCCAAAAACAGAAGAAAAGGAGCGAAGCCTATGGGAGAAAAAGACATTACGGAAAAAATATCAAATCTCTGATGGAAATACCGACAGGATTAGATGAATTTGTGAGTGATTATCAGATAAAAGTATTCGAAGTCGCCTGGCTGAGTGAAGAGCAGATCCGTCGATTTCGAAGTGATTTTCGGATTGTGGCAAACTTTTTTGTAAACAAAAGAAAAAACAAGAACTATATACCGGATGATCCGACAGAAATACAGCATGTAGATGAAGTGCTGAAACTTTTGCAGGTCATGACCGGAGATGCAAGGTATAAAAGAATTTTTGGCAAAAAAAGAAGGAAGGAGTGCACAGTATGTGTGATGTAGCAGAAAGATTAGAAAAAATGGGATGGGAGAAGGGACAAATGGAAGGAAAAATAGAAGGAAAAATACTGGTATATAAAAATCTGCGCAGGGAAGGATTTGACAAGAAAGAAGCCAGAAGACTTACAGAGCTGCCAGAAGATATAACTCTGGAACAGTAATATTGCGGTGTCAGAATGGATAGTAAAATGAGCGTGGTTATTACTTTTTTCGCAATTGAAGCAGGGGACTTACTTGATTTGATTAAATAAAATTTACAACCACCCATCCAGTGTGATAAAATGTGAAAGAATTATGATAAAAAATGTCGAAAACAGGAAAATTTCAATGAATCATAGAAGAGAGGAAGTACAAATGATCACTGTAAAAACTTATCGAGGACATATTCGCAACTGGAAGGAACTCTGTGCAGAGCTGGAGATTGATCCGGCACTGCCAAGAGAAGAAAAAGAGCAGGAAATTCTGGTAAAAGCATACCAGAAATGGGGAGGCGAGATGGCAGACCATATCTATGGTATGTTTGCCTTTGCCCTGTGGGATGAAGAGGAGAAGAAACTGTTCTGCTTAAGAGATCAGTTTGGAACAAAACCATTCTATTACTATGAGACAGAAGATGGAGAGCTTCTTTATGGAACGATGATCCGTGATATTATCGATCAGCCGGGATTTAAAAAGAACTGAATGAAGAGATGCTCCAGATCTATATGAGCCTGACCTATGGTGCCGGTGAGGATACCTTTTCAAAGGTCTGAAAAAGCTTCTGCCGGGACGTTATCTGATCTGGCAGGATGGAAAGCTTGAGATTCACAGATACTGGACTCCAAAGTTTCAGCCGGACGAGAACAAATCTCTGGAAGACTGGGCAGATGAGATCCATTCTACGCTGAAATCCATCATGCCGGAAGTAAAGACAGAGGACGAAACCGTAGAATCTTTCCTGTCAAGTGGGGTGGATTCTTCCTATGTACTGGCAATGTCAGATGCAAAGATGTCCGATTCCTGCGGTTATGATGAAGAACGATTTGATGAGTCACGTCTTGCAAAAAAGACAGCGGAACTTCTCGGAAGAGAACATTCTGTCTGCAAGATCACACCACAGCAGTATTTTGATATCGTACCATATGTTATGTACAATATGGAACAGCCGCTTGGAGATGCATCTGCGATCGTATTTACCATTGCCTGCAATGCAACCGCAGAACACACGAAGATTTGCTATTCCGGAGAAGGTGCGGATGAATTCTTCGGTGGTTACAATATGTACCGCAATGCAGAACGTTACGGTGAAAATCTGAAGACATTTTATGTCGGCAATACAAACATCATGAAGGAAGATGAAAAAGAAGAAAATCCTCAAACACTACAATCCGGAAGTTCTTCCGATCAATCTTACGCATGAAATCTACAAAGAGACGGAAGGTCTTGATCCGCTTACAAAAATGTCCGATGTTGATATTCAGATCTGGCTGGAAGGCGATATCTATCTGAATGTAGATAAGATGAGTACCGCAGCAGGGCTGGAGATCCGTATGCCGCTTACAGACCGCCGGATCTTTGACATTGCATCAAGAATGCCGTCCCGTTTTAAAGTCAACGAAGAGCAGAACAAAGTGGCATTCCGTACCGCAGCAGCAAAAGTACTCCCGGAAGAAATTGCATTTCGCAAGAAACGCGGATTTATTGTGCCGATTCGTATCTGGATGGCCGATGCAAGATACAATCAGGATGTACAGCGTCTGTTCCACAGTGAGATCGCAGAGAAATTCTTTGATGTAGATGCGATCAACGAGATTTTCGATGACTATGTAGGAGGCAATTCCGATAACTGGAGAAAAGTATGGACGATTTATACCTTCCTTGTATGGTATGAAGAATATTTTGTAAAAAGATAATTCTTAAATAACATTTTTCCCCTGTCTTCTGGTAAAAGCAGAAATGATAAGCTGGTTTTATCAGAAAAAGAAAGACCTGTATTAAATGGAAAAACTCCATGAAATACAGGTCTTTTGACTCTGGCATCCTATTGTGTTTTCAGGATTTTGTGTTTTACATTCTTTTACTTCATAGAAGCTACTTTATCGAACTCATCCTGAACTTCTCTGGAAGGAGCCGGTGTCAGGAGACTTACGATTACGTTTACTGCAAGACCAAGAAGGAATGCAGGAAGCAGTTCGTAAATACCAAGTGCACCGCCCATCGGACGGATCAGAAATTTCCATACAAATACCATAACGCCGCCGCTGACCATTCCGCAGAGAGCACCCTGGAATGTGGAGCGTTTCCAGAACAGTGCCAGCAGAACAAGCGGTCCAAAGGAAGCACCAAAGCCTGCCCATGCAAAGGATACGATCTGGAAAACAGAACTGTCCGGGTTACGTGCGATAAATACACCGATCAGTGCGATAACAAGAACGGTGATACGTGCGATCAGCATACCGGTCTTTTCGCTCATGTCTTTCATAAATACTTCTTTCAGAATGTTCTGAGAAGCACTGGAAGAAGCAGCGAGTAGCTGAGAGTCCGCAGTTGACATGGTAGATGCCAGGATACCGGCGAGGATCAGTCCGGCAATGATCGTTGCCAGAACACCATGTTTGGAGATCAGATCTGCAACAACCAGAATGATGGTTTCCGGATCTTTTAAAGTCGGCAGGACACCGGCTTTTGTCATAGCATTTCCAATCACACCGATAAATACGGAAACAGCCATGGAGATCACAACCCAGACGGTTGCAACTCTTCTGGAGAGTTTCAGTTTGTTTGCATCACCGATCGCCATAAAACGAAGCAGTACGTGAGGCATACCGAAATATCCAAGTCCCCATGCCAGTGTAGAGAAAATCTGCAGCAGACTGTAAGGAGAAGCTGTTCCGGTAGCGACATCGTGCGTGTGCGTCAGGCTGAAGTATCCGGCCATGGATTTTGCATTGTCCATAACGGCACTGAAACTGCCGACTTTGCTGATACCAAAACCAAATACAACAACGATCGCGATCGTCATAACAATACTCTGGACAAAGTCTGTCGTACTTGCTGCGAGGAATCCGCCCAGTGTGGTGTAAGCTACGATAACGATCGCACTGATCAGCATTGCTGGCAGATAATCCATTCCGAACAGGTTTGCAAACAGCTTGCCGCAGGCTGCAAATCCGGAAGCCGTATAAGGTACAAAGAAAATGATGATCAGCAGTGCTGCGATTACGGAAAGAATACGTTTGTTATCTCTGTAACGGTTGGAAAAGAACAGAGGCAGTCGTAGAGTTTCCGCAGACATGCGTATAATTACGGAGTCTCTTGGCAACAACAAGCCAGTTTACATAAGTTCCGATTGCCAGTCCGATTGCAGTCCACGCTGCATCAGCCGTACCGGACAGGTAAGCAACGCCAGGCAGTCCCATCAGCAGCCAGCTGCTCATGTCAGAGGCCTCGGCACTCATGGCGGTGACGAGCGGTCCCAGTGTACGTCCGCCGAGATAGAAGTCATCTGTGGTCTGATTCTGTTTTGCCAGAACCGCACCGATACCTACCATCGCAGCCAGGTAGACCAGGATTGTGATCAACATTAGAATCTGTGTTACATCCATTTTAAATCCTCCATAAGTTTCTGCAGTTTGATGTTGTCATTCACATATGCGGAAAATGAAACATCCGGTTTATGATTAACGTTCCGTACGGAAGAGCAGTCGAAGCAGTCTTTGTACGGATTGTTTGTCAGTTGAGACTTTAACACAGTGCAGTGTCAGCGACTCAAATGACACTATAAACCAAATATTAACATAATTTAGGCGAGGCTACAATAATAAAATACTAAAAACCTGTTATAAAAAGCCCGATATTTAAAAAAGTTACGGTCAGAGCGGTAATCCAAAGAACGATATTCAGGCGTCTGCTGTTTGCATATCTGCCCATTACCCTTTTTAGAAGAAGTCAGACAGATCTGTGTGAAGATCGTAATCGGGAGTTGAACGGCAAGCAGCATCTGTGAATAGATAAGTCCCTGGAACGGCGAAGAAATAAACAAAATGATCACAGCAGCCGGAACCATTGTCACCAGAATCCCCAGTTTTGTTTCTTTACCGGAAGTATCATAAGGCTTGTTAAAAATACCGGAAAAAATCGTACCGCCTGCCATTCCGGCTGTGATGCTCGAAGAAATCCCGGAAAGCAGCAGAGCGACTGCAAAGACCAGTGATGCCATATTTCCAAGCAGAGGAGCGAGCATAGAACCGGTGACTGCAAGATCGTCAACAGTCGTTCCATTTCCATTCTGATAAAAACTTGCTGCCGCCATCAGGATCATGGCACTATTGATCGCCCAGCCAATGATCATGGAAAACAGCGTGTCACGGAATTCATATTTCAGCTGCTTTTGAATTACAGCATCATCCTCAAGATTCCACTGGCGGCTCTGAATAATCTCCGAATGTAGAAACAGATTGTGCGGCATCACAACCGCGCCAAGCACGCTCATGATGACCGGCATGGAATGGGCAGGAAACGAAGGCTTTACCCAGCCGATGGCAGCCTGTTTCCAGTCGATTCCTGCGATGCAGATCTCAAATAAAAATGAAAATCCGATCAGCGAGACAAACACAATGATCAGTTTTTCAATCCGCCGGTAGGCATTGGTAAACGTACAGAACAAAACAATCACGAGAATCAGCAGACTGCCTGGTTTGATCGGGATTGAAAAAAGCATCTGCAGAGCGATTGCACCGCCCAGGATTTCCGCCATAGCTGTGGCAATCGAAGCAAGCATTGCCGTAGACAGAATGATGTTCTTGAGAATTCGGTTGATGTATGTGCTGGCAGCCTCCGAAAGACAAAGTCCGGTAACAATGCCGAGATGCGCCGCATTGTGCTGCAGAAAAATCAGCATGATCGTGGACAGGGTGACCATCCACAGAAGCTCGTAGCCGTAACCCGATCCGGCGGCAATGTTGGATGCCCAGTTTCCCGGGTCGATAAAACCGACCGTGACAAAAAGTCCCGGACCAATGTACTTAAGAAAATTTAGTGGCTGCTTTTTGTGTTTCTGTATCATAAAATACTTCCCCTTTTCCACTTCTTTAAAAGAATATGCCCATTTTTGCAGAACAGTGAGCAGATTCCCTCAGAATCTTGTTGCAGGTATCATATAGCAGTACCTGTAGTTTTATGAAGTTAGTTATAACTAACTACGTGCATTTATTATATGCACAGAAACGGAAGCTTGTCAAAAGAATATTCGCTTGTTGCGAAAAAAATAGACGAAAACCGTATAATTATCAGGTAGATAATTTAAATGAAATTTTCGGACGGAGCCTTAAATGTTATGAGCAAGTAGCGAAGCGGATTGCGAATATCCGGTTGACAATATATAGAATGAAAAGGAAGGAAAACAAAAATATGGTTACAGGGGAATTAAAAAATAAAGTAGACGGTTTATGGGAAATTTTCTGGACAGGCGGACTGACAAATCCGCTCGATGTGATCGAACAGATGACCTATCTTATGTTTATCCGCGATCTGGATGATTCGGATAACGTACATATGAAAGAAAGCATTATGCTTAGTCTGCCATATAAAAGCATATTTGAAGAAAACGTAACAATCGGAGACAGAAAAGTTCCGGGGAATCAGCTCAAGTGGAGTGTATTTCACGATTTTCCGGCTCAGAAAATGTATGCAAATATGCAGGAAAATGTGTTCCCGTTTATCAAAAATCTTCATGGAGATAAAGAAAGTGCCTATGCAAAATATATGGAAGATGCGATCTTTAAAGTGCCGACACCGGTCATGCTGGATAAGATCGTGACTGCCATGGATGAAATCTACGAAAAAATGGAGCAGTTAAGAAGTGAAGATGTCCGGGGAGATGTATATGAACATTTACTTTTGAAACTGAAAACTGCTGGAACAAACGGACAGTTCCGTACACCGCGTCATATCATAAAAATGATGGTAGAAATGATGGATCAAAAGCCGACGACGTGATCTGCGACCCGGCCTGCGGCACCTCCGGATTTCTGGTAGAGTCCAGTGAATATCTGCGAAAAAAGAAAAAAGCAGAAGTTCTGTTTAATGCAAAAAACAAGGAACACTATATGAATCATATGTTCCACGGCTACGATATGGACAGAACGATGCTGCGTATCGGGCAATGAACATGATGACACACGGTGTCAGCAATCCGAATATCGAATATCGAGACAGTCTTTCCGACCAGAACGAAGATAAAGAAAAATACAGCCTGATCCTGGCAAATCCACCATTCAAAGGAAGCCTGGATTATGATATTGTATCGGCAGATCTTCTGAAAGTCTGCAAAACCAAAAAGACAGAACTTCTTTTCCTGACACTGTTTGTAAGAATGTTAAAAACAGGCGGAAGATGTGCGTGCATCGTACCGGATGGCGTACTTTTCGGTTCGTCCAAAGCCCATAAAGATATCCGGAAAGCAATCGTGGAAGAACAGCGACTGGAAGCAGTGATTTCCATGCCGTCCGGTGTGTTCAAACCATATGCCGGAGTTTCTACAGCGATCCTGATCTTTACGAAAACCGGGCATGGCGGAACAGACAAAGTGTGGTTCTATGATATGAAAGCAGATGGACGCAGCCTGGATGACAAACGTTCTGAAGTCAAAGAAAACGATATTCCGGATATCATCGCAAGATTTAAAAATCTGGAAGCAGAAAATGACCGTAAACGAACTGACCAGTCATTTTTTATAGAAAAACAGGAAATCGTAGACAATGCCTATGACCTTTCCATCAACAAATACAAAGAAATAGAATACATTCCGGTAGAATATCCGCCAACATCTGAGATTATGGCAAATTTACGGGCACTGGAAAAGAAGTACAGGAGAGCATGGCAGAACTTGAAAAAATGTTAGGAGATGAGATGGCATGAAAATAGAACATATCGCAATGTATGTAAAAGATCTCGAAAAAACAAAAACATTTTTTGAAACCTATCTGAATGCCAGAGCAAACGCTGGTTATCACAATCCGAAAACAGACTTTCGCTCTTACTTCCTTTCCTTTGACGATGGGGCAAGACTGGAAATTATGAATAAGCCGCAGATGCAGGATTCTCCGAAAGCCCTGACACAGACCGGATATATTCACATTGCATTCAGCGTCGGAAGCAAAGAAAAAAAGTAGATGAGTTGACAGCAAAATTAAAAGAAGATGGCTATGAAATCATCAGCGGTCCACGGATAACCGGAGACGGATATTACGAGAGTTGCGTAGTGGGAATCGAAGGCAACCAGATCGAGATTACTGTGTAGCAAAGTGATTTTCACGCTCCACACAGCTAAAATATAGAATATCAACAGAGCAAATCCCACGAGTGTAAAATTAACTTTGTGGGTTTTGCTCAATCCATTTTTGAATGGTTTTTAAATCAATTTTTAAAGCAGTAGCAATTTGCTCAACAGACAAGCCAAGATCAACTAAGGAAAGAGCATCTTCCCTTTTAATATTTTCGGTAGCTGTTTTGATACCATCAGCTACCCCAGCCTCATATTCCGCCTTACGGAGTTTGCGTTCTTCCAGTTCTTTATCATATCCAAATATACTCATGGAGATCACCTCTGCTTTGTTTGCACGAAGAAAGTCGGAAAGAATGTTGTCATGTATACATTCATTGACAGCCAGTTCAACCGCTTCGTTTAATTCAAAATCTTTCGTGTATTTGCGTACAAGATTTACATATTGTGCATATTCCTTTAAAGTTTGGCATTGTTCCATCAGTTCTTTATTATGTCCCTCATTGATATTCAGTGTCAGAACTTCCAGTTCCAGCTTTGGATCACCGGATTGGTTTTCGAAAGCTTCGGATAAATGGTTTACCCAGTAGTCCTTTTTCTTTTCCAGACCATTGTAAAATACAATAAATTGCGGTGCCGGTATTTTCTGTAATACAGAAGAATAGAGATTTGTGATCTACTAATTTCTGGTATTCACTGGAAATATAGAATAAATCACGCAGCGGCATATTTGGATTGTAAGTAGACTGATGTTCATATAGAAATAAATCAGTATCAACGATAAAAGCCAGGTCATTTTTTATACCCATATAAATGGCATTTTCCAGTGTTACAATCTCAAGTTTATCCGGATCATCATAATGCGAACCGCTGATTGCGTTATAAAGTGACAATAAATTTTTTCTGTCAGAGAACAGCATACGGAATACAGTGTCTTTGTACATCCGGTTTGCTTTTAGTGTTTCATTTTGCACCATAGAAATACCTCCCTTGGCAGGAGTGTACAAAAGTGCGGTGGATATGCAGTCTGCTAATCGGTCAACATTTGAAACTCCTGCTTTTTATTAATTTGAAAGAAAAGCATGAATTTTCGAAATGTGAAATAGATTAATAGACGGCATGATGCCAAGAACGTTAAGAAAATATGCTTTGCCACTATACTAACATATAACTCTTTTTAAATCAATAGAAAATAAAAAATATTAAAAAGACAACATAAATAATAAGCAACTGCAACAAATCAAAGGAAACGACTTGCACAAGGCATTGAAAAATGTTATTCTGGAATAAAGTATGCACATGGAAACAAGAAACAGTAAAACCGAGATGCCTTTATTTAAGGTAAAGGGCGAGAAATTCATATTTGTGGGAGAAATATAAAAAATTTGGTGGTAAAAAGTTAGAAGAAACAGCGAGGAATGGAAAATGAAGGTGAGATTGGGAGATTATATACAAGAGTACTCAGTTAAAAATAAGGATGATGAAAATATTTCGGTTTATAGTGTTACAAATACAAAAGGATTTTGCAAAGATTATTTCGGGAAAGAGGTAGCAAGTAAGGATAAAACTACTTATAAAATAGTTCCATATGGATATTTTGCTTATAATCCATCAAGAATTAATGTAGGATCAGTGGATTGGCAAAGAAAAGAGAAAAAAGTTATAGTAAGTCCATTGTATAATGTTTTTCGGTATCACCGAATTTGGAGCGACAGTACTTATACTATTATTTGAAAAGTGATTTTGTTTTACAGCGTATAAAAGCCGTGGCAACTGGAAGTGTACGCGATAATTTAAAACTTTCAATGCTTTATGAATTTCCAATTGAATTACCAAAACTTGAAAATCAAAGAAAAATTGTAAAAATTCTTGATAAAGTAAGTGATGTTATTGAAAAAAAGAACAGGAATTAGAACAACTGGAGACCCTTGTCAAATCCCGATTTGTAGAATTGTTTGGAGATCCATATGTTAATCCTTTGAAATGGAAAAGATTAAAAATAAAAGATGCTGTTACAATTGAGCCACAAAATGGATTATATAAACCACAATCAGATTATGTTGCAGATGGAACAGGGACTCCAATTTTGAGAATAGATGGATTTTATAACGGAAGGGTTACTGACTTTGGCTCATTAAAAAGATTAAAATGTTCTGGAATGGAGCAGCAAAGATATCTGCTTTTGGAAGATGATATTGTTATTAATCGAGTGAATAGTATTGAATATTTAGGAAAATGTGCACATATAAAAGGTCTTCTGGAAGATACTGTGTATGAATCTAATATGATGAGAATGCATTTTTGACCCGGAACACTATAATCCAGTATACATTTGTAAATTGTTATGTAGTCAGTATATATATGATCAGATTGTTAACCATGCAAAAAAGCAGTTAATCAAGCAAGCATTAATCAGAAAGATGTATTAGATTTTAATATATATCAGCCACCACTTGAGTTACAAAACCAATTTGCAGACTTTGTTGTATCCGTTGACAAATCAAAATCTAAGATTAAAAAATCCTTAGAAGAGACGCAGTTATTATTTGACAGTCTGATGCAAAAGTATTTTGGATGAAAAGGGTGATGAAATGGCAAAAATGACAGTATATCACGGTGGATATATGGCAGTGGAACATCCGGAAATCCGAAAGGGACGTAACACGAAGGATTTTGGGACAGGTTTTTATTGCACAATTATTAAAGAACAGGCTCAGAGATGGGCAAAACGTTATGATACTAAGATTGTTTCTATTTATGATGTGCGTTTAGATTCTTCGTTAAAAATCAAAGATTTCCGGGAAATGACAGATGAATGGTTGGATTTTATCATTGACTGTCGAGCAGGAAAAACACATGATTATGATATTGTGATCGGAGCGATGGCAGATGATCAGATTTACAATTATATTTCTGATTATATGGATGGCTCGATCACGAGAGAGCAGTTCTGGGTGCTGGCAAAGTTTAAATATCCGACACATCAGATAAACTTTTGCTCTAAAGAAGCACTGAAATGTCTGGAATACAGGGGATTTGAGGTGGTTAAGTGATGGAAAATGGAAGAGAAGCCAGAAAGGATAATGATTTATTTTTTACCTGTGCATTGATTGATTATATTGCAAGAAAAACGAAAAATACCAGGGCAGATGTCGTTAATGCATTAGGAAAAAAGCGTCTGGATAAGATTTACGATCTGGCGGATATTTACCATAGTGATAACATTGATCGGGTAAGCGAAGATTTTATCAAAGAAGCCCAGATTAAACAGGGAAATTTTGATAATGTCGGAGAATGTCAGTATGCAATTCCTACACACTGGGACATCGGAAAAGTCTATAAACGCCTTATTAAGCAGGTTTCAAAAAAAAAAGAGAAAATAGAAGTAATTGACGCATTGATTAGAGTTTATAATTCTTTTCTGAGCGAGAAAATAGATGATTATAACAGTAGTGTTTATTATGAAAATCCATCATATCTTTTCGAATGTTACGAGGAAAATAAGATTCTTTAGGGGAAACGGTTAGATTTTGTCAAAACAAGAGTTGCAGACTCTTATACTAACTGTTATAATTAAGAACTAGGTGTTGTCATAACGGTAGGCGGTTAGTCCTTCTACAGAGGGACTGTGACCCTCTGATTACATAGAAACCCAACAGGGAATCCACTGGAAAGGAGGGCTAAGCCAATGAGTATTTTCGATTTTATAGCAGTAGTAAGCTTCTGGCTTAACCTGCTTTAGTGTTGGGTACACATTAGGTAAAGATAATCATAAATCACAAAAATAGCCGCCCTGTCTGAGAAACTAAGCGACTATTTTTGAGTATTAGTTAATAAATCGGATTAACCGTCTATCGGCAACACCTTTTTCTATAGCTATACTATCATGTGTTAATGAAAATGTCAAAAATTTTCTTGATTTTGTTTTCTTTTATGTTTTCTCAAAATTATTTTAATCCAAAGATTATAGAATTGCAATATACAAGATTCTTCGGACAAAATCTGTTATACTTTCTGCAAAAACAGGAGTGCAGAAAAATGGAAAATCAGATTTATAATATTTTAAACGACATGGCGGAATTTTTAAATGTAATGCAGATGAAAAAGCTTCAGAAAGTACTGATTTATCACTTGAATGAAGCGAAACAGGTACAGGAAGAGATTTCAAATGAGAAATATCTGGAAATGTTTTTGACGGCAAAACAGATTGAGGGGTGTTCAGACAGGACAATTCAATATTATCGTGTAACGATTGAGCATATGCTGAAAAGAATCACGATACCACTGCGTCAGATTGCAACGGAGGATATTCGCCAATATTTGATTGATTATCAGCAAATCAACAACTGTGGAAAGGTGACAATAGACAATATTCGTCGCAATTTATCCAGTTTTTTTTCCTGGCTGGAGGAAGAGGATCATATTTTAAAAAGTCCGGTGAAACGTATTCACAAAATCAAGACGAAAACAGTGGTAAAAGAAGTGATTTCCGATGAGAGTATTGAGATTTTGCGTGATAATTGCAAGGAAAAGCGTGATCTTGCTATTATAGATTTACTTTTTTCAACTGGAATGAGAGTTGGTGAACTGGTAAATCTTGATATTGCAGATATTGATTTCAATGAAAGAGAATGTATTGTATACGGAAAAGGTGATAAAGAACGCAGGGTTTATTTTGATGCAAGAGCAAAACTGCATTTGCAGAATTATTTAAAATGCCGGACTGACGATAATCCGGCACTATTTGTGACGCTCAATGATCCACATAAACGCCTGAAAATCAGTGGAGTGGAAATACGATTGAGACAATTAGGGCGAGAATTAAAATTAGAGAGAATCCATCCGCATAAATTCCGTCGAACTATGGCAACACGAGCTATAGATAAAGGGATGCCGATTGAACAAGTACAGAAATTACTGGGACATCAGCAAATTGATACTACGATGCAGTATGCAATGGTCAATCAAAGCAATGTAAAAACATCCCATAGACGCTTCATAGCCTGAGCAAATTTTACGCTGTTCATATTTGCAGTGCAGATGAAACTGCAAGGTAAATGCAGGGTTGTAGGAGAAAATAGGATGGAAAAATTAAATTAACGGATATATGCAATCCTAAGCAGTGGAAAACTATTCCGACAAGCGAATTACTCGAGGATGGTTATCCTGTTTATGGTGCAAATGGAATAATTGGGTATTATAGTGAATTTAATCATAAGAACCCAGTTATTACAGTTACCTGTAGAGGAGCAACCTGTGGAACAATAAATATAACTGTTCCTAAATCTTATGTAACAGGAAATGCAATGTGTTTAGATGATGTGAGAAGTGATATATATATGGAATATTTATATTACTGTCTTAAACATTACAATTTTAATAATGTGATTAGCGGTTCGGCACAACCGCAAATTACAAGACAAGGCATGGAAAAAATTTATGTTACTATCGGGTCTCATAATGAACAAATGGATATAGTTGATAAACTCAAGAAAGTTGAAAATGTGATTGGCTTAAAAAACAAGAGTTAAAGCAACTGGACACTTTTGTCAAATCCCGATTTGTCGAATTATTTGGTGATCCGATAAAGAATCCAAAAGGATGGGAAGTTGTAAAATTGTCGGAATGTCTGGAAAGAATTGATAATGGAAAAAGCTTTACATGTGATAGTAATGCACGAGAAGGCGTATTTCCGGCAATTCTTAAGTTAAGTGCTGCAACATATGGGGATTACAGACCCTATGAAAATAAAGCTCTCTTGGATGAGAAGCAGTTTGTGGAATCTGTCGAAGTACATAGAGGAGATTTGCTTTTTACAAGAAAGAATACACCTGATCTTGTTGGAATGGCAGCCTATGTTTTCGAAACACCAGAAAAACTTATGATGCCAGATTTGATATTTCGCTTAGTCACAAACGAGCGAATGACGCCCACATTCCTGTGGCAATTAATCAATAATAGAGAGTTTAGGCCGGCTATTCAAGGTATCTCTGGTGGATCAGCGAAATCTATGTCAAACATATCTAAGGAACGTTTGAAGAACATAGAGGTTATCTGTCCACCGATTTCTGAGCAGAAGAAACTTGAAGGAGTATTGGAACAAGTTGACAAATCAAAATAATACAAAGTTTGCTCATATGTTCATACGATAAAAATGCAATATAATATGTAAATATATAAAAATTCACACAATAAAAGTAACGTTTTGCAAAATAAAGCAACAAATAGCTTGAAAGAAAAGAGAAGGATTGATATAATGCACATGGGTATTAATACCCAAGGTGCTACTTCACAATTGACGTGAATGGCGGTTTGCTTTTTACGGAGAGTTTATAGCTTCGATTACATAAATTACTTAATCAGAAAATATGTATGGAGGAACTCGCTTATGCTAACAATCGGTGACTTGATTGCAGTAATTAGTCTCTGCTTAACCAGTTTTGGTCTTGGCTATACGATTGGTGCGAATAGCAATAAGACCGAAAAAAATAACCGCCCCAGTCTGCAAACTAAGCGGTTATTTTTAACCTAATAAACATCAGGCGAACCGTCATGGTAGCACCTTTTTGTATTTAAATATGAACTGTCTGTATCATAGCACAAAACGACTTTTGTGTCAAATTATCAGCAGAATCTTAAGCGGCTATTATAAGCGATTCATCAGATCTTTCTGATTACAACAGATGTCCCGTTTGCAATGACTCCGATTACATTATTGGAAAATATATTGTAGTCAATGTCAATGCCAATGACTGCATTTCCACCCAATGCAGCTGATTTTTTTGATCAGTTTATCCATGGCAGCGTGCCTTGCTGTCTCGAGCTTTTCCTCGAATATCCCGGACTGCACGCCAAAGAAATCAGCAAACGAAGAAGTAAATTCTGAAAGAAATCCGGTGCCAAGAACTACTTCGCCGGCGACAATCCCCAGGTAAGATACGATTTCATAACCTTCAAACTGAAATCCGGTTGTTACCATGTGGTGTTTTTCGCGATAATCCAGATCTTTTTTTTTCGTTTTCTGCCCGTTGTATTTCTTCCTTTTTTGCACGACTGTACCATAATTTTTTCATCATAATCCGGATTGCCATATCGATAACCTGCACGCATCGCTTCGATGATCTGAGGCAATTCTGTTGGATCGATCTGGCTTAGCTCTTCATCTGATAACAGTTGAACCATTTCATTTCCACAATAATCGCAGTTTTCTGCAAGATGATTGGTTTCTCTGCAATTTCCGCAGTGTTTGCAGCATAAAATCATAAGCGTTCCTCCTTTAGCGTATGTATTTTCAAAACGGTAAGCTCTTAAGTTAAATACCATTATAATAGGAATCTGCCATCTGTACAATGTTTTTCTTTTGTGAACAGGAACTGAACCTGTCCTTTTTGTGAAATATGTGTTTTCAGGCTGAATTTACGGGATTTGTCGGATTCCTTTCATAACTTTCTTGTGAGAAAAACCACTTCGTGTTAAAATATCAGAAGACATTTCACGAAAATACAACAAGAGGGGGTGGCGGCGTGACGAACTTTGATTTCCTGAAGGATATTCCGCAGTTTGCAGCGTTTGCGGATGTTGCGGTGGCGGCGGAAAAGATCCTGATGATCGACCCGGAGGCGAGTGTGATGAACTGCCGGCGGGCGATGGAATTTGCCGTCAAATGGATGTATTCGGTTGACGATATGCTGGTGATGCCATATCAGGACAAGCTGGTCAGCCTGCTGAATACGGAAGAGTTTAAAGGAATTGTGGATGCAGACATTTTGCGGAGAATGGATTTTATTCGCAGGGTGGCAAATCAGGTGGCACATACGGGAAGAAAGCTGACGCTGGATCAGGCGAAGCTGTGCCTTGAGAATCTTTATGTATTTCTGGATTTTGTAGCTTATTGTTATGCGGATGATTATCAGGAGGGGCAGTTTGATGCAGGTCTTCCGGAGCAGAATCAGGAGATCCTGGCAGCGGAGACGGTCTTTCCGGATATTGATCTGGAGGCTTTGATCGCAGAAAATAAAGCATTGAAGGCAGAACTGACTTCCAGGCGTGAGGAGCAGAAGCAGACGTATGTTCCGAAGCCGCTGGAGCTGTCGGAGTATGCAACCCGCAAACAATATATCGATACGATGCTGATTGATGCCGGATGGATGGAAGGAAAGAACTGGCTGAATGAAGTCGAAGTCTATGGCATGCCCAATAAATCAGGCAGCGGTTTTGCGGATTATGTGCTTTATGACGATGCACACCGGCCGCTGGCGGTGATCGAGGCGAAAAAGACCTGTGCAGATGTGGCGAGCGGACGGCAGCAGGCAGAGTTATATGCGGATTCCCTGGAGCGGCAGTATGGACGCAGACCGGTCATTTTCCTTACGAACGGATTTGAGACGAGGATTGTGGACGGACAGTATCCGGAGCGGCAGGTTTCCTGTATTTATTCCAGGAGGGATCTGGAAAAATGGTTTAATTTAAAAACCATGCGGGGCGATCTTGGCAGTGCGGATTGATAAAAAATCGCCGGAAGGTATTATCAGGAAGAGGCGATCAAGGCAGTATGCGAAAGCTTTGATAAAAGAACAGCAGAAAAGCATTGCTTGTTATGGCAACCGGATCGGGAAAGACAAGGACAGTCATTGCACTTTGCGATGTGCTTCTGCAAAATGGCTGGGTGAAAAATATTTTGTTTCTTGCAGACCGCACTTCCCTTGTCACACAGGCAAAACGAAGCTTTGTCAATATGCTGCCGGATCTTTCGGTGGCAAATCTGTGTGAGGAGAAAAGCAATCTGCATGCACACTGTATTTTTTCAACTTATCAGACGATGATCAACTGCATTGATGCCACACGGGACGAAGACGGAAAAATTATTTACGAGCGGCCATTTTGACCTTGTGATCTGTGACGAGGCACATCGTTCGATCTACAATAAATACAAAGACATTTTCACATATTTTGATGCACCGCTTGTTGGTCTTACTGCGACGCCGAAAGATGAGATCGATAAAAATACCTACAGCATTTTTGAGCTGGAAAACGGCGTCCCCACCTATGGCTATGAGCTGGCACAGGCGGTAAAGGACGGGTATCTGGTGGATTTCCTGTCGGTAGAGACAAAGCTGAAATTTCTGGAAGAGGGCATTGCGTACGATGAGCTTTCGGACGAAGATAAAGAAGCATACGAGAACACCTTTGTGGATGAAAACGGACAGGTTGTGGAGCGGATCCAGTCCTCAGCACTGAATACCTGGATCTTTAATGACGATACGATCAGACAGGTGCTGGACATTCTGATGACACATGGAATCCATACAGACTACGGAGAAAAGCTCGGCAAGACGATTATTTTTGCGAAAAATCATGCTCATGCGGAAAAAATATTTGAGGTGTTCAATAAAGAATATTCACATCTGCCGGGTTATGCAAAAGTGATCGACAATCGTATCAGCCATTCCCAGAGCCTGATCGATCAGTTTTCGGAGCCGGATAAATTGCCGCAGATCGCCATTTCCGTTGATATGCTGGATACGGGAATCGATGTGCCGGAAATTTTAAATCTGGTCTTTTTCAAAAAGGTTATGAGCAAGGCGAAGTTCTGGCAGATGATCGGGCGGGGACAAGGCTCTGTCCGGGACTTTTGGATGGTGAGGATAAGCAGAAATTCTATATTTTTGATTTTTGTGGGAATTTTGAGTTTTTCCGGATGCAGAAGGGAAAAAGAGACAGCAGTCCGGCTGCCTTTGCAGAGTGCGATTTTTAACCTGAAATTTCAGATTTCGTATAAATTGCAGGATTTACAATATCAGACAGAAAGACTGATTGCCTATCGCAAAAACCTGGTTGAGAGTATGCAGGGAAAAGTACAGGAACTGAGCCGGGATAATTTTGCAGTCCGACAGCATTTGAAATATGTGGAATATTATTCCAATCCGGAGAATTATCAGAATATCCGTTACGAGGATACGCTGACCGTTCAGGAGGAGGTTGCACCGCTGATCATGCCGGATCAGGAAGAGGCGTCCGCCGTTCGTTTTGACGCACTGCTTTATGGGATTGAGCTTGCTTATCTGATGGGAAATAAATATGGAAAAGCGAGAAAGGATCTTCTGAAAAAGGTGCGTGCGGTGGCAGGTGTTGCCAATATTCCGCAGATCAAAGCACAGGAAAAACTGCTGAATCAGATCCTGCACACGGATTATCTGGAGACGGCCGGTGTGGATGAATTTGAACATATCCGTGAAAATCTGCGGGAACTGATCAAATATATCAAAGAAAAAAGAAGGAAAGCGGTATGATACCGATTTTGCGGATGAACTTCTGGCGATGGAATGGAAAGAGTCAGAGCTGGAAAATGATGACCTGAAAAATTATAAAGCGAAAGCAGAATATTATGTCCGCAGGCATCAGGATAATGAGGCGATTGCCAGGCTGAAGAATAATCAGCCGCTGACAGCGGCGGATGTACAGCTTCTGGAAGAGATCCTCTGGGGAGAACTGGGGACAAAAGAAGAGTATGAGACGGAGTACGGGCAGAAGCCGCTCGGAGAATTTGTCCGTGAAATTGTCGGCTTGGATATGAACGCTGCAAAAGAAGCATTTTCAGAATATCTGGATGAAAACAGCCTGGACAGCAGGCAGATTTATTTCGTAAATCAGATCGTGGAATACATTGTGCAAAATGGCATGATGAAAGATCTGTCGGTGCTTCAGGAGGCACCATTTACGGATCAGGGAAGTGTCGTGGACATTTTTACGGATCTGAACGTATGGATGGGAATCCGGAAAGTGATCGACCAGATCAATGCAAATGCCGCAGCAGCTTAGGAGATAAATAAACTATGAATTTTTTTTGATTACATAAAGAACGAGTCGTTTTTTAAACCGCTTACGTTCAAGTACCGCAGGATTTATTATGACTGTATCCGGATTTTGATCGAACGTTCGAAGGAACTTCCGGTTCTCTACGAGTCGGATGCAAAGGACAGTATCACGCTGTATCTGAAAAACGAAGAGATTCAGCGACTGATCGAAGAAGCGGATGATGAGAATGAGGCGGTGCAGCTTCAGGCGGCTGAGATTCTGGCCATTTTCCGTGAATGTGGATGGATCAAGCCACGGCAGATCGGACGCAGCGGAGAATATGTTGTAAATCTTTCGACGGATTGCCGAAGAGTGATTGATTTTCTGGATAAACTGACTGAAAAGAAAAATGAAGGTACGATGTCAAACCGCATTCTCTCAATGTATGAGATCATGAAATCCGCATCGGAAGAAGGCTCAGTGCGAAAAGAACGTCCGTACTCAAACATTCTGGTGCCGATGATGGAAAATGAAACCGAGCTTCGCAATGAGCTGGCTGATTTAAAAGACAGTATATCTTATATCATGAAAACAGTCATCGAATTTCAGGACATGAACAGTTTCGGGCAGTTCATTATGAAAAATGAAATGTTGGACCGGTTCTTCAGTGAATATTTCTTCGTAAAAACAACGGACTGATCCCGACCCAGCTTTCTTTCATCCGTGACCGGATCGAGGATCTGCGTTATGGGGATATGTATGAGAAAATGGTCGAAGAATGTGGAAAACGTCTGCGTTGCCCGAAAGAGCAGGCAATTTCCCGTGTGGACCGTTACATGGCGGAACTCCAGTATTTCCTGAGTGTGGAATACGAAGAAAATATGGAACTGATTGATACTCGCATCAACAGTTATTATAATCTGGCAAATACGAGGATCATGCAGATGGCGAGCAGCCGTGTCAGACTGGAGAATCTTCTCGGCGATTTCCTGGACCGTGTTTCCAGGATTTCAAAAGAAGAGCAGGATGCGGCGATGGAAAAAGTGGAAAAATGCACTCGTGTTATCAACCAGAAATACGTTGGTTACAAATCATTCGAGCAGAATCGGCGTATCCGCAACGAAGGTCAGAATATCGCATTAAACACCAATGCGATGTCGGAAGAAGAGATGCAGAAACGGACGGAGAATCTGTTCCGCAGTGCACCGAACCGATATGCTCCGGCCCGTGTCGGAGCATATCTGGATGAGGCACTTGATTGGATGTGAGCATGGAGCTGAAAGAAAAGGGTGTGCAGACAAAAGAAGAGGCACTGATGATCGCAGCGGCGATGCTTTATGCGAAAAAATGCAGAATTTCCATACGAAGTCCGCATCAAGGACGAAAAAGTGAGCACGAAAATTGCCGATATCAGCAATGTGGTGATCTCGAGAAAAGAAAGATGTCAGAATTGTGGATCACAGGGTACGAAAATATTTACAGGGCATTTTTTTGAACGCAGAGAAGCGGATTGTGAATGTCCGATTTACAAATACAATGAGGTAAATTTATATGCAGGATTTAAGTTTTATAAGCAATATGAGCGACGAGGATGCGTATCTGTTCAAACGCTGTGTGCGGCGGCTTCTGGATACGACATTTCTTGTAAAAGACAAAGAAGAAAAAGCTCTATCAGTTTGTGGCTTCCGAATCTAACCGCTACGACATGAACCAGTATCTGGCAGTGATCGGCTACAAAGTGGTTGTGGAAGAACAGATGGGTGTGGCGATGCTGCAGCCAAATGATGATGATAAAGAAACGGTTGGGCTGAAACGATTGAACCTTTATCATTTTGACCAGAGGCACATGAAGCTGCTGCTGGTGCTGTGGCTTTTATTTCTGGAGCGGATGGGATATGAAGAGGCAGTCTATGTGACGGTCGGTGAGATTATCGACAAATGCAGGCTTTATGATATTGAGCTGACGCCGGTCGAGTTTAAAAAGGCATATGCGACCTTCCGCAGATTCTGCCTGATCGATTACAGTGACGATATCACAAAAGAGGACGGGGCTGTGCGTCTCTATCCTTCTTTGCAGTTCTGTCTGGATATCGGACAGTTGAAACAGGTGATGGCAGAATTTGTGGAACAGGAAGATTTCGAGGCAGCGGACATGGCAGACCTGGAAGAGGCAGAAAGTGAGGAGAGCGATGAGTAAAATAGTTTTACGCAATGTACAGCTGATCAACTGGTATGGATTTACAACACGGTCGTTCCGGTTGCAGAAAATCTCACCCTGATCTCCGGAGAAAATGAGTGCGGAAAATCGACGATCCTCGATGCCATCAAATATGCCTACACCGGTGATACGCAGTTTAATAAGGCGACAAGCGGATATAATACAGGCGTGGGCAAGCGAAATCTGATCTCGTATACACGCTGTCTGGTCGATGCGAGTGCCGGCGTGTATGCAAGACCGGCGGAGAAGATCCCAGTTGTGTATACCCACATCGCACTGGAATATTATGACCAGATCAACGAAAAATCCTTTGTGCTCGGCGTGATCATCGAGACAGCCGTGACGGATATCCGCGGCACGTACTGGTATGCGATGGAAGACAAACATCTGTCGGATATTTCCTATGTCTATGAAGACGGTTCTGCCTTAAAGCCGTACGATGCGTCCGGATTTCAGAAACGTTACAATGTCAAACTCCGCAAGAAACAGGATGGAGTGGCATTGTTTATGCAGATGGTCGGACTGAAGCTTCCGTATCAGGAAGTGTTTCGTTATCAGAGAAAACTTCGAAATATCATGGCATACAATCCGGCGGCAAAGATCCAGGAATTTATCCGGGAATCGGTTCTGGAAGAACACGATGTCAATTTTGAAAAATTAAAAGATGCCAAGAAAAATATTGAGCAGATCAACAGCCGTTTGGAGCTGATCGAAGAAGAGATCGGTGATCTGGATGCGATCCTGAAAGATTATGCAGAATACGATGAGCGTGTCATGCAGCTGAAAGTGGATGATATTAAATTAAAATATCGAAATATGCTTTCCTGGAAAGAAAAACGCTGCATGGCAGAAGAAATGATCCGCAAAAACAGCATTGAAGTAGAAGCACAGATCAAAACAATCAAAGAACTGAGCACGGAGATCGATGCACTTGACCGTTATTATATGGAAGCAAAAGCCGCACTGCGGGAACTGAATGTTTCCAAAGCGATCGACAATTCAGACAGCAGATCACTGCTTTCGAGAAACAGCTGGAGAAGCGTAAGAGTGAAAGGGAAGAGCTGGAGCAGTTCGGGAAACGTCTGCTGCATATGGCAGAAGAACTGAACAAAATGGAATGCGAGGTTTCTCATTATGAAACGCTTGGCAAACTGACGGCAGTCGATCTTTCCAATTCTGAGAAACAGGAAGCCATCGATGCACTGAGAGCGGAAATCCGTAAAAAACGTGACAGCATTGTGCGAAACAGGGCTTATCTGGACCGTGAGCTCAAAGAAGTGCAGCTGGAACGCAGTGAACAGAGCAAGATCGTTGAAAACTGTGACCGCAACAAAGCGGATTATTCGCATGTGCAGGAACAGACGCAGCTGATCCGGGAGATCAACAAAGAACTGAAAAAACAGGGCATCGATGAAGAAGCCCGCATGGCGTGTGAATATGTATCGGAACTGAAAGACGAAGCATGGCGTGATGCGATCGAAGCTTTTCTTGGTGTGCACCGCTATGCGATCCTGGTCTCGCCGCAGGCCTTTGATGTTGCCAATCAGGTTATGGACCGCTCCGGACATCGTTATGTGGAGCTGGTGAATACAAAAGCGTCTGGCTGAACGCAAGATCAAATGTGAGGAAGATTCGGTCTATCATTATCTTCAGATCCAGAATGAGACAGCAGCAAAGTATTTCCAGTTCTGGCTGGGAACGATCCATGCAGTCGAGCTGGACGAGGTTGCAAAATACGACAATGCCATGTCAAAAGAAGGAAAACTCGGCAGAAATATGGCAGTTACTTACATCAACACGAAAAGATCAAGAGCTACTGCCTTGGCGGGGCGGCGATTGAGCTGAACCGCAAAAGAGCTGCGAAAAAACTGGATCAGCTGGAAAAACGGGAAAAAGAGATTTTGAGCAGCAGACATACGATGCAGAATCAGGATGTCTTTCTGCAGAGCAGTCTGGATTATTTCAAAGATTACAATCTGGAAGCCAACAGAGAATGTGAGCATTTAAATGCAGAGCTGGAAGCAGAAAAGGTGCGTTATCGTGAACTTCTGGAAGCCCAGAAAAACAATGCAGAATTTATGGCACTTTCGCAGCGTGTGACCGATCTGGAAAAACAGCTTCGCAATAAAACACGGGAAAAAGACGAAGAGAGCAAAAAGCGTTACCGACTGGAAGCGGAAATCGAACAGAAAAAGAAAGACAGCGTGATGTATCAGGCGAAAGAAGCGGAAGAGCAGAAACATCTGGAAGAAGAACAAAAGCTCAACCGTTCCGCAGCAGAGCAGGCGATCACAGAATACGACCGCTATCTTGCCGGAGAAGATAAAAAGGCGGCATCATGCAGCTTTCCGAGAAAGAGCAGATGGAAAAACGTGTCAGCAGTTTTGCGGCAAATATCAACGGACAGCAGCAGGCATACAACAACCGCAAGCAGGAAGAAGAACGTCTGCCGATCGGTCTTGAGTACGAAAAAAGCTATCACCAGAGACGCGGAAAAATCTGGATCGATGACCTTCAGAATCTGCAGCAGAAATTAAAAGAGCAGACCATGCGTTATGAAAGCATTTTCAAAAGAGAATTTGTTCTGAATATTTACGAGACGGCAAGGGCTGCAAGAAAAGACATCGCACAGATCAACAAAGAACTTCGCAAGCTGAAATTCGCGACATGCTATCAGTTTGATGTGAAATTTTTGAATGACAATTCCGACTATGCCGAAATTCTGCGTTATGCAGAGTATCTTCAGCAGACCGGAAATCTGGAGGACGGTCAGATCGCCCTTACAAAGCTGATGGGTTATGAGGATGACGAAGTAGAGAGACGGGAGCGGGAGATCAAAGATATTATTAACCGCATCATTGAAAAAAATGATCTGGCGGAGATCCAGAAATTTGCAGATTACCGCAATTATATGAGCTACGAGATCATCATCAACAACGAAGAAGTAAAAGACGGAAAATTATCCAAACAGGTAGGATACAATTCCGGTGCCGGAACGCAGATCCCATATACGCTGATTTTGTCGGCGGCACTCTCCATGCTCTACAATGTGAGAGTCAATTCCGTAAGACTGATCTTTATTGATGAGCCGTTCGAAAAAATGAGTGACCACAATATCAAACTGATGCTTGATTTCTTCAAAAACCAGGACTTTCAGGTTATCTTCTGTGCACCGCCAAATAAACTGGAATCGATCGGAAGTGAATGCGGTGTGATCATCCCGGTTTTGAAAAATGCAAACGACGATATGTTGATCGGAAAGGTGAAATTTCATGACACAGTTAATGGAGCAAATTAAAGAAAAAGATGCACAGGCATTTACCCACAGCGGAAAGTTTCATGCGGACGATGTATTTTCGTCTGCACTTCTGCTGTCTGTCAATCCAGAGATCACGATCCACCGCGGCAGTCAGGTGCCGGAGGATTTTAAAGGAATTGTTTTTGACATCGGAAGAGGGAAATACGACCATCATCAGAGGGATAGCAGAATCCGTGAAAATGGTGTGCCGTATGCAGCTTTCGGACTTTTATGGGAAGAGTTGGGTGCTGAGATTTTAGGAGAAGAACTGGCAGAAAAAATTTGACGAGGCTTTTGTGCAGCCACTGGACAACAATGACAACACCGGCGAAAAAAATGAACTTGCCACCTTGATCGGCAATTTCAATCCGCCATGGGATGCACAGGGCGGAAACGATGCGGCGTTCTTTCAGGCGGTCGGTGTGGCCGGCATGATTCTCGATAACAAACTGGAGCGTTATCGGGGCAATGAGCGTGCCGACAAACGTGTAGAAGAAATTTTAAAACAGCATCAGGAAGAGATCGCTTCCGGCAAAAAGCCGGCGGATGAAAAGCAGATTCTGGTGTTGCCGGATTATGTTCCGTGCCAGAAATATCTTTCCGAGACAGACATTGCATTCGTGATCTTTCCATCCAATCGCGGCGGCTACTGTATTCAGCCTCAGAAGCGAGAATACTCCCTGAATTATAAATGCAGTTTCCCGGAAAGCTGGCTTGGTCTTGAAAAAGAAGAATTAAAAGAAGAGAGCGGTCTTTCCGGTGCAGAATTCTGTCATAAGGGCGGATTTCTTATGACGACAAGTACGCTCGAAGATGCCATAAAGGCATGCAAGATCAGTCAGCAGCAGTTCCATGAGCAGGTTGTGATCGTAAATCTTGGCACAGATGAGGCAGCCGATGCATTGCTTTTCAAACTTCCGCAGTTTTCCGGTGCCAGAATCGTGCACATGGAGTTGCCGGATCTTCCGCCGATGGAGTGGGACGGCATTTATGGTGAATCCACACTTGAAAAGCAGGAATGGAAAGCACAGATCAAAGATCAGGTGAAAAAAGTCTGAAATCCAAACCGGAAGCAGTCTATGTGCAGGGAGATCTTTTTGCGGTGTATCCGCTGATCCATGCACTTCGTAAACGCCATATGCCGGTGCTTGTGATGACAGAGATGGAAGGGGAACAGAAAATTGTGCGGATTCCGTCCGGATCATAGTGTGATTTCAGATTTTTGACCCTGGCATTAAGATGCCTGCGAATTGCTCCGTTACAAGTAACTCTCGCAATTCTATAAACATTCGGAATTCGCATATTTACTGCGTAAATAGCTACTTCCTCATGTTTAGCGGGTCCCAAGTTCAAATGTCTTATCTTGCAAGCAAGAACGACATTTTGATCTTTTGACCCTGGCATCTCAAAAAGTGCACAAAAAAAAATAGTGGGAAAAACAGGAAAAAAGTAGAAAAATGCATTATATTCTTGCAATTTAGTCGGATTTTAGGTACAATATAGTTCTATGATGATACGGAATTGCAGAAGCTGTGGAAAAGCGGAGCAATTCATAAGGATTATTTTAGGTAAATAATGATCCGGAGATGGAAGAGGGCGGATATACGAAGGTTTTCGGATTGTTAAAAGAAAAAAGTATGAAAGGAAAAGGAAATGAATAAGAAAGACGAATTCAAACCGTACATTCCGGCAGACAGAGTCATGCCGGAGCTTACTGTGACTTCCATTATTATGGGTGTTTTGCTCGCAGTAATTTTCGGAGCAGCCAATGCGTATCTTGGTCTGCGTGTCGGAATGACTGTATCTGCTTCTATTCCGGCAGCAGTTATTTCCATGGGCGTTATCCGCGTCATTATGAAAAAGGATTCAATCCTTGAAAGTAACATGGTACAGACAATCGGTTCTGCCGGTGAATCCCTGGCAGCGGGAGCAATCTTTACGATGCCGGCACTGTTCCTCTGGGCAGAAGAGGGTCTTTGCTCTATGCCGAGCCTTGTCGAGATCACACTGATCGCACTTTGCGGTGGTGTTTTAGGTGTACTTTTCATGGTACCGCTTCGTAACGCTCTTATTGTTAAAGAGCATGCGACACTTCTTTATCCGGAAGGAACTGCATGTGCAGACGTACTTCTTGCAGGTGAAGAGGGCGGCGCAAACGCTTCTACGGTATTCTCCGGTATGGGACTTGCAGCAGTATTTAAATTTATCGTTGATGGTCTGAAGGTGATCCCGGCAGACGTATCAGCAGCTTTTAAATCTTTCAAAGGTGAGATCGGTATGGAAGTATACCCGGCACTGCTTGGTGTTGGTTATATTGTAGGACCAAAGATCGCATCTTACATGTTTGTTGGTTCTGTATTCGGATGGCTGGTTATCATCCCGCTGATCTGTCTGTTCGGACCTGATACCTGGCTGTATCCGGCAGAAGCAGGCACAACAATCGCTCAGCTTTATGCAGGCGGCGGTGCATCAGCTATCTGGAGTACTTACGTAAAAATACATCGGTGCAGGTGCCATCGCAACAGGCGGTATCATCTCTCTGATCAAATCTCTGCCTCTGATCGTAAAAACTTTCAGCGACTCTATGAAGAGCGTAAAAGGCGGAAAAAATACAAGTACTGCACGTACTGCACAGGATCTGCCGATGCAGTTTATCCTGATCGGAATCGTTGCCATGGTTGTTATCATCTGGGCAGTACCGGCTATCCCGGTAACTCTGCTTGGAGCAGCACTGATCGTAATCTTCGGATTCTTCTTTGCAACTGTATCTTCCCGTATGGTAGGTATGATCGGTAGCTCTAACAACCCGGTTTCTGGTATGGCAATCGCTACTCTGCTGATCGCAACTATGGCGATCAAAGGAAGCGGCAAAACAGGTATCGACGGTATGACAGCAGCAATCGCAATCGGTTCTGTTATCTGTATTATCGCAGCAATCGCAGGTGATACTTCACAGGATCTGAAGACCGGTTATCTGCTTGGTGCTACACCGAAAAAACAGCAGATTGGTGAGCTGATCGGTGTTCTTGCATCCGGTCTGGCTATCGGCGGTGTTCTCTACCTGTTGAATGCAGCATGGGGATACGGCGGAGCAGAAGTACCGGCACCACAGGCAACACTGATGAAGATGATCGTAGAGGGTATCATGGGCGGAAACCTGCCATGGAACCTGGTATTTGTCGGCGTATTTCTGGCACTGGGTCTTGAGATCCTGCGTATCCCGGTAATGCCGTTCGCAATCGGTCTGTATCTTCCAATTTACCTGAATGCATCCATCATGATCGGTGGTGTTGTTCGTATGGTAATGGATGCACGTAAGAATGTCGATGAAAAGACAAAAGAACAGCAGTCCACAGACGGAACACTGTATTGTGCAGGTATGATCGCCGGAGAAGGTCTGGTAGGTATCCTGCTGGCAATTTTCGCAGTATTTGGTATCAACACAAGCATCGGAGAGAGTGTAAACTTTGGCAACATCGGTGGTGTCATTCTTATGGTACTGATGATCGCATCCCTGTTTTACTTCTCTCTTAAGAAAAAGAAAAAAGCATGAAAAAAAAAAGAAACAGGAACAACAGATAAATTATCTGGATCTGATTCCGGTAAAGCCGAAGGCCTGAAGTGGCACAAAGACTTCAGGGATCGCGTGATACTGGAAGTAAAAAATGAAGGTTTTTTAACGGGATCGCACAGAAAGTATTTAACCGCCCGGAAGTCACAAAGATACATCTGGATGTACATGGAAGTTATCTTTGGCCTTTTATCGATGGAGAGAGAACCGTCATGGATCTGGCTGCTCTGGAAAAAGAGCGGTTTGGTGAAGCGGCAGAACCCCTTTATCCACGAATCGTAAAGTATTTTCAGATTCTTGAGAACAATCATTTTGTAAGTTTTAAATAATAAAATCCCTTGCGGCGGGCAGTTTCTGCTGTAAGGGATTTTTTTTACCCAGGGGGATTCTTTTTATGTGCACAAATAAAAAACATGCAGAAAATCTCTTGCACGCACGGGGCAAATTTTCCGGTCGCATCGGTTATGTGCTGGCAGTTGCCGGCTCTGCGGTTGGACTTGGAAACATCTGGCGATTTCCATATCTTGCGGCAAAATACGGCGGAGGTATGTTTCTGCTTGTCTATCTGATTTTAATGGTCACTTTTGGATATGTTATGATCGTATCCGAAACAGCACTGGGACGTATGACGAAAAAAAAAGCCCGGTTGGAGCTTTCCACAAATTCGGAAAGAGCCTGCCGTTTCACCTGGGAGGCTGGATCAACGCAGTCATCCCGATGATGATCGTTCCTTATTACAGTGTGATCGGCGGCTGGGTTCTGAAATATCTGTTTGAGTATATCAGGGGCAATGCAAACCTTGTTGCACAGGATGGCTATTTCAACAGTTTTATCACCTCTTCCATGGAAGTAGAAATATGGTTTCTGATCTTTGCGGCACTGGTATTTATTGTCATTCTTGCAGGTGTAAAAAATGGAGTAGAACGTGTTTCAAAGGTTATGATGCCGCTTCTGATCCTGCTGGCAGCCTGTGTGGCTGTTTATTCCATCACAAGACCGGGAGCCGTGGAAGGCATCAAATATTTTCTGATCCCGAACCCGGATAATTTCTCCTGGATGACGGTCGTTGCGGCGATGGGGCAGATGTTTTATTCGCTGTCGATCGCAATGGGTATCCTGTATACGTATGGATCTTATATCGGGAAAGATGTAGACATCGAAAAAGCACCACGCAGGTTGAGATTTTTGACACCGGTGTCGCACTTCTGGCCGGTCTGATGATCATTCCGGCAGTGTTTGCATTCTCCGGCGGAGATATGGAAACGCTCCAGGCAGGACCGGCACTGACGTTCATCACCCTGCCGAAAGTATTTGCGAGTATGGGAGTTGGCACGATTGTCGGCATCGCATTCTTCCTGATGTTTCTGTTTGCGGCACTGACCAGTGCAATCTCACTTCTTGAGACCAGCGTTTCCACCCTGAACGATGAGCTTCACTGGAGCCGTGGAAAATGCTGTCTGCTGATGGTTGTCGTGATGCTGGTGATCGGAACGGCATCCTCTTTTGGATATGGTATCTGGGACTCTGTGAAGATCCTTGGTATGCAGTTTTTGGATTTCTTTGACTTCCTGACCAACTCGGTCATGATGCCGATCGCAGCACTTGCTACCTGCATTCTGATTCTGAAAGTCGTCGGATTTAAAAGAATGGATGCGGAGATTGAACAGTCATCTGATTTTAAACGCAAGAAATTATATCATTTCTTCCTGAAATATCTGGCATCCGCCTGCGTGATCATTATCCTTCTCAGCTCCATTGCAAATGTACTGGGATGGATTTCGATGTAAAAACAGAAAACTTTGAAAAAACTCGATTAAGCATTGTAAAACTGGCCGTTTGGCTAGTGTACAATGCTTTTTGAATTTTATATAATGGTTATAGAATGATGTTGGGGTCAAAAGATGCCATACGAATTGTTCCGTACTTCGTACTCCCACAATTCTACCCAATATTCGCATATCGTGAAGCTGACGCTCCACTTTTATGCTCATATCGGGGCGGGTCATTAAGCCATAAAACCACTCCTGTGCAAGCACATCGTGGTTTCAGGCTTTTGACCCTGGCATCTATAGAATTGCGAAAATTAGTTTTCAACGGAGCAATTTACAGGAATCAGTCAGGAATGAAAGATTAAAAAAGGAAAACAGGAGGAAGATATGAGAAAACGAATTGCAGCAGGATTACTTGCATTTGCACTTGCATTTACCGCAATGGATTTTGGTGGCTTGGTAAGTATTCAGGCAAATGCAGCAGGACTGGTACAGGTTACTGAAGAGAACCAGAGTAATTTTCATTTAAACGGAGATTATGCCGGATATTATGCGATTGCAGACAAAGAAGATCTGCAGGCGTTTGCGGCGAAGGTCAATGCCGGAGAGAACGCTGTCAATGCAGTGCTGACGGCAGACATTGATATGACAGGTGAAGACTGGACACCGATCGGAGATACAAATGACGGTTATACAGGAATCTTTGACGGAAACGGACATAAGATCAGCAAGCTGGTCTGCGAGCGGACAGGGGATAAACAGGTATCAGGCTTGTTTGCACAGCTGAAGGAGAACAGCGTTGTCAAAAATCTTGGCATGGAAGATGGCGTGTTCACATCGTCAACGAGTACGGCCGGAGCAGTTGCAGCAAAAAGCAATCTTGGAAAAGTGATCAACTGCTGGAACAACGGAAAAGTAACAGCTCATGATTTCGGCGGCGGCATTGTCGGAAGTTCGCAGGGCTGGATCGAATCATGCAAAAACAGCGGATCGGTAAAGGCAACGTGGGGCTGGGGACGCAGCGGAGGTATCGCCGGGGAACAGGTCTGTGATATGAACAGCTCAAAACAATATGTAAGAACCTATATCAAGTATTGTTATAATACCGGAACAGCAGATGGATATTATGCCGGCGGTATAGTTGCTTATCAAGGCTATAAGAATCAAGAAGCCTGTGATATCATCTCCTGCTGGAGCGATGCAGTCATGACAGGAAGTATAGCAGGTGGAATTGTAGGGAGTCTGGACAAGGGTGACACAATTCAGAACTGTGTTTTTAATACCGATCGTTTTAAGGGACAGGTTTATAATAAAAATCAAAATGGAAGTGTCAAAGATTCAGAAGGTATGACAACCGCAGAGTTTGCATCCGGAAAGGCGACCTGGGTGTTAAATGGAAAGGATAATTCTCTGGCTTCACAGGCAAAGTGGTTCCAGAATCTTGAAGAAAATCCGGATGCTTATCCTGTAATGGATGGCACACATGGAAAGGTTTATTATCTGGAGGAAAACGATACTTACAGCAATCATCCGGGAAGTATGGCAAAAAATGAGATTTCACTGGTATCCGGTACCCAGATTGAGCGGACAAGCGATAATCTGTCTGAAACAAAGCCACTGTCTCTGAAAAAAACGAGGTTTTTAACTGGAAAGGGACGGAGCAATAGAGGTCGGCTATTATCTGGATGAAAAGGCACAGATACCGACCACGGCGGAAAAGAGCGGAGCTGCTAAAAAAGGCGGAGCACCGGCACTGCCGGGACAATATTATGTAAAAGTGACGGCTCTGGAAGTGGAAGATTTTTCTCAGGAAACTTCAGAAATCTTTTCCTATCAGATCAACTTCGATGCCGAAATCAAGATGGAAAAAATCGCAGGCAGCAAAAGCATAGATTATGCTTATACCGGAAATCCACGGGAACTGTCCTTTGAAAAAGGAAGAAAAATCACCTGGAGCTGCGAGGAAACACCGACATCCGTAAAAACCACTTATTATAAAGATCGCGGCAGCGTGCTGACAAATGCAGAAAATGCCGGTGCACTTACCGAAGGCGGAGCGCCAGCTGATAAAGGCGATTACTATGTAAAAGTAGAAATGACTTTCCGTGAAAAATATAAATCAGAATCGGATTATCTGTTATATAAAATTTCGGACGGAGAAATTGAGGTAACTATGGATGGACATTCCGAACCATATGTTACTTTGACAGAAGCATTTCGTGATACAGAGGGAAAAACAGCACAGATGAAGCTGTTGAAGAATATTGAATCGGTACGGGAAGTGGAGGTAAACAGTGGAAATATGATTCTGGATCTGAATGGATATCGTCTGCAAAATTTAAAGAGGACCACTCTGAATCAGGATGCTTCTCTTAAAATTACAGACAGCAGTGAAACGCAGACGGGTGTATTTTACGGTACGTTGCTAGTAAGAAGTAAAAATATAGAATTTGCCGGCGGAATTTATGAAAATCAGTCGAACAGCTATTTTGTGTATAACGGTGCGAAAATTAAGGTGAGCGGTGGAAAATTCGATCGGGTTTCAAAAGAATGGGCAGAACTTGGAGAAGAGCTTTGTCTGGTGGATAATGAGACGAATGAGAAACAGCCATATGCCGAGACAAGCTGTACGAATGTGCATGTCGAGGCGTGTAAGAAACATGATTATGAGCAGGATGTGCAGTACTGCGTGTGGTGCCATAAGAAAATCCGGATTTCCAGGGTTATGTTCGGATCACCGTAAATGGAGTAGAAACTTATGTAGATACACTGAAAGAAGCGTTACAATATGCAAATGGCAAAGAAGCAGAGATTACCTTTATGCAGTCAATGGAAAATACGGGAAGTCTTCCGACTCTGAAAAGTGGAAAAATCACTCTGGATTTAAATCAAAATCTCTGACAGCGAAAAGTGTTGACCGGATCTACATAGACGGAGCAGAGGTTACGGTAAAAAACGGAACCTTTGATATTGTAATAGCACAGAGGAGCGGGAAACTGAGAATAGAAAGCGGTGATTTCAGACAGATCGGCTATTGGGACAGTTATCAAAACAGTATAGAAATGACCGGCGGAAATTTTCAGAACATCGTATTATATTCAGGCAGTGCAGAAAATATGCTTCCGCAGGGTTATGCGTTCTACAGTACGGAAGATGGACGCTTTCTGAGCAGAAAAGAAGTACTTACTCAGAGTGATCTGAAAAATGTGGAGGTTCGAAATACAGGTATGAGCTGTGAGACACTTCCGCAGATTTCGGAAATGTAGAACAGACTTTGCAGGAGTATACCTTAATTCCGGGCGTGATCAGGGCAGATACCGGAAACGGAGAAAGTACGCTGCTGGAAGGAACCTGGAGTTTTACGGAGAAAGAAAATCTGGAAGTGATACCGGAACTTGGAAAAAAGATTGATATGCGATCTTGTTTTTACACCGAAAGATGGAAATTATCCTTATTATGTAGTAAAAGGTGTAGAAGTTCATGTTGAGAAAAAGACTCCGCAGCAGACTGCATTTCATGAATCGGCAAGTTATATTTATACCAAGGGTTCTGGCACGGTATTTGTGGATCTGCGGGCAAAACTCCCGGCGGACAAAAAGGAAGATTATTATTCCTATTCTGCAGCAGGGGATGAGCAGATTTTTGATGATTATGAGATTACGCGGAATGGACAGTTAAATTATAAAGTGAAAGATTTTACAGACAGGAGCATGATAGGAAAAACAGGCACAATTCATGTAAGGGTAACAATGAAAAATTATAAGGATGTTTCTTATGACTTAACGGTCACACTGACAGATCAGAAAAAGGTTGTTCTGAAAGCAGGCAGTGAAATAAAAGTTTTACAGGATCGGAAACTTACTTACGGAGAAACATTATCCAATCTGCAGCTGAATCTGGAAGGGAAAGAAAAAGCAGTCTTTGTTGAGCAGGGAACGGATACGCAGATTCCCGGAACGCTTGCATGGAAAGACGGAACACAAAGACCGGATACATCCGTGACAAGTGCAGAATGGATCTTCACGCCGGATGATGTGGCATATGCAAAGGCAGAAGGCAGCACAGCGATTACAGTAGAGGCAAAAAACTGGAAATCACAGCAGCGACTGCGGATGATAAAGTATATGACGGAACCGCATATGTCAGCTTCCGTGATATTGTTCTGGATGGTGTGGAAGCAGGAGATGAAGTTTCTGTAGACATCGGAACGGTCAGAGGAACTTTAAGAGACGTAAAAGCGGGAGATTATACTTCGGTAACTTTGCCAGAGCTGAGATTAACCGGAAAAGACAAGGAGAATTATATTCTTGTGCAGCCGACAGACGAAATTCCTCTGACAAAAGCGGTGAATGTGGCAAAAGCAGTGGACTTCAGATCGAAGAACAGAATAAAAGTTACTTATATTTAAAGGATCAGGAAGAGCGGATCAGTCTCAGGGAAATCCTCCCGGTGGACTGCGGGAATGCACAGTATGCTGCACCGGAGATGACCGGAAACATGGAATATATCACAGAACCGAGTATAGCAAATGATATATTATCTTATACAGTGAAGCAGGGGGCACTGGACAGGAAAGGAAAGATCCAGATCAAAGTTACGACTGAGAACTATGAGGACTTTGTGATCACCTTCAATCTGGAATGCAATGACCGGATACCGGTCAGATTACAGGAAGGAACAGAAGTAACCCTGAAAAAAGATACGCTTATTTACGGTGGTCTTTTGTCGGCACTGGAGTTTTCGGAAGCAGAATTTGTGGACGGAGAAGGAAATACAGTGGAAGGAACGCTTGCGTGGAAAGATGCCACACAAAGGCCGGATACATCCATGACAAGTGCAGAATGGATCTTTACACCGGATCATGTAGCGTATGCAAATGTAGAAGGCAGCACGGCGATCAAAGTAAATCCAAAAGAACTTACGGTAACAAAGGCGACCGCCAGAAACAGGAAATATGATGGCACAAATCAGGTTGCCATCACGGAAGTACTGCTAAGTGGTATGCTGGAAGGCGATGAAGTGAGCGTAGATCTGACGGATTTGCATGGAACGTTAAAAGATAAAAAAGCAGGAGAATATACTTCTGGTAACATTACCGGAACTGACGCTTGCCGGAAAAGACAAAGCAAATTACAGGCTGGTACAGCCAGTCACAGAAATCCCTCTGACAAAAGCAGTGACGATCGAGACACCGGAGACAAAGGAAACACCGGAGACACCACAAAAACCGTCAGATCCAGGCACAAAACCGGGAACTTCTGAGCCGATACAGAAGCCATCAAAAACAGAATACCTGAAAAAAAGGAAGAAAGTTCACCGGACCGGACAAAAATCAGTATAAAGTAACCTGTGCAGATGGAAAAACTTTTACAGTAGCTTTTCTGAAGCCGAAAAAGGGAACCAAAGGTACGGTAAAAATACCGGGCAGTGTTACCGTAAATCATGTTACTTATAAAGTTACCGCGATCGCCGCAAATGCATTTAAAAACCAGAAAAAGATTAAAAAGTAGTGATTCCGTCAAGCGTGAACAGAATCGGCAAGACAGCATTTTATGGCTGTAAGAACCTGAAGAATATCACGATCAAAACGACGAAGCTCACAAAGAAAAACGTGGGAAGCAAGGCTTTTTCCGGCATCCATGCGAAAGCAGTCATCAAAGTTCCGAAGAAAAAAACAGTCTGCTTATAAGAAAATTTTGAAAGCACGCGGAGTCACGAAAAAAGAAAAAGTGCAGGCAATCAAAGTAAAACTTAAAAAGCATAAGATAAAAATACCGGGGCAGTGACTGTCAAAGGTGGTTTTGGCACTCGCAAATGCTCGGAAAGGATGAAAACTATGCAGGGAGCAGAAAATAGAGAAAAACAGAAACTTTCCGCTCCACTTAGAGCACGTATGTGGAAGTACCGTATGATCAGTGTGATAGTTTGTGCACTTGCCGTCTGGATCGCATCAAAAGGCAACTGGAATAAGATTCCGCTCAGTGTGGCAACGGTTGTACTGATCATCGGTGTTGCGATCTGGATGCTGGCATCGCCGGATGATTACAATGGTTCAACAGATATTTGCAGCATGATCGCCATGGATTGTCCAAGAAAGATTGAAGAATTTTATGAGGCCTACAAAGATGTCCGTACGCCGCTTGGCTCCGGTTATCTTGTTCAGTTTTACACGATGAGACAGCCGGCTCTGATGTTCGGGCCGGACAAAAACGGCGATTATCTCTATTTCTGGCTTTCAAAAGACGGGAATATCGGTTATCTTGGCTATTCGTTCATGACCAGTATGATAAAGGGAAAATATAATGATCCGATATTTCCGGCAGAAGAGGATTTTGGCGATAATACAGCAAAATATGTCTGCTATCAGTCGGATGTGCTTCTGATGCAGAAGCAACTGAGGGAGAGCCTGGAGCATTTTGTGAAAACAAAACAGGCTTTGGAAATTCCGCAGTCCCACCCATCGGAAGTCTATACTTTTACGGAGGATTTTAAACTGACCGGTCAGCATTTTGATCTCTGTGACAACGAAGGAAATCGTGTTTTCGAAATCGAAGGAACGGCTCCGCTGCGCACACTTTCTGTTTATGACGATCAGCATAACGAGATCTTTAAAATGACCAAGAAGATCGTAAGTGTACTGCCGACCTACCAGTTTTATTACCTGGGTGAGCTTTACGGCACGCTGGAGAAGAAATTTGTGCTGGTCAAAGATAAATTTGAGATGAAGGTCAAAGAAGGAAAACTGGAACTGACCGAATATGCCGGTTCGATCGGCCATAATTTCTGCGTAACCTTAAATGGCAAAACGCTGGGAACAATCCTGGACAACCTGGATCTGAAAATGGAAAATATCGTTTTTGACAATGCAGTGATCATTGCATATGAAGAAAAATATCTTCCGCTGCTTGCGGCAATGGCGGTGATGGTGGCACGCGAACTTGCACGGGATCGCAGTTAGGAGGTGTGAATGAAAGAAAAAGCAAAGATAAGAAAAGCGGTGTATATCGCAGTGATGTGGTGTATTCTGGCAAGTGTTCTTTTGGGATGCAGAAAATCTAATGTCGAGTCCTATGCATCTGCAGAGGAAGCAAAGCAGGCAATGAGTCAGTGCCGGACATTTCTGGTAGAAGGAGATCTGGATGAGGTCAACCAGGAGGGGAATATCCTTGCGGACGGGAAAATAGCCGGGCGGTTAAAAGAAACAGGTATTCTCAATACGAAATGGACGGTATCGGTCGATGGAAAAACCTGGTTCTGGATGAAATTTGTGACTGATGAGCCGATCAATAACATCGATGGCGTGATTGCCGGGACAACCTATGGTTATTATGATGAAAACAATCAGTGCCTTGGCTATGCACAGAAGCGGTTGTTCGAGAACGAAAATCTGGAACGTGAATATTATCTCGTATTTATGGATGCAGACGGAAATCCAAAAGATTATCTGGCAGAACAGCACGGAGAGGAACTTTACGATTACGAGGGCAATCAGATCGGCAGCGGAAAAGCAGAACTCAAGGGTTATATTGGGGAGAAATGCTATTTCGAAATTGATACCGAAACGGGTGTATCTGTGGATGCAGTGGATAAAATGGCAATGTATCTCCAACTGTTTAGTAAATTTAATGAAACGGCAGGAGATTAAATGGTGGTAAAAAACAATTCTTACGGTGTAAAAAACCATGGAGATGCGATTGATGCTTGAATTTATGCAGGTTTGCTATTATAATCATCAGTGATTTAGAGAAGTAAACTTTATCACACACCCGCTTATACTATTTTATACATTTAAGGAGGAATCTACTATGATTACCTGGAACAACCTGGATACACTGGAAGCATTTAAAAATCTTTCAAAGGCAGAGCGTGTAAATATCGCAGAGGCAATGTCTGGAGAAAACGGTGCAGAACGTGTGAAAACATACAGCACACCGATGGCAGCAGGACTTGCATATAACTATGCTGCAAAGCAGGTGGATGATGAAGTGCTGGAAGGTCTTAAAAAACTGGCAAAAGAAGCACAGCTTACTGAAAAATACGCAGCTCTTTACAATGGTGAAGTTATTAACACCGGAGAGAAGAGAATGGTTCTTCATCACCTGACACGCGGTCAGCTCGGTGAGGCTGTAAACGCTGACGGCACAGACAAACGTGCTTTCTATAAAGAACAGCAGCAGAAGATCGCAGATTTTGCAAACAAAGTACATGCTGGTGAGATCACAAATGCAGCAGGTGAAAAATTCACTACCGTTGTTCAGATCGGTATCGGCGGCAGTGACCTCGGACCTCGTGCAATGTATCTGGCACTGGAAAACTGGGCAAAGAAAAACGATACCTTCAAGATGGAAGCAAAATTCATCAGCAACGTAGACCCGGATGATGCAGCAGCAGTTCTGAATTCGATCGACGTAGCACATTCCATCTTCGTTCTGGTATCCAAATCCGGTACAACACTTGACACACTGACCAACGAGTCCTTCGTAAAAGACGCTCTGAAAAATGCAGGCCTGGATGCATCCAAGCACATGATCGCCGTTACCAGTGAGACTTCTCCGCTGGCAAAGAGCGACGACTATCTGGCAGCATTCTTCATGGATGACTATATCGGAGGACGTTTTTCCTCCACATCTGCAGTTGGAGGCGCAGTATTATCCCTGGCTTTCGGACCGGAAGTATTTGAAAGATTTTTAAACGGTGCAGCAGAAGAGGACAGACTCGGAACAGAAAAAGACATCAGAAAGAATCCGGCAATGCTGGATGCACTGATCGGCGTTTACGAGCGCAACGTACTGGGCTATCCGGCAACGGCAGTGCTTCCGTACTCACAGGCACTCAGCCGCTTCCCGGCACATTTACAGCAGCTTGATATGGAGTCCAACGGTAAGTCGGTGAACCGTTTCGGTGAGAGACTTGACTATGTAACCGGACCGGTTATCTTTGGTGAACCGGGAACAAACGGACAGCATTCCTTCTACCAGCTGCTCCATCAGGGAACAGACATCATCCCACTGCAGTTCGTAGGCTTCAAGAGTAACCAGATGAACACGGACGTAGTGATCCAGGGCAGCACAAGCCAGCAGAAACTGTGTGCAAACGTGGCAGCTCAGATCGTAGCATTTGCATGCGGAAAAGAAGACGAAAACCGCAACAAAAACTTCGAAGGCGGCCGTCCGTCCAGCATCATCATCGGAGATCAGGTAAATCCGAAGACGCTGGAAGCACTGCTTGCACACTTCGAAAACAAAGTCATGTTCCAGGGATTCCTGTGGAACGTAAACAGCTTCGACCAGGAAGGCGTACAGCTTGGTAAAGTCCTTGCAAAACGCGTTCTGGCTCATGAGACAGACGGAGCACTGAAGGTATTCAGCGATCTGATGAATATTTAGTCTCAGAGAAGAAGATTTTGCCATGCGATGCAGGAAATGCATCTAGCAGCAAGAATGCCAGAGGCATGCTTGAACATGGCGAATTTGACAGTATAATATAAAGACATGATATAAAAAAAAAAGAAATCCCGTTGTACAGGAGATGTGCGGCGGGATTTCTTATGTTGCGGCGGATTTTTCAAAATGATATAATCAGATTAGGAATAGTGCCATTACGACACGATTTTATGGAAATGGCAAAAAACAGAAGCAGAGGGAAAAACAAAGATGCATGAGATGAATGAAAAATATGTACCTTATCGGGGGTATGATGCCCCTTATATTTTTGTAAGCTATGCACATAAAGATGGAAATAAGGCATCCGAAGTAATAGAAAAATTACAGATGGAACAGTATCGAGTCTGGTATGATGAAGGAATCGATCCGGGAACAGAGTGGGATGAAAATATAGCAGAGCATATTGAAAACTGTGAATATTTTATTGCACTGCTTTCACGAGAATATCTGGTATCTTCAAACTGCAAAGATGAATTAAATTTTGCAAGAGAGCTTGAAAAACCAAGATTATTGATTTATCTGGAAGATATTCAGCTGCCGGGTGGAATGAGAATGCGTCTGAGCAGACTGCAGGCGATACATAAATATAAATATCAGAGCATGGAATTATTCTTTGAAAAACTGGCTGAAACACAGGGATTAGAAAAATGCCATGAAAAGCAGAAACAGGAAAAAACGATTATAATAGAAAGTACGGAGGTTGTACAGGAGACTCCGAGAATCACGATTCCAAGACAAGGCTATCCTTATCCGGTAAAGTCCGGCGATACGGTGTATCTTGGAAAGGCACTCCCCGGTTTCTTTCTTGCAGAAGGGGAAGATCTTGCATGGAGGGTGCTGAATTGCGAGGATAGAAAGGCAGTTCTTTTGTGTGAAAATGTATTGCTCAACATGCCTTATCATGCAGTGCAGCACGGAAGTTCCGATTGGGAGAACTGTACACTCAGAAAGTGGTTAAATAACGATTTTTATGAGCAGGTATTTTCAGATTCCGAGAAAGAATATATTCTCTGGAGAGCTCACCCGTCCAGAAACAATCCAAAATACAGAACACCCGGTGGGGCAGACACCATAGACCCGGTATTTTTGCTGGATGTTATCGAGCTTACCGTATATGGATTTGAGCAGATCACAGAGATTGCAAGAAACAACGGAAATATTTCCTGGTGGCTTAGAAATCCAGGATTTTCACAGAATTTTGCCATGAATTTTGGATGGAGGGTGCATTATGGCGGACTGCAAGTAGATGAACCTGCCGTCGGCGTACGTCCGGCGATCGTGATCCAGACCAGATAGTAAATCTGATAATTGTGCTCCAGACCAGGCAGCAGATCCGATTTATCGTGATTCAGATCCGGAGGCAGATTTGATGGGAGAGGTGTATATGGGAAAATTAATATTGACAGCACGGGGACTTAATTCCGAAACAGGGCAGAAAATCATCCGCAAGTGTCTGACGGAAGAAGAGGAGCGGGAAAAGAAAACTATCCTTCTGATCAGCATACAAGAGTATAGAATTGATGAAATCCTGAAACAGGCAAGTATGGAACTGGGATTTTGGAAGAACATATTTTTCTTGCATCCGGGCAGATTGATCTGAAAAAAATGTGACCGGATTATATTTACGTTACTGAAGGAAATGTATATCAAGTATTAGACTATATGAGGAAAAACGGGCTGTTGAAACATATTCAACAACAAATGAAACGAACAGACTGCACCTATATCGGAAGCAGTGCCGGTGCAATGATTGCCGGAACAGATATCTATCTGGCAGAAGATTTTGATGAAAATATTGTGGGTTTAACAGATCTGAAGGCATTGGGGCTGTTTGATGGAAGTGTTATCCCACATTACTCCAGACGAGATCTGAAACGCTACATCAAAAATTCGAATCAGAAAGATATCGGGCGTTACAGTGAACTGTATTCAGTGGATGACAATGAAGCGTTAGTGGCGGAAGATTCCAAAGTGAAAAAGGTGAACTTCAGAAAAGTAAAAGTGAAAGAATAGCAAAAATGAGCATTATCTTGAGAAATTTCTGTAAACTGATTATAATAAAAATTAAGAAACAGGAGATCAAGATAATGGTTCAAGACATAGCAGTTGAAAATGAGGTGATGATATATGTCAAAGACTATGGAGAATTTAATAGAACAATACGTTGAAGCTGTTAAAAGATTTATGGTTCACATATACGACAGATCATTCTATATGGTTCCTATGCAAGAGAAGATTTCCGACCGGATTCAGATGTAGATATTATGATTTTGCTAGATATGTCTGATCTGGAGTTAAAGGCATATGCACAACAGCTTTCTTATATGACCTATGACTTTAATATGGATCATGACACGGATATTAAGCCTATTGCAAAAAGTGAAGCACATTTTAACAAGTGGATTGTGAACTATCCATTTTATTCCAATGTTCATAAAGAAGGGTAGTTTTATATGAAGCAGCGTAAACCGGAAATTGGTACAAGACGGGATTTGGTTCTATATCGTCTGGAAACGGCAAAAATGATCTGAAATCTGCAAGAGCGTTATTTGCAATGGAAGACTATCGAGGAGCAAATAACAGAGCATATTAAGCTATCTTTCATGCGATTAATGCCGTACATGCTATTAATGGAAAAGCATATAAAAGACACAAAGATGCTGTGGCGAATTTCAATAAGGATTATGTGAAAACATCTGTATTTCCAAGAGAAATGGGAAGGAAAATCGGACAGGCAGAAGAGATTCGCCATGCCAGCGATTATGATGATTTTTATATTGCAAGTAAAGAAGAATCAGAAAAATCCTTATTCAGTTAAAAAACTGGATAGGGATTTTTTTATTCCCCCTTTTTAGTCGAAAAAGAGTGGAATTAAAATATTATTATAAAAAATACTAAGAGGAGGTATGAAGAAAAATAAAGGTACAAAGTCCCCCATCTGAAAGAGATTTTCGAATCATTTATGATTATAAGTAAGAAAGGAGTGGTGCTATTGAAAAGCAAAATAATGGCAGGTGTTCTGATGTTTATTATCATCTCTGTGCTTCTGACCGGATGTGGGGAAGCAAAGGAGATTCCTTACCCGGATGGCTATTATGTACCGAAGCCGGAGGAGACGGAAACGGCAGGAAAGTCCGATAAATCGCAGAAGAACGCCAGTGAAACGGCAAAAGAGACAACCAGGGAAACGATCCAGGCGAGAGCCGGAAGTGAAACAGAAAACAAGAAGATTTCGTTTTACCTGGATACGTCAGGAAGCATGCAGCGTTCACCGGAAGTGGTGAAGATCCATGCCGCCGCCACGAAATGTGCCGCCGGATATGAGGGCGTCATTTTTACAGTGTGGACAGCAGAAACCTGATCGAAACAACGGAGCAGCTGGCACTCAGTGGGCAGTATGGAAAAGGTGCCCCGATCGACCTGATTCGGGATGGAACGCTGCCCTGTGATCCGGAAAGTGTCAATGTGCTGACGACGGACCTTCAGACGGGGACAAGCTGTTCGGAAATCGGCAAGTGGCTGGTGAATAGCGGGGCGACAGGCTATTCGTTCTACGTTTTACGATGCAGTACAATGGCAGTCTCCAGTTCAAAATGTACACTTCAAGCAGTGTGCTTGAAACAGTTTCTGTCAAGGATTGCTCTTTTAATCAGAAAGAATTTCTGATGATAGTCTTTGGGAAAAACAGCCTCGTAGAAGATTACGATCAGTTTTTCCAGTACAAGCTGGGGACGGAAGTGCCATATGATACCTGCCATGTTTCCCTTCATGCAGAGGAAAAACAGGACAGCAATTTCCTTCAGCTGACATCGAGCAAATGTTTCAAGAACGACATTGCGAATGTAACTTATGACAACACCAATTATGTGTTTGGCATGTCTCTTGTTGATACGGAAAATACTGAATTTACCTGTCCGAATACGTTTGTATACAGAAAGAGCGGAAACTCGACAAGTAAGGCCAAGAAAGCAGTTAAAGCAATCCTGTATGCAGTACCAAATCAGGCAGTTCCGGCTGTTGAAAAGGCAGAGATTACGAATGTCATGGAGTATGACGAAGAATCCGGGACATACAAAGAAAGCAATGTGACATTCAAGATGGCTACCAAAGCATATCTGGGAGCGTTTTCTGCCATCGTAAATGAAGTGACTGACACAAAGAAGTACCAGCGTCTTTATAAAGATCTGGGAGGCGTTATCGCCCAGGGTGATTCGATCTTTACCGTTTCTCTTGAAAATGAATCACTTCCAAAAGGACTGTTTGCAGTCGAGGTGCAGCTCACGTTCGCAGCAACCGGTGAAGTGGCGGATCTTCAGAAATTTGCAGCAAATCACAGTGCAGGATTGGAAGATTACAGCACGGCTCTGAAAAGTGAGTGCACACCGGAAATCATCAAAAACAGGAAAGTACCTCGAAATTTTATTATACAGGAGATGGAAGTTCTTCGTCGGTTTTCTGCAAACTGCTGGAATTTGAAAAGATTACAGATGAGCTGATTGCAGCTGGAGCTGTTGCCGAGTCAGACAACGAGATGCTTACCATCCGACTGATCATCGACAATCGCTAAAGAGCAGGAGAATCAACAAAAGGGCAAAGGAAAGGAGAATTTTATGAGCGGATTAAAAAATTTATTTAAAGGAACGATGGGATTTGCAGTGATTGCGGTACTGGTTTTATTTGGACTTCGGTTTCTCGCTAGAGAGATGAATGCAGGAGCCGAGGGCTTCCGCCTGAGCCTGCCATTTCTGATCGCACAGGCGGCTGTGATCGTTGGCTGCTATGTGACATGGTACCGTAAAGTGAGCCGAGAAGCAGTAAATATGATGAATATCGAGAAGATGCGAAAAATGGCGTTCTATTATAAGAGAAAATATTTCACAACATCCGCCATTCTGACCATTCTGATTGTGGCGATCGCTCTGATTTGTATGGTGGGAAGTATCTGGTTCGTGGGTATTCCGGCAGCGTATTGTATCAGCTCCGTGATAACAATGGCGATCGTCGGAAACCTTGTTTTGTATCTGCTGATGCGGTTTGTCGGACTGCCAAATCAAATTACAGGGGAATGATAAGTCTCGCGTGTTCGACTAGAAGTCAACATAAAATCTGATTTTAAATAATAGGAGGTATCGTATATGCCGGAAAATGTAATGTTGAACCACAACTATGTGATGGCGGAAGGAGGAACCGGAGTTCGGGCACTGCTTGCGGCTCACATGTATCTGAGTGCCAAAGCTTATGCCGCAGGTGAAAACGGAAGAACAGAAAACTGGAAATTTATTTATGAGACGATGGACGCCGGAGCAGAAGAGATTGAGCAGCTGCAGAAACTTGTAAGACTGGATAGCGAAAGCGAATTCTGTGATCCGCATTATTCCTTCCATTTCTGCAGACTGGCTGAAAAAGTAAAAGAAAAGCTTGCCAGAGACAACACAATGAGTCTTAAAAAATCGCACCTGCATGGTATCGAAATGGGCTTTTGCTTACGGAAGAACAGCTGGAAAGAGACCTTCTCGGGGGTTACTATCGTGATCTGACGCTTGGCAGTGTCGTATCTTCCGCAGCTATGCAGTGTGCACTGGAAACGGAAGAAGATAGAAATGCCGGATTTCGGGCAATCGCAGACAGTGTCGTTGCATCTAATAATACATACGAAACACGCGTAGTGATGGTTGGAAGCGGCATCGGAGGGGAAGGTAGAACCAATCTTTGTACCCATCCGGCCATGCTCCGGAAGCTGTGCGTGGAGAGAGTGATGGAAGATCTGAGAATGGAGCAGGAGCAGGCAAAGGCTTATGTGGAACAGAACCTCAAGATTGCCGTGATCATGACAGGCAGTGCTTTCCGCTTCCCGGCAATGAATGGACTTGACCAGGATGTTGCCGGTCTGGTGGCCGGAACGCTCCGCAATTTCCCGGAGGATTCTGCAGAGGCAGTCAATCTTTTCTATCTGCTGGAGCATGATCAGTGTCCGGTACAGGCCACGAAAGCATCGGATTCCAGAGAACAGTATAAACATGCCCATGCGATCGAGCTTGTTGCGGTTGCTGCGATGGAGGATTTCTTTAGTCTCAGCACGGAACACGCATCGAAAAAGCACTGTCCGGTTATTCCACATTACTCAAGACCTGGAAACGCTCTCACCAACTGGGAGAATCTGGGACTTCCGGAAGAATACAGACAATATTTATCTGCGAGACTTCGCTTTGATGCAGCACTGTTCTACTGGCTTCGTCCACAGCTGATTCAGGCACCGGAAGAAAATGATCCGGATAAAATCTATGAAGCAGAGTTTCTTGCCCGGATGTTTAAAGTGAAGACACCGAGAAAAGTAAAAAGAAGCAGTTTTAAATTCCAGCGTTGATCTGGAAGAAGAGATCCGGAAGCCTCTGAAAGCACTGCTTGCCAAAGAAACCATGTTTCTGGAGTATCTTGGAGAAATTTCTCTGACCGGGAAAACTGGGAGACAGATTCTACGCCCGCTTATGGATCGACATTGTTTAATACAGAAAGAATCGAGGAGATGATAGGAAAAGAAATTGGCAAAAAAGCAGATATCCGCGAGCGTGGAGGGATGACAGGATTTCAGTTTGATGAGCTGACCATGTGTCCTGCGGACAGAAGGACTGAACAAAGAGAGGAAAATATCTATAACACCAGGCTTACCATGGATGAGCTGCGTAAACAGGTTAAATACTTCGAACATGGTAATCCAAGACCATTTCAGGATATTCTGAGAGATATTTATGAAATCTGCAGCGAAAGAAAGGAGAGAAGACATTATGGCATTTTCTAAAGAACACAGAAGAATCGCGGAACTTAAAAATATTGAAAGACATCATGGTTTCATGGATGTGGATGGAGCGACAATTCAGGAATGTGCAGAATTTATCATGACTCCGGTCGAGAATGAAGAGACCAGGCAAAATGCGAAAAACATTTCTAGTACCTTTGGAAATGTTATCGCCTGGCTGATCAACGTGTCCAGTGCGAAAAAAGAAATTTCAGGAGTAAATGAAAAACAGCTGCTTTCCCTGTACTTATGCCTTGCACAGGCTCCGTATAACGGTTCTGAAATGAAATACACACTTCACACCTTTGATAAAGACAATCCGATCGATCAGAAAATGATGAAGGATCTTAGAAAACTGAAACTGGACGAAGAAGATACCGGAATGGAAAAAGAGCCAGATCGTGTGCTTCAGGTTTCTGTCGACGGAGAAGTACTTGCCATGTATTTTCCGAAGTGGAAATGTTTTGTGCCGGGCGTCAGATTCCCACAGTCAGAAAAATGCTGTAAAGTGCCGGAAGAATTTATGGCCGGGAATCCACATATCACAAAACGCTGCCGTGCACTGCTTACCAATCTGATCGCAAAGGGAGCAAATGCAAAGGTACTTGGAAAAGTACTTGACTATATCGGCGGTGCACTTACTGATGCAGAAATGGAACTTTACCGGGCAGAACCTGCAGAAACCCTGCCGGAAGAGGTTATCAAATATATCCAGGAGACTTCAGCAAAAGCAGATCCGCTTGCCGTATGCAATTACATGGGCAGCAGCGTTTCAGAGAAAGTTTTGCGGCAGCCGGTTCTGATCAATACCGGAACAAGATGTCTTTCTGATATCAAAGATACTTTTGGAGAGATCAGCGATCGCCTTATTGTCATTCCGCCGGTGCAGAATGTTCGTAGCATTAAAGAAGCTGGTTACAAATTTGCCCGAGAAACGGTAAATGGTATCCCGAAATGGATCGAATTCAGAGCAAGACTGGACGGGGAGCTCTGTCACAAAATCTATGCGGCAGGGAAGAGCGGATTTCGAATCTGTCAGCCGGACAACTATATCGATATGGCGTACATGGTGCCGGAGGGTATTCTGGCAAAATATAATTATCTGGTACAGGGATCTGCGGCAGGAGCCATCACCAACGATAATCTGGAGACAAGATGGAACGTGTTTCCGGAAGATCCGGGCAGCAGTGTCATCAGGCTTACTTCAAATCAGTATGACGGAGACTGGGAAATTCATCAGCGTTCCCTGCGTATTGAGCGGATGGAACTGTGTGATCGGGAAGGCTATGTACTCGGAACCATCGTGATGCCAAAGATTTTGACACCGGAACGTAAAATCAGAAGATGTATCTTTCCTTAGATCCCGCAGGAGCAACAAGTGTCCGCCTGAAATCGATCGAAGGTTCCGGGAAATCCGAAGCGATTTCCTATGAAAATCTGACCTTTCCACTGACACCGACAGCAACAACAGAGTTCAATCAGACGTTAGAACGTCGCCTGATGGACTCTGGCGAAAGCGGAACCCATTTTGATTCCCTGCTGCAGCAATTCTTCCCGGAAACAATGGGCAACTGGTCCGCTCTTATGGTTGAGAGTCGTATCTGGAAACCGGACGAACAGGTTTTATTTGCAGCATTGAAAGACTCTCCTGGTACGATGACAGAAGCGATGACCAATATCGGCGTCATCAGCAATATGAAAGAAGTTCTGACAAGATCAAATCTGAAAGTCAGAGACCGACAGCTGATTTCCATGGCTCTGAAACAGTATATCGGAATTATGATCCTGGAGGGATTCTGGCACTGGCAAGAGAGGGATTTTCGGTTCCATATAATAACCTAGAATTTATGATCTCCTATCCGGAAAATGGTTCTGGTGAGGGTATCACAAAACAGCTTCTGGATATTATCCGTGGTGCGATCGAGATGGTCAATGAGTATCTGCTTCCGGAAGCACAGCTTGAGGAAGGCCACAACATCACATTTTGTTCTGAAAGTGAAGCGGCAGCCGTCTGGCATCAGCTGAATCCGCCGGGTAACGTATTTATTGGAGAGGGAGTGGCTCTCGGCAGTCTGGATATCGGGTACTCAACGAGCGATTTCTCATTGAGAGTCAATGGAAAACTGTATCTGAGCTCCGTGCCGTATGCGGCTCAGCGAGTAACGAACGGAACACTTGCGAAGGTCTACGAAGGTGGTAATGCTGCAGCTCTGATGCGGTGCTTCAGCGGCGGCAGCCGGGAGCTGAAAAAACAGGCAGAGGATGCGATCAGACAGGCAATGGCATCGAGACAGGGTGAGCTGTACGAACGGCTTGGCTTTAATCTTTCACTGAACCGACTTTTCACTGAATGTCGTTTTCAGGTAACCAGTGTGAATGCGGATGAATTTCAGATGAAAGTCCAGGAATTGACAGAAGCCAGGTTGAATATCGGCATTCCGGCCTATGCCTGCACGATCGTACGTGCCCTGAAAGACGAAGCTCTCGCTGAAGATGGTGAAATCTTGCTCGGACCGGTCGGAAAAGGATCACTTGCACTGAACAATACCGCACCAGGTTTTGCAGATCGTTTCACTTCCCGTCTGTATGAAGAAATCAACTATCTGCTGAAATCTGATCCGTCTTTTGAAGGAGCAGAATACACGGGAAGGATCAGACTGCTGACCAATAACGATACGGAAAAGCTCAGTGTTGCCCAGGGTATGATCGATATGAAGGAGCACACACATACAAGAGCAGAGATCATGGTGCAGGGCGAACCGACCGAACATTATCTGGATGTACTTTACGGAAGCGGCATGGATGCAGACAACGAAGCAAAAAAGAACAGTTCCGGGACGAACTGGCAGGCCTTTCAGACATGCAACAAAGGCGGCTCAGCAGGAGAAACAGAGCGAGCTTTATGAACAGGCTTTCGGAAAGCTGATTGGTGATTACACTTATCAGAAATTCGAAGAAGCGTTTGAACGTTTTGGATATACCGGAATCGAAGAAGCCATCATGGATACAGGTGTGCTGGATTCGCAGATTGCCAGAACCGTAGAGGAAAATTTTGACAATCTCCGTGCACAGCTTCAGCAGCAGAGTGAAGAACTTATCATGGCAACACCGTTTGTGGAAGAAGAAATGCTCTGCGGAGCCATGATCGATCTTGCTCTCAAACGTATCTCACTGTTTGAAGAACCGTAAAGGAGGTGGAGTGGATGAGTCATCTGATGTTACTTACAAAAACATCCGAGACTCCGCTTACAGAAACACTGGAGTCTGCAACAGAAATGCTGCAGACTTCCGTTTCAGGAGCAGCAGCGGGCGGAGTTGGAAGGATTTCCTGGGTTATTATGATTTTACTGACATTTTTAACACTGCTCAGTGTGATTGTTCTTACACTTCTTCAGATCAAAATCTGGAAACAGCAGCAGGCATTGAATGAAAGAACCTGGAAGCGGCAGCAGACCCTGTATGGAATGTTAAATAAGATTAGCGGACAGCTGCAGTGTATGGAAAATGGCAGGTATGGTTACAGAGAAAGCGTAAGCAGCCCAATTTCACATGCTGATTTTATAGAAAAGGCACCTGACCGGAACAGTGAATGGCAGAAGCAGAAAGAAGATGACGATTATTTCCTGGATGAAGAGGAAGATATCCAGGAAGAGAACAGAGATTTCGGAAATGAGGATACATGGAAAGATCCGTCACAAAAGGATCTGGATATGACATTTCATACAAAAAAAGGGACAGAGACAGAAACGCAGAACCGGGATCAGGAAACTGCAAAAGTGGAAGCAAAAGAACCGGAACCATGCCCGATTTCCGGCGTGAAGGTAAGCGAGTCCAGTAATTATAATCCAAACGCACCGGCAACTCTGGAAGAAATACCGGAGGAAGAAGCAGTCTTCCTTCTTTATTCGGATGGAACCGTCAGACCCAATGAACAGCAGTTTGGCAGATTTAACAACAGCTCATACTATGCGAGTCACGATTTTCAGAGGATCTTTCAGTTCAGAAATCGAAAAGGCGGTAAGATCAACATGAAAAACAGAAAAGCTGTAAAATGCTTAAAAGCAGAAAAGCCAGCCAGAGTGAGTACATCATCACAGAACGGTTGTCTGAGTATCTCAGAAAAAGGAATTTTGCTTGCAGAAGAAAGGAGATAAGAAGAGATGAGATTATTTCGAACATTATTTTCATTCATGATCGTTGCGGCGATCGGGATCTCGCTGATTACAACCTGTCCGACGAAAACAGAGTTCGCAAAGTATTACGTGAGCCAGAGTGAGAGCAAACTTGGAGGATTCTTTGACAGTGCACTGGAAAAAGTCGTCACACAGCAGACCAAAGCCAGTAATTATCTGATCTTCTCCGTGTTCGAGATGGACGGAGAACGATATGTTGGCATCTGGGGACATTTCTTTGGAAAGGCATCAACAGAGCAGGCGGCGAAGACCCTGGAAGGGCTGCTGGAGAAAGCAAGAGAGGGGGTGGGAGAAAAAAGTAGGAAGTTTCGTAATTGACATATAATGCTATAAAATATAGAATATAATCATGCTGAAAAATTAGAAAGTGAGGTGAAAATATTGAATCAGTATGATTTGTCAAGATATGTAACAGCACAGCAGCGAGATTATCAAAGTGCATTAACAGAAATTAAAAATGGAAAAAAAGTAAGTCATTGGATGTGGTATATTTTTCCACAAATCCGTGGGTTGGGAAAAAGCAGTACTTCTCAGTTTTATGCGATTCAGAGCCTGGATGAGGCAAAAGCATTTCTGGAACATCCTTACCTCGGACATAATATTATCGAAATTTCGGAAGCTTTACTTAGCCTGGATACAAGCGATGCATATGAAGTTTTGGAAAACCAGATAACATGAAACTGAAATCATCAATGACGCTATTTGCCAGAGCAAGTGAGGATAATCAAGTGTTTTTGAATGTACTGGATAGATACTTTAAAGGAAAAAAGAGATTTTAGGACATTAAAGATACTTGAGAACATGGAAAAAAAAAAAAAGTAGAGTATCAAGAACCCGGCATAGAAAAATGTCTGGGTTCTTGATGATTAGGGAATTGATAAAATGAACAGATAATTTCGCAGAGTACCTTACTCTACGATTAAGTGTACTGATTTATACCAAATATTTACTTAATTTTACAAAATATCACATAACTTGTCAACACATACGGCGTATTTTTTTGTAAATATTAAACAATAAAATTGTATATAACAAAAATTATCAATTAGTCTTCCATAATACTTTAATTATATTGACATCGAAAGGGGAAATTTATCTATGCTTTCAAACGAAAAATGACTTACATCTTACAAGATGAAAGAGTCCAGGATTTTTACATCAAAAAATACTGGAATCTTTTTTTCTTCTGCTCATACACCTATTTTTTTAAAAACATTATCGAAGAATGGATGGAAAATACAAAACCATTGTTAAAAGCTTCCACATACATAAAATACCGAAACATGCTGTATTCTTACATTTTTCCATATTTTGAAGATCTTACCACAGAAGAATTGACCGTTGAATGCCTGAATTCTTTTTGTAGAGAATTGTTGTGCAATGGTGGAAAAAACAAGCAGGGACTGTCTTCAAAAACAGTTTCAGACGTGTTATCACTTCTTCGCAGTATCTTCCGATATGCCAGTACGAAGGGAATTTCACTTCCATGTACCGGAAAAGAAATCATAATCAAAAAAACTTCCCATGAGCTTCGAGTATTCAGCATAAGAGAGCAAAAACAACTGTGTAAATATTTATGCAAAAATATGTCACTGAAAAATATAGGAATTCTTATATGCCTGTATACAGGATTGCGTGTTGGTGAAATATGTGCCCTTCATTGGAATGATATTTCATTAAAAGAAAAAACATTATACATTCACCAGACATTGCAACGCCTCCAAAACGAAAATATAAACGGCAAAAAACATCTCTTATTTTGTCAACTCCCAAAAGCAGCTGTTCTATTCGAACGATTCCCCTTCCTGACGATATCGCAGTCGTTTTAGATAATTTTCCGTGTAAGAAAGAAGGATATTTGCTGACAGGAACAGATTCTTGCATAGAGCCACGAACCATGCAAAATCACTTTAAGCATGTCTTAAAAGAAGCTACTATTGAAGAAACAAATTTTCATACATTGCGTCATACTTTTGCAACCCGGTGCGTGGAAGCAGGTTTTGACATCAAAAGCCTAAGTGAAATACTTGGTCATTCCAATGTAAATATTACAATGAATCGTTACGTTCATCCAACGCTGGAATTAAAACGCCAGAATATGCAACGATTATCCTGCTCATTCGCTTCTGCTTTCGTAGAGTAAGGTACTCTGCGAAAAGAGGAAGATGCCAGAGTGAGCTGTTTATCTGTTATCATAAGATTATATCTCCTTTCAGGTAGATGGTTGATAGTTTTAGACAACTCTATTTTACCATAGATCTTAAGGAGATATTTTTTTTGACAACAAAATGATGCGTTCGTGTAACTTTTTGTTTCATAGATGCACAAAATAAAAAAGGAAAGAGGAAAAGAACATGAAAAAGAAAGGGATTTTATGGGTACTTCTCAGTGTTCTGCTTATTGTTAGTTTAAGTGGATGTAAAGGCGGAGGAATTGTTGGAAAGAGTGCAGAATGTAAGAGTCTGATCAACAAATTTGAAAAAAGCTGCAATGAAGTTGATATTCAGGCGATTTTAGACTGTATCGATCCGAAAATCTGTGATCCGATCAAGGCGATTGTAGCGATCGGAGGAATGGTCACAGATAATGTAGATGAATATCTGGGAGATATCCTGGAACAGTTTGGTTCAAGTATCAGTGAGATCACCGGCGGATCAGGTGGTTCGGCGAAAGATATTGTTGCAAGTATGAAGCTTACACCGAAAAAAATATATGCTCGATAAAAAGACGGAAGCGTTAAATGTAAGGCGGAATTTGAAGTGAATGGCATGAAAACAACAAAATGCTGAAAATTTCGGTAGTGAAAAAGAATGATGAATGGTATATATCAGGAATTTCTGTTATTGCAGAATAAAACAGGTTGTCAACCAAAGACAGAATGTTGAAATAGAAAAACAGAAACAGGGAGGAAGCTTCAATGAGAACGAAGACAAAAAAACAAAGCAGATTACACAGATTGTAGTCAGTATGTTACTGGTACTTACCATGGTATTCATGCCAATGAAAATGATTCTGGCAGCGGATGCACAGTCAAGCAGTACACCGACACAGTGTGTTTTAGTACTGGATTGTTCTGGAAGTATGGAAGAATCTGATGTAAACGGTTTGAGCCCAAAGGCAGCAAAGATGTTTGTAGATATGATGCCGGTAGAAAATGCTCAGATTGCAGTTGTAGCCTTTGGTGCGAACTGGGAGAAGATTCTTATGTTTATCCGGGTGATACCACAAGCAACACTTATACAAAGGTTATCCTTGGTATGACAGATGATGGTACCGAAAAAGCAAAAAAGAAAGTAAAAGAAGCAATCGATGAAACTGCAAAAGTAAGAGATAAAACGGATATACTACGATTGGTTATGCTCTTCAGGCAGCAGAGGATGTCTTAAAGAAAAATAAGGCAACAAAGGGAAATGGCTGTGTGGTACTGATGAGTGACGGTCGTCAGTATTATTTGAAAAACGGTCAGCGTGGAAGTGAAGCACAGGAAACCAAGCTGGACAATGGTGCGGAAATTTACAAATCAGAAAGTCTGGAAGCTGCACTGAAAGATTTTAAAGAGAAAAAAGTGGCCGGTGTATACACTGGAAATGTCTGCTGATATCAAAGACTATTATGATGAAGCAGGATTGCATACGCCAAAGGAATGGAAAGGAAACGGTGGCTTTAAGATCCCTACTGGTCGGTTCTATATGCAGCATATTGCAGATGAGACAGGCGGAGAAAAGTTTACTGCTTTTACACAGCTGGAAGTACAGAATAACTTTGCAGGAATCTTTAATAAGTTTTATGAAGGAACAGAGGCCGGAGGAATTCTGATCAACAGTGAGATTAAATCAGGAAAAGCAAATATGGATTTTGATGTTGCCGAGATGATCGCAGAAACGAACATCACGATAACCGGAAATGATATGAGCAAAGTGAATTCCATCGAGCTGACAGATCCAAGCGGTTCAACCAAGAAATATACAGAAACAAATAAGACAGATTCACGTGTGGTGACCTTTGAAAAAGGAAGCTATATTATGGTGAAACTTCTTGCACCGATGGAAGGCAAATGGAAAGTAAAAAGTAAACGGAACCGATGGCGTCAAGTTAACAATGATGACCGTTCCGATCCGAGAGCTGGGACTTTCTCTTTCGACCAGCACCGATACGAGCAAAGAACTTGGAAAAGGAACAGAAGTTACGCTGTCTGCACGCTTCAGTTATAACAAAGGTCAGAAATCCTATTTCAGTAAGGAATTTTACGGAAAGAACCCGGCAAAACTGTATGTCGTAAAGGGGATGAAGAATCAGCACAGACCTTTGATATGACAGTTGATGAAGAAAACCAGTGTTACACCGGAAAAGTAATCCTGAATCAGACCGGAATGGTTAAAGTAAAAGCAGTCGTAGAAAGCGGACATTTCCGCAATGACAGAAAAGAAACCGGTTATATTACATTTAATGTCAAAAACCGTCCGGTTACAAAAGTAAAAGATCTGGAAGATCTGAATATGGGATTTGGTGAAGAACAGACCATTGATCTGAACACTTATTTTAACGATCCGGATCAGGATAAATTTATCTGCAATTTTGAAGTGGATCAGACAGCAGGAATAGAAGTAACGCTGGATGAACAGAATGTTATGCACATTAAAACCGGCACAAAAGCAGGTAATGTACAGGTCAAAGTAGGCGTAAATGATGGAAGTATGGATCAGGATGTGACTTCCTCCTTTACAATCCATATGGTAAATCAGCCTTTGCGGGAAAAAGGTTCCAAAAAGATTTCCAAAACGATCACTTACAATGCGAATAAAGTTCCTGGATTTTTTAAAGAAAAAACTGGGACCGGACGGAAGTTCAAATGCAGAAATTAAATTGGATGATTATTTTGAAGATCCGGACGGAGCAGCTCCAATTTACGCAATAGAAAAACTTCCGGAAAGTTCTAAGATTCAGATAAAAGAATCTGCACCAGGGGTATTGAGCATCACTGCAACTGGAGAAGGAAAAGAAACTTTCCATGTTTCAGCGACAGATGCAAATGATGGAAGCATTCGCTTTGAAAAAGAAATAAGTGTTAAATCCATCAGTGCAGGAAGTTGGGTATGGAAACAGATCAGAGTTCCGATAATTGCTTCAGTGATTATTCTGGTGATCGCAATTGTATTTTTGATTCTGATGTTTGCCGGAAGAAAAATCTACGGAGTATGGGAAATCACAGTCGGAGGAAGACTGGAAGGACCATATCCACTTGGCAAAATGGCACATGGAAAGAAAGCAAAATGCAGCTTGAGCGGAGCGATTGAAGATTTTGGATTCAGTTCTATTAACGATGGAGGAATAACGTTAAAGGCAGGAAACAATTTCAACAAATCCGTGACAATAACAGGACTCGAAAAAAGCGGCAACGGTTACATATGCCGGAAGAGAATACGATACTGCAGCAGGAAAGACTTTAAAGAAAGCAAAGATTTCAAGAGGTCAGTATATTGATATTTATGTAGATGGCGTAAACATAACACTTACCAGAATGAATTAAACAGATTGTGTGGGAGGCGAGAAGATGTTGTGGGAATCAGAAAACAGAGCCGAACAGTGCAGGATTCTTCAAATCGGCACAGTTGATGCAGGGAACGGGACACTGTTCGGGACAAGAAACAAAAGAGCGATACAGAGAGATCATCTGACACTGGTGATCGGCAGCGGCGGTATGGGAGCAGCTACTATTCATGCAGCGGTTCAAAAGGCCAGACAGAATCTGGAATCTGATTTTGATAATTATACGAAATTTATCTTGGTGGATTCTGATTGGCGTGAGATTGCCAGGATGGAAAAAGAGCAGGTAGAAGTTTTAAATATTTCTACTCCCGGAGCTTCAGACAGACTGCGAAAGGAGAATCGAGGGGACTTCTTTAAGAAATTTGTACATCCGGATTATGATGTTATAAAATTAGGACCAAATGGTTCAGCAAGAGATCGTGTGACTGGAAAAATTAAGTTTTATGATAATGCAGAGGGTGGAAGTACAAATGATGTTAAATTTCGCAATATCATACAGACAATTTTAATACAGACTGGAGTGACAAAACGAATCTACGAGTTGATGTTATGATTTTAGCAGGTTTATCGGGCGGAAATGGAAGTGGAACGTTTGAGGAGCTTGCAGTGCATGCGAGAGAAGCGTGCAGAAGAGCAGGTGCGACTGAAGTGCGTGTATTCGGATATCTTTTCTGCCAGATACTGTAGAAGCTTTTGAAAGAGAAAATTTAGAGGCACTCAAGTCTATTTACATAAATGGATATTCTGCATTAAAAGAACTTGAAAGTTATATGTCCATACCAGCATCACCGGGAAGAGGGGAAGAATTTTACTCGAGAGATGGTGCGATAACTATTGAATGTAATGATGCAAATCGTCTGTTTGATTATCCAATTTTGATTTCGGGAACTTATGAAGAGAGTATCAGAATGATGGCAGATCTGATTGTTAATTTAAGCACATCTGGAATTGCAGGAATGGATTCTTTTTATGCTACTATATGGAGAGCAAGGCTTTATTATTTGAACGGTAATAATTTAACAACAGGTGGAGTTTTGAAAAACAACGTATTTCCGGAAGATTCCAGAAGATATTGCGGTATTGGATATGCTTATGCAGCGATTCCAAAAGAAATTGTAACAGCGAATATTGTAGGAAATGTGTCAGAAATTTTATCAGACAGATGAAACAGGAAGACATTTCTGTACAGAAAAAAAACGCATGAACAGAGCTGAGATGGAAACACAGATACGCCGATTGTTTGGATTTGGGACTCATGATGAATTGAATGAGATGAGTCTCTGGAATCTGAAATTGAGATATGCATTGGAGAGATGCAGCCGTTTGTCGGATAATCCTGTAGGTATTACACGTAGAGATGTAGAAACGGGAAATACATATACGTATGAAAGAGGATTTAGGGCTGAGGAGTGTACGCTTAAAGGAATATCGGAGTTCGCAGAGTATTTCACAGATCAGGTAAGATTCTTTAAAGAAAATGCAAGACAGATTATTAAAGATTACGGTCCGAAGGCAATAGAACTGTTATATAAAGGGACTGGTCCTTACAATCAGGATGGGATGTCAGAAGCTTATCCGGAGCTTTCGATTGAAAATATGTTGAATACAGCAAAGGCGGAAATGCAGAGGGTAATTGCTACAACTGTAGCAAGACCGGAACTAATTATAGGATTCATGGAATCTATTAGAAGATCGGGACTTATACAGTGGAAGGATGAATTTCAACATGCAATCCAACATGAAGTAAAGCAAGAAATTGCACGCAGAATTCTTGAACCGGATGGAATATGGGAGAGTCGGTTAATAAAACCGATAGAGGAGTTTATTAATCAGTGCAGATGCTTTTCGAACAGACTGGATACATTAATAAGATTTTACAGAAGTGTTGGAAGTTCTCTTGATGGAGACTATCAGCGATTTTGAATGAGTCGCAGAGAGAAAATGGTATAAATCTTTGCAATAACGTACAAGCATATGGCTGGATTCAGGAAAATATCCGAAAGAAGATGATGGGAATTGATCTGGAGGGTGTAAAACGGAATCTTGTGGCAAGTTTCACAGAAAATTCTGAAGACTGGGCAAGCAATGAAGAAGGAAGAACCAGAAAAGTGTTTGATGAAGTCATGGCAAGAAGCTGTGAACTTGGAATTAGTGGGGCAGCAAATCAGCTGACAGCAACCTCGTATTTCGAGCATGTTCTGGAGCAGGAACCACAGGAAAATGTTGCGAATAAAGCACGTGAACTGGTACAGGGAATCGTAAGACAGCTGATTGAAAAGAGCAAGCCAACACTTAAAACAGTGCCGGAATCATGGAGTGCAATTGCTGGATTTCTTTTTCTTCCAGCGGAACTGGCATACAGTAAATTTACAACACCGATTCAACAGGCTTTTAGAGATGAGTTTGCACGAATTAGAGATGTCAGATACTCGTGTCTTCTTGCGGATGTGTCTGATATTATATGTTATCAAGTCAGTGAAGCAAACGCATTGTGTGATCTGAAAGATATTGGAAAATGGGAAGATTTTTATAATAGTTCTTACTATACGATTTCCAGACATTTATGCAATGGGGAATATGTAACAAAATTTACCGAACGTACCAAGAGTGAAATTGAAGAGGAAAAAGCACGAAAAGAACAGAAGCCTGTACCAGAGTTAAGGTTGACAGCACAAGAAGAGATTCTGTTCGGGACAGGTTTAAACTGGGAACATTATCCTCCGGTTGCACTTAGAAATTTGGAAAGTAATGAAAAAGAAAAAGAGTTTCTCCGTACGATATTTGATCCGATTGTTGATTATGCAATGAAAGAAAGACTGATTGAGCGGAAAATAAATCAAATGGGAAATCGTGATGTTTATGAATATGTAGTACATCTTATTCCGGATGACTGGAATAATCTGGATGTTGAAGATTATGAAAATATCGAACAGGATGGAAAATTTTCAAAAGGAAAAGAGTTGTTTGACTATCTGAAACAACATAACAGATGTTCTACACAACCAGATCAGAAACCAGTTATATTGTCTGATAGTGGTATATTTGCGGGTCCATTTGATTTTTCGAATGCACGCCAGTGTGGTATGAGCAGCGATGAGATTGAAAAGCAAAGTATTGTATATATGAAACGTATTTTGAGAAAGAATACAGAGCTGTTTTTGGAATTCCGCGAAACGTTATGCAGATATTATGAGATTAAAAAGGCATTAGAATTGCGTGAAGAGGATCAGCGATATAAATATCAGGTAAAGCATTTTATTCGCTATTATCAATATGGAGTTGTAGTTTACTCAGAGAAAGATATGACATGGCGTTATATGATTAACAACGAAGGAAGGATGAAAACCTTATGTAGATTTGATGGAATTGCGGAAATAAACTATACACCAATAGAGAAAAAATTTTCTCAGATGAACTGGAAAATTTTGATGGCTTTCAAGACATTCACGGCTTTAAACTTTGATGAACTAGAATGTATTGCGAAAGAAAAGGAGATAAGTGAAGACCGCAATGAATTAAATACACTTTTGAGAAAAAATGGAGAAAAACTCAGAAAGTTGGGTAAAAAGTTAAAAACGGATTTTATTGATCCAGCGGGAGAAGATCGTACACCAGAAGAAGCAATTAAATTCTGTCTGAGAATAAGAAATGGAAATGATGACGAAGAATTTTATGTTAAGACGCTGGTGAATATGTATGAGAGTCTGGAGGAGTTTACGTCATTTATAGAACCAGTGCCGGTACCAGAGGAATGGGTTTGTTCATATGGACATCACAATTTGGAAAATCATTGTTTCTGCTCAGTATGTGGAGAAAAAAGAGGATGGAAATGTGAAAGCTGTGGTCATTATCATAACAATAAAATAAGGTTTTGTCCAGAGTGTGGAGCGAGAGCACCAATGAAATAATAAAAATATTGTCATTGAAATATATGACTTTTATTTATAAAAGGTGAACAGGAGGAGAAGAAATGCCGATAGAAAGAACAGATAGACTAGAATTGCAAAAAATACTTCAGATTGGTCAGATTGATGTAGGAAATGAAACTTTATTTTCTAAAAGAGACAAATTGCAAGTAAGTAGGGATCATCTTACCTTGGTTATCAGCAGCGGCGGAAGTGGTGCAGCGGCAATTCGAGAGGCAGTCAGAACAGCAAAGCAAAAGTTAGTTCCAGATTACTCAACCTATATGAAATTTATAATGATTGATTCTGATGGAAAAGAAGTAACCAGAACAACTAATGTGATAGGAAGGAGTGACATAGAAATTTTGAATATTTCTACCCCTGGAGCTCCGGAAAGACTGCGACATGAAAATAGGGGGGATTTTTTTAAAAAGTTTGTACCTGAACAATATGATTATTCAAAATTAGGTCCAGATGGAGCAGGTAAGGATCGTATGACCGGAAAAATCAAGTTTTATGATAATGCAGAGAGCGGTAATACAAATGATGTTAAATTTCGTAATATCATAAAAAGTATTTTTAGTGAAGATTGGAGTGATAAAAATAATCTGCCGGTTGATATTATGATTCTGGCTGGATTGTCAGGAGGAAATGGAAGTGGAACATTTGAGGAGATTGCCGTCCATGCAAGGGAAGCATGTAGAACAGCAGGAGCTTCTGCAGTGCGTGTGTTTGGATATTTGTTTTTACCGGATACTATGGAGGCTATTTTCAGAAACAATCAAGACGATCTTAATGCGATTTATTCAAATGGATATGCTGCCTTAAAAGAACTAGAAAGTTATATGTCTATACCAGCTTCGCCGGGAAGAAGTGAAAAATTTTTTCTAGAGACGGTGTAACTATTGAATGTAACAATGACAAGCGATTGTTTGATTATCCTGTTTTAATTTCGGGAACTTACGATGAAAGTAAATCTATGATGGCGGAGTCTATTATCAATCTTTCTATCGAAAGTGATGCGACATTTAGTCAGAGTTCTTTTTACAGCAATAGTGCAAAGAATCGTGCGGCATATCTGAACGGAAATAGCCTGACAATAGGTGGAATGCTAAAAGGAGATGTATTCCCAGAAGATTCCAGAAGATACTGCGGAATTGGTTATGCATATGCTGCGATTCCAGACCAGATTGTAACTGCCAATGTAGTAAGTAATGTTTGCCAGAAACTTTATAAAGGATCGGAAGAAACACAGACGGGTGAAACGGCAATTTGTTTTTGTACAGAAGAAAATCGTATGAGCAAATCTGAGATGGAAACACAAGTTCGTAGACTGTTTGGTTTTGAAAAAAAGAAGAACTGAATTCAATGAGTTTTTGGTTACAGTATTTAAATGGGAAATTAGATAGTAGTAGCCGATTAAATGATAATCAGTTTCCAATTACTAAAAGGGATGTAATAGCAGGCAATACGAAAACTTATGAACAAGGATTTAATGCTACAACACGTGTGGCTGATGGATATGAGGAATTTAAGAATTATCTTAAACAGCAGGCAGAAGATTTTAAAAAGAATGCAGTACAAGTTATTAAAGACTATGGTCCGAAGGCAATGGAGTTATTGTATAAAGGTTCAGGACCTTATAAAGATGGAGTGCCACAATCTTATCCTGACATTTCTATTGAGAATATGCTAAATACTGCAAGGGAAGAACTGCAAAAGGTAAGAAGTAAAACGATAGCAAGACCGGAATTAACACCACAATTTCTGGAATTTATTACAAGAGCAGGTCTTACTCAGTGGAAAGGTGATTTTAAAAGTGCAATTCAGCATGAAGTAAAACAGAAAATTATAGAGAAAATTCTCGAGCCGGATGGAGCATGGGAAAAACAGCTGATAAATCCGATTAAGGATTTTATTAATCAATGTAAACGTTTTGCGGATAGTCTTGAAACTTTATCAAATTTCTATAAGAGTGCTGGAAGTTCTCTTGATGCACAAAGCTATGAGCAGTTCAGAGATGCATCACAGACAGGAAATTGTGTAAATCTTTGTGATAATGCAAATGTGTATGGATGGGTTAAAGAAAATATTCAAAGAAAAATCAATGCGATTCATTTGAATGATGTAAAACAGAACATTGTAAATAGTTTTATAGAAAATACTGTAGATTGGGTAAGCGATGTAGAGGGAAAGACCAGAAAAGTGTTTGATGAAGTCATGGCAAAAGTTGTGAACTTGGAAGCGGAGCTGGTGGCACAACGTCAATTACATTGACAGCAACCTCTTATTTTGATTATGTATTGAAACAGGAACCGAAAGAGAACGTAGCAAGTAAAGCACGAGAACTGGTTCAGGGAATCGTAAGGCGTTTGAGCGAAAAAAGTAAACCGGCATAAGCGTGTACAGGAAGCTTGGAGTATAACTAATAAATTTATTCTTCTTCCGCAGGAATTAGAAGGAAGTCAATTTGCGGATCCGATTAAAAAAGCTTTTGCAGATGAACTGAAAGATATTGGAGATAGTAGTACTAACGGACTATCAATTTCATCGGCGGTATCGGACATTGTATGTTATCAGACAAGTGTGGCAAATGCTTTATGTGACCTAGTAGATATTGGCAGGTGGGAAGAGTGCTATAATGAAACAAACGATATAATATCCAGACACTTGTGTAATGGAGAATATATTACAAAATATACAGAACGTACAAAGAATGAGATTGAAGAAGATAAAGCAAAAAAAGCGGAAGAAAGTGTACAAAGACTGCCGTTGACAGCGAAAGAAGAAATATTATTTGGAACGGGATTAAGTTGGGAACATTATCCACCGGTTGCTTTACGTCGATTAGAGGAAAATACCAAAGAACAAGAATTTCTTAGTACGATATTCAATCCGATTGTTGAATATGCGATGAAAGAGAAACTGATTGAACGAAAAATAAATTCAGCGGTAAGTTCTGATATTTATGAGTATGTGGTACATCTGATTCCAGATGACTGGAAAAAATTGAATGTTGAAGATTATGAAGAAATCGGACCAGATGGAAGATTTGAAAGAGGAGAGAAATTATTTAATTATCTGAAAAATCAGAATCCAATTTCGGTTAAACAGGATCAGAAACAGATTACACTGTTTGACAGTGGTATATTTGCAAATCCATTTGATTTTTCGGCTGCACGTCAGAACAGGAAGAGCAAGCCCCAGATTGAAGCACAAAGTATTATTTATATGAAACGCATTTTACGAAAAAATACAGAATTATTTTTGGAACTTCGTGAGACTCTTTGTAGATATTATGATATTGTGAAAATATTAGAATTTCGTGAAAAAGATCAAAAGTACAAATATCAGGTGGATAAGTTTATTCGTTATTACCAGTATGGTGTTGTATATTCAGAAGGCGATGCGGTATGGCGTTATATGATTAACAATAAAGGAAACACGAGAACTTTGTGCAAATTTGATGCAGTTACAAGAAGGGACTATAGTTCAATAGAGAAAAACTTGCACAGAAGAACTGGGAAATTTTGATAGCATTTAAGGATTTTACAGGTTTAAATTTTGATGAATTAGACAGTATTGTAAAAGAAAAGCAAGAAAGTGGAGACCGTAATGAACTTAATACACTTTTGGAACAAAAAGGAGAAGAACTTAGAAACCTGGAGAGAAGGTTGAAAAGGGACTTTATTGATCCAGCAGGGGAGGATCGTACACCAGAAGAAGCAATTAGATCTTGTCTGAGAAAAATAAATGGAAATGATGACGAAGAATTTTATGTTAAGACGCTGGTGAATATGTATGAGAGTCTGGAGGAGTTTACGTCATTTATAGAACCAGTACCAGAACCAGTACCGGAGTCAGAGGAATGGGATTGTTCGTGTGGCCATCATAATTTAGCAGGTGTTAAATTTTGTGCAGAATGCGGAAGAGCAAAAGAACCAGAACCAGTACCGGAGCCAGAGGGTTGGGATTGTTCATGCGGATACCATAATTTAGCAGGCGTTAAATTTTGCTCAGAATGTGGAAAAGCAAAGCCAGAGGAAGGCTGGGATTGTTCGTGTGGCCACCATAATTTGACAGGTGTTAAATTTTGTGCAGAATGTGGAAGAGCAAAAGGAGCAGAACCAGTACCGGAGCCAGAGGAATGGGATTGTTCATGCGGCCATCATAATTTAGCAGGTGTTAAATTTTGTGCAGAATGTGGAAGAGCAAAAAGGAGCAGAACCAGTACCGGAGCCAGAAGGTTGGGATTGTTCATGCGGACACCATAATTTAGCAGGTGTTAAATTTTGTGCAGAATGTGGAAAAGCAAAGCCAGGTAAAGGCTGGGATTGTTCGTGTGGCCACCATAATTTGGCAGGGGTTAAATTTTGTGCAGAATGTGGAAGAGCAAACGAACCAGTACCGGAGCCAGAGGAATGGGATTGTTCATGCGGACATCATAATTTAGCAGGCGTTAAATTTTGTGCAGAATGTGGTAAGAAAAGAAATTAAAAAATAATGCTTGTGGCACCCTTTTGGGGTGCCTATAGCTGTCATATGAAACAGATAGATTTAAACAGATATGTGTTTAAGATTGGAGGAAAGTTATGCCAGTATTTCCGGATGAAACCTATGATGCACTTCTGGTTGTAATGGATGATCGCAGTCAGGGAAAGACTGAATATTTTCATAAAAAACTTCAGGAAACTTTTGATAGAAGAAAATATATTTATTATCAAAACAGCGATTCCAGTGAGGATGAATTGTGGAGTGATATCGAACAGAAACTGGAAACGGAAGAGATTATATTACCGGTCAGTCAGCGTGTAATATTCTGTAACTATATTGATCTCGCTGATGTGAATGAAGAATGGCTTCAATGTTTTCGAAATCGTATGAGAGTTTTTCAAGAACGAGGAATGGTACATGATATGTCACAGCATTATCATTTGAATCTTTTTCGGTATCAGACAAGAAAAGCGTTGAGCGAAGAAAAAAAGAAAGAGGTTTTTGAGGTTCTGTCACAACTCTGGAATATGAAATATCAGTATATGCGTCATTCAGAATTTCTGATATACGCCGGAGGATTAAAGCCGAATCTTATGGAGCAGGAACAGGAAAAGGGAGTACTTCGATTTCTGGAACTGCTCAGTATACGTGATTGTAATAGAGTGCTTAATGTAGGACGATTTAACAGATCTTTATTTGTGCTTGGAGAAACGGAGTATTATGAACGGCATGCCCGAAAATGTGAAGAGGAACTGAAAAAATTAGATTTATGGCTTAGGCATGCAAAAGATGAAAATCTCAGTGATTTTGCGAGCAGTTTAAATAGTACCGTCTCAGAACAGGCTAGAAAATTGCAGGAAAGATTGCAAGTTTTTCAGAGAGAATCCGGACTGTATCCGATGAGTACACGAGATTATATTGAAAGAAGAGTGCTTTTCAGAAGAAGCTATGTTCGCCCGGAAGGAGTACCACGACGCTTACAGGATGAAAAGAAGAAGGAAATTGTAAGCTTTTGTAATCAGATTAAAAACAGCGAAGAAAAGGAAGAATGGAAAAAGAATCTTACCTTGCAGCTGCATTATCCGGATTTGTTGAAACTTTCTCAGGAATGGAGAGAGGGAAGGCTGCAGATTATGGTAAAAAAATTCTGTAAACAATTATATATCAGAGATGCAGCTGGCAGCAGAAGAATGTGAAGTATTTCAGAAAGCAGTCTATAGCTGGATTGAAGAGTTTGCACAGGAAAATCTGATAACAGAAAAAATGAGAGAAATGAGAGAGGATAGAGAGGGAAAAGAACTGCAGCTTAAGGATGAATTTAACAGGGCAAGTATTTTTTTCAGATCTTCGGACTTGCTTTTCTCAGATAAAAGAAAAAACAAGATTTCAGGTTCCAGCTGTGATACAGGCACAGGAGGTAGAGCAGATTGCAATGATCAACAGTGAAATCGGACGGGATTGGCAGACAAAAGGATATGATATAACTGAAGTACGTGATGAGCAGATAGCAGTTATGAATAATCTGTATCCATATGAAATTGTATACATGAAATTTGGAAAGTATATTGACTTGACTAATGGTGAACAAACGGAACAGCAGTTAAGAATGGTATTTCGTTAAAGGAGAAAAAAAGATGCTGAAAGACAGAGTTATAATTGATGAAAATGGATTTAAACTCAGGGAAGGTGCTGATCCAGAGAGAAAAGCGTACTATGTGACATTTACGCTGGCGGATGGAGAAATTGATAAAAGTCAAGGGAGAGAGATTAAATATTGGGATGCAATGAATCCTTATTCGCAGAGAGTACAGCCAAATTCCTATGTGTATATATATGGGAAACGAAGGATGAAATCATGGTGGATGAGTGCAGGATTTATCTTGGAAATGGAAGAGCTAAGCCGAGAATTTCATGGAGTATTGAAAAGGAACAGGCATATGGTGATTATGCGTATATGATTCGTCTTAAGTGGATAGATCATCAGTCGGATCGTATTCATAGCAGTCATATTTGGCTGAAAAACAGTCAGAATGGCAGAAAGTACAGTTTTCTAACAGAATATATCGCACCAGAAAACGGAAGAGAACAAGATTGTTATATTATTGAAATTCTACCTGGAAGAGCAAATCCGAATACTCTTGTGATTGAAGGGGATGAAATTTTTTGGAAAAATATGCGATAGTGAGATAAGGGCAGGAATAAATTATGATATACAATTATTATTGTACCAATTGCGGACATGAATTACGTGGAGTAGATATTATATTTGATCTGGCACAGATGCTGGACTTACATTCTGGAAACGGAGAAGATCTGTTTATTAAATTTTCGCCGATAGATCTGCAGGAACTTGCACAAAGAGACGGGCAGACACTTGCTGATGGACAGAAAGTACGTTTAAAACTTACTCTGTATGATCTTCTTGGATATATCGCTCAGAATTTTAAAGAAACATATAATCAGGAAGCGATGCAAAGTTTGACTTATGAAGAATTTGAACAGGTTACGTCAATGGCAAAACTTTTAAAAAGCAGTGGCCTGCAGAATGCAGATGTTCAGACTGAAAATATCAAAGCTTTAGTTGACGCAATTATTGCAAAACTTGAATTTCAAGAGAGAACAGATCCGGAAGTTGCAGAAGATGACTGGAAACAGGATACTATGAATTATAATTTGTATTTTTGGGTTGAACCAGAGTACTTTGAAGGAACAGAGTGGATTTATACGATAAAGTATTCATCAGAAGAAAGACCAGCCAATCTCCTTCCTTTTTTCTTACCAGGGGAGAAAAATTCGTGGATATTGTCCAGAATGTAACAAACCGGTGCTGGATGGCTCGGGAAAATACGAACATTTTTTGGTCGGATTTCTTGGAGCACAGAGTGCAGGAAAGACATCGCTTTTTTGTGAGTATGATTAATGATCTTCCTAATTATTTTGGAAAGCTGGGTATTGAATTACCGGAAGTATTATGCGACGGAAAATATGAAAAAAGTAAAAAATGCCATTGAGTTTAACAAAAAGGCTGGGCAGTTGGAAAAACAGATGCAAAAGCCACCATCGAAACCTATAATGCATCATTGCTTGTGAAAAAAAAGCAGGGAGGCAGAAGTATTATTCTTTCGTTTATCGATATTGCCGGAGAACTTTGCTATGATCAAACGATAGGGAGTGTCAGTCTAGAAGCATTACAAAAATTTCCACTTATTGTATCCTGTCATATGTACATGCTTTGTACTTGTGTATCACAGAAAGGATATGGAGAAGCGGATGAGGATGCAGCAGAGATTGACAATCTGGCATTGATGCAGATTGCTAATGGAATTTATGAACAGAGAAAAAATAAAGACACAGTACCTCCAATGTGCATTGTAATTACAAAAGTTGATATGGCTTCTGGAGATATGCAGAGTCAGTCAATGGATTCAACAGATAATCCATTTGACAGAGCCAATATGCCGGAACTGAATGGACGTTCTACAAAAAAAGGGAGATGCATTTGATCTTCTTGAGCAGATGAAATATTTGAAAGATATTTATGCAACTGTTTCAAACAAAGATATTCTGGAATCTCTGAACTGGTGTAAAACGACATATGAAAACAATAAATATATGACGTATATAGCAATTATTTCCTGTTCAGCTCTTGGAATGCCAGGAAGAAAATATGTTCAGGAAAAGTATGATTTTGAAAATGACGGAGATCATTTCAGACCAATGCATCTGAGCAAAATATGGAGCTGGATTTTATGTAATATTGGCATGATGCCAGTGTGTGAAAATTATTATCTGTCATATATCCCCTCTTTTGGTGAAGGATTTCATATGGAGGATGAAAGAAATCAGGAGTATCCGGTAAGAAGAGTTTTCGAGGAAAAGGAAGAAGAAAATCGAACAAAGGCGGTTTATAAGTTATACTTGAATCCATCGCAGGCAGACAGGGATTTATATCTGTACCATATGGATGAGCCAACAGGATTGGATAAATTCTTAAAGAGACAAAAAAAGAAGACTGGATATTTTAAATAACATAGGAAAAACAAGAAATAGCTAAGGGGGAGAAAAACGTGAAAAATCAATATTGGGGAAGCATCCATGTATTGCCAGACCAAACACAAACGAGTGAAACAGATGCAAGAATGCGAGAATTTTTGTCAAGCCTTCATTTTAAATCACCAAGAAGTTTTTTGGATGATGTGGGAAAATGGTATAACGGACTGAGTAGCAGTTATTCTTCGATGTTTTTAAATGTAGGATATGTAGATAAGTATACGAATCTTCCGGCAACAAAGGATTTTCATGTAAGTATATATGGAGTTAGTGGAATTCACAATATCAGGAGAATTAGTCGATATATAAATTATTATGTAAGTAAGGAAGAAACTCTACTCGGGCAGGATTTTTTTTCCGTATATTTTTGATAGTTTCTATTTTTCGGAAGAAGAAGCAAGAGATACTTCTGAGAATGTAACAACATTGCTGGATAAAAAGTTTCAGTTGACAAAAAGAGAAATGCTCATATTGAGATTAAAGAAAAAGACCGTGATTTAATATGTCATATTGTAGAGCGGCTTTGGTCCAGCCAGATAGAAGATGTAGGAACACGTCTGGTGCTGTGTATAAATGAACAGGAAATTCAATCCAGGTCAGAAGAATTATTAAAGCAGATCTATCTGTTGCTTCCACAAAAACTGCGTATGAATATGGGGTTCTGCACCAACTCTAATCCAAAAGATATAGCATATCGTAGTGGTGAATGTGAACTTCCGGTACATATTTTTACTATGAAGGTTGAAGACATAGAAAAAACAAAACAAGAATTTGCGGCAGCAGAATTTAAATATCCGGTGGTTCTTTTTGACGTGGAGAATCCGGAAAAAGAGGTATGTGATCCGCAACGTCTGAAGCTGATTGAGGAGTTAAGCTATAAATTATCACCTACTTCTGATGCAAAGCTTGCCTATGCAGAAAAACGGATTTTGCAGGAAGAGCGTGGTGCACAGGTTTCCTTTAAAAATTTGCAGAAAATATTTGAAAGACTGAACAGCAAGGGATTCTGCTGGTGGGAGAGAGATGATCTGGAAAGCATTGAAGATATTTTCCATTCATATCAGGATCAGCAGGAAATGATGGACAATGAAGTTCTGAAAAAAGAGGCAATAGATACTTTTTATCAGAAGTTATTGCCTTGGAAAGAATACGCCAGACAGCTTGCAGATGTTGTATTGAATGAGCAGTATGAAAACCGTGAGGAGATTCTTCCGTTTTTTGCTACAGAGCTGCAGTATGCAAAGATTCTGGATTCGCTGGAATATGTCAGGAAAAATGTGGCAGATGAAGCAGCTGCACATGAACAGATGATGCTCGAAGAAGCAGACCGGAAATACCAGGAAAGTCAGAAGCTTCATACACAGGAAATAGAAAAACTGAGAGAAAGTCATGCAGAAATTCTGGAAAAGAAGGATCAGAGTATCAGTCAGCTGGAGCAGGATCTGAGAGAACAGGAAAGGAAATTCCAGGAAGAGAAAACGGCATATGAACAAAAACTGCAGGCTGAGAAAAAGAAAAGAGAGGCTGTTTTAAATGAACAGAACAGTGGAACAAATTCAGAAAGCTGAGACAAAAAGAAGATGAAATTGCAGAGAAAAACCAGAAAATAAGTCAGCTGCAGAAACAGCTTGAGGAAAAAGCGTCCGGCAAAGGATCGGACGGCGAATTGAGTCGTCTGAAGAATGAAAAACAAAACGCTGAATATGAGGCGGAAAAGCAGAGCAAGAATGCAGAAAAGTATCAACAACAGAAAAATATTTTTATGGGAGTCAGCATAGGAGTTGGCGTTCTGGCAGCCGGTGCTTTGATTGCGGCAATTGTTTTTGGAATGAAATCCGGTAAAGTCGGGAGGCTTGAGAGCGAAAAAGTGCAGATAGAAAGCCAGAATGAACAGCTGGAAAGTGAAAAAGTACAGTTGGAGAGTCTGATGAATGAAAAGGAGTCTGAACTGGAACGTCGAAAAGCAATGGAAACAGAGATGGAAACGGAGAGCGAATCTGAAACTCAAACCGAAACAGAATACCAGACCGGAGACGAAACGGAAAATCCGGAAGGAGTGCAGACAGAAGAAGGAAGCCTTAGCCAGGACGGACAGGAGACGTCAGAAACAACAGGAAATTCATCGGAAGATAACGGGGATCCGAATTATGGAGTAGATCTTAGGGGTCAATCGCCGCAATCGAACTATTAAGAAACAGAAAGAATATGCTTGCATTCTTTGAATGATGAATGCAAGCATAAAATTTAATGTGGCATGAAAGCAAAGGAAGGATTTACATATGAGGCAAATGTGGTTATTGCTTCCTCAGAAAAGTATGCTGGAAGCATTTAAAAAGAGAATAGAAAGCCTGGGAGATCAGCAATGGAAGTGCTTTTTTGGCCGACCGGACAGGGCAATGAATCTTGAAAATCAGGAAATAGAAGTTTATCTGATCGGAAATTTTCATGAAGATATAAAAACGGAAAGCTTTCTGGAAAGAGCGAAGAATACATCAGAATTTATAAAAGCATATGGCGGAAAACTCACAGGGATTTATGGATATTTATTTTTTCCCGGAAGAGGATGAAAAAAAGCAGGAAGTATGTAATCAGCTCTGCAAAATTGAAGCAGGTATGAAAAATGCACATGCTGCATTGAATCATGTGGTTCTGGTTTCGGAAAAGTACAAAGATGCTCCGGAGCGGTTGCTGGAAATGCTGCTTGATATTACGCAAAATCAGGAAATTAAAAACAGTCAGGATTTTTTGTTTGGTAAATGGAGGCTTTTAAAACAGGAGTCCAGAACAGAGAGAGCATTTTATTGTTACAATGGTTTTGGCTACCATAAGATGATAGCGGAATACCGGGATCGAGACAGAATCGTAAAAAAGCCATTCAGAATCTGCTTTCGGAAAAAAAGATGGATGAATACAGAAGAGAGCAGTACAACAGACGAAGTCCTTGAAGAAGGAAGAGTAACAATTCTGAAAAGCAAAAGGAGATTTCTGTTTTGAAATCATAAAAGAATATACGGTTTTGCCGGAAAGCAGTGTGGATATTACAAGAGCAGAAATCAATGCAAGGAAAATCAAAAATTTTGAACAGTCTTTTTATAAAAGCAGAAAAAAAAAAGTGGAACAGGGGCTGCTGGAATTAGAGAGTAGTTTTCGGGGGTATTTTCAGTGGATAAGAGAAAAAACACAGAAATATCTTCTGGACTATGGTCCTGTTGTTGCCAAACGCTTTCTGTATGGAGACAGGAATACTTCTGGTTTGCTGGAACGGATTAAAACAGAACTGAAAAAAGCAAACAGAAGAAAATATTCCAGAAAGAAAAAGAAGACCGGTTCGTCAGATTGTGGGGCTGATGACAGAAGCGGAAGAACAAAAAAGAAAATCGCATTGTGGAAAGAAGATTTTCGCAGAGCACTGGAATCAGAGATTGCGGTTGAGATTGTAAAACATTTTCTGGAACAGGGAGATGACGGAACGGTTTTTTCAGAAATTCAGAAGTATGGAAAGCGAGTATCTGAGCTTGCAGAATATCTGGAAAATGCTAAGAAACAGGAAGAAAATCCAAATAATGGCCGGTATGAAGTGATAGAAGGAGTTCAGGATGCTGAAATCGAAAAATGGGCAGATAATCGGATCACAGTATGGATGCGGAAAGATCAGATCTGTGAGAGGATAAGACAAAAGATTGTAAATATTATTCTGAGCGGCCCGATAGATGTTGAAAAAACAGCAGCATCGGAAATCGAAGGAAATGTTACAAAAAAAGCAGGGATAACGGTAGAGCACTGCATTGAAGAGACGAATCAGGCGTGTGGTGTGGCAATTGTGAAAAATTGCTGGAACAGAGCAGGCCAATGTTAAATATGGATACACGAGATAAAAATCGTTGTGCATATATTTTCCTGCCGGAAGAACTGGCAAGAAAAGAAAAATGGACAGAAATACTGGAGACCTGCAGACCATGGTTTCCTCAGATTCATATTCAGGTAGAAAAAAAAAAACACAGAAAAAATAAGCTGTATTCAGACAAGTTTGGCAAATTCTGTATACGACTGGAAAAAGATGCAGCCAGAGTTGAAAAATATAACTTTAGAGAGGTCTGCTGTTTCGAAAACAGCAGAGCAGACAAAACAGAATGTGCAAACCAGGGCAAATGAGCAGAGTGCAAAAAATATCCAGACAAATAGAAAGGCAGCAGAATCTTCTGATCAGAATGTATCACAATCTTTTAGAAGGGCATCAGAAAATGCGGAGAAAACGGCATCGGAACCAGTACGGCTGAATCAAGATTCTGTAAATTCTGCGGTGCTCAGTTAAAAAGGGAACGGAAAAATTCTGTCCGCTTTGCGGAAAAAGTTTGTATAGAAAATGATGGAGGAGAAATGACATGGCTGCTAATTTGAGAAAGACAAACAAATGTTATCGCTGTGGAGCTGAAATTGAACCGGGCTCCAGATATTGTATGGAATGTGGTGCTCCATTAAAGAAACCGCATGGAAATGGTATGATTGCCGGTGTTGCAGCTGCTTTGGTGATTGTAGCAGTGTTTGGTGGAAATGCATTCAAAAAAAATGCAAAAGAAGCAGATACAGACACGGATGTCCAGACAGAAAGTCTGGTTTCCGATGTGGATTTTGAAGACCAGATGACAGAAACACAGGAAACAGAAGAAACAACTCAGAAGATTGATGCGGATATTAGTGCAGTTGACAGTGAAACATGTACACTTCAGGGAACGCTTTATTATACAAGTAAAATGGAAGATCCGGTGCTGGTCTTAAAAGATACAAAGTCGGTCTATTTAAACAGTACATCCGGCGAAAGAATCCTTTATAATGCAGTTTCCAGTATTTCAATCTCTTCTTATCCGGTGAAGGAGAAGATGATGCAGCAATATAATAATGTCGAAGTAGCACTGGAAGGCAGTTTATGGGCAGAAGATGACACAATTTATATGGATGTAGAAAATATTTACGGAGAAGCAAGGGAAGAAGAAACGGAAAAGGAAACACAGAAAAAAACGGAAAAAGCAACGGAAAAGAAAACCGATAAAAAGGAAAGCACTTCAGAAGATCTGACGAAAAATGATTATATAATCCCTGACAGTGACAAGAAATATCTGACAGATGCAGATGTGGAAAATCTGACATTACGCGAGATCAATTATGCGAAAAACGAGTTATATGCAAGACATGGAAGAAAATTTGATTCAAATGAACTGCGAACTTATTTTGAAAGTAAGTCATGGTACAGAGGAACGGTAGATCCGGAAGATTTTTCGGTAAGCTGTTTTAATCAGTATGAAAATGCGAATGCAGCTTTTCTGAATCAGAAAGAAAACGAGCGTGGGGTTTATCAGTTAGATAAATAAGAGGAGAAAACTTATGAAAGATAAAAGGCGAATGGTATGGATCATCAGCGTTGTATGTATCATTCTGGCTGTTGCTTTTTGTGCCGTCAGTATTGTGAAAATGAACCGTCTCCAGAAACAGGCAAGAGATCTGGAAACCGAAGTTGCCAGATTAATGTCAGAACAAAATGAAAAACAGACAGAGACACTGACTGAAACGGAAGAAATAAAAGAAGTAAAAAAACAAAGAAGAAAAAAGTCTAAGAAAGCGAAAAAAAAGAAACAAATACAGAAACCGAAACAGAGGCAACCGAAACGGGGACAGATACGGAAAGTGATGTGCAGACGGAAAAAAAGTACAGAAGCACAGAATGGACATGTGGTTGCCATTGATCCGGGACATCAGGGAAGCTGGGTGAATATGAGCGAACAGGAGCCAAGTGGTCCTGGTTCTTCGGAGATGAAAGCAAAAGCAACGACAGGAACGCAGGGAAGATATACAGGGGTTCCGGAGTATCAGCTTAATCTTGACATCTCATTGGCACTGCAGAAAGAGCTGGAAAATCGTGGGTACAGAGTTGTAATGGCAAGAACGGACAACGACACGGCGATCAGCAATTCAGAAAGAGCTCTGAAGGCATAAGAAGGGGGAGAAATTTATGTGAGAATTCATGCAAATGGAAGCGATGATAGCAGTGTGAATGGAGCACTTGGAATGACACCATCTTATGAGAATCCATATGTGGCAAATCTGGCAGAGGAAAGTTATCGACTGACAGAGTGTATTTTGAATACGTATTGTAATGAAACAGGATTTAATAATCTTGGAATTCAATATCACGATGATATGACCGGCATTAACTGGAGCAAAATCCCGGTTATGATTCTTGAAATGGGATTTATGACAAATGAACATGACGATACTGCAATGCAGGATACAGATATGCAGGCAAAAATGGTTTCAGGAATTGCAGATGGTATTGATTTGTATTTTGGAGATAGTCAATGAGTAAAGAAAAAGTAAAGCAATATGTTTTTTTTAACGATCCTGATGAGTGTGATCAATTTTTGCGTTGCGGGTGTATTGATTGGAACAACCGTTATTAATCTGAAAGGGGCAGAAGCAGCAGAAGAAAATATTCAGCAGTTAAATCAGCAAATAGCTGTCATCGATCAGGAAACGGAAAAGCAAACAGAAAAACAAACGGAAATTCTGGTGAAAGAAACATCAAAAGAGCTTACCGTTCCATCAGAAGAAAGTAAAACGGAAGAAGAGACGGAAGGTGAAACAGACTCAGAAAGTAACAGTGAACAAGGAAGTGATTCGGAAACAGCAGCGGAGATGTGGAATCTGGATCTGGATTCCCTGGTAAGTGATGCAGAAGCGAACGGTGAAAAATGGGCAGTCAGTGTTCAAAAGTTGAGTGATGGTTCCGTTTGTGAAAAAAAAATGGGAAAGTTTCCATGCAGTCAGCCAGTGTGATCAAAGTGTTTATTATGGCAACTGTATATGATCGAATTTGCTATCCGCAGAATAAACAGACAGCGATTTATATTTCGGAGCAGTATGATGGGGAATTACGAGATCTTTTAAGCAATATGATAACGGTCAGTGATAATGATGCAGCAAATCGTCTGGTTGAATTGCTGGGAAACGGTGATTTTAATGTCGGGAAAGAGGTTGTCAATGCATTTTGCAGTGCGAACGGATACAGTAATACGCATCTCGGAAGGCGATTTATGGATACGAATCCGGCAGATGACAATTATACCAGCTCTTCGGATTGTAGAAAAATTTTGAGTGATATCTATAATGGTGTATGTGTAAACAGCGAAGCTTCTGAAAAGATGCTGCAATTTTTAAGTGCTCAAACCAGAAAAGGGAAAATCCCATCTGGTATTCCATCTGGAATTCAAAGTGCCAATAAAACAGGAGAGATGCCGGAAGGATATGGATTTGGCTGTATCGAAAATGATATTGCCATTGTTTTTGGTGAACAGCAGGATTACGTGATCTGTATTTTGTCAAATGATCTTGGCGGAAGGAATGAAAGTGCCATTGAGCGGATTAGAAATATTTCATCATATGTGTATGAAGTTTTGAAATAGTATCGGCAGTGTTTATATACGTGAAGATGAAATGTATGAAAGATACGAGAGGAGAGAAGAAGGAGTGAAATGCAGAAAATGTGGAAGTGAACTGGATTCGGATTCTGTTTTTTGTCCGGAATGTGGGACGAGAGTTGAAAGACTGGTGGAAAACAATTCCGGTGATATTGTGAGGGATAATGTAAACAGTGGTACAACGGCTGATATTCCAAAACAGACAAAAAGAGGAAATACTTTACTCAAAATTGTGATAGCCATATTGATCGTAATTATATTAAAGAGTGTTGTGTTTAAAGAAAATAAGCAGACGGCAGGAGAGGATAAGGATTTTCAGTCCAAAATGGCAGAGACTGTGAAAGAAACGAAAAACACAGAAAGTCTCATAGAAAATATTGCAAAAGAAACAGCTAAAAATATTGTGAAGGAGACAGAAAGAAAAGCAGAAAGTGAAATAGAAATCGAAACAGAAAGCGAATATGATGCAGAATTCTATAAAGATGCACTGGATTCGATCAATGATTCGGTATGGCTGCAAGGTACTGTGGCAGAGGACGGAGAAACGTTAATGTTAGAGAAGAGTGTCAATATCTGTGCAGAAGATGAAAAAATGAGAAGAAGCGTAAAGATAATATTAAAAGTGTAAAGATATTTTCAGACGAGCCGGAGATCGGTGAGGCAAAAAGCAGACCCGGAAACAATGAAAGGAGCAAAAGTCAGAATTAATGGAGCGGTATTCTTTATGGGCGATTCTGTTGTAATGTATGCGAATGATGCTGTAGTACTGGAAGAAGCTGTTTCGGAAGAGCAAAAGGTCCATACTTACATTTTGCTTCAGAAAGATTGTACCTGGGATGAAGCATTTGAAGAATGTAAAAGAATGGGTGGTTATCTGGCAAGAATTAATACAGAAGAAGAATGGAATCAGATTAAGAAGCAAATCAAAGAAGAAGGAAAAGAAAAAATCCAGTTTTTCCTTGGTGCAAGAAGAAACAGCGGTGAAAAAAAAGAATACTATTGGGTAGATGAGGACAATGAATTTACAGGGGATCGACTGGATAATAATGATGAGCAGTGGTGTAAAGATGTATGGCTGAAAGGTGAGCCAAGCTATTATGATTCCAGTGTCAAAAAAGATGAAGATCGTCTGAATATGTTCTACTATTCGCAGGAAGATAAATGGGTATTCAATGATGTACCACATGATATTTTGGATGCAGTTCCACAGTTTAAAAGAGAATCGGTTATATTTGCGAAATAGAAGAATGAGTTTTGAGGAAATAAGATGAAAAAAAAAAGATAATGTACGCATTGATGTTTACACTGATCTGCATATGTGCAATTGTGATTGGAAAAATAAAGTTTTCGGGAACAGAAAAACAACAGCCATCTTCGTTGGTTTCAGAAACAGATAATTTAAAGGATAGCGAATCAAATTTTGTTGAAGAAGAAACGGAAAGAAGTACGCAAAAGACAGCAGAAGAGCAGGAAATAATATTAGAAAAGGAAACAACATCAGAATCGCCGCAAACGGAGACAGCAGAATCACAGCAAACAGATTTGGTAAATCAGATAGACTATGCACTGGAAAAAATGACAGTAGAGCAAAAAGTGGCACAATTATTTATTATTACTCCTGATGCACTGACAGGTATTACCGGTGTATCAGCAGCGGGTGATGCCACTTATGCTGCATTACAGCAGTATCCGGTAGGAGGTCTGGTTTATTTTGAAAATAATCTGCAGTCATATGAGCAAATTTCAGAAATGCTCCATAATGTACAGCAGTACAGTATGGAAATCTCAGGATTGCCATTGTTTCTGGCTGTAGATGAAGAAGGAGGAACGGTAGCACGGATCAGTGGGCAGGGATATGGTATAGAACCGATTGAAGATATGGCAGCAGTGGGAGCATCAGGAGATTACGAAAGAGCTCAGGAAATTGGTACTTACATAGGAAGTTATCTTAGTGATCTGGGCTTTAATGTTGACTTTGCACCATGTGCAGATGTGTTGACAAATCCGGCAAATACCGTAGTTGCACGCAGGTCTTTTGGCAGCGATGCAGCTCTTGTGGCTGAAATGACGGATTTGCAAAGAAAAGCAATGGAGCAGGAAGGAATTATAGGGGCATTAAAGCATTTTCCGGGACATGGTGCGACAAGTGAGGATTCTCGTCAGGGATTTGCCTATATCCAGAAGACAGAGGAAGAACTGGTGAATAACGAATGGATTCCTTTTAAAAAGGAATTGAAGAAGGGGCGAAGATGATTATGGTCGGCCATATTGTTTGTTCTGAAATAACCGGAACAGAAGATCCTTCTTCGTTGTCTTATTATATGGTAACAGAAATTCTGAGACAGAAAATGGGATTTCAGGGACTTGTTGTTACGGATGCTCTGAATATGGGAGCGATTGCCAATTATTATACGTCTGCCCAGGCAGCTGTCAAAGCAGTTCAGGCAGGTGTGGATCTGCTTTTGATGCCGTCTGATTTTTCAGGTGCTTATCAGGGGTTCTGAATGCAGTTTATAACGGAGAAATTTCAGAGGAACGTTTAAATGAATCCTTGTATCGGATTCTTCAGGTAAAAAATGAAATGAGAGTGCACGGAAAATATTAAATAAAATATGAATCTACTTCAATTGCATATCTGAGGGTTGCAGGAAATGAATAGAAACTGCGATGAAGCAGAGTAAAGTGGGATGTGTCTAGAAAGAAAACCGGACGTGTTTTGAGTACCTTATTCCCGAAAGCAAAGTTACACAATCATAATACAATAGATGCCTTGAACCAAAGGGAGATAAATGGTAGTATATCTACAAAGTATTTTCCTGATGTTTGGGGCATTTTTATTTGTTTTATCCTGAGCAAACGGGAAAATCAACAACCAAGACTGGGGGACTACAAGTTGATAAAGATGGATCGTCAGAAGTTTATCCGGCCGAATCGTCAGATGGTTCGGATATCCAGGGAGAAGCTGATCATACCGGAGCGTGAGTCAGCCACACAGCGGATGCTGGCTGGATTAGAGGGAAACAAAAACGGCAGATATAGCAAAGACAGAAAAAACAGCAAATGAAAATATAGCAGAAGCTGTAAACGCAGCAAACAAAAATATAGAAAATGCAGTAAATACAGCAGCCACAGAACATCTGCAAACGAAGCAGCCTGAAATAGCAGAGGCAGTGAATAAACCAGAAAACAGCATCGTCTTAGCATGTGAGATCGATGAGGTGATCAACTATGCACTGGTTCACAATGGTGCTTCTGTCGTGCGTGATATCTGCATCAAAAACACATCCGAAACGGAACGGAATGCTCTGCTTTTAAAAAATCGCTTCGGACGGTGAGCTGATGGAGGATTTTGTGTGCGGGATCGAGGCACTGCAGACAGGTGAGGAGCTGCATTTTCGAAATCTGGATCTGACATTCCATGTCGGATATCTGGCATCGATCACGGAGAAGTTTTCCGGTCAGCTGACGGTTACGGTTCTGGATGGGGAAACTGTGCTGGCATCGGAAAAGATCAATATCACGGTTATGGCGTTTGATGAGTTCCAGGATTTCAGTATACGCCGGAGCTTCTGACATCTTTTTGCAATGCCGAATCATCCGGCGGTGGTCAGTCTGATCCAGCTGGCATCGAAATATCTGGAGAAATGGACGGGCGATCCTTCTTTGGACGGTTATCAGTCCGGTGATCAGGAGCGTGTCAAAAACATGGCGGCAGCAGCTTATGCGGCGATCCAGCAGAAAAATATTACATATGCATCGACAGCGAGCTTTGAGGCATGCGGGCAGAGAGTCCGCCTGGCGGATGCGGTGCTGGAGCAGCATTTTGGAAACTGCATGGATCTGACGCTGCTTTATACGGCATGTCTGGAAGCGATGGATTTAAATCCGTTCATGGTGGTTGTAGAAGGTCATATTTTTGCCGGTGTCTGGCTGGTGGACGGAGCGTTTGCAGATATTCTGGTGGATGATCCGTCACAGCTTGAGAAACGTATGGCAAAAGGCATTCAGGAGCTTACGGTCGTGGAATGTACGGCGATGTGTTCCGGGCAGAATGTAAGTTTTGACGAAGCAGCAGCCATGGCAAAACGGCGTGTTTCCAATTATGGGAAGTTTTATTTTGCAATCGATGTGAAGCGTGCCAGAAGCAGGGGAATCCGTCCACTTCCAATCCGGGTTCAGACGGCAAACGGGTTTGAGGTTCTGCACGAGGACCGAAAAAAAAAAAGAGGTCACAGGTGGATCAGACAGCAAAATCGAGATCTTTGATTTTTCGGACTGTACGGAAAAGGCACAGGTCACAAAACTGACGCAGTGGGAGCGCAAACTTCTGGATCTGAGCCTTCGGAATATGCTGATCAATATGCGTGTCACAAAGAGTGTTGTGCCGGTTTTGTCCGCGGATATCGGAAGTCTTGAGGATGCACTGTTTGACGGGGAAGCGTTTCAGGTGATGCCGCGGCCGGCTGATGTAGGTGTGAATCCGGCAGCAGAAAGTCAGATCGAACTTCTCAACAAACTGGGAGAATTATCAGAATTTATTTCTTTTGAGAGCAAACATAAAAGACTGCATTCCATTTACAGCGAGAAAGATTTAAGCACTTCTCTGACGAAAATGTACCGTTCTGCAAAAGCATCTCTGGAAGAAAATGGAGCGAGCACGTTATATCTGGCACTTGGTATGCTTCGTTGGTTTGAACAGAAAAAGAACGCACAGGCAAGATACGCGCCGATCGTTCTGGTACCGATCGACATTGTGCGAAAGTCTGCGGGCAGAGGCTATGCGATGCAGATGCGGGATGAGGATTCACAGATCAACATTACGCTTCTGGAGTTTCTGAAGCAGAATTATGAGATCACGATTCCTGGCATGAATCCGCCGCCGCAGGATGAGCATGGAATGGATATGCCGAAGATTTTTGCAATGATCCGAAAAGCGGTGATGAGCATGGAAATGTGGGATGTGCTGGAAGTTGCCGTGATCGGAAACTTTTCTTTTTCGCAGTTTGTGATGTGGAATGATATTCATAACAACCGTGATTTCCTGGAGGGAAACAAGATCGTCCACAGTCTGATCGAAGGAGCTGTGGACTGGGACTGCACGATCCCGGAAGAAGTGGATCAGGAGGAGGCTTATTTACCGGTAACGGCGGATGCTTCTCAGCTGCATGCCATCAATATGGCTGCCGCAGGGGTGAGTTTTGTACTGCACGGACCGCCGGGAACCGGTAAATCGCAGACCATTACAGCATTGATTGCAAATGCACTGACAAAAGGAAAGACAGTTCTTTTGTGGCAGAAAAAGAGCTGCACTGGAAGTGGTACAGAAACGTCTGGCGGCACTTGGAATCGATGATTTCTGCCTGAAATTACATTCGAACAAAGCTACGAAAAAGGCAGTTTTAAATCAGCTGCGGCGTGGTCTTGAGATTGACATGGAAGGCACAAAAACAGATTATGAGCAGAGAATTGCGGACATCCATGCGATGCGTACCGAACTGGATGCTTACGCAAAAGCACTACATAAAAAAGAAATTTCGGAAAGAGTCTGCGTCAGCTGATCGATCTTTACGAAAGTATTCCGGAAACAAAAGAACAGGTAAAATTTCCGGTATCGGATATCAAAAATATAACAGAAGGTGATCTGAGCAGTCAGAAAAACCATCTGGAACGTCTGATCTCAGCCGGAAGATCCATCGGTCATCCGTATCAGCATCCGCTTGCTGCAGTGAAAAGGGCACAGTACAGTCAGCATCTGAAAACGGAACTGGAGCCGGCGATGCAAAACTATCTGTCTGTACTTGATAACATCCAGGCTCAGATGGCGGATTTTGCCGCCTCTTCCGGAATCAAAAACCCGGTCACAAAGGCAGAATGGAATCAGGTATCCGAACTGATCAGGTGTATGGAAAGTACGGAAAAAATGCCTGCCTTTTTTGAGGACAACAGATTCTGTTGAACGTGAATTTTCCGTTCCGGAAGAATATCTGGAAAAACAGGAGAAATTTGAACAGAAAAAGGCAGAAATGCTTTCAAAATGGAACGAAAATTTCTTGAGTCAGGACATGAGTTCTTATCATGTGAAGTACGAAGAAGCAAACAAAAAGGTATTTTTCTTAAAAGGAAAAGCACAGGCGGCACTTGTGGCAGAAATGCAGCTGTTTGCCGTATTTCCGGTGGAGGTCGAGCAGATTCCGCTGTATCTGACGGAGATCACTGCTTATCAGCAGGAAGAGCAGAAAATGGAAGCGGCAGAAGCAGAACTGTCTTATGACTGGAAACAGATCTTGAAAGAACATCTGACAAATGAAGAATTGCAGTCTTATAAAGCACAGATCCAAAATCAGAGAAAGAGTATGGCACGTTTTGCCGGAGTGCTTCAGGAAATCGAGGCGATGGGCATTTTAAGTACACTTGTCCGAAAGGGAAAAGCACTCTTTTCTATCTGGAATAGCATGGATGCTGCAGAGCGAAAGGTTGCAGAGTTGCTGGAACTGAAATTTTGCGATGAAAGCAGACTGGATTGAGAACAGAAAGGCACTTTGTAGCTGTATTCTGGAAAATGCAGCCGCATTAAAAGACTGGATTGTTTATCAGCAGAATGTAGATTTGTGCCGGAAAAACGGGCTTGCTCCGATCTGTGATGCCTATGAAAAAGGCCTTCCGCATGAAGTGGTATTGAATGTATATCTGCGTTCCATTTACCGGGCGATCATTCTTGGCGTGATCGAATCCGAACCGGTGCTGAACGGATTTACCGGAACCGGTTTTCAGGTTCAGATCGGGCAGTTTAAAAAGCTGGATCAGGAATGTATGCAGCTGACGAAAGAAGAAATGTTTTACCGGCTGTCATCGCAGCTTCTGTCGGTCGGTGATTCGGTGGAAGTCAGCAGAGAACTGAATTATTTAAGAAGGGCGATCAGCAGCAACGGCAGAGGTATTTCCATCCGTCTACTGTTTGAACAGATCCCGCATATTTTGCAGAGACTCTGTCCGTGTATGCTGATGAGTCCGATTTCGGCGGCTCAGTATTTAAAGGCAGAAAATGATCTGTTTGATATTGTGGTATTTGACGAAGCATCGCAGCTTCCGACCTGTAAAGCAGTCGGTACCCTTGCAAGAGGCAAAAAATGCAGTGATTGTAGGGGATCCGAATCAGATGCCTCCGACCAGCTTTTTTGCGGGAAATTCGGTGGATGAGGACAATCTGGATATCGAAGATCTGGACAGTATTCTCGATGACTGTCTGGCACTTGGCATGCCGTCCGCACATCTGCACTGGCATTACCGAAGCCGCCATGAGAGCCTGATCGCTTTTTGTAACCGGGAATTTTATGAAAATTCTATGCTTACGTTCCCATCGGTAAATGACCGGCAAAGACGCGTCAGCATGGTAAAAGTGGAAGGCTTTTTTTGATCGCGGCAAGAGCCGTGTGAACGAAGGAGAAGCACAGGCGATCGTTGCGGAGATCAAGAAAAGATATGCCGATCCAGAGCAGAAAAAGCAGACGATCGGTGTGGTTACTTTTAATGTTAATCAGCAGACTCTGATTGAGGATCTGCTTCAGGAAGAATATCAGAAAGATTTAAATTTTGATAAATGGGCAAATATGGGAGAAGAGCCGCTGTTTGTCAAAAATTTGGAGAATGTGCAGGGAGATGAGAGCGATGTGATCCTGTTTTCGGTGGCATACGGGCCGGATGCGGAAGGAAAGCTGTCCATGAATTTCGGACCGCTGAACCGGGATGGCGGATGGAAACGTCTGAATGTTGCGGTGTCCCGTGCCCGGTGTGAAATGGTGGTGTTTTCTGTTATGACAGCCGATCAGATCAATTTGAGACGAACAAAAGCAAAAGGCGTAGAATCTCTGAAATATTTCATGGAATTTGCTCAAAACGGAAAGTTGCGGGGAGACTACAGACAGAATGAAGCAGTCAAAAATCAGGGGATCAAAGCAAAAATCTGCCGGGCACTTGCAGATGCTGGATACGAGTATCAGTTAAATGTCGGCCATTCAAAATTCAAAGTGGATATCGCAGTGATTAATCCGGATCATCCGGAAGAATATCTGCTCGGAATTATGACGGACGGAGATTCTTACTGTCAGTCGTCAAATACGAAAGACCGTGAGGTGGCACAGTTTGAAGTGCTGAAAGGACTTGGATGGAAACTGTATCGCATCTGGACGATGGACTGGTGGGATGATCCGCAAAAGGAGATTACAAAACTTCTCGGAGTGCTTGAAATGAGAAAGAAGGAAGAACAGTAACAGAAAGGAAGCAAAAATGGGAAAAGAAAAGGAAAACAGAAATGGAAAAACAAAAGGAAATGCGATCGCTCTGTTGCCGATCGGCGTATTTCTTGTGCTGTATCTCGGACTTGGTATTTTATTTGAATACGTGATGAAAATTCCGATGGGATTTTATAATGTACCGATCGTGGTTGCATTTCTTACTGCGGTTCTGGTTGCCTGTTTGCAGAACAGAGCAGTAAATTTTGAACAGAAACTGGAGATCATGTCTGGCGGCGTGGGTGATAAAAACATCATCACGATGCTGCTGATCTTTCTGGCGGCGGGTTCGTTTGTCGGAGTTGTAGGCAGGGGAAGTGCAGAGAGTGTGGCGTATTGTATGCTCTCCTTGATCCCGGCGAGATATGCAGTGGCGGTATTGTTTGTGGTGGCCTGTTTTGTCTCCGTGGCGATGGGAACCTCCGTCGGAACGATCACGCTTCTCGTGCCGATCGCATTGGCTGTTTCCGCTGCGTCCGGATTTGATCTTGCATTTTGTGTTGCATCGGTTATGGGTGGAGCAATGTTTGGAGATAATCTTTCTTTCATTTCGGATACGACGATTGCGGCATGCAATGGACAGGGCTGTGAGATGAAAGATAAGTTCAGAGAAAACTTCTGGATTGCATTTCCGGCAGCAGCCGCAACGCTGATTTTAATCCTGATCCTGTCATTTCAGACAGAAGTGCAGGGGCAGGTCAGCCAGTCGTATCATCTGGCAGGTGATCCCCTATGTATTGGTGCTGATTGGCGGTATTATCGGAATCAATGTTTTTGTGGTGCTTCTTATTGGGATTGTTTCCGGGGCGTTTATCATGCTGGCCGGAGGGCATATCGCACCGGTTGATCTTCTTGCAAACATGGGGAATGGCGTTTCTGGAATGTTTGAAACCTGTATGGTTGCGATTCTGGTGGCAGCGATGTGTGCCCTGATTCGTGAATATGGCGGATTTGATGCTCTGCTTGCCTGGATTCACCGGATTTTCCGCGGCAAACGTGGCGGTCAGCTTGGCATGGGACTCCTTGTCGGTACCATGGATATTGCGACTGCAAATAATACGGTAGCTATCGTCATGGCAAATCCGATCGCCAAAGAGATGGCACAGGAGTACGGCATCACGCCGAGAAAAGCAGCCTCGATCCTGGATACCTTTTCCTGTATTTTCCAGGGCATCATCCCATACGGTGCCCAGATGCTGGTGGCGATTTCTGCCGTAAATGAACTGGGCGGAGAACTTTCGGCATTCCAGATCATGCCAAGACTCTTCTATCCGATGCTGCTGCTTGTCAGTTCCGTGCTTGCAATTTTATGGAACAGAAACGAAAAGTAAAAATTATCTTGTGATGTAAATTGTCTTATGATACGATACTTGTAGTTAAATGAAAGTATGCCGAAGATATAAATTTTGAACGTCCGCTTTACATGGACGAAATAAATCGGATAAAAGAGGACAGCAGACATTATGAGAATAAATGAGACTTTGAAAAAAAGCCGATGTTGGAGGCGAAATACCTGAATGTAGACAATACAGACAGATATCGCCCGATCATCCGGCTTTTTTATTTAAATTATGAAAAGCTGAAATACTGGATCTACCAGGAAGAAGTTTATGAGGAATTAAAAGAAGATCCGTATTTTCAGGAGTATACACCGGAACAGTGTCAGCAGGATCTTACGGCACTGACTGCCTGGGGAATCTGATCACCACGCAGGATACCAGGAGAGTGACCACGATTGAAGAATTTAAAAATAAAAAATTTCGCTATCAGCTGTCAAAAGCGACAGTAGAAATCGAGCGAATGGTGATCCGGGTAGAAAATCTGTTTATCGAAAGTTCTTCCCTGGAGCCGACACTTCTGGAGCGGGTCCGCATGAATCTGGAAAAAATCCCGCAAATGCAGAACGAAGAACCAGAAAAAATCTACAGCTGGTGGAATAATCTGGGCAGCGATTTCATCCGTCTCAATCAGAATTATCAGGATTATATGCGTGAGCTGAACAGTGTGAAAGCGGAGCGGATGATGAAAACGCAGGAATTTCTGATCTTCAAGGACCGGCTGATCGAATATCTGCGAAGTTTCGTAAAAGCCTGCAGATCAATGCGTCGGCGATCGAGCAGTACCTGAAGAATACAGAAGAACATCAGATAATTGCTATACTGGAGAAAGAAGCAAAATATGAAGTCTCGATTCCTCAGATTGATGTAGAGCTGACAAAAGAAATGATCCTTGATAAAGTCACCGGACGCTGGCAGAGCCTGAAAGAGTGGTTCATGGCGACGGAGGATCAGCAGTCGGAAGTGGTGCGTGTGTTTGATACGACAAACGAAATCATAAGAAAAATCACAAGATATGCAGCAAGGATCAGCGAACTGAGCAATAGCGGTTCCAATCGAAGAGAAGAATACCATAAACTGGCAGTGATGTTCTCAAAATGCGAGGATATCTATGAGGCACACAGGCTGGCGGCTTCTGTTTTCGGGATCGAAAAACCGCTGCATTTAAAGGGGCTTTCTGGGCGAAAGACGGAGAGCATCAACAGCGGTGTTTTTTGAAGAAGATCCGCATGTGGTAACAGTGCTTCCACGTGTACGGACCTACAAGGAAAAGGCAAAACGAAGCGGCATTGCAGACCGCAGCAAAGAAAAAAGAGGCAGTGCGTCTGGAGACGATCCGCAGGCTGGAGGAAGAACAGAAACTGCTTCGCAGCTATATTAAAGATGGAAAAATTTCGTTTGCAGAACTGCCGGAGATTGAGCCGCATGTAAGAGATGTTTTTCTGCTGTGGCTGTCAAAAGCACTGGAGAATAAGCATTTTCGCGGGAAGACAGAGAGCGGCGAAATTTATTATATCGAAAATGCAGATACGAAAGAAACCTGTATGTTGCATGCAAAAGATGGGATTTTACAGATGCCGGCGTACACAATCCGGTTTGAGGAGAAAAAAAAATGAATGCGTTAGAAATATTACTGGGGAGAAGATGGATTTTAAAAAGCAGAGACAGGGAATTGTATTATCGGATGAAAGATGAAGCACCGGCCATTAAGAAATTTCTGACGGAGAAGCTGGGGTATCAGATGATCGTTAATCCATATCTGATAAAAATAGAGAAAATGCCGGCAAAGCCGGAGAACTGGATGGGGATTCTGGAATTTAACGACAAGATAGAGTATGTATTTTTCTGTATGATCCTGATGTTCCTGGAAGAAAAAGAAGCGATGGAACAGTTTGTATTATCAGAACTGACGGAATACATACAAGGGCAGTATCAGGAAGAGCAGATTGACTGGACGGTCTACCAGTACCGCAGACACCTGATCAAAGTGCTGAAATATTGTGTGAACAGCGGCATTCTTGATGTGGATGACGGAAGTGAAGAGAATTTTGCGAAAGACGGGAGCAATGAAGTGCTCTATGAAAATACCGGGGCGTCCCGCTACTTTATGCGGAATTTTACGCAGGATATCATGGGATATACAAAGCCGGAGGATTTTCAGAAAGAAGAGTGGATCGATGTCGATGAAGACCGCGGAATTGTGCGAAGACAGCGAGTTTACCGCCAGCTTCTGATGACGATGGGGATGTATAAAAATGAGCAGAATGAAGAAGATTTCGCCTATATCCGCAATCAGAGGAATCTGGTACAGAGTGATTTTGAAGAATATCTGGACTGTGAACTGCACGTGCACCGCACAAGTGCATTTCTCATTCTTTCACAGGACTGCCGCATGGGGCGGTGTTTTCCGGAAGAAAACACGATATCGGATGTGATCCTGCTTGTGAACGGTATGATCTGTGAAAAGATAGAAGAAGGAGAGATCGTGCCTGCGGCAGATGAACGTATCTTTATTCCAAGAGAGATGTTTACAGGCATCCTGGAGTCATGCAAAGAGCTTTATGGAAGGGGATTTATCAAAACATACCGTGAGATGACAACAGGAGAATTTTGTGAAAATGTAAAGAATTATATGCTGGAACTGGGACTGATCCGGGAAGAGAAAGATATCTGGCTCAGTCCGGCAGTCGGAAAAGTGATCGGAAAGTATCCGGAAGAATTTATGAAAAATGGAGGCAGTGATGAACAGTAAATGGCAGATATACAGGGTAGGGCTGATTGATTTCTGGTACTACGACGAAGAAGAGTTTTACTTTCTGGATGGCAGGATGCTGCTTCGCGGAGCCAATGGTTCCGGAAAATCTGTAACGATGCAGAGTTTTATCCCGCTTCTTCTGGATGGAAATATGCGTCCGGAGCGTCTGGATCCATTTGGGTCAAAAGCAAGAAAAATGGAAAATTATCTTCTCGAAGAAGGGGATGGACGGGATGAGCGGACCGGATACCTTTATATGGAGCTCAAACGCAAAGAAAGCGATGAATTTCTGACACTTGGCATCGGTATGCGTGCCCGGAAAAATAAAAAAATGGACTCCTGGTATTTCTGCATTACGGACGGCAGACGCATCGGCAAAGATCTTTATCTCTATAAAGAAGAAAAAAGCAAGATCACCTGCACTATGCGTGAACTGAAAAACCGCATCGGAGAAGGCGGAAAAGTGATGGAAACACAGAGCGAGTATGCACAGTGTGTCAACAGACTGCTGTTTGGTTTTGAGACACAGGAAGAATACAGGGAACTGCTGAACCTTCTGATCCAGCTGCGAACGCCGAAACTGTCAAAGGATTTCAAGCCTACCGTGATCAATGATATCCTGAGTAGTTCGCTTCAGACCTTATCCGAAGATGATCTTCGTCCGATGTCGGAAGCGATCGAAAATATGGATGGCATGAAAACAAATCTGGATACCTTAAAAGAAAGTATTTCTGCAGCGAAACAGATTGAAAAAGTGTACGATCAGTATAATGAGATCGTACTGTATGACAAAGCACTTCTCTATACAAAAGCCATAAAAGAGTGCCGCCAGGCGGAAGAAAAAAACAGTTCAGACTGAAAAAGCAATCCTGGAAAATACAGCATCTTATCAGGCAGAAAAAGAACATTATGAAGAACTTGCAGGAGAAGAAAAGCTGCTTCAGGAAGAGAAGGACTCCCTGGCAGATAATGATGCAGCCAAATTAAAAGACCGCGAGATTAAAATAAGCCAGGAGATCAGAGAGTTACAGAAAATTGTTGCCGATAAAAAACAGCAGGAGCAGACGAAAAACGAAAAGCGGATCGATACAGAAGAAATCCTGAAAAAACAGGAAGAAAAGAAAGAAGAAAAATGGTCTGAAATCGAAGAATATCTGGCGGAAATGGAATCCGATATGGATGGCGTTCCATTTGATGATTTTTCTTTTATGAAGGAAGAGCTTTGCGAAAAGAAAGAAGAGGAATATTCTTTTGATGCACATCGGAAACTGCTGAAAGATTACACGAAAAAGTAGAGCAGGGAAAGCAGTTGCTTCTGGAAGAAAAAGCGGTGCAGGAGCGTTACAGCACGTTCCTTCAGGATTTGGATCAGTATCAGGATGAGAGAAACAAAGCAGAGAGAGAACTTTTACAGTACGAAAATCAGCTTCATGAGATCCGTCAGGAACTGATCGAGCAGATTTATAAATGGAATCAGCAAAATGAAGAACTGCATCCGGAGGCGAAAGTTCTGCAGGAGATGGCAAGGCAGATTGAAAACTATCAGTCGGACAGTGACTACTGGGCGATTCGAAATTTAAGCAAAAAGCGTATGATCAGAAAAACGAGGCTTTATCAGCAGAGAAACCCAGAGAAGCTGGCAGCTTTCAGAACTTAAAAAGAATACGATGCGATCAGCACGGAACTGAGACAGTGGAAAAACCAGAAAGAACCGGAGCCGGAAAGGGATGCGGCAGTTCTTGAAAACAGAAAACGTCTGGATGAAAGGAACATCCCATATCTGCCGTTTTATAAGATGGTTGATTTTGATCAGAAGCTGGGGAAAGAAAAAGCAGCCAGACTGGAAGAAGCACTTCTGCACATGGGAATCCTGGATGCACTGATCATTGCACCGCAGTACCGGGAGCAGGTTCTTCAGAGCGAAGAAGGATGCTGCGACCGCTATTTATTTACGGATGCAGAGTATGTCAGGAACAACCTTATGGATTGGCTGGATATCGACAATCCGGATCATGATATGTTCTTATATCAGAATGTATCGGGTGTTTTGTCAGCAATCACATCAGGAAGATCCGATCAGGCAGCGACCTGGATTGATGAGGACGGAAATTATAAGATCGGAGTTCTCGAAGGCACGGTAACAAAACAGTACACACCTTGTTTTATCGGTTCTACAGCAAGAGAACAGTATCGCCTGGATAAGATCGCAGAACTGCAGCAGCTCCTGGAGGAGAAGCAAAAAAGAAATCGAAACAGAAGAACAGGAAATCGAAAAAAATCCAGAGTCGTCTGAAAAAACTGTCGGAAGAATGGAACACTTTCCCAAAAGACCATGACCTGAAGATTGCCGCAAAAGAGTGTGAAAAGCAGGAAGAAAAATTAAAGGATCTGAATGAAAAGATACAGCAGCAGAAACAGCGTGTCGAGACAGAGCGAAAGAAGCTGGATGAAGTACGCCTGCGGGTGCAGGAAGCCTGTCAGAAATGTTACTTGAAAGCGAGACTGGATCTGTTTGAAGAAGTTCAGGAAGCACTGAAAGAATATACGGAGTGCCTGAACCAGCTGCAGATCTGCCATAAAGACTATATCAATACGCTGCACTACATAAGAAGCCAGGAATTTTATCTGGAAGATATCGAGAAGGATCTGGATGATATCCGGTACGAACTTGGCAGAAATCTCACACAGCAAAAACAAAAAGAAGCAGAACTTCTGGCAGTACAGGAACAGTTAAAGCTTACCGACTACGAAAAAATTAAGAGCAGGCTGGATTATTGCATGGAACGTTTAAGCGTGATTCCGCAGGAAAAAGAAGCTTCCGCAAGAAAAAAGAGGTGAGCTGGAGAGCGGGAGAAAAATTCTGGAAGAAAAACAGAGAGAAAATCAGAAGATCACCGAAAAACTGCAGGACAAAAAAATCTGGCTGAAAAAAGTATTTGAACAGGAATATCAGCTTGGCTATGTGATGGAGCTTTCGGCAACAGAAAAAGTGACAGAAAAAGAAGCGGCAAAAGTATGCAGCCAGCTTGCCGGAAAATTCGGAAACGACAGGCAGAGTGACCTTCTTGGAAAGCTTCAGGCAGAGTATCATAAAAACAGAGGTTATCTGCTGGAATATCAGATGACATTAAAGACACTGTTCCAGGATCTGGATGAACAGACTTCCTTCCTGGAGATGAGTATGAAACGTATCGATGTTTCTGCAAAGTACCATGGAACCGTTGTGAAATTTAAAGAACTGCTCTCTATTCTGGAAGAAAATGAAAGAGTACAGAGTCAGCTGCTCAACGATAAAGATAAAGAACTTTTGAAGATATCCTTGCCAATACGATCAGCAAAAGATTCGTGCCAGAATCCAGGCGAGCAAACGCTGGGTGGAAAAAATGAACGATCTGATGGAGTCTATGAAAACTTCCAGCGGTTTGAAACTGAGCCTTCGCTGGAAAAACAAGCGGGCAGACAAAGAAGAACAGATGGATACAAAAACACTGGTGGATCTGCTTCAAAAGATGCCGAGATCATGCGTCCGGAAGAAGTCGAACAGTTATCCAGACATTTCCGCTCCAAGATTGCCGAGGCAAGAAAGGAAGCCGATGAGACAGCGAATATGCAGTCCTTCCATGCAATCATGCGAGAAGTTCTGGATTATCGCAAGTGGTTTGAATTCCAGCTGGAATGCCAGAAGACCGGCGAGAAAAAAAAGGAATTGACAGACCGGGTATTTTTCACCTTCAGCGGCGGTGAAAAAGCAATGGCGATGTATGTACCGCTGTTTTCAGCGGTTGTGGCAAAATATGCAGGTGCAAGAGGGGATGCCCCAAGGCTGATCTCCCTGGATGAGGCATTTGCCGGGGTGGATGAGATGAATATCCGTGATATGTTCCGCCTTATGGTAGAATTTGATTTTAATTTTATGATCAATTCTCAGATCTTGTGGGGAGACTACGAGACGGTTCCGGCACTTGCCATTTATCAGCTGGTACGTCCGGAAAATGCAAAATTTGTGACTGTCATCCGTTATACATGGAATGGAACGGTCAGGCAGATGACAACGAAAAAAGATGTGAATCAGACAGAGTAAGTTTCGGAAGGAGTATGAATAAAGGAAAGAAGGGAATGACATTTAATTCCACGTGGATTACAGACAGGTATTATGATATGATAAAATAAAATCGACAAATGAAAAGTACTTAAGAAAAGAGGAAATTTATTATGGGTTGGGAAGAAATATTAGACGCAGAAGGTGCAGATATGGTAGATGCCTACAATGATAGTCTCCCGGAAGAAACTTAGAAAGAACATACCTTTTGGACAGATGGATATTTTGCCTGTAGTGTAGGAAATGTATCGGAAGAAATGCTGAAAAGATATATAGGAAATCAAGGTTGAGAAAGAAGGTGACAGTGGATGTTAAAGGCATATAAATATAGAATATATCCAAATAATGAGCAGAAAATACAGATCGCAAAAACATTTGGCTGTTGCCGTTTTGTATATAATCAGACACTGGCATACCGGAAAGAAGTATATGATAAAGAAAAAATCAGTTAGTAAAACCGACTGTAACAATTATTGCAATAGACAATTAAAGAAAGAGTATGAATGGCTAAAAGAAGCAGATAAATTTGCTCTGACCAACGCAATTTATAACATGGATGCTGCATACCAGAAGTTTTTCAAGGAACACGCAGGTTATCCGAAGTTTAAGAGTAAACACGATAATCATAAGTCATATACAACAAATTTTACGAATGGCAATATAACAGTAGATTTCGGGTGCAATAGAGTAAAACTGCCTAAACTAAAGGAAGTAAAAGCAAAACTGCATAGAAATTTCAGCGGACAGATAAAATCGGCAACGATATCACAAGTTCCAAGTGGAAAATATTATGTATCAATTTTAGTGGAAACAGAACACGTGGAACTGCCACATATAAATCAAAATACAGGAATAGATTTAGGTATTAAGGAGTTATGTATTACTTCAGCTGGAAAGAAATACGAAAATCCAAAAATCATCAGAAAATACGAAAAGAAACTGGTGAAACTGCAAAGGCAGTTAGCTCATAAAGAGAAACGAAGTCAAAATTACTGCAAAACAAAGAAAAAGATAGCATTATGCCATGAAAAATAACAAATACCAGAAAAGATTATCTGCACAAGATGTCACATGAGATTATCAGCGAAAACCAAGTGATAGTTTCGGAAGATTTGCAGATAAAAACATGGTAAAAAATCATCGTTTGGCAAAATCCATATCGGATGTATCATGGTATGAGCTGACAAGGCAGTTGGAATATAAGGCAAAGTGGAATGGCAGAAAATATATCAAGATAAATACATTTTATGCCAGCAGTCAGTTGTGTTCAGCCTGTGGATACCAAAATACAGAGACGAAAAATCTATCCGTAAGGGAATGGATATGTCCTGTCTGTGGAACAAATCATGACAGAGATATCAATGCGGCAAAGAATATACTGGAAGAAGGATTAAGAGAAATAGCATAAAAATAATAATATAGGGCAGGGACTGCCCGAATTAACGCCTGTGGAGATAGTAGGTTACGAGGTCTGCGAAGCAGGAAGCCCATTGGCTTTAGACAATGGGTAGTTCACACTTATAGAAGTGAATATTCACTGTCTGATGGGGTATCGGGGATGTTATGGTGCCCAGATTCCGAAAGATATGGAAGATAAATATCAGGAGAAATACAATGCTATTGTTAACAAAAGATAAGCAACAAAAAGAACCTGTAAAACCTGAAGATGATTATTGCTCGTCCTTATAAAAGTGGGAGTCTTTTCCGACTAAGATAAAACAATACTTCATGACAGATCTAAAGTCAGGAAGTGTAAAAAGAGAGTAAAAGATATATGGAAAACGATAAAAAAAGAGTGCAGGGCTTATTTCCTGGAACGTTCTGTATACAAAAACTGTTTGCAAAAATACAGGAAAAATATGCCGGGATCGGACATTTCGGCGGAACCTTTCTTCTGGATGACCTCACAAAAGAAGAAAAAGAGCAGCTTGGCGGTTTTCTTCAGAAAGATTTTTCCGGGCAGAAAAATGTGCGGGTCACTGCAAAACAAATGGAAAAGGCACTGCAAAGCAGCCGCTTCTGCAATTTCACCTGGGAAGAAATTCTGGAGCTTTATACAGGAAGAGCACTGCTTGTAAAGAAAGAAAAAAACAAAAGAAGAACAGAAAAGAGAATCCTGGTTTCAAAATATTCAGCTTCAATTAAAAATCCGGATTTTCGAAACTGGATTTCTGAAGTGCTGCAAAACAGAAAAGAAAGTTATCTTTTTCTTTTGCAGCAGTATAAAAAAACAAAAAGAACTGGAAGATTTTCTGCAAAAAGACAGACCGGGCAGCAGAAACGCTGGCAGCGTCCGAAAAAAAAGAGAATTGCTTGCTGTTTTTGCTGCGAAAGTCACAGGAAATCCACACTATTTTGATGAAGGAGAAACGGCAGAAAAATGTTTGTCATCCTATCTGAAATGGAAACTGAAAAAAGAGCGAAGCAACGGACTTTCCAATGCCGAATACAAAAACAGAATTTATTTTGAAGCCGGGATTTTAAAAGATGAACTTTCCAACGATGTTTTAACGTATGGACTTCATGCATGGAAGGAAAACGGAGAACCCCACCCCGGAATCGAAGGATTCTTCAGATGCAAAGAACCATTGAAACTGACCTTAAAAACACTGGGCGGACTTGGAAAAATCACAGGAGAACAGAAAATCTATATGGTTGAAAATCCGGCGGCTTTCTCAAGACTTGTGGAAAAGTATCCGGATCGAACTATTCTGTGTGGAAACGGGCAGCCGAAGTTTTCGGTGTTTGTGCTTTTGGATAAACTGACAGAAAACAGTACCATCTATTATGCGGGCGATTTTGACCCGGAGGGGCTGCAGATCGCACAAAACCTCAAAAACGCTATCCGGAACATTTTATTTTCTGGAAATACAAGGCAGAATATTATCAGAAATATAAATCCAGAAGTGCAGCTGGATGAGAAACGAATCGAAAACTGGATAAGATCGACCTGCCGGAACTGCAGGAAATCAAAGAAGCGATGCAAAGAGAAAAATATGCTGCGTATCAGGAGGCGATGGTGGAAGAGTATGAATAAAGAACAGCAGAAAATAAAAGAATTGCATGACGGTTTTCAGACGGCTTGTGTGGATCAAAGCTATCGCTCAAATCTTGCGTACAGGCCGGAGTTTATATCCAACAATTATAAAGAAGGCAAGAAAGTCCTTGTTTCGTTGGAGCAGGAGCTCTCGGATTGTGAAGAGTTTCAGATCAGTGTTGCGTTTATTACGAAAAGCGGCATTACACCATTGCTGCAGATATTAGAAGAACTGGAAAGAAAAAACATCGGGGAAGATCCTTACCACGGATTATCTGATGTTCAGTGAACCGGATGCGCTGGAAAAACTGGCAACCCTGAAAAACATTGAGCTGAAGATGTTTCGGACAGATTCAGAAACAGCAGGTTTTCATACAAAGGGCTATATTTTCCGAAAAGAGGAAATTTATAAAATTATCATTGGAAGTTCGAATATGACACTTCGTGCGATCACAAGAAACAGAGAGTGGAACACGAAGATTGTATCGACAGAAAACGGAGAACTGGCACAGGAGATTTTACAGGAGTTTCAGGAGCTTTGGGAAGATCATCATGCATTAGCTTATGATGCATTTATTGAAAATTATCGTCAGGAATATCTGCGAGAACAGATGATCAAAAAGCAAAGACGGCAGGCAATGCAGGAGTCAATCGTAAATCTGGAGCAGTACACCTTAGAGCCGAATAAAATGCAGGTCGCTTTTGTAAAAATGTGATGAAAAATGAGAGAAGAAGGTATTGATAAAGCCCTTCTTCTGAGCAGTACCGGAACAGGAAAAAGCTTTGCTTCTGCATTTGCAGTAAGAGAAATGCAGCCGCGCAGAGTATTATTTTTAGTTCATCGGGAACAGATTGCAAAGCAGGCATTAAAAAGTTACAGGAGAGTATTTGGAAGTGCGAGAAGTTATGGTTTGCTTTCCGGAAATGCAAGAGAAATGAATGCAGAGTTTGTATTCTCAACAATGCAGATGATGGCAAAATCAGAGATTTATGAGCAGTATGAAAAAGATGCGTTTGACGTTATCATTTTAGATGAATGCCACCATGCCGGATCAGAAAGCTATCAGCGCATCATGAGTTATTTCACACCCGGATTTTGGCTTGGAATGACAGCCAGTCCAGATACCAATAATTATGATGTCTACTCTATTTTTGATCATCATATTGCCTATGAAATCCGCCTGCAGCAAGCGCTGGAAGAAGATTTACTATGTCCGTTTCACTATTTTGGGATCACTGATCTGGAAATAGACGGTCAGGTGTTTGATGATTATAGCGGCACTAAAATTTCGCAAATCTGGTGTCGGATGCCAGAGTGGATTATGTGATCAAAAAAGCAGCATATTATGGATTCAGCGGAGAACGTGTGAAAGGGCTTGTTTTCTGTAGCCGAAAAGAAGAAGCAAAAGAGTTATCACAGAAGTTTAATCAGCGAGGCTACCAGACTGCGGTTTTGACAGGTGAAGACAGTCAGCAAAGAAGAGAACAGGTTATCGATCAGCTTGCCGAGAACCTGGGCAGAGAAGAACAGCTGGACTATATTTTTACCGTGGATATATTTAATGAGGGGGTCGACGTTCCGGAAATCAATCAGGTCATTATGCTCAGACCAACCGAATCACCGGTTATATTTATTCAGCAGCTTGGCCGAGGCCTGCGAAAATGTGAAGGAAAAGAGTATGTGGTTGTTCTTGATTTTATCGGAAATTACATGAATAACTTTATGATACCGATCGCTCTGTCCGGTGACCGAAGTTACAACAAAGATACTATGCGTCGCTATATCAGAGAAAGCGCGCGGATTATTCGGGAAGTTCAACGATTCATTTTGATGAGGTTTCCAGAAAACGGATCTATGCTTCGATTGACAGTGCCAGAACAAATGATATGAAACTGCTTCGGGAATCGTATCAATCTTTGAAAAATAAACTTGGAAGAATTCCATCCATTCTGGAATTCAAAGAGTATGGTGCGGTTGATGTAACTAAAATTTTTGAAAAATGCGGTTCTTACTATCAGTTTTTGAAAAAATATGAGAAAGAATATCAGGTATGTTTGTCGGAAATAGAGCAGAATGTGGTCGAATATTTGTCAAAGAAAATGACTGCATATAAGCGGATACATGAACTGGAGCTTTTGCGTCATCTCATTCTGCAGCCAGACCGTATAATCACATATTTTATGGAGTACAAAAATTGGTTAGAAAAACAGTATAACCTGAAAATGACAGATCAGGTAAAAGAATCTGTTGTGCGAAATCTGACGAATGAATTTCCGAAAAGGAAGAGAAGAAAAATACAGAGACTGTATTTTTATTGAAGAAACCGAAAATGGCGGTTATCGGATCACAGAAGGGTTTCAAAAGTTACTGCAAAATCAGAATTTCAAAAATATGGTGTTGGAACTGCTTGATTTCGGAATTGAGCAATATAAAAAGAAAAATATGCAGATATATACCGTGATACAAATTTTCAGTTATACCAAAAATATACCTACGAAGATGTCTGCAGACTTCTGAACTGGAAACGAAATATGAATGCGCAGAATATCGGCGGTTATTTTTATGATGCAGATACAAAAACGCTTCCGGTTTTCATTAATTATGACAAAGCAGAAGATGCAATCGCATACGAAGATCGCTTCCTTTCGGAAACCAATTTGATCGCATTATCAAAACATCCAAGAAAAATAACTTCCGGCGATGTGGTACATATTTATAAGCGCGGGGAAGAAGAAAAAAGCAATCGAATCTTCCTGTTTGTACGGAAAAATAAAGACGATCATGAAGCAAAAGAATTCTATTTCTTAGGAGAAATCTTTGCCGAAGGCGATCCGAATCAATCCATATGGAAAGCACCAATGACGATGCATTTGAGATTTTATATCGCCTGGATGTACCGGTGCGACGTGATATATACGATTATATTGTTACCTAATAAAACAAAAAGGTAAAAAGCCTGAAAACCAATGCTTTAGAGTTTAACCAAATCAAATAGCAAAGCGGATTACGAATATCCGCTTGACTGCCATAGGAAGGACGGAAAAGATACAAAATGAAAACAATAAAAGTAGTTGCAGCAGTCATCAAAAACGAAGATAAGATTTTTGCCACACAGCGTGGTTATGGAGAATTCAAAGACGGATGGGAATTTCCGGGCGGAAAAGTAGAACCGGGAGAAACACCGCAGCAGGCACTGAAAAGAGAAATCAGAGAAGAACTCGATACAGTCATAGAAGTCGGCAAGCACATAGACACGATCGAGTATGACTATCCGACATTCCATCTTTCCATGCAGTGTTTCTGGTGTACGATCGTAGAAGGGAACCTGGTCCTGAAAGAACATGAAGCGGCAAAATGGCTGGATAAAGAGCATTTATACAGTGTGGATTGGCTGCCGGCAGATATTGGGTTGATAGGGAAAATAGAGAAAGATATGTAAATCTTGCAAAGAAGAGAAAAAATAAAATTTTTTTGATGTTGGAGGTGATCTGATTTTATCGCTATCTTGTAAAAAAAATTTACAGGTAATAGAAAACTTCGTGGATGGGGACCAATCTATGGTGCGGGATCATTGTTTGCTTGACAGAAGCAAGCGACGTTAAATGTTACTGATTATTATTGTTTTGGGAAAACTGTTCTTGCAATGCAGCAATTTGTTTCTTTAATTTTTCATTCTCGGATGTGAGTTCTTCTAGGGCAGCATCATTTTCTTTTTGCTGTTTTTCCAATGAAACCGCTCTTTGCTGAAGCTGATTGTAGTTCTAGTAAAAACTTGGAAAGTATTTTTGCCAAACTCAAACTGATAGATTTCCCCCTTTTTACCTGCCTGTGTTGGAATTGCTTTGTTCTGTTATCAGCCCAGCGAAAATCAGATGTTGAAAAACGATCTAGTTCATTGCTGGTGAAGTTATTGGCGATGATTATATTTCGTTGGTTTTGTTTTTGTGCCTTCAGACATTCGTTCAATGGTCTGTCTCCTTAGTTTATATATATAAAAAAGGGTACGGCGCTAACCATACCCTACTCTGGCGAACCAGAGAGACCTCGTCGGTCAAATTATCCTTTCAATGGTGGCTTCGTCAGCCAAAAAACACTTGTAAAAATAAGTGTGAAAGTGCAGTTTTCATATCTCTGCTCACTTATATTATACACGATTTTCAGAAATAATCCACTGGTAATATCTACAAAATAATTTTCTTAAATCAAGTGATGGATTTAATCATACTGTCTACTACAATATATTTATGGTTAATATCCCTTACAGCCAGTAAGGAATTATCCATCTTGTTGCTTAAGCTGTATAATGATGGAGCAATCGGTATATCGAATACTTTCTTGGACTCCGCGTCCGTAATTAAGACTGATAACCAGCTCCTCATTCGCAGCGTTCGTTTTATGCAGGTTGAATCGCCATAGGTGCATTCGCGTCACACCACAGTAGATTGAATAGGCAATGAGTAAAACTGGTACTTATCCATTGCAATAATCTTAAGGAGTGACAATTTATGAACGCAGTAGGTATCGATGTTTCAAAAGGTAAGAGTATGGTTTCTATCATGCGACCTTTCGGTGAAATTGTTTCCGCACCTTTCGAAATCAAACACACAGCCAGTGGTATCAATTCACTTGTAGAACTCATCAACTCTGTTGAAGGTGAGTCCCGAATCGTGATGGAGCACACAGGGCGTTATTATGAAGTCCTCGCTCATCAGCTTTCAGAGGCAAATCTTTTCGTCAGTGCCATTAACCCAAAACTTATCAAAGACTTTGATAATGATTCTCTTCGTAAAGTGAAATCTGATAAAGCAGATGCTGTTAAGATTGCCCGATATACTCTTGACAAATGGCAAAATCTTAAACAGTATAATGTTATGGATGAATTACGCAATCAGCTCAAAACCATGAACCGTCAGTTCGGCTTTTACATAAAACACAAGACGGCTATGAAAAATAATCTTATCGGCATCCTTGACCAAACCTATCCTGGTGTCACTTACTTTGACAGTCCTGCACGCAGTGACGGCAGCCAGAAATGGGTTGATTTTGCATCTACATACTGGCATGTAGACTGTGTCCGTAAAATGTCCCTGAATTCCTTTATCGACCATTATCAAAACTGGTGCAAACGTAAGAAGTACAACTTCAGCCAATCCAAAGCTGAGGAAATCTATGGAAAAGCAAAGGAACTTGTTCCTGTACTTTCAAAGGATGCCATTACAAAGCTTATTATTAAGCAGGCTGTAGACCAGCTTAATAGTGCCTCTACAACTGTTGAGTCACTACGCACTCTCATGAATGAAACTGCATCCAAACTCCCGGAATATCCTGTCGTTATGGCTATGAAAGGGGTTGGAACTTCACTTGGTCCTCAGTTGATAGCTGAGATCGGAGATGTTTCCGTTTCACTCACAAAAGTACTATTACTGCATTTGCCGGTGTAGATCCCGGTGTTAATGAATCGGGAAGTTATGAACAAAAAAGTGTTCCAACTTCCAAACGAGGCTCCTCTGATCTTAGAAAGACTTTATTTCAGGTAATGGATGTCCTGATTAAAACGCATCCGCAAGATGATCCTGTTTATCAGTTCTTAGATAAGAAACGTGCTCAAGGCAAGCCTTACTATGTCTATATGACTGCAGGTGCTAACAAGTTTCTAAGAATCTACTACGGACGAGTGAAAGAATATCTCGCATCTCTTCCAGAATCTTAATTATCCACCAAAATTTTCAGACCAGCACTGGCGTGGTGGTCTAATTTTGATACCCAATTTTCAACCTGTATAAATTTTTCAATATTCTTCAATTTAGCCTTGACTTTTTATTTGCAGGCTTAAATAGTGAATGTCAATTAAAATAAAATAAATTTTTGATAAAGCAAATTATATGAGAAAAATAAACCATTTTCTTAAAAAAATCTATTGTCAAATACCTCAAAAAGTTGTAAAGTTGTTGCTGGAATAAAATAACATCAAAAACGCTCAAATATCATGAAAATATGACGGAATTTGAACGCAGAGAAGCGGATTGTGAATGTCCGCTTTACTGACGATGAATTTTCGGATAAACAGCGGACATACTACAGGAGGTGAGGACATGAGGCTGTCAGTTGGCAAAAGAGTGATACCGGTTTTTGTGGTTGTAGCAGTTTTGATTTTTTCGACGATCGGGCTGGCACATATGAAAACAGAGTTGATTCAGCAGCAGAGGGTATCTGTCCAGACAGCCACATGTCTTATGAAGATGTCTCTTGTAAGAGCACAGGAGTCTGCAGAAATAGACGAAGTACATACAAGGCGGATCAGTCGCCTTATTTTTCTGGAGCGGAGCAGAGAGTTTCGGGATGGCAATATGCGTCTGCATATGCTGTTTTTCCTGTCAGCGATTTGGTGCGGCTGCTTCTGCTTTTTTGAACGAAATGTAAGAAGCATACATGAGCACTGTTCCAGAAAGCGAAATCTCGTGATTTCCTATATTCACAGTCAGGATGGGCAAAAGCACAGGAGACTGGCTTTTAGCATCTGATACAAACGAAAGATGATATCTGCAAAGCTTTTGGTGCGGATATCGATTATGTGAAAAAAGGAGAACACAAATGTTAGCACAAGTATTAGCAATCATCATTTTCCTTGCCGTGTTCCTGCTGATCATTCTGGAGATCTGGGAAAGGCAGTGGATCACGCTGGCGTGCGGTCTTCTGACCCTGCTTCTGGTCTTTGGGCTTGGTATGCACAGCATGGGGGCGATCATGCGTACCCTGAATTTACAGAGTTTCTTTACAACCGGATTCTGGTATGCAGCAGGTGAATCCAGCGAGGCTTCTTCCGGTATCAACTGGCAGACGATCATTTTTATCGCCGGCATGATGATCATGGTAGAAGGTATGGCAAAAGTCGGTTTCTTCCGCTGGCTCTGCATGGAAATCGCAAAGATGGTAAAATATCAGGTTATTCCGATCTTTATGACGTTTATGCTGCTGTCTTTCGTACTGGCTATGTTCATCGACAGTATCACCGTTATCCTGTTTCTGGCAGCAGTTACGATCGAACTGTCACAGCTTCTGGAGTTTGATCCGGTTCCGATGATCTTATCGGAAATTTTCTGTGCCAATCTCGGAGGATCGGCAACGATGTGCGGAGATCCGCCAAACATTATCATCGGTACATCCCTGGGATATTCTTTCACCGACTTCATTACCAATACTGGTCTGATGGCAGTCGTATCCCTAGTATTTGTCGTTATCTATTTTTACTTTGCATTTAGAAAAGAACTGAAAAAGAACGGGGCAAATATAAAAAGATCATGCTTCTTATCCAGATCCGAAGGAAGCAATCACAGACAAACGCGGATTTACCGCAAGCTGCATTATTTTCCTGTGTGCTGTCGTGCTTCTGGTATCACATGCACAGACGGGGCTGACTGTATCGACGATCGGTGTTGCTATTGCAATCGTAACCTTGATCGTGGCAGGAAAAGATGCACTGGAACTTCTGAAAAAGTAGATTACAAAACACTGCTGTTCTTTGTCGGACTGTTTGTTGTCGTAAGTGGTCTGGAGGAAACCGGTGTTCTGGAAATTCTGGCAGGCTTTATCGGATCTGTCAGTGGCGGAAATATTGCTGTTATGATTGCTATTATCATTATCGTATCTGCAGTGGCAAGTGCCTTTATCGATAACATTCCGTTTGCAGCGACCATGATCCCGGTTATCACGGATCTGGCATCCGATGTTGCAGGCGTGAACTTAAGTGTTCTTGCATGGGAACTGGCGATCGGTACCGATATCGGAGGAAGTGCAACACCGATCGGTGCATCGGCGAACGTTGTAGGTATCGCAACCGCAGCACGTGAAGGTCATATTATTAAATGGGGAAAGTATTGCAAATATATGGCTCCTGCTACTATAATAGTAGTAGCAATATCTCTGGTGATGATCTACGTCAGATATTTATGATGCCAGGGTCAGAAGCCAAAAAAACACGATGTGCTTGCACAGGAGTTTTTTAATGGCATCATTTGGCTTTAACATTATACCTATAAAAGGGGGCTGACCAAAATGGAAAAACAATTAATTATTTCGGTAGGACGTGAGTTCGGAAGTGGCGGTCATGAAGTCGCACAGAAACTTGCTGATGATTATGGCATTGCACTGTATGACCATGACCTGTTAAAAGAGATCGCAGCAAAGAAAAATTTAAAAAGTGAAGATCTCGAAGCATATGATGAACTGAAATGGAACCGCTTTCTGTATCGTACTGTTCGCGGATTGAACAGTTCACCGGAGCAGAACGTTGCAAACCTGCAGTTTGATTTCCTGAAAGAAAAAGCAAAATCAGGAGAGTCTTTTGTGGTAGTCGGACGTTGTTCTGAGACAATCCTTCGTGAGTACGAAAGCATGGTATCCATTTTTATCCGTGGTGACAAGCCACAGAAGGCAGAGCGTATCATGAAATATTATAATATGAACGAAAAAGATGCTCTGGGCTTCATGAAAGAAAAAGATAAAAGAAGAAAACAGTATCACAACCGTTACTGCCCGATCGCCTGGGGAGATTCCAGAAACTATGATCTGGTGGTAAACAGCAGCCGTGTCGGTGTGGACGGATGCGTGGAACAGGTAAAACATTACATCGACTTAGTAAGAAAATATCACAAATAATGGATTGAGCCTTGCAACTTCTCTGCAATCTATGATATGATTTACTCTAGTAGTGTGAAAATTAATGAAACAACAGGAGGGAAATTATGTTATCATTTTTCAAGAAAAAAGCTGCAAAATCAGAAGAAGCTGCAAATGGCAAAACTATGAAAGCATACCTGACCGGAAAAGTAATTCCGATTGAGGAAGTAAACGATGGTGTTTTCTCAGCAAAGATCATGGGTGACGGTATTGCGATCATCCCGGAAAACGAAGTTCTGACTGCTCCGGCTGACGGTGAAATCACCGTTGTTATGGACGGATCTTTCCATGCAGTAGGTATGAGACTGGACAATGGAGTAGAACTACTGCTTCACATCGGTGTAGATACGGTAGGCATGAACGGAGAAGGCTTCAAACCATATGTAACCGTGGGTGATAAAGTAAAAACAGGTGACAACCTGATCGGTTTCAACAAATCTGCAATCGCAGCACATGGTCTGCGTGACGTGACAATGCTGATTGTTACCAACGGCGATGAGTGCCCACCGGTAAAACTGATGTCTGGTATGGATGCAGTTGCAGGCGAGACCGTAGTAGCAGAGATGTAATCCGGACAGTATTATACAAAAACATAATATTTCTTATAAAAAACTTCAGACAGAGTGAAACCTCACTCTGTCTGAAGTTTTTTTAGTCTCCAGAACGGTGACTGTTTTACTATTAGTGATGTCTTCGCCAGGGCACACTTTCTTCACAAAATCACCTCAGACTCATCACATATTTACAACATTTCAAACACAAATCGCAGATATACTGTTAGACATAAAGAACAAGAACAACAAAGAATAATAAACATCAGGTTTCTGAAAAGGAAAACCGGATGAGCAAATACAGGAGGTAGTCATTATGTCAGATATGTATAACTTCGATAACAACAATTACAACAACGAGAATCACGATGGATTCAATCACTATGAATTTGATGAAAACAACAGCAACACACCGAACCACAAAAACCAAATGCAAAGATGGTAAAATTTGCAAAGAAAGTCGGAGCCATTGCATTAAGTGCCGTTCTCTTCGGAGGCGTTGCAGCAGGATCTTATCAGGGAGTAAATGCTCTGTTCGGAACTTCCACACAGACAGAGGCACAGGCAACAACATCAACAAAGAGCAGTCTTCTGAAAACAACTTCCAGCACAACTTCAAAGGGTACGATGGATGTGACCGACATTGTAAAATCCGCAATGCCTTCTATCGTTTCTATCACAAGCAAATCAGTTCAGGAAGTGGAAAATTATTTCGGAATGTTCGGCGGACGTAATTCCATTCAGCAGCAGGAAGTCGAAAGTGCCGGTTCCGGTATCATCATCGGAAAGAATGACACCGAGCTTCTGATCGTCACCAACAATCATGTTATTGATGGCGCAGAGACGGTTTCGGTATCCTTTGTAGATAATGAAACTTATGAGGCAACGATCAAAGGAACCGATTCTGATAAAGACCTTGCAGTTGTAGCCGTTCCGCTTTCCAGCATTTCAAGCGATACGATGTCGAAGATTTCTGTGGCAACGATCGGTGATTCTTCCAAACTGGAAGTTGGCGAACAGGTTGTAGCCATCGGTAATGCACTTGGTTACGGACAGTCCGTAACAACCGGTATTGTCAGTGCTACAAACCGTACACTGGATTCGGAAGACAGCAGTGAAGCAAGCTATGACGGTATCAGCCTGATCCAGACCGATGCAGCCATCAACCCTGGCAACAGCGGCGGCGCGCTTCTGAACATGAACGGCGAAGTTATCGGTATCAACTCCGCAAAACTTGCTTCTACTGAGGTAGAGGGCATGGGCTATGCAATTTCTATGAACGATGCATATGATACGATTGAAGAGCTGATGAATGAGACGACCAGAACAAAAGTCTCCGATGATGAGAAAGCAAGCCTTGGCATCTCCGGTACCGGTGTAAGTGATGAGGCAGCAGAAGCTTATGGCATTCCGTCCGGTGTCTTTGTGTCACAGGTAACCGAAGGCGGGGCAGCAGAGCAGGCAGGTATCACAGCAAACTCGATCATTACTGCATTTGACGGCAAATCCGTCAGCGATATCAGCGAACTGAAAAGTCGTCTGGAATACTATAAAGCAGGCGAAGAAGTAGAAGTAACCTTACAGGTACCGGATGGCAATGGTTATACGGAAAAAACGTTACCGTCACCCTCGGAAAAGCGGACAGCAGCACAAGCGGAAGCAGCCTGCAGTCCGGCAGTGACGAAAGTCAGGATCAGAACCAGGGACAGGATCCGTATAATTACGGCGGTTCCGATGACAATTCCGGAAACTATTTCCGTTTCTCAAACAGCCAGAAAAGCTTTTGAACAGAAAAAATATCTTAAAAATTTTCATACAGCCAAACTACAGATACAAAGTTTGCCCCTGACATTTTACAACGACCCTTTACAGTACGGCTTTTCAAATGCTATACTGTAGAGGGTTTTTTGACGAAAAGAAACATAGATGAGGAGTATACTTATGAAGAAAAGATTTGCGATCATTCTGACAGCGGCAGCTCTTTCCATGACCGGATGCAGTCTGTTTGGGCAGGATACTTACTATATAGATCAGGGAATGGAACAGATAAACAGCGGCAATTATGAGGAGGCACTGACCAGCTTTTCTTCCGCAGAGCAGGAAGGGAAGCATCTCGTGGAGAGTTACCGCGGCAGCGGCATGGCGTATATGGCACTTGGAGAATACGACAAGGCGGTAGAGGCGTTTGACCGTGCAGTGGATCTGACAAAAGAGAAGCAGAAAGATGTGAGGAAAGATATTCTGATGTACAAGGCAACGGCACTGTATCAGTCCGGCGATTACGAGGGGGCAGCCAAAGTCTGCGATACGATCCAGACTTTCGGGGACAGTGCAGATGCTTATTATCTTCAGGGACTGTGCTATATGGAGCTGGATGAGAAGGATAAAGCAGGTGTGGACTTTACGACTGCGGTCAAATTATCTCCGCAGGACTACGATCTGCTTCTGAATATTTATGAATGTTATGATGACAAGAATCTTTCCGCAGAGGGGGGATGCTTATCTTCAGCAGGCTCTGGCAATCAACAGCGACGATTCTGAAGATATCTACCAGAAAGCAAGAATTTATTATTTTCTTGGCGATTATGACGATGCAAAGACAGAGCTGAATAAAATGGCAGACAGCATGGATGAGCGTTCGACCATGCTTCTGTGCAGAACTTATATGAAGCAGGATGACACCGCACACGCAAGGCAGCTTTATCAGCAGTACATGGACAAATATGGTGAGACACCGGAGGCATACAATGGCATGGTACTGTGTGATATTGCGGATGAAAATTATGACAGTGCCCTGGAAAACATCACAAAAGGCCTGGCACTTTCAAACGACAAAGGAAAACAGGATCTGTATTTTAACGAGATTGTTGTCTATGAAAAGAAGCTGGATTTTGCGACCGCAAAAGAAAAAGCAGCAGAATATGTGAAAAATTATCCTGCGGACGAGGCGGGTATCCGGGAAAATAATTTCCTGAAGACCAGATAATTATGCAGAAGGAGGATCATTTATGCAGCCATATGACATGAAAGAACTGGAAGAGAGGGTGATCCTGGTCGGCGTTCAGGAGAGTTTTTCGGAAGATGTGGAAGAATCTCTGGATGAACTTGCAGAGCTTTGTGAGACAAGCCGGGGCATTGGTGGTCGGAAGGGTGATCCAGAATCGTGAAAAGATCCACCCGGGCACCTACATCGGAAAAGGAAAAATCGAGGAGATCGCCCTTCTGATGGAGGAACTGGGAGCGACCGGCATTGTCTGCGATGACGAGCTTTCTCCGGCACAGCAATAATCTGGAGAAAGAGCTGGACTGCAAAGTCATGGACCGTACGCTGATCATTCTGGATATTTTGCGGCGAGCCAACACAAGCGAGGGAAATATCCAGGTTGAGCTTGCACAGCTGCGTTACCGTGCGGCAAGGCTGGTCGGACTTCGCAATTCGCTCTCCAGACTCGGAGGCGGTATCGGTACGAGAGGACCGGGTGAAAAGAAACTGGAGATGGACCGTCGACTGATCCATGCCCGCATTTCACAGCTCAAGGCAGAGCTTGCACAGGTGCAGAAGCACCGTGAGCTGATAAGGAGCAAACGAAAAAAAGACCAGATGGTGGTTGCGGCGATCGTCGGTTATACCAATGCCGGCAAGTCCACGTTGCTCAACACACTGACAGATGCCGGTGTTCTGGAGGAAGATAAGCTCTTTGCAACCCTTGATCCGACGACGCGCCTTCTGGAACTGCCGGGCGGTCAGAATATTCTTCTGACAGATACGGTCGGGTTTATCCGCAAACTGCCGCATCATCTGATCGAGGCCTTTAAGAGCACGCTGGAAGAGGCAAAGTATGCGGACATCATCATCCATGTGGTGGATGCGTCCAATCCGCAGAAGGAAAAACAGATGCATGTTGTTTATGAGACATTAAAAGATCTCGGTGTGAAGGATCAGCCGATCCTGACGCTGTTCAACAAGCAGGACCGTATTGAAAACCCGGAAATTTTAAAAGACATGAAAGCAGACAAAACTTTAAAAATTTCCGCAAAAAACAGGGCAGGGGCTTGATGATCTGAAGGACGAGCTGGAGAAGATATTGCGTGCCAGAAGTATCCTTTTAGAGCGTGTTTTTCCGTATGAAAAGGCCGGTCTGATCCAGATTGTGCGGGCAAAAGGACAGCTTCTGGAAGAGGAGTACAGGGGCGACGGAATCTACGTAAAAGCCTTTGTTCCGGCGGAGATTTACGGCAAAATTGCATATTAAAAAGTCAGAAATCACACAAACAAAATACTATATCTTGTATGTATTTTTAAAATACAATCAAGATATAGTATTTTTGCATTGACTCGCAAACGATAATCTGCTAGAATAAGTTCCTGACAGCATCTGCCGGGAGGCGGATGCGAAAGACGATAATCATGCGGAAGGAGCAGATAATATATATGTTTAAGGTAGTAAAAAGGGACGGCGAAGTCGCAGACTTTGACCTTCAGAAAATCGGGTGCGCTATTGAGAAAGCATTTGATGCGACACAGATGCAGTATAACAAAGACATGGTAGATCTGCTGAATTTGCGAGTGACTGCTGATTTCAGAAAAAGATCAAAGACGACAAGATCGATGTGGAGAGCATTCAGGACAGCGTGGAGAATGTACTGGTTCAGGCCGGATATGCAGATGTGGCAAAAGCCTACATTCTTTACCGCAAACAGAGGGAAAAGGTTAGAAACATGAAGTCCACCATTCTTGATTATAAAGAAATCGTAAACAGTTATGTGAAGGTTGAGGACTGGCGTGTAAAGGAGAACTCAACGGTTACCTATTCTGTAGGAGGTCTGATCTTAAGCAACTCCGGAGCAGTAACCGCAAATTACTGGCTGTCTGAGATCTACGACAACGAGATCGCAGATGCACACAGAAATGCAGATATCCATATCCATGATCTGTCCATGCTGACCGGTTACTGTGCAGGCTGGTCCCTGAAGCAGCTGATCCGGGAGGGACTTGGTGGTATTGAAGGTAAGATCACATCGGCACCGGCCAAACATCTGTCCGTACTTTGCAATCAGATGGTCAATTTCCTTGGCATCATGCAGAATGAATGGGCAGGTGCACAGGCATTTTCTTCTTTTGATACTTATCTGGCACCGTTTGTCAAAGTGGACAATCTGGACTATCCGGAAGTCAAGAAATGCATCGAATCTTTTGTGTACGGCGTAAATACACCGAGCCGCTGGGGAACACAGGCACCGTTCTCCAACATCACACTGGACTGGACGGTTCCGGCTGACCTTGCAGAGCTTCCGGCGATCGTTGGCGGCAAGCAGCAGGACTTCTGCTATAAAGACTGCAAAAAGAGATGGATATGATCAACCGTGCCTTTATTGAGACGATGATCGAGGGCGATGCCAACGGACGCGGATTCCAGTATCCGATCCCGACCTATTCCATCACAAAAGAGTTCGACTGGTCCGATACAGAGAACAACCGTCTGCTCTTTGAGATGACATCCAAGTACGGTACACCGTATTTTTCCAACTATATCAACAGCGATATGAAACCAAGCGATATCCGAAGTATGTGCTGCCGTCTGCGTCTGGATCTTCGTGAACTGCGTAAAAAGACCGGAGGATACTTCGGTTCGGAGAGAGTACCGGAAGTGTGGGCGTTGTGACGATCAACCTTCCGAGAATCGCTTACCTGTCCGAGACAAAAGAGGATTTCTATAAGAGACTGGATCGTCTGATGGATATTTCCGCCCGTTCCCTGAAGATCAAACGAGATGTGATCTCCAAACTGCTGGACGAGGGACTGTATCCATATACAAAACGGTACCTCGGAACTTTTGAAAATCACTTCTCCACGATCGGTATGATCGGTATGAACGAAGTCGGACTCAATGCAAAATGTCTTCGCAAAGACCTTACTCATGTGGAGACGCAGGATTTTGCAAAAGAAGTGCTGAACCATATGCGTGACAGACTGGTGATGTACCAGGAAGAGTACGGAGATCTCTACAACCTGGAGGCAACACCGGCAGAGTCCACGACCTACCGTCTGGCAAAACACGACAAAGAGCAGTATCCGGATATCATCACAGCCGGCGAGCCGGGTGATACACCGTACTACACAAACAGCTCCCATCTTCCGGTTGGCTATACGGCGGACATTTTCGATGCACTGGATATTCAGGACGGACTTCAGACTCTTTATACCTCCGGAACGGTATTCCATGCATTCTTAGGTGAGAAGCTGCCGAACTGGAAAGCCGCCGCAGCACTGGTACGCAAGATCGCAGAAAATTACAGCCTGCCGTACTACACACTATCACCGACCTACTCTGTCTGTAAAGAACACGGCTACCTTGCAGGCGAGCATTTCACCTGCCCGATCTGCGGTAAGAAATCCAGAAGTTTACAGCAGGATCACCGGTTACTACCGTCCGGTTCAGAACTGGAATGACGGCAAGACACAGGAGTACAAAAACCGTAAACTTTATGATGTAGAGCATTCCTGTATGAAAAAAAGTCAAGACCAGCCTTGTGACTGTACGCAAAGAAGATGTTGAGATCAAGCCGGTGGAGAGCGTGAAATACCTGTTCACGACAAAGACCTGTCCGAACTGCAAGATCGCAAAAGAGATTCTTAAAGGAGAAGATTATCAGATCATCGATGCAGAGGAAAATCAGGATCTTGTAAGAAAATACGGCATTATGCAGGCACCGACACTGGTGGTGACAGACGGCACAAAAGCAAAGAAATACGTGAATGCGTCAAACATCAAGAAATATGTGGCAGATGTAAAACAGACTGTCTGATTGTGAAGTGATTCTTAATTTCAGGACTGCAGCAAGAATGCCAGAGGCATTCTTGAAAATCAGAGAAAAAGGGAAGCCCGGATTTTAAAGGACTTCCCTGATGTCTGGCATAAAACATAATGAAAAATACCGCTCCTCATTTGTTTATGAATGAGAAGCGGTATTTTTTGGAGAATCTTCAGTTCATCCGATCAATTAGCATTTAACAACGTTGGAAGCCTGCATTCCGCGAGCACCCTCGGTTAAATCGTAAGTTACCGCCTGACCTTCGTCAAGAGATTTGAAGCCTTCACCGTTGATAGCGGAGAAGTGTACGAATACATCCTGTCCGTCCTCACCTGTGATAAAACCATAACCTTTTTCTGCGTTGAACCATTTTACAGTTCCCTTGTTCATGATGGTACCTCCATTAGATAATAAAATTTTATTGTGGACTTTTGAGTTAAAAAATCCACCAGTTATTACAGATTATATAGGGGTGAGTATAATCTCTAATAACTAGTGAATTACTTTCATCCAATAAATCCCTCAACGGATATTATAGATTTAACCACCGCAAATGTCAAGAGAATTGTGTATTGTTTTGCACCTGTATATCGGTTATACTGATACTGTTTCCGGGCATGAATCCTGATAAAAAGGTAGGAAATCCTTTGTCAGGAAGCCACAAAACAGCAAAAAAAAAGAAAGGAAGATGAGATGTCAGAAATCATAAAAGCGATCCTGTTCGGAATCGTGGAAGGAATCACAGAATGGCTTCCGGTCAGCAGCACCGGTCATATGATCATTCTCGATGAACTGATCAAACTGAACGTGTCAAAAGAGTTTCTGGAAGTATTTCTGGTAGTGATCCAGCTTGGAGCAATCCTTGCGGTCGTAATGCTCTACTGGAATCAGCTGTTTCCGTTCTCCTTTAAAAAGGGCGAAGACACGATTCGCAAAGACGTATTTTCTATGTGGTTCAAAGTAATCGCAGCCTGCATTCCGGCAGCGGTGGTCGGTATTTTGTTTGACGACCAGATCAACGAGCTTTTTTTACAATTACCAGACGGTAGCAACGGCACTGATTGTGTTTGGTATTTTATTTATTGTGATCGAAAATAAAAATCAGACGAAAAAAGCACGCATCACCAGTATTGCCCAGATCACATACCGGGATGCGATGCTGGTCGGACTTTTCCAGCTGATCGCGGCCATTTTTCCGGGAACTTCCAGATCCGGTGCGACCATTCTTGGCGGTATCCTGATCGGACTTTCCAGAACAACCGCAGCAGAGTTTACCTTTTTCCTGGCCGTTCCGGTCATGGCAGGAGCCAGCCTTTTAAAAATCCTGAAATTTGGTCTGGCTTTCTCAGGGGCAGAAATGATGATCCTGCTGGTCGGTATGGCAGTGTCATTTGTTGTATCGGTTCTGGTGATCAAATTTCTGATGAATTACATAAGAAAGCACGATTTCAAGATTTTCGGCTGGTACCGTATCGTACTTGGTATCCTGGTGATTTTGTTTTTTACATTCCGGTAATTCTGCTCTGAGACAGAGACAGGTGGAATTGCAGAAAACAGTTCCGTGGATTTTACGTCCAGACTGTGAAAGTACCTGGAAAAATTACAGACAGAATAACAGAAAGGGGAAATAAGAGAATGAAGATCACACTTCCGGATGATGTGAAACAGATCATCGAAACACTGGAACAACATGGATATGAAGGCTATGCGGTCGGCGGCTGTGTGCGTGATTCGATTCTTGGACGGATACCAAATGACTGGGATATCACGACTTCTGCGACACCGCAGCAGGTCAAGAAACTGTTCCTACGCACGGTCGATACCGGGATCCAGCACGGAACGGTAACCGTTCTGATGGGAAAAGAAGGTTATGAAGTGACGACCTATCGTGTGGATGGAGAATATGAGGATGCAAGACATCCAAAAGAAGTGACTTTACGGCAAATCTGGAAGAAGACCTGCGTCGCCGTGATTTTACGATCAACGCCCTGGCGTATAATGACAGCGAGGGTCTTGTGGACGTGTTTGGCGGAAGAGCGGACATCGAGCAGAAAGTGATCCGTTGCGTCGGCAATGCCGAAGAACGTTTCGGGGAAGATGCACTGCGTATCATGCGTGCTGTCCGTTTTCGGCACAGCTCGGATTTACGGTCGATCCGGACACGGCAGAAGCGGCGAAAAAGCTGGTGGGGACGCTCTCAAAGATCAGTGCTGAGCGTATCCAGACGGAGCTGGTCAAACTGCTGGTTTCCCCGCATCCGGATTATCTGAGGTATGCCTGGGAGTACGGCATCACGGCAGTTGTTCTGCCGGAGTTTGACCGCACGATGGAGACACCGCAGAATAACCCGCATCACTGCTATAACGTCGGAGAACATACGCTGGAAGCCTTAAGGAACATAGAGGCAGACAAAACGCTGCGTCTGGCGGCATTGTTTCACGATTCCGGCAAGCCGCAGACACATACCACGGACGCAGACGGGATCGACCATTTTCACGGGCATGCAAAGATCAGTGCCGAGCTTGCAAATGATATCATGCACCGGCTTAAATTCGACAACGACACTTTAAATAAAGTCAAAGTTTATGTGCGATACCACGATCTGCGGCCGGAACTGACCGAAAAATCGGTGCGAAGAGCAGTGAGCAAAGTCGGGGCAGACGCTTTTGCAGAGGTTCTGAAACTGAAAATGGCAGATACCCTGGCTCAGTCCCCGAAGTGGCAGCCGGAGAAGAAAGCTTATTTAAAAGAGCTGACAGCCCTGTATCACACCATTCTAGAGAAACAGCAATGCCTTTGCATCAAAGATCTGAAGATCAGCGGAAAAGATCTGATCGAAGACGGCATGAAGCCGGGCAAAGAGATGGGCGAGATCCTTGCAAAGCTGCTGGAGCTGGTATTAGAGGAGCCGCAGCGAAATGAGCGGGAATGGCTGATCGGAAAAAGCAGAGAACTGCGAAATACCGAAGGATAACTTCCCGTATATTTGCCCCCTGCATTTCATAAGATAGAGTAGCATTAGGTGCCAGAATTGTGAGAGTACGAAGTAAGGAACAATTCGTGTGGCATTTTTGATCTTAATAGCTGGTTTTATTGAGAAGCATTGTGGGGGGATCAAAAGTGAATGAAAAAGATCTGGTGATTTTGGAGCAGTACGACCTGCATGTGCAAAGCACAAGGCGGGGGCGTGGCTCCTTTCTTTGTGATACGGACAGAGGGCTTGTTCAGGTGACTGAATTTTCCGGTTCGCAGGAGCGGCTGTTTTTTCAGAACAGAGTGCTTTTTTTTTCTGACAGAAAGAGGGATACGCTGCGATCTGCTCCTGGAAAATACCGAAGGAAATCTGGTCACTTCTGACCGCTACGGCAACGGGTACGTAGTCAAAAAATGGTTTTCCGGGCGGGAGTGTGATACGAAAAGCCGGGAAGATATTGTAGGGGCGGTGCATTATCTTGCAAGGCTGCACAATGTCCTGCGTCTGCCGGAAATACAGGAATTTCAGATGGCGGCGGCACAGACGGATGAGGCAGATCCGGCAGAAGAGAAAAAAAGTCAGAAAAAATTTAGAGTATATAGCAGAGCCGCTTGACGAGGAGATCGAGCGGCACACAAAAGAGCTGAAAAAGGTGCGGAATTTCATGCGGACACGAAAGAAAAAGACCGCTTTTGAGAGCCGTTTCCTGGAACTGTATCCGGAATTTATGGCTCAGGCAGAAGAAGTAACCAGACGGGTATGTGCCAGCAGTTCATATGCTCTGCACCGGCAGTGTATACGGGAGCGACGGGTCTGCCATGGGGATTACAGTCAGCATAACCTGTTTTTTGACCGGGAAGGAGCGGTGGCAGTCAATTTTGCGAGATGCTGTTTTGATGTACAGATCTCCGATTTTTATCAGTTTTTCCGCAAGATCATGGAAAAGCAGGGCTGGAATCAGAAGCTTGGCATGGAGATGATCCATGCATATCAGGAAGTGCGTCCGCTTGGCGATGCAGAATTTGAAAATTTTTGTATAAGACTCGCCTATCCGGAAAAATTCTGGAAGCTTGCCAACCATTATTTCAACAGCCGCAAAACCTGGATACCGGAAAAAAAGCCTTCAGAAGCTGGAAATTCTCGATATGCAGGAAAAAAAACGGCGAGAATTTGTAAAGTTTCTGCATTAGAGGTTTTTTTTAGACCTTTTTATTATATAATATAGCCACCTATTGAATATTTTAATGGAGGTAGCACAATGGATTATAAAAAGGTCTATGAAGAGTGGCTCGCAAATCCATACTTTGACGAAGCTACAAAGGAAGAACTGCGAGCAATTGAGGGAGACGAAAAAGAAATCAAAGAACGCTTTTATGCGGATCTGGAGTTTGGGACCGCCGGTTCAAGAGGTATCATCGGTGCAGGTACAAACCGTATGAACGTTTACACTGTGCGTAAGGCTACACAGGGACTTGCAAACTATATCAAGTCAGTAGGAGCACAGGAAAAAGGCGTAGCGATCGCTTACGATTCCAGACATATGTCACCGGAATTTGCAGATGAAGCAGCACTGTGCCTGGCTGCAAACGGCATCAAGGCTTATGTGTTTGAGTCACTGAGACCGACTCCGGAGCTGTCCTTTGCTGTGCGTACACTGAAATGTACGGCAGGTATCAATGTCACAGCAAGTCATAATCCGCCGGAATACAATGGCTATAAAGTTTACTGGGAGGACGGAGCACAGATCACACCGCCTCACGACACCGGTATCATGGCTGAAGTAAAAGCAGTTACCGACTATGCAAACGTAAAAACAATGGACAAAGATGCAGCAGTCACAGCAGGACTTTACGAAGTGATCGGTGCGAACATTGATGATCCGTATATTGAAGCACTGAAGAGCCAGGTGATCCACTGGGATTCCATCCGTGAAGTCAGCAAAGATCTCAAGATCGTTTACACACCGCTGCACGGTACCGGCAATATCCCGGCAAGACGCGTCTTAAAAGAGCTTGGCTTTGAGCATGTATATGTAGTAAAAAGAGCAGGAACTGCCGGACGGCGATTTCCCGACAGTAAGTTATCCGAACCCGGAAGCAGAAGAAGCCTTCGAACTGGGACTGAAACTTGCAAAAAGAAGTCGATGCAGACCTGGTTCTGGCAACCGATCCGGACGCAGACCGTCTCGGTGTGCGTGTAAAGGACAAAGATGGTGTATACCATACTCTGACCGGAAATATGTCCGGATGCCTTCTTGAGGAGTATGAGCTCAGCCAGAGAAAAGCAGCAAACGGCAGCCTTCCGGAAGACGGAGCAGTAGTCAGCACGATCGTTACTACAAACATGGCAGGAACGATCGCTAGATCCTACGGACTGCGTTTCATCGAAGTCCTGACCGGCTTCAAATACATCGGACAGCAGATCCTTGGCTTTGAAGAGAGCGGAAAAGGTACCTATCTCTTCGGTTTCGAGGAAAGTTACGGCTGCCTGATCGGAACACATGCAAGAGACAAAGATGCGATCGTTGCAACGATGGCTCTGTGTGAAGCAGCAGCTTACTATAAGACACAAGGTAAGACACTGTGGGATGCCATGATCGATATGTACGAGAAATACGGCTACTACAAAGATGACATCCAGGCGATCACACTGAAAGGTATCGAAGGACTTGAAAAGATCCAGGAGATCATGGAGACCCTCAGAAATGAGACACCGTCCGAGATCGCAGGCTACAAAGTGCTTTCTGCAAGAGATTACAAGAAAGATACCATCAAAAACATGGAAAGCGGCGAAATGACAAAGACCGGTCTTCCGTCCTCAAATGTTCTGTATTATGATCTGAGTGATGAAGCATGGTTGTGCGTGAGACCGTCCGGAACTGAGCCGAAAGTAAAATTCTACTATGGCGTAAAGGGCACATCCCTGGAAGATGCAGATGCAAAATCCGCAGCTCTTGGTAAACAGGTTGTAGCTATGATCCAGGAAATGCTGTAAAATGGCAAAAAACATATGATTTTGATGATTTCTGTCAGATCACGGAAATGCTTCGAAAGAAAGAGGGCGGCTGCCCGTGGGATCTTTCCCAGACGCATCAAAGCCTGAAGCCCTATATGCTATCAGAGACAGCTGAGGCAGTGGCGGCGATCGATCTTTATGAGCAGACAAAAGATGCGTCCAATCTCTGCGAGGAGCTTGGAGATATGCTCTTTCAGGTTGTGATACAGAGCCAGATCGCAGCAGAAGAAGGTCTTTTTACGATCAATGATGTCGTGCAGAGCATCAGCGAAAAAATGATCCGCCGTCATCCGCATGTTTTCGGAGAGGAGAGCTATGAGCTTTTAGGCGGACATGCTGACAGCTGGAAGGAGATCAAGCAGATTGAGAAGGCAGGTATGGCAGAAGATCAGAAAAAAGCTCAGGAAAGAGCAGTTTATCTGGCAACACAGCAGATCATAGAACATTTACAGAAATCCCTTGACAAATATGGGGATAACGATTATAAATAAACATAGCCAACAAGGCTGTTGTGTTCCGGAAGCGATGAGCGGACGGGATGCCGCAGCCTTGTTCTCAGGAATCAAAACAGCAATTACAGGAGGAAAGGTCCATGAATAAGACAGAATTAGTTGCAGCTATGGCTGAGCAGACACAGTTATCCAAAAAAGATGCAGAAAAGGCACTGAAAGCTTTCACAGATATCGTTGCAGATGAACTGAAAAAAGGAGAAAAAGTACAGCTGGTAGGTTTCGGTACTTTCGAAGTATCTGAAAGAGCAGCAAGAGAAGGAAGAAATCCTCAGAGCGGCGAACCGATGACGATCGCAGCTTCCAAAGCTCCAAAATTTAAAGCTGGAAAAGCTCTGAAAGATATGATTAACAACTAATTCCTGTATTTGGAATCATCAGCTGTCGCGGAACATTTCTGCGGCAGTTTTTTTTCTTATCAGCAAAAGGAGAAATGACTATGAGACTGGATAAATTTTTAAAGGTTTCCAGACTGATCAAAAAGACGAACTGTTGCGAATGAAGCCTGTAGTGCAGGAAGAGTTCTGATCAACGGAAGAACGGCAAAAGCATCTGCGGCAGTCAAGACAGGCGATGTGATCGAGATCCAGTTTGGAACAAAAGCCGTAAAAGTAGAAGTCCTGGACGTGCAGGAGACAGTCAAAAAGGACAATGCGGCAGAACTCTATAAATACCTGTAGCTTCCGGATGTGAGCTTTTTTACGCTGGCATAAACAAAAGCGGAGCTTCATATACTTTTGCAAAGAGTGTATGGAGAATGGCATGGACGAAAAACAGGCTCAGGGAACAGCACACAGGGTAATGATCCAGGAAGGCACAGCGGCACCATCAGCGGGGTATCGGCTGTACTTTCTTTTGATTTAAATGAGATCGTACTCCAGACGACACAGGGGATGCTGATGATACGCGGACAGGAGCTTCATATGAACCGACTGACACTGGAAAAAGGCGAAGTGGATATCGAGGGAAAGATTGACAGCTTTGTTTATTCCGAACAGAAAGGCGAGAACGGAAAAGATACCTCCTTTCTTGGACGGCTGTTCCGGTAATGCACACGGTGATCGCAGCAGAGGCCCTCTTTTTTTGTGCTGGCCTTTGCAAAAGGAGCAGGTATCATGCTGGGTTACGATATCCTGCGTGCGTTTCGCAGAGGATTTCCGCACGGGGGCCGGCTTGTCGCAGCAGAAGACTTTTTTTTACTGGGTGTTCGCCTGGATTTTTGTGTTTTTGATGTTCCGTAATCGGAATTATGGGCAGATCCGGGGGTATGTGCTGGCGGCACTGATTCTGGGGATGCTTTTTTATATTTTGCTGCTCAGTCGGAGGATCCTTCTCGTATTTTCGACTTTTTTCGGCTTTCTTTCCCGCATGATTGCCGGTCTTTTCCGGCTGATTTTGATGCCTGCCGGAAAATCGGTCAAAAAATTGAGAAAAATGGTCAGGAAAGCATTGAAAAAGAAGATAAAACAGGTTAGAATGGTCATAGTCAAAAAAGTAAGTCAGAAAGTCGGGAAGGGTATATGAAAAAAAGAAAACAGACACGCAGAAGAAGAGATGCGGCACAGAGAAGAGGAAAGCTTGGCATCTCTACTGTGATTGTTGTGCTGATTGCAGTATTTTTTGCTGAGAGGCCATACAATGGATCAGAGAAATGCGGCATATGTCGAAGAGCTGGCACAGCTGCAGAACAAGATCGATGCAGAAGAAGCCCGCACGCAGGACATTGCTGATCTGGAAGCTTATATGCAGACAGATGAGTATGCGGAGCAGGTTGCCAAGGACAAGCTTGGTCTGGTCTATGAAGATGAGATTATTTTTAAACCAGAAGAGAACTAAAGAAAAAGGAGAAAGGCAGCGTGATAAGCTTCCTTTCTTTTTTGTCGAAAACTTTTTTTGGAGGCGTACCGCCTTTGACAAAATTTTCCGGAACCATTCGCTATACTGAATCCGTTAAAGCAGCGTGGAAAAGGCTGTGTGAGGAGGCAGTATGGGGGATTTTATCATTATTACACTGATGGTCAGCAGCTTCTGGCTTTTGTGGGAGATCATCCGTGTGGTCAGTATGGAGTGGCTGAACCGGGATGAGATTACATTGCCGGCGGGCGAGTTTGGGAGAAGCGAGCTGCTGCGTTGTGCAGATTCTTTCGAACAGCTTTCCGGGATGTTTCAGGGCATGGTTACCAAAAAAGGAGGAACTTTCCGGGCAGGATATGGATGAGGTGCTCTTTCGGGTGCAGACGAGCGTCTGCCGCAGCTGTTCGGCCGCAGCACAGTGCTGGGACTATGGAAGTGAAACGGGGATCTGCAGATTCAACCGGATCGCAGAGAGCATTATCCAGGGGAAAGAGCTGAACAATGGAAGAAAAGAGGCACTTCAGAAACAATGTCTGCACGGAGACTTCTTTTTTTGAAGCGGTGGCAGATCAGATTGAAAAAGCGAGAATGGATATGCTGTGGCACAATCGCCTGATGGAGAGCAGAAGTGCGGCGGCGGACCAGCTCCATGAGACGGCGTGCATCATACGGAAGGCGGCGGGGCATATCTGCGATGTCAGACGCGTAGACGGGAGCATCCGCCAGCAGGCAGACATCCGCCTGCGGATGCACGGGATGATCCTCAAGGATATCTGGTGTATCCGGCAGCCAAGAAATATACAGCTCTATGTGACACTCCGCACGGCAAAGAAGGGCAGATGCATCCGCACAAAAGAAGTGGCAGGACTTCTGTCTGCAGCGTTCGGGACGAGGCTGATGCCGGATGAACAGGGGAAAACCGTAGTAAATTATGAGTACAGTACCATTTTATTTTATACGGAACCACAGTATTACATGACCGGCGGTGTGGCGAGGATCGCCAGGGACGGAGAAGTGATCTCCGGTGACAATTTTTCCCTGTTTCCAGCGGCAGACGGTCAGATGATCCTCAGCATTTCAGACGGGATGGGTTCCGGTCTTGCGGCATACAAAGAAAGCGAGGCAGTGATCGATCTGCTGGAGCAGTTTCTTGGCAGCGGTTTTGACAAAGAGACGGCGATTCGCCTGATCCACAGTTCGATGCTTTTGCAGACAGAAGGGCAGAGTTCGGCGACGGTGGATCTGTGCATGGCAGATCTTTACACCGGAGACTGTGAATTCTTAAAAATCGGTGCTTCAACGACTTTTCTGAAGCGAAAACACTGGGTTGAGACGATCACGTCGACCAGCATGCCGATGGGGATCCTTCAGGATGTGGATTATGAGTGCACCAGAAAGCGGCTCGAAGAGGGCGATTATATCGTCATGGTGTCCGATGGCGTGATGGATGCCCTGCCGCAGATGGATGCGGAGGAGATGATCAAAGATTATCTTCTGCAAAGTGAAACGGAAAATGCAAAAAGAACTTGCCAGATCCCTGCTGAACTATGTATTGCAGTCGGACAGGCAGCAGGCAAGAGATGATATGACCGTTCTGGTGGGCGGTATGAGAAGAAGATAGAGAGAACATATGAGACAGGTACAGAATTTTATCAGAGAACAGAAGATGATCATGCCGGGAGATTTTGTCATTGCCGGAGTTTCGGGGGGAGCAGATTCTGTCTGCCTTTTCTTTGAACTGCTTGCATATCAGAAAGAGATCCGTTTTCCATGGAAGTTGTGCACATCGAACATGGGATTCGTGGACAGGACAGCCTTGCAGATGCGAACTATGTGGAAAACCTCTGCAAAGAATATGGTGTGCCGTTCCACCTGGTTTCCTGTGATATTAAAAAGATGGCACAGGAAAACAGTCTGACCGTTGAGGAGGCAGGGCGGAAAGCCCGCTATCAAGCCTTTGAGCAGGCGGCAAAAAAGAGCGGCAGGTCAAACTGCAAGATTGCCGTTGCCCACAATCTGGATGACCAGGCAGAGACGATCCTGATGAATCTCGCAAGGGGAAGCGGTCTTCGAGGACTTGGCGGGATCCGTCCGGTGCGTGAAAACATCATTCGCCCGCTTTTAAATACTAGAAGAAGCGAGATCGAGGCGGCACTTCGGGGGCGTCAGATCACATGGAGGACGGATGAGACGAACCGTCAGACTGAGTACACGAGAAACAGGATCCGCCTGGAGATTCTGCCGCTGCTTGCACAGGGCGTGAACGGACAGGCAGCGAACCATATCGCACAGGCAGGGCTGCGGCTTCAGGAGGCAGAGGATTATATCCAGAGCCAGGTACAGAAACTTGCAGAGAGTTACGTACATTATGAGGAAAAAGCGGAGCCGGAAGTATTTCTTGAGCGGGAAGGATTCTGCCGTCAGGAGCATCTGATGCAGGAATATCTGATAAGATTTTGCCTAGAAAAAATGATCGCCGGTCAGAAAGATGTCAGCCGCCGGCATATCGGGGCACTTCTGGAGCTTGCAGCCGGTCAGAATGGAAAATCATTAAATCTTCCGGGCGGCATACGTGCCGTAAATAAAAATGAATTTTGTTTTTGAGAAAAACAGATCAATAAGAAAAAAGGAAAATGAAGCTGCAAAGTGCAGGGGAGAAAATTTGCAGATCCCGGGTGTGACAGGGTGGAGAGATCTTCGTATTACAGCCGATGTTTTTTCTTATGAAAAGCAAATAATTCCGCAAAAGAAGTGTACAAAATGGTTTGATTATGATACCATAAACCATAGACTGGAGATTCGTACGCGTCAGGCGGGCGATACTCTCAGTGTGCATGCAGAAGGCGGGACAAAGCCTCTGAAAAGGTATATGATCGATGAGAAGATCCTGCGAGAGAGACGGGATGAGATACCGCTCATTGCGGACGGCTCCCATATTCTTTGGGTGGTCGGATACCGGATCAGTGAGGCATACAAGGTAACAGAACGTACAAAAAAGATTCTGCAACTACAAATAGATAAGGAGAACTAAAATGGAAGATAAGATTCGTGTACTGTTGACAGAAGAAGAAGTAAATGAAAAAATCAAAAAATCGGTGAGCAGATCAGCAAAGATTATGCCGGCAAGTCCGTTCATATGATCTGCGTGCTCAAAGGCGGCGTATTTTTCACCTGTGAACTGGCAAAGAGAATCACCGTTCCGGTATCTCTCGATTTTATGTCCGTGAGCAGCTACGGTTCGGAGACAAAATCAAGTGGTATCGTAAAGATCATCAAAGATCTGGCTCAGCCGCTGGAAGGAAGAGACGTTCTGATCGTGGAGGATATCATTGATTCCGGACGTACTTTAAGTTATCTGATCGAGATTCTGAAAAAGAGAAATCCGGCAAGCATCCGTCTGTGCACGCTTCTGGACAAACCGGAACGCAGAGTGACAGATGTAAAAGGTAGATTATGTTGCTTTCAACATTCCAGATGAATTTGTTGTAGGATATGGTCTGGATTATGCCCAGAAATACCGCAACCTTCCGTTCATCGGAGTGGTAGAGCAGTAGAAAGGGGAACCCGAATTGAAGAATGTTCTAAAAGGGAGTATCTTCTATGTTATTATTGCGATCATTGTGGTTCTGGGGATCAATTATATCCGGGGCAACCTCGTAGAGAATACAGGAGTCACCTATTCACAGTTCCAGAAATATGTCGCACAGAATAAGGTCAGAGGCGTAGAGGTCAGACAGAATTCTCAGGGAGTGACAGGAGAGCTTACGGTTCATCTGAAAGATGGTGAGTACAGAACGCTCGATGTTTCGGATGTGACAAAAGCAGAAGATCTTCTTGAACAGAAAAATATTTCCTATAAGGTTACAGTTGAAAAAGAGAGCGTTTTTATGACAACGGTACTGCCGATGCTTCTGATCTGCGTGATCTTTATGGTATTTTTTACAATGGGCAGCCGTCAGGCGACGGGAGGCAATGCCCGGATGATGAATTTCGGCAAAAGCCGTGCAACCCTGACCATGCCGGACAACAGCAAAGTTACGTTTAAAGATGTTGCCGGTCTTCAGGAAGAAAAAAAAGAAGATCTGCAGGAGATTGTCGATTTCCTGAAAGAACCGAAAAAATATCTCCAGGTCGGAGCACGTATCCCGAAAGGTGTGCTGCTTGTCGGCCCTCCGGGAACAGGTAAGACCCTCCTGGCGAAAGCAGTGGCAGGAGAAGCGGGTGTTCCGTTTTTCAGCATTTCCGGTTCTGATTTCGTGGAAATGTTTGTCGGTGTCGGTGCATCCCGTGTGCGTGATATGTTTACCGAGGCGAAACTTCATGCACCGTGTATCATCTTTATCGATGAGATCGATGCAGTTGCCAGAAGACGAGGAGCCGGCGTAGGCGGCGGTCACGATGAACGTGAGCAGACGCTGAACCAGATGCTCGTTGAGATGGATGGTTTCGGATACAACGAAGGCATCATCGTGATGGCGGCGACAAACCGTGTGGACATCCTCGATCCGGCGATCTTAAGACCGGGACGTTTCGACCGCAAGATCGGCGTCGGACGACCGGATGTACGCGGAAGAGAAGAGATCCTGGCAGTCCATATCAAAAACAAGCCGCTTGGAGAGGACGTAGATCTCAAAGAGATTGCCAGAACATCCGCAGGATTTACCGGGGCAGATCTGGAAAACCTGATGAATGAGGCGGCAATTTATGCGGCAAAGGCAAAACGTGCCTATATCATGCAGGAAGATATCCGCCGTGCCTTCATCAAAGTCGGCATCGGCGAGGAGAAAAAGAGTCGGATCATCAGCGAGAAAGAAAAGAAGATCACCGCTTACCACGAGGCAGGTCATGCGATCCTGTTCCATGTGCTGCCGGATATGGGACCGGTCCATACGATCTCCGTGATCCCGACCGGAATGGGGGCAGCCGGTTATACGATGCCGCTTCCGGGTGAAGATGAGATGTTCAACAGCAAAAAAGAAAATGCTGCAGAATATCATCGTGGACTTTGGCGGACGCGTTGCAGAAGAGCTGATCTTTGGCGATGTGACGACCGGAGCCTCCCAGGATATCAAACAGGCAACGCAGATGGCAAGAGCCATGGTCACACAGTACGGTATGTCGGACAAAGTCGGCCTGATCCATTATGGAAGCGATGACGATGAAGTCTTTATCGGACGCGACCTGGCACATACAAAGGGTTACGCAGACCAGACAGCTGCACTGATCGACGGTGAAGTAAAAACATCATTGATGAGTCTTATGCAAAAGCAAAAGAACTTCTTCAGGAGCATATGGATGTTTTACATCGCTGTGCACAGCTTCTGATCGAGAAAGAAAAAATTGGCAGGGAAGAGTTTGAAAGCCTTTTTGGTGAAAATGCATAAAAAATAATTTCAGATTTTGTGAAGATTATGCACACTTAAATTTGTACCTGTGGTGGTATATTATTACTTGTAAAACCCCCAATACATTATATAGTTTTTGCTACACCCCATAAGAAGAAATACCTTCTCCAAAGAAAGACAGTTCATATGAACTGTCTTTTTCCCTTTTTGGATTATTTCGTTGTGAATTTGAAAAATATGGTGTAAGATAGTAATAATTCTACAGTTTGAATGCAGGTTATGAACGTCTTGCAGGCGTTTCCTTTAAAATGACCGCAAAAGAGCCGTAAGAACGTGATCTGGGTGTGTGAAGATGCTCCTGGTCTTCTTAGGAGGAAAATATGAACTTAGCAAATATAGAATATCAGGATAAGCTTCGTCAGTATGTGCTGCAGATGCGTCCTATGTTTAAACCGAATGCACTTTTCAGCGATGAGACGGCAAATTATGTAACACCGATGGAACCTGATCCGGGCGACATTGTTACGATACGTTTTCGAACCTGGAAAGATAATGTTGATAAAGTATATCTGGTAAGCAATGACAGGCATCTTGCTATGGAATACGAAAAATCAGAAGGAGATTTTGATTATTTCAAAATCCGTCTGGTCATGCAGGAAGAATCTGTCCGCTATTTTTTTGAGATACATGCTGGCAAGATCCGATGTTTCTACAACAAGATCGGTGTATCCAGGGATCGCCTCGATGTCTATGATTTTACGATCGCACCGGGTTTCCACACGCCGGAATGGGCAAAAGGTGCTGTTATGTACCAGATCTTTGTGGATCGTTTTTCAAGCGGGGACACGAACAATACCGTCGAAGACTGCGAGTACTATTACATCGGCGACTACTCCCGGAAGGTGACTGACTGGCGGAAGAACCCATCCTTTATGGGTGTGCGTGAATTTTACGGCGGTGATCTGCAGGGAATTATGAACAAACTGGATTATCTGGAGGAGCTGGGTGTGGAAGTGATTTATTTCAACCCGTTCTTTGTGTCTCCCTCCAACCATAAATACGATATCCAGGATTATGATTATATTGACCCGCATTATGGAAAAATCGTAAGCGACGGTGGCGAGACTCTGAAGGACGGGGATACGATCAATGCCCATGCTTCTAAATACATCAAACGAGTAACCGACAAAGCAAACCTGGAGTCCAGCAACACTTTTTTGTTCAGCTGGTCGAAGAAATTCACCGCAGGGGTATGAAAGTGATCCTCGACGGTGTGTTCAATCACTGCGGATCCTTTAATAAATGGATGGACCGTGAGCAGATTTATGAGAATCAGGAAGGGTATGAACCGGGAGCTTATGTTTCCGCAGACAGTCCTTATCGCAGCTTTTTCAAATTTAATAACGACCAGGCATGGCCGTACAACCCGAATTACGATGGCTGGTGGGGACATGATACACTGCCGAAGCTTTGCTATGAGCAGTCACCGAAGCTGCACGATTATATTCTGGAGATCGGAAAGAAATGGGTTTCCCCGCCGTTCAATGTGGATGGATGGAGACTGGATGTGGCAGCTGACCTTGGATTTTCCAATGAATACAACCATCAGTTCTGGAAAGAATTCCGCAAAGTCGTAAAGAGGCCAATCCGGAAGCCATTATTCTGGCAGAGCATTACGGCGATGCCAAGTCCTGGCTTCGCGGTGATGAATGGGATACTGTTATGAATTATGATGCCTTTATGGAGCCTGACCTGGTTCTTTACCGGAATGGAAAAGCACAGCGATGAGTTCCGCGGCGACCTGCTCGGCAATGAAGCAGCATTTACCGGAGCAATGCGTCATCATATGGCAAGCTTTCTGGCACCATCGCTTCAGGTGGCGATGAACGAGCTTTCCAACCATGACCATTCTCGTTTCCTGACTAGAACGAACCACAAAGTAGGGCGTGTGGCGAACTTGGGATATGAGGCAGCCTCCCAGGATATCAACGTGGCGGTCATGCGTGAGGCTGTTGTGATGCAGATGACCTGGCCGGGAGCACCGACGATCTATTACGGCGATGAGGCCGGAGTCTGTGGATTTACCGATCCGGACAACCGCAGGACCTATCCGTGGGGCGAGGAAAATCACGACCTGATCACATTCCACAAAGAAATGATCCGTATCCACAAAGCATGTCCTGTGCTGACACATGGCTCCCTGAAATTCCTGGAGCAGAGACATAACGTACTTTCTTATGGAAGATTCTCGCAGGACGAGCAGATGGTTGTGGCATTTAACAACGATCTGAATGAGCAGACGATCACCCTGTCTGTATGGCAGGTAAATGTGCCGCAGCATAACTGTAAAATGGAACGCCTGATGCTGACGCATGCACAGGGCTATACGACCGAGCAGTACTTTACAGAAGTGCATGGCGGAAAAATTGAGCTGACATTGCCGCCGCTGTCCGGGATTGTGCTCCGACACGGGGAATAAGAAAATAAAAACAGTTGATAAGATAAAAACCCGGAAGCCTTTCTTTTGATTAAGATAAAAGGTTCCCGGGTTTTTCTGCTGTCAGGGAAGAATGCGGGATAAGACGGAAAATACGGTTTTGGGAAAGCTGGCGGATTTCAGATTAGGTATGACAGGCATTATGAGCAATTTAATGAATTAAAGCGATAAAGCAAAAGAATAAAAATAAAAGCGCGAGACGGGACTCGAACCCGCGGCCTCGACCTTGGCAAGGTCGCGCTCCACCAACTGAGCCACTCGCGCATTTCTTTGTGTTTGTAAGTTGTGTTCCGCAACTCACAGGTCATATAATACAATAGAAATATGCATTTGTCAACAGGAAATTTTAAAAAATTCAAAAAAATAAAAAGTTTAAATTTTTGCGACGATTCAATGCAAAAGGGGGATTTTGAAGATGAGCATCCGGGTACATGGATGCCGGAAGACACGGCAAAACGGAATCCGCTTGACAGATGTATTTCTTTGCGTGATACTTAGTTGAAAAACATCCGGGGGAAGAGAGCGGATGAACAGGAAGTTTAATCAAATCAGGTAATGTCCGGCGTTCGGCTTGAAGTGCAGGGAGTTGCCTGTATCAGGAGGATGGCATGAAAATATTGCTGGTCGCAATCAATGCGAAATATATACAGTCCAATCTTGCGGTGTACTGCCTGAAAAGTTATGCGGCAAAGAGAGGAATTGAGGTGGAACTTACGGAATATACGATCAATCACCGACGAGACGATATTCTGATGGATATCTATCAGAGAAAGCCGGATGTGGTGGCATTTTCCTGCTATATCTGGAATTTGGAATTTGTTCAGGATATTGCAGCAGATCTGTATAAGGTTCTGCCGGATCTGGAAATCTGGGGAGGCGGACCGGAGCTTTCCTATGATGCAGAGAAATTTCTGGCGAAGCATCCGGAATTTCGCGGCATTATGAAAGGAGAGGGTGAGCGGACTTTTTGTGAACTTGCCGGACTTTACCAGATATATGGCAAAGAGGCGGTGAACAAACTGGACGAGTGCCATGGTATTGTATGGCGAGACCCGAAAGGGGAGATCAGTCAGGGAATGCCGCAGGCACCGATCAGTCTGGATGAAGTTCCTTTTATATATGAAGAATATGAAAATATGATGCCGTTTGAGAATCGTATTCTCTATTATGAGACGAGCAGAGGCTGCCCGTTTTCGTGCAGTTATTGCCTTTCTTCGATCGATAAGCGGGTGCGGCTTCGAAGCATGGAGCTGGTAGAGAAGGAATTGCAGTTTTCCTGGATCATAAAGTGCCGCAGGTCAAGTTTGTGGACCGGACGTTCAACTGCAATCACAGACACAGCATGGCAATCTGGCGTTACATCAAAGAGCATGACAATGGCATCACAAACTTCCATTTTGAGATTGCGGCAGATATTTTAAATGAAGAAGAAATGGGTCTGCTTGCCACATTCCGGCCGGGACTTGCCCAGCTCGAGATTGGTGTGCAGTCCACAAACATGCAGACCATCCATGAGATCGACCGTATGATGGATTTTGATATGGTTACACAGAAAGTGCAGCGGGTGGCAAGTGCCGAAAATATTCATCAGCATCTGGATCTGATCGCCGGGCTTCCGTATGAGAATCTGGAGAGCTTCAAAAAATCCTTCAACGATGTCTACCGCCTGCGGCCGCAGCAGTTCCAGCTTGGTTTTCTGAAAGTCTTAAAAGGCTCAAAAATGCATGAGAAGGCAGGAGAATACGGGATCGTTTACCATACACGCCCTATGTACGAGGTTTTATCGACAAGCTGGCTGACTTACGATGAAGTCATCTATTTAAAAGGCATAGAAGAGATGGTTGAGGTTTACTATAACAGCTGTCAGTTCCGCTGTACAACGCTGGCACTGGAGGCGGAGTTTGACACACCGTTTGCCATGTACGAGGCACTGGCAGAATATTATGAAGAAAACGGGCTGAACGGACTGAAACATTCACGCATGAGACGCTTTGATATTTTGCACGATTTTATTCTTTCCTATGTGAAGAAAGAACATGCACCGAAATATGAGGATGATCTTCTGATGGATCTTTACTTGAGGGAAAAGAGCAAGAGCCGTCCGTCCTGGGCTGCGGATCTTTCAGGATATAAGAGCGAGATCCAGGAATTTTTCAGAAAAGAAGCGGAGGAAAAACGTTATCTGAAAGACTACGAAGGCTACAGCTGGAAACAGATCCTGAATATGACGCACGTTGAGGTCGATTCGAAGGGAAAATGGACGCTGTTTGATTATAAAAGGCGAGATCCGCTCACAAAAGATGCAAAAACGTATCGGATTCTGGAACGGAAGGAAGAGGAAAGGGCATGATAAGAGATTATGTGGCACTTGACCTGGAAATGACGGGACTGAGCCCGAGAAAGGATGCGATCCTGGAGATCGGTGCGGTGAAAGTCCGGGATATGGAAGTGACGGAGACCTACACTGCCATGGTAAATCCAGGGTTTCCGGTTCCGGAGCATGTCACAGAGCTGACCGGGATCACGACCGAAATGGCACAGCAGGGCAGGGGAAATCCACACGGTATTGCCGGAATTTCTGGAATTCTGTGGACAATCCGTGATCCTTTGGGCATAACATAGGCTTTGATTTTGGATTTCTTCAGCAAAATGCGGCAAACATGGGGAAAACCTTCCCGGATATGGCGATCGATACCCTTGCGATCGCACGCAAATTTCTGCCGGAACTGCCGAGCCGGAAGTTAGGTGATCTGTGTGATCATTATCAGATCCGGGAGGAGAGATGGCACCGTGCGTGCGACGATGCGGATGCGGCGAGCCGGCTGTATCAGAAACTGGCAGAAGCATTTTTTGAGGAAAACGAAACTTACTTTGAGCCGAAAAAACTTACTTATAAGGTAAGAAAAGATGCACCGGCGACGAAAATACAAAAAGTCTACTTGAATGATTTGATGAAATATCATAAAATAGAAACGAATGTTGCCCTGGATCTGCTGACGAGAAGTCAGGTTTCCAGGCTTACAGACAGAATCATATTACAGTATGGGAAAATGATAAGGGGTGATTGATATGATGCATTTTCGTGACAAAAAAACAAAACGGATTCTTTCAGGTATTCTCGTGGTACTGATCGTGATCGCGATGGTACTTCCTACGCTGGCAGCTGTTATTGAATGTTTTAAAGTATCACACAGGTGATATGGAGGTAAATGATTATTATGAAAAAATCGGAGTTTTAGGACTGATGGCAGCACTGGCTGTTACAGGTGCAGTTGTTTTTTTGCCGAAAGGGGTTATGGCTGCCGAAGATTCTGATCAGACGATCAGCCAGGGCGTATATATCGGAGACGTAGATGTCTCCGGGATGACGCAGGAAGAAGCGAAAAAGCAGTGGAAGATGGTATGAGCGAAGCGAAAGCGGCGAACATTACCTTAAAAGTAGATGATCAGGAAACCGTGGTAAGTGCGGGAGATCTCGGACTTTCCTGGGCAAATGAAGAGGTTGTGCAGGAGGCGGCGGAGCTTGGCAAATCCGGCAACATCATCAAACGTTACAAAGACAAAAAGGATCTGGAGAATGAATCCAGAAAATATGACATAGATTATTCTGTAGACAGAAGCAGCATCCAGAAAGTTCTGGAGGAAAAAGAAGATGTCTTCAACCGGGAACCGACCGACGCACAGCTTTCTACGGAAAATGGTGCTTTTGAAGTCGTTCAGGGCGAAAATGGAATTGAGCTGAATGTGGAGAAATCGGTCAAAAAGATTTTGAAATCTCTCAAAACTGACTGGGACGGCAAAAATACTACGATCGAGCTGGCGGCCGATATCAAAGAGCCGGAGTGTACAACGGAGGATCTGGCGAGCATCACTGATGTACTCGGAACAGCCACTACATACTACGGATCGACCACAGGCAGAAACAAAAATGTAGAGACAGGTGCAGAGAAGTTAAACGGACATATCCTGATGCCGGGAGAAGAGTTCTCCGTAACGGATGCAGTCGTTCCGTTTACTGAAGAGAACGGCTACGAGCTGGCTCCTTCCTATGAGAGCGGAAAAGTCGTAGACAGTTACGGCGGCGGTATCTGCCAGGTTTCCACAACACTTTACAATGCAGTTTTAAATGCAGAACTGGAAGTGCTGGAACGCCACAATCATACCATGATCGTTACTTATGTGGATCCTTCCAAAGATGCGGCGATCGCAGAGGGACTGATGGATCTTCGTTTTGCGAATAATACGGACTACCCGATTTATATTTCCGGCTATGCTTACGGCGGTGAGCTGACGTTCACGATCTATGGCCATGAGACAAGAGATCCAAATCGTACGGTAGAATACGTCAGCGAGACAACCGGAACAACGACTGCGGATGGTGTAGCACTCTATGCCACGGATCAGCCGGTCGGCTACTTAAGCCAGACACAGGGAGCACTGCAGGGGCTTACTGCGGTTCTGTGGAAATATGTTACCGAAAATGGTGAGACGACAAAAGAACAGGTGAACTCCAGTACGTATCAGGCAACGCCGGTCTGCTATGATGTCGGAGTAAATACGGATAACCCGACTGTGGCAGCGGCAATACAGTCTGCGATCGCAAACAATGACCTGGATCAGGTTCAGGCGATCATAAGCGGAAATTACGGACAGACAAGTACAGCGACAGCGGATCAGGCACAGAGTGAATCACAGGCACAGGATCAGCAGCAGAGCGAATCACAGGCACAGAGCGATTCCGCAGCAGACAATACGCAGGGTGGAGATGGAAGTTCCACACCGGATGTGGCACTGCCGGATGACCCGACAAACGGAGCTGTTATTGAGTAAAAAATTGATAGAAGGATATAAACTATGGATCTTGTTTTGACAAAATGGATAGCATTAAAAGGCACTTCCGTCCTTGCTTCGTGCAGGGCAGAAGAGCTGTCCAGCCGTTTTCCGTCCGTGATGATACGTGATGCGGCAGGTTTTACCTGCTATCTGTCCACAGAGCGAGAGTACCAGATATCAGGAGGGTATGGTGCTGCCGCCATTTACCCGCTTGGAAAAGGCGGGGTATTAGGTGGGCTCTGGAATATGCTGGAGCAGATAAATGCAGGTATGGAAATTGATCTTCGGAAAATACCGATCCGCCAGGAGACTGTGGAGATTTGCGAGTTTTTTGACCTGAATCCCTACTATACCGATTCCACCGGGGCACTTCTTGTGGCAGTGGAAGACGGATTTGGGCTGGTTTCCGTGCTGGAACGTGAAGGGATTCACGCAGCCGTGATTGGAAGAACGAACGATGGCAATGACCGTATCATTTATAATCAGGGAAAAAAAAGAGATACCTGGATCGTCCTCAGAAGGAGGAACTGGAAAAGGTGTTCGATTAGAAGGAGGCTTAAAAATGAGAGAACAGATATTGACATTTTTAGAAAAAACAGCCGTATTGATCCGAAAGAACTGGCTGTTTTACTTGGCAGCGATGAAGTAACGATCATGAATGAGATCGCAAAGATGGAAGAGGAAAAGGTCATCTGCGGTTATCACACACTGATCGACTGGGAAAAGGTTTCCGATGAGAAAGTAACCGCTCTGATCGAAGTGCGTGTCACTCCGATGCGTGGACAGGGATTTGATTCCATCGCAGAGCGTATTTATAATTATCCGGAGGTAAGAAGCGTATATCTGATGTCCGGAGCGTATGATCTGATGGTCATTCTGGAAGGAAAGACTCTGCGGGAGGTATCTAATTTTGTATCTGACAAGCTGTCCACACTGGATTCCGTGCTGAGTACAGCAACGCATTTTATCCTGAAAAAATACAAAGATCACGGAACGATTTTTACAAAGAAAAGCAAAGATGAAAGGATGCTGGTGACACCATGAAAAATGTAATTTCCGATAAAGTTCTGGGGCTTCAGCCTTCCGGAATCAGAAAATTTTTTGATATTGTAAGCGAGATGGACGATGTCATTTCGCTTGGTGTGGGAGAACCGGATTTTGATACGCCGTGGCATATCCGTGATGAGGGTATCTACAGTCTGGAGAGAGGAAGGACTTTCTACACATCCAATGCAGGTTTAAAAGAGCTGCGTGAGGAGATCTGCAGATATTTAAGTCGCAGATGCAAAGTTGACTATACGATCGACGAGACGCTGATCACCGTAGGTGGAAGTGAGGCGATCGACCTTGCGATGCGTGTACTGTTAAATCCGGGAGACGAAGTGCTGATCCCCCAGCCCAGTTATGTATCTTATCTGCCGTGTGCTGTTTTAGCGGACGGTGTTCCGGTTGTCATCAACCTGAAAGCAGAGAATGAGTTCCGTTTAACGGCACAGGAGCTGGAGGATGCGATCACCGATAAGACAAAACTTCTGGTACTGCCGTTCCCGAACAATCCGACCGGTGCGGTTATGACAAGAGAAGATCTCGAAGCGATCGCAGAAGTGATCATCCGCCACGATATTTACGTGCTTTCTGATGAGATTTATTCTGAGCTGACCTACGCAGGAGATCATGTATCGATCGCAAGTCTGCCGGGCATGAAAGAACGCACGATCACCATGAACGGATTTTCTAAGGCTTACGCAATGACAGGATGGAGACTTGGCTACGCGTGCGGACCAAGGGAGATCATCAAGCAGATGACAAAGGTACATCAGTTTGCGATTATGTGTGCTCCGACCAACAGCCAGTATGCAGCCGTAGAAGCACTGAGAAACGGTGATGATGATGTGATCAAAATGCGTGAATCCTACAATGGCAGAAGACGTTATCTGCTGCATGCATTTGCAGAGATGGGACTGCCGTGCTTTGAGCCGCTTGGAGCTTTCTATGTATTCCCCTGCATCAAAGAGTTTGGCATGACTTCCGATGAGTTTGCATCCAGACTGCTGAAAGAGGAGAAGGTCGCTGTCGTTCCGGGAAGTGCATTTGGTGAGTGTGGCGAAGGGTACCTGCGAATTTCCTATGCTTATTCACTGGAAGATCTTAAGAAAGCACTGGACCGCATGGCAGATTTCGTGAAGAGACTGAAAGAAGAGGGCAGCAGATAATGGCAAAGCTGAATATCGTGCTCTTTGAGCCGGAGATCCCGGCAAACACCGGAAATATTGGAAGAACCTGTGTGGCTACCGGCACCAGCCTGCATCTGATCGAGCCGTTAGGCTTCCGTTTAAATGAAAAGGCATTAAAGAGAGCCGGGATGGATTACTGGAAAGATCTCGATGTGACTACTTACATTGATTATGCGGACTTTCTGGAGAAGAATCCGGGAGCCAAGATCTATATGGCGACGACCAAGGCAAAGAAAACCTACACGGAAGTGGCCTATGAGCCGGATTGTTACATTATGTTTGGAAAGGAAAGCGGCGGAATCCCGGAAGAAATTCTGGTAGAGAATCAGGAGACGGCGATCCGTATCCCGATGCTCGAGCATATCCGTTCACTGAATCTTGGAAATTCTGTAGCAATCGTGCTTTATGAGGCACTGCGGCAGAATCATTTTGATCATATGCAGCTGGAAGGCGACCTGCACCGGCTGCACTGGAAGGGATAGCTGCGGAGGTTTTCTTAATGTGCAAACGAAATGCATTGAAAAACATAGTGCGTAAAATAAAACAGCCATGATGAATTCGAAAACAAATCGCTCTGACGGTAGCGAGGCTTCCGTCGTGAGATTGTTTTCGAATCATCATGGCGTACTATTTTTTACAAAACTATTTTTGCAACGTTCATTTGCACATTTACAAAATCTCCGTCATTTTTGTTCTTGCTGCATGGCAGTGTAAATGTAAACTCGGTTCCTACGCCCTGCGTGCTGACAACGTTGATATTTTCACCGTGGGCCTGGATGATCTCTTTGACGATCGAAAGCCCAAGTCCGGTGCCTTTTTTATCTTTTCCTCTGGATGGATCGCTCTTATAGAAACGCTCCCATATTTTATTTAAGCTGTCCTTTGCGATGCCTTCGCCGGTGTCTTTACGGATACAAAGACTTTTCCGTGTTTTTCCAGAGAAGAGATGTAGATCAGAGAATCTGGATGACTGAATTTTACGGCGTTGTCGATCAGGTTATAGAGAACCTGCTGGATCTTTCCAACATCGGCATTGACGTACAGTGACTCTTCTTCGAACGTAAGCTGGAAAGAAATGTGTTTGTCCCAGCACAGGCTGCGGAAGGTTTCCACAGTCTGGCGGATGATCGCATTGATGTCGAAATCTGCAAGTTCCAGGTACGTTCCCTTATCATCGAAGTTGTTGAGAGTCAGCAGTCCTTTTTGTGAGCTTGGTCAGACGGTTTGTTTCTGAGAGAACGACATTGAGGTATCGCTCCTGCATTTCCGGTGGGATCGTGCCGTCCAGCATGGCTTCTACGTACCCTTTGATGGAAGTAAGCGGAGAACGGAAATCATGCGAAATGTTGGAAATAAATTTTCGCTGGCTTTCGCCGGAGTTGTTCAGCTCGCCTGCCATATAATTCATAGAAGCGGCAAGGTAACCGATTTCATCGTTGGATTCGACCGGGATCTTGTAGTTCAGGTTGCCGGCGGCATATTCATCTGCTCCGTGTATGATGCGGCGGATCGGAAAATATACTACAAATGTAAATGTAATCAATACGATCAGAGAAAGAGCCAGGATCATAGCCAGTGTGATGTAGGAACAGTTGAGAATGGAATTTTTCTCCGTTTCTAGTTTGTTCTTTTCATAATGGACTGCAATGTAGCCTTTCGTGATGTAGTTGGATGTGATCGGTGCGACCACACTGAGCATATCTTCATCAAAATAGTCAAAAAAGCGACCGGTTTGATAATAATTGCCGGACAGGGATACCGGATCAAAAGAATCCAGCTGCGTGATCTTTGACTGATCATAGCCGACAGCCGTATCGATCAGGATCTTGCCATTACTGTCCATCAGCCAGAGCCGCATGGACTGGTAAGAGGCAACGGCCAGCAGGTTCGTGTAGGTGTCCTGCAAAGAAGCCCGCTCGGTGTAATTCTGTGCGAGCCTTCCGGCAGCGATCACATTTGCTTCGCGGTACATGCCTTCTGTCCTGTTTTTGATCAGATGCTTTTCCACAAGCGAAGAAGTGATACCAGCTACGGATACAAAACTCAGTACGGCGAAACAGATCCATGCCAGAATGAGTTTTTGGTAAAGTCTGCGTTTCATATGTTTTTAACCTCAAATTTATAGCCGATACCCCATACGGTGGTCAGTGCCCAGGAATCATTTCCTTTGATCTTTTCCCGGAGACGTTTGACGTGGACATCTACTGTGCGGGTATCCCCGATGTATTCATATCCCCAGATGTGATCCAGCAGCTGTTCGCGGGTAAACACCTGGTTGGGAGAAGCTGCAAGGAAATATAACAGTTCCAGTTCTTTTGGCGGCATGTCAACGGTAGATCCTTTATAGATAACAGAATAGTTGGTCTGATTTACGATCAGATCCGGGTATTCCACGGTCTTGCCGGAATTCTGTGAACTGGAAGATTTCTCTGGCTGGAAACGGCGGAGAACGGCTTTGACTCTGGCAACCAGCTCTTTCGAATCGAACGGTTTGATCATGTAGTCATCTGCACCAAGTTCCAGACCGAGTACCTTGTCAAACACCTCACCCTTTGCAGACAGAATGATGATCGGCACGGAAGAACGCTGACGCAGTTCGCGGCACACCTGATAGCCGTCAATGCCCGGAAGCATCAGATCCAGCAGAACCAAATTCGGTCCGTAAGTATCAAATTCACGCATGGCACTTTCGCCGTCGTGAACAATTCGCGTGTTAAAACACTCTTTGGTAAGATACAGAGAGATCAGCTCTGCAATGTTCTCATCATCATCAACAATCATAATCTTTTGTCTGTTTACCATAATATATACTCCTCATGTTTTTAAATAATATTTAATAATGCTAAGGTCAAAAGCCTGAAACCACGATGTGCTTGCACAGGAGTGGTTTATGGCTTAATGACCTGCACCGATATGAGCATAAAAAGTGGAGCGTAAGCTTCACGATATGCGAATGTCGGATAGAATTGTGAGAGTACGAAGTACGGAACAATTCTTAAGGCATTATTGATTTTAACAGTTTTATTTGAACTCCACGATCGTAACTCCGGCATCACCCTCGCCGAATTCGCCAAGGCGATAGCTCTTGACATGCTTCTGGCGGCGGAGATAATTGTGAACACCTTTTCGAAGTGCACCGGTACCTTTTCCGTGAACAATGCGTACGGAAGGAAGGTGGGCAATATATGCATCGTCAAGATATTTATCCAGCTCCATGATCGCCTCGTCAACGGTCTTTCCAAGCAGATTGATCTCTGTGCTGACAGATGCCGATTTGGACATTTTGATCTTGCCGGAACCGGTCTTGCTGAAATTGCCTCCGGTGATCACGCTATCATCCAGTTTTTCCAGATCCCGGATGTTTACCTGAGAACGCAGGATTCCCATCTGAACAAACAGGTTGCCTTTTGCATCCGGCAGCGTGCTGACCGTATCTTTGAGGTTCAGGCTCAGTACCTTTATGCTGTCGCCGATGTGCAGATCTTTGGCGGTAAGCTGTTTATGCGATTTTTTTCGGAGCCGCATTCTTCGCAGAAAGCTTTTTGTCAACTGTGGACATTTTCTCACGCAGTTTGCCGCGTTCCTTTTCCATGTCTTTGGCAGACACGCCGGCAGCCTTTCCATATTTCTGGAAATTGCGGATCGTAGTATCGGCATAATCTTTGGCTTCCTGCAAAATGTTGCGTGCCTGCTCATTTGCTTCACGGAGAATCTTGTCGCGGCTTAAGTCCAGTTTTTCCTGTTTGGATTCAAGACGCTGCTTTAATTCGCGGATCTCTTCTTTATAGGAATTGATCTGGTCACGTTCCTGTTCTATTGTAACACGTTTTTGCTCCAGATCAGCGAGTAAATCTTCAAAAATCTTCATCCTGTTTGGTCAAATGTGTTTTTGCTTCCTCGATAATGTCCTGTGACAGACCAAGTTTCTGAGAAATCGCAAAAGCATTACTTTTACCCGGAATACCGATGAGAAGCCGGTAAGTCGGACGGAGAGTTTCCACATCAAATTCACAGCAGGCATTTTCCACGCCCGGGGTGGAAAGAGCAAACACCTTTAATTCGCTGTAGTGAGTGGTTGCCATAACGCGGGAACCGCGGCGATGCAGGTTGGAAAGGATCGCGATCGCAAGGGCGGCACCTTCCGTCGGATCGGTTCCGGCACACAGCTCATCGAACAACACGAGCGAACGGTCATCCGCTTCTTTTAAGATCGATACCGTATTTGTCATATGGGCGGAAAAAGTACTGAGACTCTGCTCAATGCTCTGCTCATCGCCGATATCAGCAAAAACTTCGTGAAATACGGAAAGCTCTGAGTGGTCAAATGCCGGGATATGCAGTCCGGCCTGTCCCATCAGGGTAAAAAGTCCGACTGTTTTCAGGGAAACGGTTTTACCGCCTGTATTAGGACCGGTGATGATCAGCAGTTCAAAATCCTTACCGAGCTGAATGTCGATCGGAACGACTTTCTTTTTATCGAGAAGCGGATGTCTTCCTTTTTTGATGAGGATACGGCCTTCCTCGTTGAAATCCGGCTGTGTGCCGTTCATCGAGCGGGAGAGCTGTGCTCTGGCAAAAATGAAATCCAGTTTTGTCAGAAGATCCAGGTCATCACGCAGAGCTTCGGTTTCTTCACCACATCTGGCACTTAAGGTGGCAAGGATCATCTCGATTTCTTTTTCTTCTTTTAATTCCAGTTCACGCAGGTCATTGTTCAGTTTGATGACAGCCATCGGCTCCACAAACAGGGTAGAACCGGTGGAGGACTGATCATGGATCATGCCCGGAATCTGTCCGCGGTGCTCTGCTTTGACCGGGATACAGTAGCGTCCGTTTCGCATGGTGACAACCGCATCCTGCAAGTAGGTGCGGGCGGAGCCATTTACCATCGTCTGGAGCTGAGCATGGACCTTGTCGTTGATCTGACGCATGGAGCGGCGGATCTTGAACAGTGCAGGACTGGCATCGTCATTTAATTCCTCCTCCGAGGCGATACATCTGCGGATCTCGGAAGAAACCGGTGTCAGAGGCTGCAGTGCCTGAAACATAGCTTCCAGAGAATCCTCAAAATCAGGATCACGGTCATTTCTGGAATAAGCCTTTACCTTGCTGCAGACATCAAGAAGACTGCAGATCGAAAGCAGTTCATTGATACCGATGATCGCACCGATCTCCAGACGCTTGATGGAGCCGCGGATGTCGCGGACGCCGCGGAACGATACCGCACCTTTCTGATAAATACGGGAAAGGGCATCGCTTGTCTCCTTCTGGAGAGCCTGAATCTCGTACAGATCCGTGGATGGCTGCAGATTGCGGCACATCTCTTTTGCAAGTGCCGAACCGGCAAATTCTGTGAGCTTGTCAATGATTTTATTATATTCTAAAGTTTTTAAAGCCTTTGGGTTCATATAGCATACCTCTTGTAGTGATGTGTAACAAAAGATGCCATACGAATTGTTCCGTACTTCGTACTCCCACAATTCTGTCCGCCATTCGCATATCGTGAAGCTTCCGCTTCACTTTTTATGCTCACGTCGGGCGGGGCATTAAGCCATAAAAGCACTCCTGTGCAAGCACATCGTAGTTTCAGGCTTTTGCCCCTGGCATCATATAATTATAACTTTACTATTTTTCTATTGTACCCTATAATGTGGGTATGGTCAAAAGGTATTTTGAGCGAAAAGCCTATAATAGCAGAAGGGATCAGGTATATGGGTGAGAACGAGAAGAAAGAGTTTCATTTTATCAATGAACAGATCAAGAAAAAGCCGTTCTACCGACGTAAGTGGTTTACGCAGGGGGCAGCGGCGATTGCCCTGGCACTTATTTTCGGGGTGGCGGCGGGCGTGATGTTCGCGATCGTACAGCCGTGGGCGAGCAATCAGTTTGGAAAGCCGGATGAGCCGACACAGATCGTGATGGTTCAGGAAGAGACACATACTCAGGAGACAGAAACCGGACAGACAGAGCAGAAAGCGGATGACGAAAAGGAGACGGCAAAAGGCAGGAAAAAGAACAGCAAAGAAACAGATGCAATCGAAGAATACCGCATGCACTATGATCAGATGAAAAATGTGGTAGATTCTGCAGAAAATTCTCTGGTAAAGATTAAAAGCTATGTGGCAAAAATGGACTGGTTCAGTGAAAGCTATGAGAATGTGACGGAGACTTCCGGACTGGTGTTCCGCGTGGACAGCAACTGGCTTTACATCCTGACTTCCAGTCGTTTTATCAAGAGTGCACAGCAGATCACAGTAACCTTCCCGGGCGGAGAGGTCGCAGATGCAGCTGTCAGACGGCAGGATACGGTGACAGAGCTTGCGATTCTGGAGATTCCGATCAAAAGTATAAAGGAATCCACAATCCAGAGCATTTCCGCAATTTCGATCAAAGGAATTTCCAGCGTAGAAAAAGGGGAATCGGTGATCGCAGTCGGAAGTCCAATGGGGTATACAGATTCGATTAATTATGGCATGATCACTTCGATTACGGAGTGTGAAGATGTGGACGGAGAGTATAAGGTGATCGCAACGGACATGGCGGCCAGCGATATGAGCTATGGATTTCTGCTGAATCTGGATGGAAATATGGTCGGCATTGTGGCACAGAAATTCAAACAGACTGGTGCGGCAGATACGTTGACTGCACTTGGCATTTCTGATATCAGCTATCTGCTGGAAATGCTGGCAGCAGGCAGGTCGCTTCCTTATACCGGTGTGGTCGGAAAGAGCGTCAGTGCCGATGTGGCAGAGCATTTCAGCGTTCCTTACGGTATTTATGTCAAGAAAGTGAACACAGATTCACCGGCCATGTATGCCGGGATACAGGCAGCCGATGTGATCACAGAGATCAACGGGGAAAGCGTTGGCTCGATGTCCGAGTACGAAGATATTCTGCGGAAATATCAGGAAGGTGATACCTTAAAAATCAAGGTCCGCAGAAAAAGTATCGGCGGTTATGCCGATGTAGAAATGAAACTGGTCATGGGAGCCAGATAACGAAACAGATAAGATCATGGTACCAGCAGCAAGTGATCTGTCCTGCACGGAACCATTCATGTTTATTTAATAAGAGAAAGGTCAAAACAATGAAATATATTGAAACATTGCACGAAGGCGAGAGACTTTCAGGAATTTATCTTTGCAAATACAGACAGTCTGCGATGACAAAAAACGGCAAATCATATGAGAATGTGATCCTTCAGGACAAAACAGGAGTGATCGATGCCAAAATCTGGGATCCGAACTCTCAGGGAATTGAGGATTTCGATATGCTGGACTATATCGATGTGGTTGGAGATGTCACAAGTTTTCAGGGAGCATTACAGGTTTCCATCAAAAGAGTACGAAAAGCAAGAGAAGGCGAATATATCGAAGAAGATTATCTGCCGGTCAGTGAGCGAAACATTGATGAGATGTACGAAGAGCTGCTCACGTATGTGCATAAAATCGAGAATCCGTATCTGAAGCAGCTTACAGACAGCTATTTTGTGGAAAATGAAGCTTTTATCAAAGCGTTCAAAGGACATTCTGCGGCAAAGAGCGTGCATCACGGATTTGTGGGCGGACTTCTGGAGCATACCTTAAATGTGACAAAACTCTGCTATTACTATGTAAAACAGTATCCGTTTTTAAATAAAGACCTTCTGTTGTGTGCGGCACTGTTCCACGATGTGGGAAAAATGAAAGAAATCTCCAGATTCCCGGAAAACGATTACACGGATGACGGACAGCTTCTCGGCCATATCGTGATGGGCGTGGAACTGGTCGGAGCAAGTATCCGCCGCATTCCGGATTTTCCGAAAAAACTGGCAAGTGAACTGAAACACTGCATTCTGGCGCACCATGGAGAACTGGAATACGGTTCCCCGAAGAAACCGGCACTGGCAGAAGCACTGGCACTGAATTTTGCAGACAATACCGATGCAAAACTCGAGACATTTAAAGAAGCATTAAAGAGCAATAACGATAACAATGACTGGCTTGGTTATAACCGCCTGTTTGAGTCAAATATCCGCAAGACAAGTATCTGATCAGACAATGTGAAACAGTTAAAGAAGCCGGAAAAGTTTCTGTTCATGGAGGAATTAAATTTATGAAAAAAGACGATATGCTGGAAATTACCATAGAGGATATCAGCTCAGACGGTTCCGGCGTGGGAAAAGCAGATGGATTTGCACTTTTGTCAAAGACACGATCCCGGGCGATCAGGTGAAAGTCAAAATCATGAAAATGAAAAAACGTTATGGCTATGCAAGGCTGATGGAAATTCTTGTGCCGTCACCGGACCGCATCCAGGCACCGTGTCCGGTTGCCAGACAGTGCGGCGGATGTCAGATCCAGCAGATGTCTTATGAACGTCAGCTTACCTTTAAAGAAAACAAAGTCTGCAACAATTTAAGACGCCTCGGCGGTCTGGATCTTTCTGCGATGGAAGTAGAGCCGATCTGCGGCATGGAAGAGCCATTTCACTACCGCAACAAAGCACAGTTTCCGATCGGCCGCGATAAAAACGGAAAAATCATTGCCGGATTTTATGCAGGCCGCACGCACAGCATCATAGCAAACACCGACTGTCTGCTCGGAGCAGAAGAAAATGAAGCAATCTTAAACGAAGTCATTTCGTGGATGGAAGTCTGTAAAGTAGAGCCATATGATGAAAAGACCGGAAAAGGGCTGGTGCGTCACGTACTGATCCGCAAGGGATTTACCACAAAAGAACTGATGGTCTGCCTCGTGATCAATGGCAGAAAGATTCCACAGGTTGAAAAACTGGTGGACAGGCTTCAGAAGATCGAGGGCATGACCGCAATCATGGCAAATGTCAACACTGAGCAGACAAATGTGATCCTCGGAAAAGAAATCCAGCCGATCTGGGGTCAGGATTATATCGAAGATTATATCGGAAACGTCAAATACCGCATTTCTCCGCAGTCTTTTTATCAGGTCAATCCGGTGCAGACACAGAAACTTTACGAAAAAGCACTGGAATACGCAGGACTGACCGGTAAAGAGACCGTCTGGGATCTGTACTGCGGCATCGGCACCATTTCTCTCTTCCTGGCCCAGAAAGCAAAACAGGTTTACGGCGTAGAGATTGTGCCGCCTGCCATCGCAGATGCGAAAGACAATGCCAGAAGAAACGGCATCCAAAATGCAGAGTTTTATGTTGGCAAAGCAGAAGAAATCCTGCCTCACAAATACGAAACCGAAAACGTCAAAGCCGATGTGATCGTAGTCGATCCGCCAAGAAAAGGCTGCGATGAAGCCCTGCTTGAGACCATCGTCAAAATGCAGCCGGAAAGAGTCGTCTACGTCAGCTGCGATTCCGCGACACTGGCAAGAGATCTGAAGTATCTGACCGCGAACGGATACAAAGCAGAACGCCTGGCAACGGTCGATATGTTCCCGATGACGGTGCACGTAGAAAGTGCAGTAAAACTTGTGAGGGAAAACCAACGAATAGAAACAAGGGTGAAATAACAATCCGGAATTTCCGGATAGTTCAAACCGAAGGTTCTCGTCAGGTCACACGCGATACCAAGGACTACACCATCAAAGGCTGGGTGATAGATGATGAACGACTGAAACGAGGAACGTATCTGACAGAGAAGTATTTCGATGAGCAGTTGGAGTGCATCCGTGAAATCCGTGCCAGCGAAAGAAAGCATCACAGCCATTTGCGGCATTTTGCAGCAAATGCAGGGAACTTGGATATGAGATTTATGATATGGATCTGATCACGGCAGGGGAAGAGGCTTATGCAGCCATGCGGCGAAGCACAAACGGGGGCGGCGAGAATTCTCCGATGCTGGAAGGGGAAGATGACCTTTACGAGCTGTTTTTTGCAGGATTGTAGGCGACTGTAAGAAGAACCATATAAAAAGACCTCATACAATTTTTTTGAATAAGGATTGCATGAGATCTTTTTTATGAAATTATTTTTTCGCAAAATATTCTTTTGTCAGAGCGATGGCAGTTCCGGAAAGAAGGAAGATACCGATCAGGTTGGGGATGACCATGAGTCCGTTGAAGGTCTCGGCGATGCTCCAGAGAAGTCCGAGATCGACCGTTGCTCCGATGATAGCTACCAGTGAATAGGCGATCATAAACGGTTTTACTACTTTCTCGGAAAACAGGAACTCAATACAGCGTGCACCGTACAGTCCCCAGCCAATGATGGTGGAGAAAGCGAAGCAGCACATGGCAACTGCGGTAAAAACAGATATCCAGTTTCCGTAGGTAGAAGTGAATCCGGAGATTGTCAGCTCGGCACCTGCGGCAGCTCCGTAGTTGACCGGAACACCGCTTACCAGAATGACAAGGGCAGTCAGAGTACAGATAACGATCGTGTCGGCAAATACTTCGAAAATACCGAACATACCCTGTTTTACCGGTTTCTTCGTATCAGCACAGGCATGGGCGATGGATCCGGTACCAAGACCGGCTTCGTTAGAGAAGATACCACGGGATACGCCTTTTTTCATGCTCATGAAGAAGCTTCCTACCACACCGCCGGTGACGGCAGCCGGGTTAAAAAGCTCCGTAAACGATATCATGGAATACAGCAGGAACTCTCTCAAAATTCAGTACAACCACACCGATCGCAAGAACGATGTACAACAGTGCCATGAACGGAACCAGTTTTTCGGAGACACTTCCGATTCGTTTGATACCGCCAAGCAGAACCATACCGACAAGAAGCATGATCACAATACCAAGAACCAGATTCAGCGTTTTGGATGCAGATTCCGGAATGATGTTGAAATTGATCAGAGCAGTGTCGATCGCAGTAGTGATTGTATTTACCTGTGTGGCATTTCCGGTACCGAAAACGGTCAGTACACCGAAGGCGGAATAAAGAATTGCAAGGATCTGCCATTTCTTGCTCAGTCCGTTTTTGATGTAGTACATCGGACCGCCGACATAATCACCCTTTTTATTTCGTTCGCGGAAATGAACGGCAAGTGTGACCTCAGTGAATTTCGTGCACATTCCAAGGAGCGCGGAAACCCACATCCAGAATACAGCTCCCGGTCCGCCGATGGCGATAGCTCCGGCAACACCGGCGATATTTCCGGTACCGACCGTTCCGGCGAGGGCCGTACAGACAGCCTGGAAAGGAGTCATGGAGCCGTCAGAAGCTTCCTTTTTTTTGAAAATTCTTCCCAGTGTGGTTTTAAGCGCATACGGGAATTTGCGAATCTGGACAAATCCAGTCCGCAGGCTTAGGTAAAGCCCTACACCGATAATGCAGATCATCGCCGGGACACCCCAGATGAAGTTATTAACGGCATTGTTGATGGATTCGATTGTCTGAAGCATGATAGTAATCCTTTCTTAAGATAATGTATAATTATAAATCTAACACTTTTACGAATATATGTACAGAAAAAAATTCGTATACCAGCCTTAAAAACAAGAATTCCAAAATATTTTTCTGTTTTTTTGAAAAAAAGCATAAAAATTCAGTAGATATATTGACGGCAATCTGGCCGATGCGTTCAAGTAAGTTTGGGCTTGAAAATGTACAATGCACTTATTATAATAGAGACAGATTCCATTACAAAAAGAATCCAAACGCAAAAGCCAGATGCGGATAACGACTTTTGAGGACAAAAAGAAAAGGAGTGTTAAAAATGGCAAAAATTTTAATCAGCCCTTCCAAATATTTACAGGGCGCAGGGGAAATGAAAAACATCGGAACATATGCTGCAAAATGCGGAAAGAAAGCACTGGTTCTGATCAGCAAAGGCGGTTATAAGAGAATCGGTAAAACGATCGAAGAGAGCTTTGCTGAGAGTACCTGTGAGGTGGTTTTTGATTATTTTAACGGAGAATGCTGTAACAGTGAGATTGATCGTCTGGTAAAGATCGTAAAAGATGAGCAGTGTGATCTTACCATTGGTATTGGTGGAGGAAAGATCTTTGATACAGCGAAGGCAGTTGCCTACTACGCAGAAAAACCGGTATTCATCTGCCCGACCATCGCATCGACCGATGCACCGTGCAGCGCACTGTCTATTGTATACACAGAAGAGGGTGTATTCGAGAAATACCTCTTCCTTCCGGCAAACCCGAACCTGGTTCTGATGGACACCGACATCATCGTAAAATCTCCAGTCCGCCTGACCGTAGCCGGAATGGGTGATGCACTTGCAACTTACTTCGAGGCGAGAGCATGCAAACGCAGCGGTGCAACTTCCTGTGCAGGCGGAAAGACAACGGAAGCAGCGATGGCACTTGCAGAACTTTGCTTTGATACCCTGATGGATGAGGGCGTGAAAGCTAAGATTGCTCTGGAGGCAGGCGTATGCACACCGGCAGTCGAAAAAAGTGATCGAAGCGAACACGCTCCTTTCCGGAATTGGATTTGAAAGTGCCGGACTTGCAGGAGCTCATGCAATCCATAATGGTCTGACAGTACTGGAAGAATGCCATCATATGTATCATGGTGAAAAGGTTGCATTCGGAACCATCACACAGCTGGTACTGGAGAATATTCCCCAGGAAGATCTGGAAGATATCATCTTGTGGTGCATTGAAGTCGGACTTCCTGTTACCCTGGCAGAACTTGGTGCCGGCAATGTGACAGATGAGCAGCTGATGGAAGTTGCAAAGACCGCCTGTGCGGAAAATGATACACTTCACAATATGCCTTTTGAAGTGACACCGGAGACTGTATGTGCAGCAATCAAGGCAGCAGATGCATACGGAAAATATTATCTGGGTGAAGAATAAGATATAAGATCATCACATAGTTGAATATGATATTATAAGAAGACCGGCAGGATATGGAAAATGTTCCTACCGGTCTTCTTGCAAAATTTTCTGTTTTCTGTGGAACGAATAAAGATATCAGGTATTGCAAAAAGAACAAATGTTTTCAGTACACTGTTTCACAAAGATATTTAACAAAAAAGCTCAAGGAGGTACGAAAGAGATGAAAAGGAAATGGATCGCATTAGTACTCAGTGTGTCGGTACTGGCAGGAACGGCAGCTGTTCCTGCATTTGCTTCGGAGATGCAGCAGGAGATCTCGGAGATGCCGGCAGTGGAAACACTTCAGGATCATACGCTTGCAGAGACGGATTCCGTGGAGGAGAACTGTGTTCTGGTTGGACTGAAAGGCAGCTATCTGGCAAGTGCAGATGCGGCATTGAAACGGATCAATGAGATCCGAAAAGAGGCGTGCAAACAGGGCGTTCAGGATCCGCGTGATCCCAACCGAAAGCTTACGATGTCAGATTATGTACCGGTCAAATGGTCTTCTGATCTGGAATATATCGCAAGAGTCCGGGCAGCAGAAGCATCTGTGTATATGGATCATCAAAGACCAAATGGAACGATGTGTTTTTCACAGGCATCACCAAATGGGGTGCAGAGCTGGGGAGAAGTTCTGGCATGGAATAACAGCAATGATATGATCACCGGAATCGATCAGTGGTACGGTGAAAAGCAGGACTGGGTAAAACAGACCGGTGGGGTGACAGGCCATTATACATCGATGATCAATCCGAACAATCTTTATGTTGGACTTGCAACCTTCATTTGCCCGGATGCAGATTTCAAAAAATACGACATCCGGGGGAGTTCAGTTTTGAAACAGGACTGGATGAAGGCCAGGCAAAAGCAGTAAAGAATAAAGTGCAGAAAATCCAGGTTCAGAACCAGGATGTAAAGGCATACATGGAGCCTTTTAAAGAGAAACTGGCCTCTTCCAAAACGGTGCAGGCGAAATTTTATGCAAATTACAGAGGCTCGGGGTTCTATCAGTCACGCACACACAAACTCTCTTTTGAGGACACAGTAGAGTGGAGTTCTTCCAATCCGAAAGTGGCAGCTGTAGATGAAAAAGGTGTAGTTACCGGTGTGAGTGCAGGAACAGCCAAAATTACAGCAAAATGCGGTATTTTCGAAGAGTCCAGAACAATCCAGGTGACCGGGGATGCCAAAGTCCAAGTAAAAAAAGATTACGGGTGTACCGAAAAAAGAAAACCCTGAAAAAAGGCAAAAATGGAGCATCAAAGCAAAGGCAACGCCAAAGAATGTGGCAAAACTTACATATAAATCCTCTGATAAAAAGGTTGTATCCGTAAATGGAAAAGGTGTTGTAAAAGCAAAGAAAAAGGGAAAAGCGACGATTACGATAAAAGCCGGCAGCCTGAAAAAACGTGTAAAATTACCGTAAAGTAACATTCTTAAAAAATGCCCGCTGTTGCGGGCAAAAATAATCAGAGCTTACACGCCGATAAATGCTCTCAGTTTTTCTATATCATTTGTTAAGATCAAAGACTCATCAAACTGCAGTTCTTCCAGAAGTTTGACGGCGAGATCAAAACGTCCTACCCAGCTCGGATCATGGGCATCGGAGCTTATAATAATCGGAACTTGCTGCTGCTCACAGAGTTTCAGCATCTTCCGATAATTTTCATAGCAATTCAGACGGCGGTCTTTTTTGACCAGCGAACTGTTGTTGACTTCAGAGCGACCCGGTACTGTTTGGCAGCTGAAACGAGACGTTCATAGTCAAGTGGTGTATGATCATCATCCGGGTGAGAGACAAAATGTACTTTCTCATTTTTCATACATGCGATCAAGTTGTCGGTGTTCTTTTTCTTTTCCTTCATCAGTATAACACTCTTTGTGGATTCCGACGATTGCATAATCCAGAAAATCAATATATTTCTGTTCCAGAGACAGTTTTCCGCCATTTAAAACATTGATCTCACATCCGTGCAGGATCTGTACATTCGAAAGCACGCGAGGGATGACTGTGAGATTCAGATAATAAAAAAGGATCGACCGTTCCCGGAATGCCGGGTGCGTGTTCTGTGATCCCGATCAGTTTCAGATTTTTTTCACCTGCAGTGGCAGCCATTTCGCGTATCGTTCCGTATGCATGTCCGCTGACAAGGGTGTGCATGTGCATATCTGCAATTAGTTTTTTCATAAAGAAAGACTCCCTTCTGTACAGAGATTGTTTCAGATTTTTGATTTCAGAATTTTGCTTCCTGAAAAGGATGCCTGCGAAGTACTTTGCACAATTCCGACATCTGATATTATAACGCTTACCATGTGAAAATCAAGAATAACGCAGTTTCCGGTTGAAAGAAAACGATTTATAAGATAGAATGTAACTATTCGTCTTATTATAACACTTCCCCAAAGGAGGAGCAACATTGTAAAACACAGAAAATTATCTGGAATGTGAAAGAAACCGAGTGTATTATACCCTGATTGCAATCGCAGGATTTTTTGGTGCGTATACCTTTTTGTTACGCGGGAAAGTATTCTGTAATGCTCAGACAGGGAATCTGGTGCTGCTTGGACTGGCGATCGGTCAGGCAGAATGGGAAACGGCAGCCTACTACCTGTTCCCGATTTCCGCGTATATGGCAGGTGCATTTATCTCAGAACTGCTGCCGAACCCAGTCAAGTATCATCTGAAAATCCGCTGGGACACCCTTCTGATTGCAGTTGAAATGGCAACCGTTCTGGTGCTTGGACTTGTACCGGAATCCGCACCGGTGCAGATCTCACAGGTTGCGGTCAACTTTATTGCTTCCATGCAGTACAATACGTTTCGTCAGGCAGAGGGAACGCCGATGGCGACAACTTTTGCGACAAACCATATCCGCCAGGTCGGTGTGGGACTGGCAAAAGAAATCCAGCATTTTCGGAAAAAGATAAAAAACATCGAGAAAAATGGGGCAAACATTGCATGATGGTGGTATATTTCTTATTAGGTGTGGTGTTTGGAACGGTTGCCTGCAATATTTATTCCGGGAAGGCAATCTGGATCACTCTGCTGCCGTTTCTGATCGTTCTGATTGATTTCCTGAATGAGGATCTGCATGCAGAAGAAGAGAAAATGAGACAGAAACCACATGGACATTAAGAAAAAGGCGTAAGACAGGTTCAGGTTGAACGCACGTGAGGCAGAGGCATTATGAATATCAATGAAATTGCAGAACTGGCCGGTGTTTCCAGGGCGACGGTATCCCGCTATCTGAATGATGGATATGTAAGCGAAGAAAAAGGGCAGCAATCCGGAAAGTGATAGAAGAGACCGGCTATCGCCCGTCACAGCAGGCGAGAAATTTAAGAAGCAAAGTGACAAAGCTGGTCGGTGTGATCATTCCGGAGATTGAGTCCGGGTCGGTGAGCCAGATGGTGTCAGGGATCAGTGAGGTTCTTTCGGTAAAAGGTTATCAGCTTTTGCTGGCAGATATGCGGAATAACACCAGGGCGGAGCTGAAATACCTCCGTATTTTCGAAAAAAAAATCAGGTTGACGGCATCATTTTCATGGGAACGATGCTTTCCAGAGAACATCTGCACCTGATGGAAGAAGTCGAAGTGCCGATCGTGGTGACGGCACAGGAGATCCGGCAATATTCCTGCGTTTTTCAAGATGATTATCATGCGGCATATGATGCTGCAAAAATGCTGACGAAAAAAGGCAGACACATCGCCTATATCGGAGAGCCGGCAAAAGACAAAGCGGCAGGAAAAGCACGAAAGAGCGGATTTCTGGATGCAATGGCAGATGCCGGCATCAGGATGGACAGATCCTGTATGTATGAAACGGAATTGTGCATGCAGGGCGGTTACGAGAAAGCTGCAAAAATATGGAAAACACATCCGGAAGTGGACTCTCTGTTCTGTGCAACGGACAGCCTCGCCGTCGGAGCACTGCGGTATTTTCATGAGCATGATATCCAGGTTCCGCAGCAGGTTCAGATCGTGGCGTTTGGAGACACCGAGATAGGAAGTGCGGTGTCACCGGCGATCAGCAGTGTGCATTTCTACCACAAAACGATGGGGCAGGAAGCAGCCAGGATGCTGGTTGAAATTTTAGAATCCGGCGATGATCTCAAAAACATCTGAAAATGGGTTATCAGATTGTGAAAAAAGAATCGCTTCGGTAAAAAAGAACGCAGCAGACAAAAACAGTCGCAGCGTTCTTTTTGATTTGCAGAAGGCAAAATACAGTATAATAAACGAAAAAAGGAAAGCGAGGAATCTCATGCAGGAACGATATATTTCATCAGGCAGCAGCAGACTGCACATTGCAGTTTGGGAACCATCAGGAGAGAGAAAAGCAATCATGCAGATTTCGCATGGCATGATCGAATACATCAAAAGGTACAGTCATTTTGCGAATTACCTCAATCAGGCAGGAATCCTGGTGATCGGGAATGACCACAAGGGACACGGGCTGACAGCAGAAAAGGATGAGGATCTCGGATATTTCGGTGAAGAAAAAAGTGCGGCGGTGATCGAAGATCTTCACGAAGTCACACGTTATGCGAAGGAACAGTATGGAGCGGATGTGCCGTATTTTCTGTTTGGGCACAGCATGGGATCGTTTATGGCGAGACGCTATTTGATGACCTATGGCGAGGAACTGACCGGGGCAATTATCTGCGGGACCGGTTACACGCCGGGGGCAGTTTTGACGGCCGGAAAACTCTGTGCGGGTGTGATCAGTAAAGTAAAAAGGAGAACGTCACCGCTCGAAGTTTTTGCAGAAGCTGGCCTTTGGCAGTTACAACAAACGCATCGCAGATAAGCGGACAGCAAACGACTGGCTGACAAAAAATACGGAAATGGTGGATGCCTATAACCGGGATAAATACTGCACATTTCTGTTTACGGTCAATGGCTATCAGACGCTGTTTGATGTCCTTGGATTTATCCAGAAGAAGGAAAATATCGAGAAAATACCGAAAAATCTGCCAGTCTATATGATCGCCGGCGAGGAAGATCCGGTGGGCAATTACGGAAAAGGTGTGGAAAAAGTATTTGAAGAATACCGAAAATGTGGAATCCGTGATCTGGAACTGAAGTTATATGAGGATGACCGGCACGAGATACTCAATGAACTGGACAGAGAGAATGTTTACCTGGATGTAAAAACTGGATTTTGAAACATATTTAAATATCAGATGTGAGATGATGCCTGCTTTTGCAGGCGGCGAGCAACAAGCTTGTATCAGTGGCGGATTCAATCGCCAAGTGGAATAATAGAAAGCGAGAAATGATGGAACGCATAAAACCGAATTATTATGATAGATTCACCTGCATTGCAGACAAGTGTACTTTCACCTGCTGTCAGGAGTGGAAGATCGCAGTGGACAACGAGACCAACCGAAAATGGAAAAGAAATATCCGCCTCAGGAAGTGAAGGTGCAGCGGAAAAATCTCAGTGCCTATACAACCAAAAAAGAACGGAGGCAGAGTGATCCGACTGGATGAAGAGCATAAATGTCCGTTTCTTTCTGAAAATCGACTCTGCAGACTGGTATCGGCTTATGGGGATTCGGTTCTGTCGGAAACCTGTACCGTTTTCCCAAGAGAAGTGCACAGATTTGAAACGCATGAAGAAGAAGTTCTGATGCCATGCTGCCCGGCGGTGATCGATCTCTGGGCAGAGGAAGAGAACGTGGTTTTTCCGGAGGTGCCGGAAAACGGCAGAAATCTGCGGACGATGATCCGTGAAAAGATGATGGAAATGTTCCGAAACAAAGAACAGAGCATCGAAGAAACGCTGCTAGAGAGTTTTTATATTCTGCTGGAATTATATCAGGCAGAGCAGGAAGATACGCTGTCAGAAGAAAGAATCGAGAACTATTTCTCCAGAGAAGCCGTGAAAGAACTGAAAACGGCGATTCTTGCGATTGATCTGCCGTTTCTGGATACCATGGATGAATGCAATGAGCTTTTGCAGGATCTGGCTGTCAATTATCAGAAAGAAGGTCTGTATCAGGATTATCTGACGAAGATCCTGCCTCTGGCAGAGCAGCTTTCCGAAAGGTACGATGCCGATGAAATGGAGCAGAAAGGACAGGACTTTGCAAAGCAATGGGAAAAATACCGAAAACTCCTGGCTGTTTTTATGGAAAATGAACTGTTTTCGGATCTTCTGATGCCGGACGGTGATTTGGAGAGCATGGTCATTCAGATGCAGTGGATCGCAATGGAATATACTATGATCCGGCACAGTCTCTTCCTGAAATGGATGCAGGACGGATGCCGGGATCTTGCATACGAAACACTGCGGGATTATCTGGTGCTGATCACACGGATGACAGGATACGAAGAAGACGATATTTATGAATATCTGGAAAACAGTTTTGATGCACTGGTATGGGAGTGGGGATATTTATCGTTAATTGTCGGCAAATAAGGTTGATTTCTTTATCAGGAAGATTTATAATTTAAAACACATAAAAAGTACAGAAATATCGATGAATTTTTTGTGCAGAAATACAAAGCAACAGAGGAGGAAACAAAAAATGAAATCACGTAACTTAAAAAGCAATGCTTCTGGGAGTTGCATTTGCAGCGTCACTTACTTTTGCAGGAACACAGCCACAGATGCCGTTCGCTCCGCTTCTGGAAGTTCATGCTGCAGCGTATCAGGATGTGGAACTGGACAGCAAATATGATTTTGAAAAAGCATTCCAGAAGGCACTGGATGTAGCACGTGACAGCAAAGATAAAAATACAATCTACCGTATCAAAATCCCGGCAGGTACTTACAAAGCCGGCAGCTGCTTTAATGTATACAGCAACACCTATATTGATATGGAAGGCGTAACCCTGATCCGTACATCCGGTTCATCCATGTTCCGTTTTGGACGCAGCGAAGATGTAAAGAAAATTTCGGGTTACACCGGTTTTAAAAATATTACGTTCCATGGCGGTACCATTGACGGCCAGGGTGCACAGCATGGTTATAAATCAACGCTTCTGCGATTTGCACATGCAAGCGATGTAACGATCGAAGATATGACACTGACAAACACCAGCAATTCTCATAATATTGAATTTGCAGCATGTCAGAATGTAACGATCAACAACTGCGTATTTTCAGATTATCATGGAAAAGCAGACAGCAACAACGAAGCGATTCAGATCGAGACACTGCAAAAATCCCATTTTGGTTCTTATGGTCGGTATGATGAGACACCGAACCGCAATATTGCGATCACGAACTGTACATTTAAAAACGTACAGCGTGGCGTCGGAACCCATGCGGCGATCGTAGGATGTTATCACAGCAACATCAGGATCGAAAACAATAAATTTATCAACATTCCGGGTTATGCGATCATTGCGACAAACTATATCAACAGCAGCATCAAAAATAACGAAATCACAGACTGTGCTTCCGGTATTATTTTCCGTGACATGGCGATCACACTGTATCCGTCAGAAAAAGGAAACAAGAGTAAGACACCGAAGATTTCCAGCAAATCCGTGATTGCAAACAACAAGATCGAGATCACAGACAAGAAATATAAAAACGTAAACTACGGCATCCAGCTTCTTGGTGAGTATCGTTCAAAGAAAAAAGGCAACATTCCGAAAGGTGATTACCGTGTATACGGTGTGCAGGTTTATGGCAATGAGATCACCCTGAAGAATGCTTCCTACGGCATCTGGTTAAATGGAACCGGAAAAATCCGCGTAAACAATAACGTGATCAATATGCAGGTGCCAAAAAAAAGCAAGCGGTAAATCAGGCGGAACAGTAGTCCGCGTTATTTCCAGCAAGGGCAGCAGGATCAATGGAAATACGATCATCAACACTTCCAAAAACAAGAATAAGCAACTGTATCGTGGAATCGAACTGATCGGAAAGAAAGCAGGAAGTGCATCCGGAAATAAATTTAAAGGATTTGCCAAGAAACAGCAGACAATCAAGAGAAAATCCTGAGAAAGCGAATAAGGTTTTTGGCAGGCATACAGAAAGAAAATGACAGCACTTTTCTAAAGCACTGAAAGAAGAAAGACAGAGCATGTGACGTTATCATTGTCACGGCGGCTCTGTCTTTTTATCTTAGTCGGAGAAGACTTCCACTTCTATAAGTGGCGAGCAACAAATTTGTCTTAGTGGGAGTGCAATCTCCGACTAAGATAAACGCTCCGCGAGAATGCACAGCGATTCTGTTGGGTAAATGTCAGCAAAGCTGACCAGAACCGCGTGCCAAGTCTCACATGCGTTCGACTTGAACTTAGTCGGAGAAGGTTATTTCAGTATCTCCAGCCCATGCAGCATGATACGGAAAAAATCAGAAATTATTGTATACTCATGGCATGGGAACATGGAGATCTAAAAACAGACATAAATACTTATGATGTTGGGGGCAAAAGATGCCATACGAATTGTTCCGTACTTCGTACTTTCACAATTCTACCCAATATTCGCATATCGTGAAGCTTACGCTCCACTTTTTATGCTCATATCGGGGCGGGTCATTAAGCCATAAAACCACTTTTGTGCAAGCACATCGTGGTTTCAGGCTTTTGACCCTGGCATCTACTTATTACAATATCACATTATTTTTGTCTGTAAATATAGGGAAGAAATTACTGGTTTCGAGGCAGATATCAGATGATATAAAGCAGTTTTCATATGAGATATGCCAAAGACACAGTGTTATTATCAGATATATGGAAACAGAACACGTGGAACTGGCACATATAAATCAAAAATACAGGAATAGATTTAGGTATTAAGGAGTTATGTATTACTTCTGCTGGAAAGAAATACGAAAATCCAAAATCATCAGAAAATACGAAAAGAAACTGGTGAAACTGCAAAGGCAGTTAGCCCATAAAGAGAAAAAGAAGTCAAAATTACTACAAAAATCTATCAGTAAGGGAATGGACATGTCCTGTCTGTGGAACAAATCATGACAGGGATATCAACGCAGCAAAAAATATACTGGAAGAAGGATTAAGACAAATAGCATAAAAATAACAATATAGGGCAAGGACTGCCCGAATTAACGCCTGTGGAGATAGTAGGTTACGAGGTCTGCGAAGCAGGAAGCCCATTGGCTTTAGACAATGGGTAGTTCAAAGACAACAAAATATTTTATAATGACAGGAGAAAAAAGATGACAAATGAGTTTTCAGAAAATCTTTCCCTGAATGATGTGAAAGCACGTTATGATGCACAATGTAAGCGTGTATTGAGCCAGAAAGAGTTACATATGAGCGATCAGCTCGGAAAGGAGATGCATTTGATGTGTAATTTATCGGATTTAGTAGAAGAACATGGAATTCAGCAGGGAATGAAACGTGGAGTCCAGAGTGGAATTTAGCGGGGAAGAAAATATGGCATGGAAGAAAAAAAGCCGGGAAATTGCAAAAAAGCTCCTGAAACTTGGAACTATGTCAGAAGAAGAGATTTTGCAGGTGACGGAAATTTCGAAAGAGCAGCTGGATAAAATCAAAGAGACTTTGTAGTACAAAAATTATTTTAAAAACTTGCATTGACTTTGCAATTATTGTAAGGTTTATCATAAAGCAACAAATGGCAGAATAAAACGTTGCCGGACATGGAAAGGAGCTTTAGATAGCCTTATGGAAAAAAATCTTACCTCGGGCAGTGTCTTAAAGAACATCGTGTACTTTTCACTGCCCTATTTATTATCTTATTTTTTACAGACGCTTTACGGAATGGCGGATCTTTTTATCATAGGACAGTTTGAAGGCGTGGCAGATACGACCGCTGTCTCAATCGGCAGCCAGGTCATGCACATGCTCACGGTTATGATCGTGGGACTTGCGATGGGAACGACCGTCAGCATCGGTCAGGCGATCGGAGCAAACGACAAGAGGAGGGCGGCAAATGCCATCGGAAATACGGTCACACTGTTTGCTGTGGTGGCGGCAGGCATGTTTGCCATCCTTCTGCTTCTGGTCAATCCGATCCTTCAGGTTATGTCCACGCCACAGGAAGCCGTGGCAGGTACTAGGATCTACCTTACGATCTGTTTTGTCGGCATTCCGTTTATCATCGCTTACAATGTGATCAGTTCGATTTTTCGCGGGCTCGGTGATTCAAAAAGTCCGATGTACTTTATCGCCATCGCCTGCGTGATTAACATTGCCCTTGACTATCTGTTTATGGGAGCTTTTCACATGGGAGCTGCCGGGGCGGCACTTGGAACGACACTGTCTCAGGCGGTCAGCGTTGTGATCTCGCTTTTTATGATTCGGAAAAAGAAGATGGGGATTGCCCTGAAAAAGCAGAATCTCCGGCCGAAAAGGCGAGTGATGGGACAGATTCTGAACATCGGCGTGCCGGTGGCACTTCAGGATGGGTTTATCCAGGTCGCATTTCTTGTTATTACGATCATCGCCAACCGTCGAGGATTAAACCAGGCGGCAGCCGTCGGTATTGTGGAAAAGATCATCAGTTTTCTGTTTCTTGTGCCATCCTCGATGCTTTCTTCCGTGTCAGCACTGGCGGCACAGAATATCGGTGCCGGAAAGCACGACCGTGCCAGAGAGACGCTTCACTACGCTCTGCTGATCGCCGGCGGATTCGGCATTTTTATCGCAATCCTGATCCAGTTTATCGCATCACCGGTCGTTGGAGTGTTTACATCCGATCAGACTGTGATCGCATTTGGAAGCCAGTACATATGCGGTTATATTTTTGACTGCTTTTTTTGCCGGGATCCATTTCTGCTTCAGCGGTTACTTCTGTGCTTACGGAAAGTCCGGGATTTCCTTTTTCCACAACATCGTTGCGATCCTGTGCGTGCGAATCCCGGGAGCTTACCTGACCTCAAAATGGTTCCCACAGACCCTTTTTCCCGATGGGGATCGCGACTGCCTGCGGTTCTTTGCTCTCAGCACTGATCTGCGTGGCGGCATTCGTCTGGCTAAAACAGCATAAAAGATTGCAGAATGTGCAGACAGCAGATAGCACAGTGAGAGTTTCAAAAAAGCATAGATCAGATGTAAGATAACACGTTGTTTATGAATGGCAGAAAGCAGGATAAGCATGGAAGAAGAAAAATTATTTCGCATTGGAGATGTGGCAAAAATGTTCCATATCAGCACCGGGACGCTTCGTCATTATGAGCGGATTGGGATTATCGTCCCGGAGTTTATCGAGGAAAAAGCAGTTACCGTTACTATGGTATCCGCCAGTTTGAGGTGCTCAATACGATCCGCTATCTGCGGGTGCTCGATATGCCGCTGGAGCAGATTGCAGATTTCCTCGCCAACCGCGACATTCAGGTGATCGAAGAAAACTGCAAAATCAAAAAGAGATGATTCGGGAAAAGAAGCGTCAGCTGGAGGTCATAGAACGGAAAATCGACCACAGAATCCATCAGATCCAGGATGCGGCCTCATCGAAGCTGGATGAGATCCGCATGCAGCAGACCAAAGCCTGCCGGATCGTCTGGATCCGGGACAGCCTGAAGATCCATTCGCATCTGGATCTGGAATATGCGATCCGCCGTCTGGAAAAAGACCAGCCGGATTCTCTGACCTTCCTTGGAAAAGTGGGTGTTGGCATATCCGAAGAAAAGCTGGAAAACGGTCAACTGGATGCTTATGACCGGGTATTTCTGGTACTGGATGACGAAGAAAACTACCAGGGTGAAGTCGAGCAGTTGCCGGATACCCTGAGCGTATCGATCCGCTTCTGCGGCGGACATCAGGAGGCAGAAAAATATTATCGGAAACTTCTCTCCTATATCAAAGAACATCAGCTCAAAATCGCAGGATTCTCCAGAGAGATCACCCTCATCGACTATGGGATCACAAATGACACCGGAAAATTTGTGACCGAAATTCTGATTCCGGTATGTGAAAATTAGAAAAATCAAGCCGCAAAATTACGCCTGTGAACGTGCAGCATGGTTTATGGCTTGTTCTTTAAAAAACTATTTAGAAAAAATTCTAAATAGTGATTGACAACGGGAAAACAGAGTGATATATATAAAGTAATTAGAAAATTTTCTAAATAGCTGGAAAGGAGGAAAATATAAGTAACTAAATATATTGCTTAATATGGTTAAATGTGTTTAAATATACCTATGGAGGTATTATTATGAACACGCCAAATATCACGAATTATAAACCAAAAGATTTTGCTGAATTAATAGGTGTTTCTGTGAAAACATTACAGCGTTGGGACAGGGAAGGAATTCTAGAGGCAAATCGGACTCCAACGGATAGGCGTTATTATACTTACGACCAATATCTTCAATTTAAAGGCATAAAAACCCAAAATGATATACGCCAGGTAGTTATTTATGCAAGAGTTTCTACAAAGAATCAAAAGGATGATTTACAGAATCAAGTATCGTTTTTACGTCAATTCTGTAATGCCAGAGGCATTATTGTAGACCAATGTATGGAAGAATATGGAAGTGGTCTGAATTACAATCGTAAGAAGTGGAATAAATGATTGGATGAAGTAATGGAACAAAAAATCAAAACCATAATCATAACGCACAAAGATAGATTTATCAGATTTGGCTATGATTGGTTTGAAAAATTCTGCATGAAGTTTCATACGACCATAGTGATAGTAAACAAGGAAGAACTATCACCACAAGAGGAACTCGTGCAGGATATTGTTTCTATTCTTCCTGTGTTCTCCTGCAGGTTGTATGGACTCCGTAAGTATAAAAAACAAATAGAGAGGGATGAAGAAATTGTTAAAGAGCTTCAAGACGGAAATCAATCCCACACCGGAGCAGAAAATCAGGATTCATAAGACGATAGGCACTTGCCGATATGTCTATAACTTCTACCTTTGTCACAACAAAGCCTTGTATGATAAAGGTGAAAAGTTTATGACTGGTAAGGGCTTTTAGTGTATGGCTTAACAATGAATACATTCCAAATAATCCTGATAAAGCATGGATTAAAGAAGCGTATTCAAAAGCCGTGAAAAGATCCATCGAAGACGGATGTACTGCTTTTACAAGATTTTTCAAACATCAGAGTGCTTTCCCTAATTACAAAAAGAAAGGTAAATCTGATGTAAAGATGTATTTCGTTAGAAATAACCCAAAGGATTGCGTGAGTGAAAGGCATAGACTTAAGATTCCAACTTTGGGTTGGGTCCGCATCAAAGAGAAAGGATATATCCCAACCACAAAAGATGGATATGTTATTAAAAGCGGTTCCGTTTCAATAAAAGCTGACAGATTTTATGTTTCCGTTCTTGTAGAGATCCCTGATAACAAAATAACTGATGATCCTAATGAGGGAATAGGCATTGATCTTGGATTAAAGGAATTCGCCATTGTTTCTAATGGTAAAACTTATAAGAATATTAACAAATCAGCAAAATTAAAGAAACTTGAAAAACAACTTATTCGAGAACAGAGAAGTCTTTCTCGAAAATATGAAAATTTACAGAAAGGAGAGTCCACTCAAAGAGCGAATATACAAAAACAAAAGTTCAAGGTACAGAAACTTCATCATAAGACAGATAATATTCGTACTGACTACATTAACAAAACAATCGCAGAGATAGTGAAAACCAAGCCATCCTACATTACGATTGAAGATTTAAATGTAAAAGGTATGATGAAAAACAGACATCTTTCAAAAGCGGTTGCTTCACAGAAGTTTTATGAATTTAGAGCAAAGCTTCAGGCTAAATGCAATGAAAATGGAATCGAACTTCGAGTAGTAGACAGATGGTATCCATCATCTAAAACTTGTCATTGCTGCAAAAATATCAAAAAAGATCTAAGGCTTTCAGATAGAATATTCAAATGCAATTGCGGTTATGTCGAAGACAGAGATTTCAATGCTGCACTTAATTTGAGAGATGCTATAACTTACGAAGTTGCATAACTAAACGCAAACGTAAGTATGTACCGAAGGCTATTTCGGGAATTAACGACTGTGGAGTGTACATGGACCTACGAGTAGATATGATTTCGGTCAATCAAAAGCATACACGCTGAAGTAGTAAGTAGAACTCGTGAGAGTTTACATTATCTCGATGTGAGTATATTTAATCATATTTTGAGTGGCAGGCTAACGTGGGATTTGCAGAAACCTTCAAAGCTTTGTCTGACCCGGTACGGCGTGACATTCTGACATTGCTGAAAGAAGGAAGCATGTCAGCGGGAGATATCGCAGCACAGTTTGATATGACGGCAGCGACGATCTCCTATCACCTGAAGATCCTGAAAAAGTCAGGTCTGGTCTGCGAGACAAAGGAGAAAAATTATATTTACTATTCGCTTAACATTTCCGTGGTCGAGGAAGTGATGCTCTGGCTTGCAGAGCTGAAAGGAGAGAGTGAAGATGACGAAGAAAAATAAAAAGATCATTCTGATCACAAGCATGATTACGATTCTGCCGATTTTGGCGGGACTGATTTTATGGAATAAACTTCCGGAACAGGTGGCAACACATTTTGATGCCAACGGCATTCCAAACGGCTACAGTAGTCGGGCATTTGCAGTGTTCGGTCCATATTTGATCTGCCTTTTTGCACATCTGTTCTGTGCATTTGGAACACTGGCAGATCCGAAAAAACAGGCGATCGGGCAGAAGATGTACACACTGATTTTATGGATCTGTCCGGCAGTTTCCCTGTTCTGTGCAGCTGCAATCTATGGTAATACCTTTGGAGTGGAATTTATGAAATCTTCCAGATTTGTGATCATACTTCTGGGACTTCTGTTTTTGCTCGTCGGCAACTATCTGCCGAAATGCCGCCAGAATTATACCGTTGGCATAAAGGTTCCGTGGACACTCGCCAGCGAAGCAAACTGGGATGCAACCCACAGGATGGCAGGAAAATTGTGGGTTGCAGGCGGCGTGTTGATTCTTCTGCTGGCCATTCAGCCGTGGATCCCGGCATTTCCGATAAGTCTGGTGCTCATACTTGCGGTCACATTTATTCCGATGATCTATTCCTTTGTATATTATCTGAGAAATGAAAAGTAATTTCACAGAGATTTTGTGAATTTATGGGAAAATCCGTAGGCATCATAGTTGGGGACTTTTGACACCCACATCATATAATAAAAAGTAATACAAAGATGCCGAAAACAGCGTATAAACAAGGAATATAGCTGAAAAACACAAAGAAAAAAGGATTTACTCTGACGGAGTTGATGGTCGTACTGGTAATCATTGCGATCATTGCGGCGATCGCAGTCCCTTTTTTTATAAAATACTGGAGGATTGCGGAGTTTCACCATCGAAGATCCGATCGAGTACGTGTATGAGAGTAAACAGTCCCTGATCCATCAAAGAGAAGTTGGCGAAGATATTACCGATTTTGCGTCTGCGATCCGCAGTGCCCAGCTCGCCGGAACCTTAAAAGGAATCGTCAGCCAGTGACTGATCCCATGCGGCGGTGGAACAGCCCGCGTGGCAGCGACCGAACTTCTTGTCGGTACGGATGCCATCCTCAACCTCGTCCGCGAAGGAAAGGCACACCAGATCCCGGCAATGATGCAGACTGGAAGCAGCAGCGATATGCATACCCTGAATATGGATCTGTCCAGACTGATGCGGCAGGGATTTATCACAAGAGACGATGCGATCGCTTATACCAACAATAAAGCAGAAGTTGGACAATATTTATAAAAAGATACATATTGAATATTTATAAAAACTTTTAACCTTGGTGTGATTTCGCCGCAAAGAAATTAAAAACCTCCGGAGTGCAGTCCGGGGTTTTTGTTTGGTGCGCCTAGCGGCGCACGTTTCTAACGGGTTAAAGTCCCGAATCCGCCCGGTAGTGGGAAGGATATAGCCGAAAGCAAGGGTGTCCATCGTGAGGTGGAATCTGAAGGAAGCTGGATGTGGGGAATATACTAACCCATGGGCAAATCTCTGGTCTGACGAACAGAAATCTCACATCAGGCTATGCATGAGGGTAAGGCTGCACAGCAAGCCGAAGCCCAATAACTACACGGAATCATGCATGATAAATGAGGCAGATGGATGGAGAGGAAGAAACGTGTGGTACCTAGGGAGGTCTGTGCGGTACGCCTTGAAAGAGGTAACCATTGCACAAAGCAATGCTGAACGTACAGAAGTCAGCAGAGGCCATAGTAGCCGAGAGGTGAAGGACCGAATCAGTAGGAGTCTTGAGTATGACCGAGAAAGGAGGAATGACCGTCTATGGCAGAAAACATTGAAAACAATGGCTGTTCGCAAAGAGATAATGCGGAACACGAAGGGTATGTGAAAGCGTCTAGGTCATTCAATCGGATATGGAAAGAAAGAGACAGTGCACAGCCGAGACTTTTAGAAGCGATCCTGTATAAAGATAACTTTAACAGAGCGTATAAGAGAGTTAAGGCAAACAAGGGAGCACCAGGAATTGATGGCATGACCATTGAAGAGGCTCTTCCATATCTAAAGGAGCATCAACAAGAGATAACCGACCGCATTTATCGTGGAAAGTATACTCCGTCTCCAGTAAGACGAGTTGAGATTCCCAAACCAGATGGTGGTGTGCGAAAGCTTGGTATACCAACGGTGATAGACCGTACAATCCAACAGGCAATCACGCAAGAGTTAGTGCCAATCTATGAACCGCTGTTTGCAGATGGTAGCTTTGGCTATCGTCCGGGCAGAAGTGCGAAGGACGCAATACAAAAAGTGAAAGAGTATGCAGAACAAGGATACACATATGCAGTATCCTTAGATTTATCAAAATACTTCGACACACTGAACCATGAAATTCTCCTTAACTTACTCCGTAAGAATGTAAAGGACGAACGGGTGGTGCAGTTGATTAAGCGATATCTGAAAAGCGGGGTAATGGAGAACGGAGTAGTCATGGAAACAGAGGAAGGTTCGCCACAAGGAGGAAATCTATCCCCACTACTGGCGAATATCTATCTCAATGAGTTTGACCAGGAGTTTTTGAAGAGAGGAGTCCCATGCGTCAGATATGCAGATGACATCGTGCTCCTTGCGAAGAGCAAACGGGCATCGGAGAGACTTCTGGAAAGCAGTACGAAATACCTTGAAGAGAAACTGAAACTTACAGTCAACAGAAAGAAAAGCCGTACTGTCAGTGTGTTTGCAATCCGAAATTTTAAGTATCTAGGCTTTGCATTGGGAAGGAATGGAACGGGTATTTATGTTCGCGTTCATCCAAAGTCATGGAGAAAGTTTAAGTCGGGACTGAAAGAGTTGTCTTCCGTAAACGATGTCAGTCAATCAAGCCAAGCCTTGAGAAAATCAAGATATATGCAAGAGGATGGCTGAACTATTACGGAATAGCAAGCATGAAGAACAACATCGAAGAGATCAACGGATGGCTCTACCACAGAATACGCATGTGTATATGGAAACAGTGGAAACTTCCAAAAACAAAGAAAAGAAATCTGATAAAGATGGGAGTACACGAATACTATGCGAATATGGCGGCAAACTGCCGAAGAGGACACTGGTATTGTGCGAATCTGACAACAGTTAAGAAAGCCATGACAAAAAGAGACTGATAAACGGTGGCTTCTATGATTTAGCCACAGCCTATCAGTCCGTGCACGTCAACTATTGAAACCGCCGTGTACCGAACGGTACGCACGGTGGTGTGAGAGGACGGCGGTTAGTCACCGCCTCCTACTCGATTTGTGAACGAGTAATGGACGAATTCACAATGCCTTCTTTTTGTTGCAGTATAGCATATGTAGCTTTGAATTGCAACATTCTTTTTGAAAAATATATTATATTAATTTATAAACGTAACTCTTTGCGTATGTTTATTATCATAACGAGAAAGCACAGGCTGCCTCCGATAATATTTGAGATTGGTTCTGCAAGGAATACGCCGTCTGTTCCCATATGAAATGCATATGGGAGCAGATAAGTCATAGGAATAACGATGATTACTTTACGGAGCAGGGAGAAGAAGATCGCCTGTTTCTTTTTGTTTAAGGATTTAAATATAGTCTGTCCGATGTATTGCAGAAGCATGAAAATAAATGCTCCGAAATACAGTTTCATGGCAGGGACGGCATCTGCCAGCAGACTCTTATCAGAACTGAAAATGCTGATCAGAAATTCCGGTGCAAGAATGATCGCAAGCCATGCCAGCAGTGTATAAATGAGTGCCATGATTCCCATGGTAACAGCTGCCTGTTTTACACGTTTGTAACGATGAGCACCATAATTGTAGCTGATAACAGGAGAAGAACCTTCCGTGATTGCATAGATTGGTGTCTCAACCAACTGACGCACGCTGGAGATGATTGTCATGACAGAAATATAGAGCGTTCCGCCGGTGACAGAAAGTACGTGATTGCAGCAGATTGTTACCAGGCTGTTGGTCAGCTGCATGATAAATCCGGCAGTTCCGAGGCTGATGATATTTTTCGCATATTTTGAAGAGGCAAGGATTTCTTCTCTGTGCAGCAGACGAACCTTGTATTCTGCCTTGCAAAGCAGAAAATGAAGTACGAAAGCAGCCGACAAAATCTGTGAGATGACGGTTGCGATTGCAGCACCCCGGATTCCCATGCCGAACGCAAAAATAAAGATCGGATCCAGGATCAGGTTGGCAACAGCACCGATCACCACCGAGATCATACCGGTGGTCGCATATCCCTGGGCGTTGATAAAAGGATTCATACCGGTAGAAACCATAGACGGAAAAGTTCCGAGCAGATAGATCATCAGATAAGGACAGGCATAGCCAAAATTCTCACGGTCGGCACCAAACAGCGTGAGAATGGGTTTTGCAAAGATCAAACCGGTCAGCATCAGAAGGATTGAGCAGAGCGTCAGCATGGAAAATGAAGTATGCATGATCTGACAGGCATTTTCGTGATCACCCTTTCCACGCTCGATCGAAAAGAGCGGTGCACCGCCGCTTCCGAACAGGTTGCTGAAAGCAGTGATGATCACAATGATCGGAAAACAGAGGTTGACTTTAATTATCTTTTAAAACATATTGAAATAATGAGAGCTATATGTTAATATGATTTCAAAGCATATTTCTTAACATTCTTGGCATCCTGCCATCTATATTTTCTAAATTCACATTTCAGAAATTCATGCTTTTCAATCAAACAAATCAATTTAAAAAGCAGGAGTTTCAAACTGTGAAAAAAGAAAAACAAACAGACTGTCGCATTTTGGTTATCACATTGGAGAATGCTATTTATATGGGAATGAAAAATGATCTTGATACTTTTATCATTGACCACAGAGTTATTTCTTTATATGAACACCAGTTCAACGATTACAATCCATTAATATGCCATTGCGTGATTTATTCTATATTTCTGACTTGAATATATATGAAAACTGGTGGATAAGAAATTTATTTATTCTTCTGTATTACAGAAGTTAGTCGAAAAATACCTGCACACACAATTTATTGTATTTTATAATGGAACTGAAAAAAAGAAAGACCATTGGTTAAACCATTTGTCGGAAGCTTTCGAAAATCTGTCAGGCAATCCAAAACTGGAACTGGAAGTGCTGACCATAAACATTAATGAAAGGGACATAATTCCGAACTCATGGAACAATGCCAGATCTTGAGAGAATATGCACAGTATGTAGATTGTGTTCGAAGATATGCAAAGGAATTTGAATTAATAGACGCCATAGAGCAAGCTGTGGATGAATGTATTCAGAGGAATATCCTTTCGGAATTTCTTCGAAAAAATAAAGCGGAGGTAATTGCGATGAGTATTTTTGAATATGACAAAGAAGAGGAAGAACGGAAACTGCGAAAAGCTGAGTACGAGGCCGGTGTTGAATCTGGCATTGCGGAAGGCAAACGACTTGCACAAAAAGAGGGTACGATTGCCCTTAGCAGACTTGGATTGCCTGTTGAACAAATTGCAATGGCACTGCAAGTAGATGTAGAACTTGCAAAACAATGGATTGGTGATAAATAGCAAATAAAAAGTGACCGAGCTCTTTAGAGCGAGAGATGCTTCTTGTCCGAGGATCAATCTGACGAGAACAGTAGCGACCACCGTTCCGATACCTACGGAATCGAGCTGACCGGAGAAACGCCGAGGTTCGATTTTACGGACATCGAAACACCGAGTGTCATAATAAAAGCCCGGCGATGGCATGGCTGTCAACAAACGAAAAGTCAATGAGAAAATTTCTTGTTAAGCACATTTACACTTGATGAAAATGAGAAAATATGTTACTTTATTCAAACGTAAGTTTAAGCAAACTAACAAAAGATAGCCATGGAGGAAAAGGAATGAAGCGATGGAAAAAGAATTTGCTGGTATTGGCTCTGCTGAGTTTTGCGGTAATTTTTGCTAACGTTACACCAAAGTATCATACCGTTTCAGCAGCGTCCAAAACCACGCTCAATTACAAAAAAGAAAACACTGAGCAAAGGCCAGACCTTAAAGCTTAAGGTAAAAGGCACAAAGAAAAAGTGAAATGGAGCAGCTCGAAAAAGAAAGTTGCATCCGTTACTTCAAAAGGAAAGGTTACAGCAAAGAAAAAAGGAAATGCTGTGATTACTGCAAAAGTTGGCAGCAAAAAATATCGCTGCAAGATTAAAGTAGTTCTGCCAGAGAAGCCGGCAGTCGATAATAATAAAACACCGGAGACACCGGCAACGCCAAGTACACCGGAAACCGAAACACCGGCAACGGAAACAGAAGCTCCGAAAACAGTTCTGGTAAAGGAAGCTCAGACAAAAGTTCTTGATCTTGGATATGCACAGTATCTGGTGGTAGCTTTTGAAGAAGGTTACGAGGTGGAAAACTGCAGCGGTGCGGTAGAGGGTGTCGATATCACAGGGGCGATGACCAAAGTTACCGATGACTGAAGCATTGTGAAATGGGAGCTGACAGGCTTAAATCCTGCAAAACTGGTTGTTACCAAAAAGATGACCAGAAAACACCGGATGTTGTGCTCAGTGACAATGAAACTCCGGACAAACCGGTTGTAAAAGCACAGGAACCGATGTATTTCCTGACACATGCAGCCATCCCGACCTGGGATTATCATCTGACCAACTACGATGAAGAAGGAAATGCAAGGGTTACTCCGAAAAAGACAACCTTTGACCTAAAGGAAACTGCAAAAGAAGATGTGAAATATTATGCACCGGATGCAGAATTGAGCAAAAACGAAGATGCTGACAATCTGTACGGTGTGAGCGGAAACGTAGAAATCCTGTTCAGCTACACAACACAGGAAGAAAAAGACTGGTTTGATACGATCGCAGACGAAGGTGCACTGGCACTGCTGTCAAACGATGAGAGCCTTAGCACGCTGAACGACCAGCTCGCTTATACAAAAGATACCACCGAACATGGTGGGAATGTAGTCGGAAGGATTACCATTCCGCTGGGACAGAGCAATTTCTATTCCAATGGACGTTACAAAGTACGCATCCGTTCCAATGGAAACAGAACCCTGATCGCATCCATCCATGTGGTAAATGCACAGACTCCGTCCATGAAGATTTCTGAGACAGGTGCGATCAAATCCGGACAGAATGTTCATTTCAGGTAGAAAACATGGTATACGGCATCACCGTTCCGGTTGAGATGGTAACACTGAAAACCCCGTCAGGAGAAGTGAAAACACTGGAAAAAATCACAGACTGGTATCTGATCGGAAATACCTTTGTACTGTATAACGATGTAAATGCAGAAGGTGGAAGAAACAACATCGAACAGCCGGGTGTGTACACACTGACGGTATACTCAAATGGCTTTAAGACCATGAGCAAATCTTTCACTGTTGCAGGCAAAACAACAAAAGCTGCAAAAACAGCAAAGACTTATGATGTTGTGACAAGAGCGACTTCAGGCGGAAACTCCGGAAGCAGCAGCGACGGTGAAAGCGGAAACTCTGTTATGCCGGCAAATCTGGCATTTTCTGAGGATCTGATCTCCAATGCAAAGATCCTGACGGCACTGGATGTGAAGAATGCTTCGGCAGAAGCAGTTGCAGAACGCTGGGATAATCAGATCACAGCATGCGATGCCGTTTATGGCGAAGACGGAGTTGTATTCTACGATTATACAAGCTACTATGATGCTGTTCAGGAAGCAAAATTAAAAAGGACAGTATCTCTCTTTTGAAGATTATGTTGCAGATGAAAATGCAGTTACTACAGAAAACCGTCCATACGCAGTTAAGGTGGTTCTGGAAGATGGTCTGCTTGGAGAAACACAGTACAACGGATCTTACAAAGGAAAAGAAGCACCGGTCCTGACACTGGATGCGGATGCAGAATTTGTTGCAGAAGGCAGAGATCTTGTACTGACAGGCCAGGATGCAAGAACAGCAGAATACTTTGAGAAAATTACCGGAATTTATGTGAATCAGAGCTGGAAAGAACTGACAGAAGATCAGTACAGCGTAGAGGACGGCAAACTGGTGATCAAAGATTCTGTTCTGACACTGGGAACAAATACCGTAGAGATCAAAGCAGAAGGATTCAAAAACAATACACTTTCGGTTGAGTATAAGAAAGTTCTGGAAGAGAATTTAAGTCTTGTTTCTGACAAAGAACAGTACAACAGAGGCGAGAATGTGGTTCTGACCGTAAATGGTTCCGAAGGCGATTTCCTGAAGAACTTAAATGCAGTCAAAGTAGATGGAAAAAACATTTATGCAAAAGGTGTTGCAGGATCTGATTATTACTATGAAGCAGCAGAAAATCTGAAATCCATTACTATTTACGATAACGGAAACCTGTTCAACCAGAACAAAGCATATACCCTGACTCTGGAAGCAGAATATTATGAAGCTCTGGAAACAGAGATCACCGTACAGGGTGAAGAAAAAGATGTTCCGGCATCAGAGCCTATGATCAGCAAAGACGAAGACGGCCAGACTTATCTGGTATCCTTTGGAACACAGACAAACTTTGTAGGCTGGAAAAATAAAGTAACCTCGATCACTGTAAATGGAACAGCCTATACAGAAGCAGGCTGGTTTGGCATGTCAGAGAATCAGTTTAAATGGGAAACAGACGGATACGGAAATCAGGTCCTGAAACTGAAAGTGGACAGCGAATTTGATGAAAATGCCGACAATACCTTTACGATCAAAGCAGAAGGCTATAAAGATCTGGCACTGCCGCTGGTTGTAAATGTGATCAAAAACTGACACCGCCACAGGCGGTTTCCTGCCAGAAAACTATCTTCTCAGATTACTATATCGTTTCCTTTGGCTATGGTTCTGAAATCGAACAGTGGCAGAATCAGATCACAGGCATAAAAGTAAACGGAACAGAGTATAGCCTGGTAACTTCTTCCTTCAGCGTAGGTGATACGACAACCTACTGTCTGCTGAAAAACGATGGTCAGATTTATGTTGGAACAAATGCAGTTGCAGATGGAGAAAATACCATGGAGAGTTCCGCAGAAGGGTAGGAAGACTGTACGGTCACCTTTACTAAATAAGAAGATGTCGGTGACTTCCTGGCAGGTGTAAGAAATTGAAATCCTGAGCATTTTATCAGGAGGCTGTCAGCGAAAAAAAACAGCAGAGCATGTGCAAATGAACGAATTCCCAAATTGTCACTGGACAGTTTCGGAATTTTGTGGTTAAAAAACTCCTTCCTGATCTAATAAAAGCAACTCAGAAAATGGGAAGAAAAATCAGGAAAACAGAAAATATGTCAGGAGGGATTTGTTATGAAAAAACAAAAGGCGGTTTTCGAAAAATAATCGGTGTTTCAATGGCATGCTGTATGCTGACCAATCTGGCAGTGCCGGTTTCTTTTGCGGAAGAAACAAAAAAGGGCCAACGTATATGCGGATGGACCATCCACTGAAGGAAGAAAATAACTGGGATATTTCAAATGAGCTGATCATGCCGGGCGAAGCATTTTACACCGTTCGAAATTTGAAGTAACGTATGACCATGGTTATTACGGGCAGACAGTTACGAACCTGTACCTGAAACACGTTTCCCTGATACTTGGGGGAAGAACCAAGACTTTATGACAGTAAACTGATACGGAACAAAGTGGATCTTGCCGGACTGACGGCGGATCGGACAAACACGTATAATGTCTGGACAACACAGACGGAGCTCTGGAAGAAGAGTCTGGAAAGTGCAGAGATGGGTGAAGATACACAGAAGCAGCTTAAAGCGTTTCAGGAAGGCGAGAGCACAGAGAATGCGGGTTACACAAACAATACAAACGCCCCAATTGTTTTGGAACAAGTGCGTACAGGAGCTACCGAACATGAAGGAACCATTTATGGTGGTGAATATAGCAGTACACCGATGATTGTCGGGTATACCACACATAATTCAAACTGTACGATCCGATTCTATGAACCGTATTATACTATATCCTACAAAGAACTTTCAGAAGAAGAACAGGAAGGCATGCCGGATCGTTATTATGTGCAGAGGGAAAAACAGGAACTGATTTTAAAAACACCGGTTCGTGCAGGGTGTCATCTGACTGGCTGGAGCGGTATGGCTTTTTGTGGATGAAAAAGTGGAAGAGGGAAGAACCATATTTTCCTTTGACTGGGAACACAATATGATTCATGCAAATTTAGGTGATCAGACAGTGACACCGAGATATGACAGCGGAAAAACAATTACATTTAACGCAAATGGCGGAAGTATTGAGGGAAAAGAGTCTGTCATTTATGAATTGCATATGGACAGTGAAAACTTTTTTGATATTGCAGATCACATTCCGCAGCAGGAGGGGTATCAGTTTGTCGGATGGTGTCTGAAACCGGATGACTTAGATGGCAGTCTGCTCAAACATACGGAAAACTATGACTGGGTTCCAAAGTACCGGGATGATATCAGGTTTATGCAAAATGGAAAGAAAAACCGAAGGAAACAGAAACGGAAAAAGAAACAAAAACAAAAGAGGAAACAGAGAACAGAGAACAGATACCGGATGTAAATTCGAAGGATGGTCAGAAACTTTCCGGTATTTCCATCAAAAACTGACAGCCGGAAAGAAAAAATTTACAGTAAAATGGAAAAAAGCAAAGAAATCGGAGTCTGTTTCCGGTTATCAGATTCAGTATTCAACGGATAAAAAGTTTAAAAAGAATGTCAGAACAAAGAAGTGTGGAAAGAAAAAGAATTCGCTTACGGTGTCGAAACTGAAAGCAAAAAAAGAAGTACTATGTGAGAATGCGGAAATTCCGGAATGTAAAAAAGATGGAAAGAAAAGCAGGATTTACGGTTCCTTTAGTAAAGTAAAAAAAAGTAAAAAGTCAGGTAGATCAAAAATTCCCGCCATCCGGTCAGGATGGGCGGGAATTTTTGCCTCTGAAAAAAGTAAAATTAGGAATTGACCCCGGAAATATATCTTTGTAAAATAAGAAAGAAACATGGAATATATGTAAAATGTAAGGAGGCTGTTTGTTTTATGAAAGCAACAAATGAGAAAAAGTCAGAAGGTTATTCTTCACCGTATGATTTTGAGGGAAGAATTCCACTTTCTCAGGCAATTCCACTGGGGCTTCAGCATGTCATGGCAATGTTTATCGGAAACCTGACACCGCTGATCATCGTGATGGGAGTCTGTGGACTGACCGCAGATGCAGGATTTGGCGAACTTCGTACGGCATTGCTTCAGAATGCAATGATCATCGCCGGAGTTGTTACACTGGTTCAGATGTTTTCCATTGGACCGGTAGGAGGTAAAGTGCCGATCGTTATGGGAACGTCATCCGGATTTCTCGGAGTTCTGAACAATACCGTGGCAGCATGCGGCGGCGGTATTCTTGCTTATGGTGCGATTATGGGAGCTTGTATTGTCGGCGGTATTTTCGAGAGTGTTCTCGGAGCATTTTTGAAACCGCTTCGTAAATTTTTCCCACCGATCGTTACCGGATCGGTTGTTATTGCAATCGGATTGTCGCTGCTTGGCGTTGGTATCAATTATTTCTGTGGCGGAAGCGGCAAAGCGGACTATGGTTCACTTCCGAATCTGTTTCTGGGATTTGTAGTACTGGTTGTAATTGTACTGCTGAAACATTTCGCACCGCAGAAAAGTATCCTTTCTTCGTCTGCAATCCTGTTTGGTATTCTGGCAGGATATGTTGTGGCGATCATTATGACACTTACGCTTCCGCACACCGGTATCGATGCAGATGGTGTTCAGTATACTTACTCCTGGGTTGTTGATTTTGCCCAGGTAAAAAATGCAGCGTGGATCGCTGTGCCGAGCTTTATCGGTTTTGGTGCTTTATCTGATGTAAAGATCACATTCCAGGCAAGTGCGATCATCCCGATCGGCATCATGTTTATCGTAACGGCGATTGAGACAGTCGGTGATATTTCGGCCTGTATCGAGGGCGGTATGGATCGTGAAGCAACCGATTCTGAGCTGTCCGGCGGTGTGATCTGTGACGGACTCGGATCCGCTTTTGCAGCACTGTTCGGTGTACTGCCGAATACTTCATTCTCGCAGAATGTGGGACTGGTTTCTCTGACAAAAGTTGTCAACCGTTTTGCAATCTCCATGGGAGCGATTTTCCTGATCCTGTGTGGATTCTGCCCGAAGATCGGCGCACTGATGTCCATCATGCCGCAGTCGGTTCTCGGAGGGGCAGCCGTTATGATGTTCGCATCGATTCTGATTTCCGGTATCCAGCTGATCACAAAGCATCCGATCGGCAGCCGTGAGATTACGATTATTTCCGTAGCGATCGGTCTTGGATATGGTCTTGGAGCAACCACAGGGGCAACCGCTCATCTGCCGTATTATGTACAGCTGATCTTTGGCGGTTCCGGAATCGTACCATGTTCTCTGGCAGCGATCATTTTAAATATCGTTCTGCCGAAAGAATCCAAACCGGTTCGTGAAATGTGGGAACTGGAAGATAAATAAATGAAAAAATCATATCAGTCATCGGAGCGGGCGGAAAGACGACCCTGATCCATCGACTGGCAGAAGAATATCAAAGGAAAGGAAATGCTGTGCTGGTGACGACGACAACGCATATGTTCGCAGAGCCGGGCACAGACCTCTCCGGCGATGCTTTTTTCTATACGGGAGAAATTACAGAGAGATCACTATTGTATGGCGGGCATACAATGCTCCGAAAATCCGCAGAAAATGCAGGCACTTCCGGAGCATACATTAAGAGAATTGCTGCATTATGCGGATATTGCTCTGATAGAAGCGGACGGAGCGAAACATCATTCTCTGAAATATCCTTCCGGGGCAGAACCGGTGATTTTTTCGGGAACGACGGATCTTTATCTTGTGCTTGGAACGTGGGATATCGGGAAACCCTGTAAGAAGGTAATCTTTCGATTTGATGAGATGCAGAAAGAAGAGCTTATCCGGGATGATATGGAGCTGCCAAAAAGAAAGATTCTGCCGGAAGAAGCAGTGACAGAAGAGCATATCCGCAGAATCTTAAGGGCGTATCGGTACAGGCTGAAAGAAATCGGGTATAATGAGAAAATAACTTGTCTGTTTTCAAAGCAAGATGGGGAAAACATTCGATTCTGTCAGGCAGATACCGATATAGCCTCCGGCGGATTGCAGAGGTGCACAGAAGAATATGTCATGCGATGCATGACGTGCACTTGCAGCAAGAATGCCAAAGGCATTCTTGAAACCGGGTTTTTCGAAAGTCTGAGCGGAACAAATGGAGGATTAAAATGAAACGGAATAGTTTGATCATCTGCCGCGGCGGAGGGGATCTGGCGACAGGGATCGTACACCGTCTGCACCGGGCGGGATTTCGTGTGCTGGTGCTGGAAACGGATCATCCGGCGGCGATCCGCCGTCAGGTTTCGTTCTGTGAGGCGGTCTACGAAGGAAAAGCGACCGTGGAAGGCGTGACGGCACAGAGGATTGATTCTGTATCTGAAATGGAAGAAGTTTTTGCCGGAGGATGTGTACCGCTTTTCGTTGATTCCAAAGGAGCATCGATCGCAGAGCTGCATCCGGATGTCGTGGTGGATGCAATCATTGCCAAGAAAAACCTTGGAACAACAAAAGAGATGGCTCCGCTTGTGATCGGAGTCGGGCCTGGATTTACGGCAGGGGTCGATGTGGATCTTGTGATCGAATCGATGCGTGGACATAATCTGGCAAGAATTTTAGAAGAAGGATCGGCACTTCCGAATACCGGGATTCCGGGCAATATCGGTGGATTTACAAAAGAACGCGTGATCCATGCACCGACAGAAGGATTTATCAAAAATATCCACCAGATCGGTGATGTAGTGGAAGCGGGCACAGAGATTGCCAGAATTTATGAAAACATGGATGAATCCGGAAATTTTAGCGGTGCATCGGTAGCAGTTCCGGCAACAATCACCGGCATTATCCGAGGTCTGATCCGAGAAGGCTATCATTTCCCGAAAGGATTTAAGATCGCAGATATTGATCCGAGAAAAGAAGAACTGGCAAATTGTTTTACGATTTCAGACAAAGCCAGAAGTATCGGCGGCAGCGTGCTGGAAGCGGTTTGTCATCATGTAAATATGTGCAGCTAAAATCGAGTCAGACACAGGTGAAACAATCTGACAGATGGTTTAAAATGAGGATCATGCGGATAAAATAGTCGAAACAGATTAACAGGACGGATAGAAACAGTATGAATGAAAAGAAACTGACACATTTCAACGAAAGCGGCGAGGCACATATGGTGGATGTCCATGAAAAGGCAGACACGTACCGTGTGGCGAAAGCGGAGGGCACCATTTTTGTAAATGAGGATGCTTTTGCGGCAATTTCGCAGGGAACGGCAAAAAGGGAGATGTACTTGGAATTGCCCGCATCGCCGGGATCATGGGGGCAAAAAACAATGCATCCTTGATTCCGCTGTGTCATCCGATCGCAATGACAAAATGTGATGTGGATTTTGAATTAAATGAAGAAAAAAAAGAGTATAAAAGCTGTCTGCACAACGGCCTGCTTCGGAAAGACCGGTGTGGAGATGGAAGCATTAACCGGTGTGCAGATTGCCCTTCTGACCATCTACGATATGTGCAAGGCACTGGATCGGGCTATGGAGATCACGGACATCCATCTGCTGGAAAAGGCTGGCGGAAAGAGCGGACATTTTAAGAGAAAATAAAATCATCCATCAAAACACAGGAACAGACAGTTCAAAATAAAGGAACACAGGAGCGTACCACATACAGAAATAAGGGGAATTAACAGTTAAATATAAATTATAAAATCATATAAATACATGTTGAGTGTTATAAGATATTAGAGTAGAATATTATTGAAAGGAGTTGATTCTTTGAGTAAATATTATTCTATACATGAATTTTCAAAAATTATAGGCGTATCTGCTCAGACATTACGAAATTGGGATGCCAATGGAAAACTTCATCCGCATCATACTACAGTAAGTGGCTATAGATATTATTCTGATGAGCAACTCAACCAGGTAATAAATGTAAAGTCAAAAAAACGCATTACAATTGGATATTGTCGCATTTCCAACCATAAACAGAAAGATGATCTGGAACGGCAGATTGATAATGTTAGGATATATCTTCAGGCAAAAGGACAGCCATTTGAGGTAATAAGTGATATCGGTTCCGGAATTAATTATAAGAAAAAAGGACTTCAGGAATTGATCAGGCGAATATCTCAAAATCAGGTTGAAAAGGTTGTTGTTTTATATAAAGATCGGCTATTGCGATTTGGTTTTGAATTGATAGAATATATCGCTTCGCTTTATAATTGTGAGATTGAGATTATTGATAATACTGAAAAATCCGAACAGCAGGAACTTGTTGAAGATCTGGTTCAGATGATCACAGTATTCAGTTGCAAATTACAAGGAAAACGAGCGAACAAAGCTAAGAAACTTATCCGGGAACTGATACAGGAGGAAGTAGATGGTAAAAGCCATAAAAGTAATGTTGATACCAAACAATGTACAGAAAACTAAGATGTTTCAGTACGCCGGTGCTTCAAGATTTGCCTATAACTGGGCTTTGGCAAGGGAAATAGAAAACTATGAAAAAGGCGGAAAATTCATTTCAGATGCAGAACTCAGAAAAGAATTTACGAAGCTTAGACATTCTGATGAATATGCATGGTTACTGAATATTTCAAATAATGTAACCAAACAGGCGATCAAAGATGCCTGTACTGCTTATAAGAACTTTTTTCAGGGGTTTGCAGAAATTCCCGAGATTCAAGTCAAAAAAGAGATCAATGCCGAAGTTCTATCAGGACAACGTTAAGATACGATTCAGTAATACCCATGTTAAATTTGAAGGCTTTTCCTCCAGCAGGAAAGCAAACAAACAAAAAATGAATTGGGTAAGACTTGCAGAACATGGACGTATTCCGACAGATGCTAAATATATGAACCCGAGAATATCCTTTGACGGATTGAACTGGTGGATCAGCGTATGTGTAGAATTTCCTGACTGCAGGGAAACACTTAATGATGACGGAGTCGGCATAGACCTGGGAATCAAAGATCTGGCTGTCTGCTCTGATGGGACTAAGTATAAGAACATCAATAAGAGTCAGAAAATAAAGAAATTAGAAAAACAGAAACGCAGATTACAGCGTAGTATCTCTCGTTCTTACGAGAAAAATAAAAAAGGAGAAAGTTACTGTAAAACAAATAATGTAATCAAAAAGGAAAAACTTTTATTAAAACGAGATCACAGATTAACAAACATCCGTAAAAACTATTTGAATCAGACCATATCGGAGATCGTAAATCGAAAACCAAGATTTATATGTATTGAAGATCTGAATGTCAGCGGAATGATGAAAAACAGACATTTATCCAAAGCAGTTCAGGAACAGGGATTTTTTTGGTTTAGAAAACAGCTTGAATATAGGTGCAGCGATAAAGGGATCCAGCTTATTGTGGCTGATCGGTTTTATCCATCATCAAAACTTTGCAGCTGTTGTGGGAACATCAAAAAAGATTTGAAGTTATCTGACAGAGTTTATAGATGTGCGTGTGGGAATATGATTGACAGAGATTTTCAGGCATCTATAAATCTCAAGACTTATGGAGAAAAATTTGCAGGCTGACACTGAAACGTTAATGCAAATATGTACGGATACGTTAGTCCGGAATTTACGCCTATGGAGAGTACAAGAACTTGTGAGTAGATAGATATTTATATCATCAAAAGCATACTCGTTGAAGTAGGAATGAAAAACATATCCGCCTCTCTGAAGGTTTATAACCGGATTTTTTATTAAGTTACGATGGATGTGGCAGAGCGTAATGCACCTGGGATCGCAGAAGGACTGCGTGCCTGCAGCATGCAGTTTACAAAAAGAGCAATGCTCGGAAGAGGTGTTTCTGTGATACGAAAAGGAACGCTGATCATCAATCTTCCGGGAAGTGTCAAGGCAGTAACGGAAAGTATGGAGTTTCTGATCGGAAATATTGAACATGGACTGGATATTCTGATGCAGACGGACAGTGAATGTGGAAGAGCCTGAAAGACAGGGCAGAAGGAGTGAAAGAAATGAAACGGATGAAAACAACGGAGGCGGTCGGACAGGTACTTTGCCATGACATTACGCAGATCATACCGGGTGTGACAAAGGATGCCGTTTTCCGTAAGGGGCATATCATCCGGGAAGAAGATATACCGGTGCTGCTCAGCGTTGGAAAGGATGAGACGATGATGCATGAAAATGATGCGGCAGAAGTGCTTTATCGTATGACGGCAAATGAGCATATGCATCCTTCGGATGTAAAAGAAGGCAAGATCGAAGCGATCGCTGATACGGAAGGTCTGCTGAAAGTAGATCGTGAGAAACTGAAGAAAGTAAATGCATTCGGAGAGATGATGATCGCAACCAGACACGGCAATACCGTAGTGAAAAAGGGAGATAAACTTGCCGGAACACGTATCATTCCGCTGGTGATTAAAAAGGATAAAATGCAGGAAGCAGAAAAGATCTGTGACGGAACACCAATCTTGAAAATCCTGCCGTTTACCGTAAAAAAAAGCAGCGATTATCACAACGGGAAATGAAGTTTATCACGGCAGGATCAAAGATGCCTTTACGCCGGTCATTGAGCAGAAAATCGCAGAATTCGGGGCAGAAATGATGTTCCATGAGATTTTTGATGACAATGACAGAAAAATCACAGACGGCTGTCTGCGTGCCAGAAGCAGGGGCGGATATTGTATTCTGCACCGGAGGCATGAGCGTAGATCCAGATGACAAAACACCGCTTGCCATCAAAAATACCGGGGCGGAAATGATCTCTTACGGCTCCCCGGTTCTGCCGGGAGCGATGTTTTTATTGTCCTATTACCGGAAAGGTGACAAAGTGATCCCAATCTGCGGACTTCCGGGCTGTGCCATGTATAACAGGCGGACCATTTTTGATCTGGTCCTGCCGCGGCTGATGGCAGCAGATCCGGTCACGGCAGATGAGCTGGCTTCGCTTGGCGAAGGCGGACTTTGCCTGAACTGCAAAGTGTGTACATTTCCGAACTGCGGTTTTGGAAAGGGTTGGTAGAAGATGCTGGATCAGTTCGGGAGAAAGATAAAATATATGCGGATTTCTCTCACAAACAACTGCAATCTTCGGTGCAGCTACTGTATGCCGGAGAAGCGGATTTCCGATGTACATTTCTTTCCGATGAATCAGGTTCTAAGATGCGTGGAAAGTGCCGTTTCTCTTGGCATCACGCATTTTCGGCTGACCGGTGGAGAACCCTTATGTTATCCGAAAATCGAAGAACTGCTCTGTAAAATCAAACAGATCAAAGGAGTAGATTCGGTGCATCTGACCACGAACGGCGTGCTTTTTAAAAGAAAAGGCGGCACAGCTGAAACAGACAGGCATCGACAGCATCAATGTCAGCCTGGATACGCCGGATGAAAAAGAATACCGGGTTCTGACCGGGGCGGAAAGCTCTCAAATGTGCTTGATGGGATCGGAAAGGCAGCAGAACTTGAAATTCCGGTAAAGATCAATGCTGTGCTGCGAGAACAGACCGATGTCTGTGCACTGGCAGCGTTTGCAGAACAAAACCACGTCACACTCCGGTTTATCGAGATGATGCCGATTGGTTTTGGAAAGATTCTGCCGGTCAATCCAAAAAGCAAAGTACTGAAAACTTTGCAGGAGCGATATGGCAGGTATGAGAGGATCATGCAAAGAAAAAAGAAAAGCAGATTTTCAGGAAAAATATGGATATGGTCCGGCGGTATACTATCGCTTTTCGAATCTGGATATTTCCATCGGTCTGATTCAGGCGATCCATGGAAAATTCTGCGACCAATGCAACCGCGTCCGCATCACTTCCGAGGCAAAATTAAAGCCTTGTCTGGCTTCTGCAAAAGTGATCGATCTGCGTCCGGCACTGGAAGATACAGAAAATCCAGACAAGCTGGCAGAGCTGATGCGGCAGGCGATTTTCCAGAAGCCGAAATCGCATCATTTTGAGGAGCAGAATCTGGAAAAAGTTCAGAAACCATGAATCAGATTGGCGGATAAGATTAAAGGAGAAATAGATGGGAAAACTGATCGCGATCAATATCAGTGAAAAACGCGGGACAGAAAAAAAAGAAATACAGGAAGCACAGCTGGTTACAGATTTCGGGATTGCCGGAGATGCCCATGCAGGTAAATGGCACAGGCAGGTCAGTCTTTATCTTTTGAAAAAATCGAAGATTTCAAGGCCAGAGGAGCCAGAATCGAAAACGGAGCCTTCGGGGAGAATCTGATCGTCTCCGGATTTGACTTTAAAACGCTGCCGCTCGGAACGAGGTTTCAGATTGGAGATGCACTGCTTGAGATGACGCAGATCGGAAAACAGTGCCATTCTCACTGTGCCATTTATCAGCGGATGGGCGAGTGCATCATGCCGAAAGAAGGCGTGTTTGCCGTTGTCTTAAAAGGCGGCACGATCAAAAAAGGTGATGAGGTGACGATGATACCGGCAAATTTTTTATGCGACCGTCCGGGATCGGAATAAGGCAGCGGACACATTGACAGCGACCGTCATTACCGGAAAAAACAGGGGCGAAAAGCTCTGCATGATGGATGGAAAAATCCGTGCGGTACGAAGTTCCGGTGCCGGAATGTATCATGGCCTGCACAAACACAATATGAATGAAGAGGCAAAAGAATCAATATCCGGATCAGATTTTTTAATGAAAAACATGCCGAAGAAATCTGGAAGGCACATCTTGCAGATAAACACCGGATCACGATCGAAGAGCAGGAGATTTTCCTTCATTCCATCGGAAACAGGGCAAGACTTGTGATCTGCGGCGGCGGACACGTATCAACTGCCCTGGTGAGGATGGCAAAACTGCTGGATTTTGAAATCTGGGTTCTGGAAGACCGCCCGTTTTTTGCAGAACATGCAAAACAGGAGGGAGCAGATCACATTCTTTGTGGAGATTATGTGGAAAGTCTTGCAAAAATCCCGAAAGATGTGGATAATTATTATGTCTGCATGACGAGAGGACATCGTTTTGATCTGGAATGCTTAAAAGAGATTTATAAAGAACGTTTGCCTATGCAGGCATGATGGGATCCAGAAAGCGAAGTGTGCTGGTGCGAAAAGATCTGGAAGAGGCAGGCTATACAAAAGAACAGGTACAAAAGCTGCATTCCCCGATCGGTCTGGCAATCGGAGCACAGACTCCGGCAGAGATCGCACTTTCTGTGATCAGCGAGATCGTGCAGTGCAAAAATGAACGTGCAAAAGCGGCAGAAACAGACGAGGCAATTCTGGAAGAACTGACAGAGCCGCAGAGACTTTCAAAATTTGCAGTAAATGATGAAAATGAGATGGAATACCGCATGCTTTGTACGATCATTGAAAAAAGGGGCAGTGCACCCAGAAGCATCGGAACCCAGATGCTGGTCACATCGGACAACCGTATTATCGGAACCATCGGCGGAGGCTGTGCAGAAGCTGAAGTGATCACCAGATGTCGCGGATATTTTGCGGAAATGCGAAAAGGCATACATGGGATCTGCGAGATTGTCAAAATCCAGATGAGCACCGATAACGTCGAAGAAGAAGGCATGGTGTGCGGCGGCAGGATTGAAGTGCTGCTGGAGGAGACATGACAGGGCATGCAGCACTATGGTATGCAGGAACTGATCGTAAATGTACAGAATCTTTGTATAAACTTATAGTGGAAATGGATTATAAAAATAAAGAGCATTTAAAAATTGCATCATGAAAGGAAAAAGCAAATGAAAAAACGATCGCACTAACTTTCGCAATCGTATCACTGGCAACCGCAGGAGTTCTTCTTGCAGGATGTGGAAGCAAGGAAAAGAAAACAGAAGTTACCGTTTTTGCAGCAAAGAGTCTGAACGGTGTTATGGATGAGCTGTGCGAAAAGTACAACAGTGAGCATCCGAATGTAACTTTCCAGACAAACTATGACAGTTCCGGAACGTTGATGACACAGATCAAGGAAGGTGCAAAATGCAACATTTTCTTTTCTGCCGGTGTTTCTCAGATGGATGAGCTGCAGGCAGGTTTTGACGGTGGTGATATCGTGGAAGGAAGCCGGCGGGATCTTCTGAACAATCAGGTATGCCTTGTTACATGGAAAGGCAGCGATACCAAAGTAACAGATTTTTCCAATCTTTCTCTTGCAAAGAACATGGCACTGGCAGATCAGACCGTTCCGGTTGGACAGTATACCAGAAAAGCACTGATCAATGCGGGCATGGCAGGCTCAGAGTACACAGAAGTCGATCAGCTGACAGATGATGTGATATCAAAGGCACTGGGCGGCGTGGAAATCAATGAGTGTGCAAACGTAGGAGCCGTTACTTCCGCAGTTGCAGAAGGAGCAAATGAAGTTGGAACGGTTTATTATTCTGATACGTTCGGATATGAAGATCAGCTGGATATTATCGAGCAGCTGCCGAATTCCCTGACCGGTGATGTGATCTATCCGGTAGCAGCAGTAGAAAGTGATCATACTTCCGATGAAGAACTGGAAGCTTCCGAGGATTTCCTTACTTACCTGCAAAGTGAAGAAGCAGTGAAACTGTTTGAAAAATATCATTTTACTGTACAGTAGGAGATATCTATGAATTTGCAGAATCTGGATTTTACACCGCTTTGGATTACAATGAAAACCGGAGTGGCTGCAACGTTTGTTTCCTTCTTCCTTGGGATTTTGCGGCCAGATTTGTGATGGGTCGGAAGGGAAAAGCAAGAGCGTTCTGGGATGGTTTTCTGACGATGCCGCTTGTACTTCCGCCGACTGTGGCAGGATACATTCTGCTTCGTACATTCAGTACAAGAAGACCGTTTGGCCGTTTTCTGGCGAACAGTCTTGGCATTCAGGCAGTACAGACATGGCTTGGCTGTATTCTGGCGGCAACGATTATCGCGTTTCCGCTGATGTACCGCAATACGAGAGCGGCATTTGAGCAGGTGGACACAAACCTGATATATGCGGCGCGGACGCTTGGATTGAGTGAGCGGACGATCTTCTGGAAGATCCGCATACCGATGGCAAAACCGGGCATTTTATCCGGTACAGTCCTGGCATTTGCAAGGGCAATCGGTGAGTATGGGGCGACTTCCATGCTCGCCGGAAATATCGCCGGCAGGACTTCGACGATCTCGCAGCAGATCGCCATGGTGCTCCAGAACGGAGATTTTGCACTTGCTGGTTTCTGGTGTCTAGTGATTTTTGTGATTTCGTTTGTGTGTCTTGTTGCACTGAATCTGTTTGGAGAGAAGAAAAGTAAAGGGAAAAAGCATGCCTTTCATCGTAAAAAATAAAAAACAACTGGCTCTTTATGAGCTGACGGTTGATCTGGAAACGGAAGCCGGGATTCTGGCGGTGATCGGAGGATCAGGTTCCGGAAAAAGCATGACGCTTAAATGCATTGCCGGGATCGAGACGCCGGACAGCGGATTTATCTCGCTGAATGGCAGGGTTCTGTATGATTCTTCAAAAGATCAATCTTCCGCCGCAGAAACGGAACGTTGGCTATCTTTTTCAGGAGTACGCCCTGTTTCCGACTATGACGGCAGCTGAAAATATCAGTATTGTGATGAAACAAAAGAATCCGGTCCAGGTGCAGAAATGGCTGGAAGAATACGATCTTGGAGATTATGCGGACAGTTATCCTGATCATCTTTCCGGCGGACAGAAACAGCGACTTGCCATGATCCGCATGCTGGCGGCCGAGCCGCAGTGCATTCTTTTTAGATGAGCCGTTTTCTGCACTGGATGAGCATATCAAGCGGAAAATGGAGCGAGAAGTGATGGAGATGCTGCATGATTTTGACAAACCGATCCTTTTTGTTTCGCATAATCAGGAGGAGGTTTATCGCCTGGCAGACCGGATTGCCAGCATGGAAAACGGCAGATTCAGTCCGATCCGTGAAAAGAGGGCATTTTTTGCAGAGCCTCAGACAGTCGGGCAGGCAAAACTGGTGGGCTGCAATAATATTTCAGAGATTGACTGGATCAGCGAAGACCGGGTGTACGCAAAAGACTGGAATCTTTCGCTGAGAGTCCCGTTTACTGAGCTGGAAGAGCAGAAAAAATATCGTGCGATCGCCATTTATCCGGGAGATATCACTCTTTATTCAGAAGATGCCATACTGGAAGAAAAACAAGTCAGGAACAAAATTTCAGTAAAATCCTGTAGCACCGAAGAAGAACTGCACAGCTGGGCGGTAAGCTGTCAGATAGATGGAACCGATGCGGAACTTATGATGCTTTTATCGAAAGAAAAAATGCCGTCGGTACCGGAAAAAATTACAGAAATCTTTGTGGATGGCGGAAAGATCCATCTGCTGCAGTAAAGATGATGCAATATGTTTTACAGAAAGTGTGAGGATGACAGCATGATTTATCTGGACAATGCAGCGACAACGCTTCAAAAACCGCAGGCAGTTTATGATGCCGTTTATGATGCCATGAAAACTTTGGGAAATTCCGGGCGGGGATTTTCCGGTGCGGCACTTGGAGCATCGAGAATGATCTATGAGGCGAGACGGACGCTCTGCGATTTTTTCGGAGGCAGTGATCCATCGAGGATGGTTTTTACGTCCAATGCAACGGAAGCTTTGAATATGGCAATCCAGGGGATGTTTCTTCCGGGAGATCATGTGATCACGACGCAGCTGGAGCATAATTCGGTGCTGCGTCCGCTCTATGCCATGCAGAAAAAGGGTGTTGAACTTACGATTGCGGCGAGTGGACAGAACGGAACGGCAGATTTTGATGCGATCGAAGCAGCCATCCGGGCAAACACGAAAGCGATCGTCTGCACCCATGCATCGAATCTGACCGGAAACCTGACGGACATGACGAGAATGGGAGAGCTTGCAAGGCGGCATGGGCTGTTTCTGATCGTCGATGCTTCGCAGACTGCAGGTGTGATTCCGATTGATGTAAAACAGATGCATATCGATGTGCTCTGTTTTACCGGGCAAAAAGCCTATTTGGACCGCAGGGAACCGGCGGACTTTACATAGGTGAGGGTGCAGAGATAAAGCCTTTAAAAAGCGGCGGGACCGGCGTGCACAGTTTCCTGAAAACGCAGCCGGAAGAACTCCCGGAGCATCTCGAAGCCGGAACGTTGAATGGCCACGGGATTGCCGGACTTCTTGCAGGTGTACAGGAAATCCAGAAGATCACAGCAGAAGAGATATGGAAAAAAAGAGCGAAATCTGATGGAGTGTTTTGTTGCGAAAATCAAGCAGATTCCCAATGTGAAGATATATGGCGATTTTTCGGATAAAAACAGATGCCCGATCGTTTCTCTGAATATCGCAGGCGTGGATTCTTCGCAGGTCAGCGAATGGCTCTTAGAAGAGTATGAGATGGCAGTGCGTCCGGGAGCACACTGTGCACCGCTGATGCATCAGTATTTCGGAACGCAGAAGCAGGGCATGGTGCGTTTCAGCTTTTCATATTATAATACAGAAAAAGAGGCACTGACGGCCGCAGAAGCGATCCGTGAGATCGCAGAAGAAGTGGAGGCGTGAAATGACAGAAGAGATTGTATTTTGTAAGGGTGGCGGATGTACGGCAAAATTAGGACCGGATCTTTTTAAGTCACGTGCTTGGCAAAATCCCAAGAGGGGAAAAAGATCCGGATCTTCTGATCGGATATGACAGTCGGGATGATGCGGCTGTTTATCAGATCACGGAAGATACCGCCATTGTCCAGACGCTGGATTTTTTTCCGCCGATGCTGGAAGATCCGTATTTGTTTGGGCAGATTGCAGCGGCAAATGCTTTAAGTGACATTTATGCGATGGGCGGAACGGTAAAGACAGCATTGAATATCCTCTGTTTTCCGGAAAAAATGGATTTAAATATTCTCGGAAAGATCATGCAGGGCGGGGCAGAAAAAGTGATCGAGGCGGGCGGAACGCTGGCAGGAGGTCATTCCATTGCCGATGCCGATGTCAAATACGGACTATCTGTGATGGGTATTGTAAACCAAAACAGATCTATGCAAATGACAAAGGCAGACCGTCGGATGTACTGATCTTTACCAAGAAACTCGGAGTCGGGCTGGTGTGCAATGCAAACCGTGTCGGACAGGCACCAAAAGGAGCCATGGAAGAAGCGATTGCTTCAATGACCATGCTCAATAAAAAGCCGCAGAGATCAGCCATCGTTACGAGATACATGCCTGCACCGATGTGACCGGTTTTGGATTTTTAGGACACTTAAGTGAAATGATAAACAGCAGCATTTCGGCAGAAATCGACAGCATTTCCATCCCGGTCATCAAAGGAGCAATGCACTGTGCAGAAGAATTTCTGCTGACGGCCGCGGCACAGCGAAACCGCAATCATGTCGCAGAACGTGTGTCATTTTCAAGATATATTCCATTTGCGATGGAAGAACTGCTCTTTGATCCACAGACCTCCGGCGGACTGTTATTTGCCGTGAAAAAAGAAGACGCAGCGGCATTTGAGAAAGAATTAAGAGAAGCCGGAATGCCGGCAGCAATCGTCGGAAGGTTTACGGAGAAAAAAAGAAAAAGATATCTATGTGAATTGAGGAGGATGTAATATGATCACAGTAAATGCAATGGGCGATGCATGTCCGATCCCGGTTGTTAAGACAAAAAATGCGATTGCATCTTTAAAAGGTGCCGATGTGGTGGAGACACTGGTTGACAATGAAATCGCAGTTGAAAATCTGAAAAAGATGGCAGACCAGAAAGGTTATAAGACCACAAGTGAAAAGCTTGAAGAAGGAAAATATCGTGTGTGCATCATCGTGGAAAATGTGGTGGATAACGTTGAAAAAAAAGACGGAGACGGTGGAAAATTCTGTGACTGTACGCCGGAAAAAGAAAGCAATAAGGTGGTTGTGATCCGCTCTTCCGTGATGGGAGAGGGTGATCCGGAGCTTGGAAAAGTGCTGTTAAAAGGCTTTATCTATGCGATTTCGCAGCAGAAAGATCTGCCGAAAACCATGCTTTTTTTTATAATGGTGGTGCATTTATCACCTGTGAAGGTTCCCAGTCGCTGGAGGATCTGAAAGCACTGGAAGAACAGGGCGTGAAAATTTTAACATGCGGGACTTGTTTAAATCACTATGGTCTGACGGACCGGCTTGCAGTCGGAGAAGTGACGAACATGTATGAGATCGCGGAAAAGATGACGCAGGCTTCCCTGATCGTAAGTCCGTGATATGAGAAAAAAACAAAGCAGCTGGTGATCACGTTTTCCACCACGACAGCGGCGATGGCGATGGAAAAGAGGGCACAGGAAATGGGGATTTTTGGGCGGCTGATCCCGCTTCCATCCGAGATTTCAGCAGGGTGCGGACTTTCCTGGAAAACGAAATCGGAAGAAAAAGAAAAAATGCTTGTGTTTCTGGAAGAAGAAAAGCTGAAGTGGGAAGCAATGTATGAGTTAGAGTTGTATTAGATATGAGATAAATTGATATTCGGGATGGGATTTGATTTAAAGCCTGATGCAGCCACCGGCGGATTGCATCGGTGTATAGTAAGAATGTCAGAGATAATTTTTGAATAGGGAAAGGACAGTATGGGATATTTTAATCAATACGTAAGGGCAGAAAGTCTGGAAGAGGCCTATGGGCTTTACCAGAAAAAAAATAATTTTGTTCTCGGCGGTATGCTCTGGCTGAAGATGCGGAAGCGGCCGTTTGAACAGCGATCGATCTGTCAGATCTTGGTCTGGATCAGATCGAAGAAGATGAAAAAGAATTTCGCATCGGAGCGTATGTTTCGCTTCTGGGAACTGGAGACAAACGAGGCGTTAAATACTTACACGAAAGGTGCGTTTGCCGAGTCGGTGAAACATATCGTCGGTGTACAGTTTCGAAATGTGGCTACGGTCGGCGGCAGTCTCTGGGGACGTTACGGATTTTCGGATGTGATGACGATATTCCGTGCCATGGGTGCAAAGGTGCAGCTGCATCATGCAGGCATCCTGGATCTGGATGAGTTTGTAAAAATGCCAAGAAAGACAAGGGATATTCTTGTTTCCGTGATCGTACCGAAAAAGGTAAAAGCAGTCGTGTATTTAAGTCAGAGAAACCAGTCCACAGATTTTCCGGTGCTGACCTGTGCGGTGGCAAAACGGGAAGAAGGATATGTCGCAGCAGTCGGAGCTACACCGCATCTTGCGGAAAACGTCTGGGATAAAGAAGGCATTTTAACAGAAATAAACGAGGAAAGCATCGAAAAATTTGCCGCCAAGGTTGCAGAGCAGATCCGTTTCGGCAGTAATATGAGAGCCGGAGCTGCATATCGCCGGATCGTCTGTCAGGTGCTTGTAAAACGTGCACTGCATACGATTGTGGCAGAAAACAATGGAGAGGAGGAAAAGTGCTGATGGATGTAACCATTACATTAAATGGAAAAAGATCACAGATTCGGTGGATGCCGATATGGTGCTCCTTGATTTTTGCAGAAAACATAAATGTTTTTCCGTCAAAAGAGGATGTGAAACCGGAAACTGCGGGCTTTGCAGCGTTTTACTGGATGGAAAACCAGTGCTTTCCTGCAGCGTTCCAATCGGACGTGCATCAGGAAGAAAAAGTAGATACCTTAGAAGGTCTCCAGGAAGAAGCAAAGAAATTTAGCGATTTTTTTTGCAGCTCAGGGTGCTGACCAGTGCGGTTTTTGCAATCCGGGTTATATTGTTAATATCGTGGCACTGCTCCGGGAGAATCCAGATCCGACAGACGAAGAAATCCTTGAATATTTATCAGGCAATCTCTGCCGCTGTACCGGATATCAGAGCCAGCTGCGTTCGCTCCGCAACTATCTGAACAGCAAAAAAGAAGCGGCACCGCTTGATCTGGAGGCAGAAGTTTATGGTGCGGACATCGGAAGGGAGTGGAAGCATGAGTGAATTTAAGCGAGATCGAAAAGATTATCATATGGTCGGAAAATGTGTTCCGAAAAAAGATTCAAACCAGCTTCTGCTTGGAAAACCGGTCTTTATGGATGATATTGTGCCGCAGGACTGCCTGGTGGTAAAACTGCTCCGCAGTCCGTATGCCCATGCTCTGGTAGAAGAGGTTAAAACAGTGGCAGCCGCCAAAGTTCCGGGTATCGAAGCCATCTATACCTGGAAAGATGTGCCGAAAGAACGTTTCTGTATTGCCGGACAGACTTATCCGGAGCCATCTCCGTATGACCGTCTGATCCTCGATCAGAGGGTTCGCTGTGTGGGTGATCCGGTGGCGATCGTTGCTGGTGAAAATGAAAAAGCAGTCGATAAAGCACTGCGTCTGATCAAGGTGAAATATCAGGTTTTGGAGCCGGTCCTTGATTTCAGAAAAGCCCTTGATAACGAAGTTCTGGTACATCCGGAGGAGAACTGGAAATCCTATGGAAATACCGGTGATGTGAAACGCAACCTTCTGCATCACGAGGAAGATGCCCACGGTGATGTAGAGCAGATTTTAAGCGAATGCGATGAAGTGATCGAGCACAGCTGGCGGATCAAGGCGGCACAGCAGGGCTATATGGAAACCATCCGTGCTTACTGCGAGATCGACCGTTACGGACGTCTCCACTGTATCAGTTCCACACAGATCGTCTTTCATGTAAGACGTATCATTGCCAACGCACTTGGAATCCCAAAATCGATGGTGCGTGCGGAAAAACCGCGTATCGGCGGAGGATTCGGAGCAAAACAGACAGCAGTCTGCGAAGTTTATCCGGCATTTGTGACCTGGATGACAAAGAAACCGTGTAAACTGATCTACAGCCGAAAAGAATGTCAGACGATCGCTTCACCAAGGCACGAAATGGAAGTGACGGTTCGCTTAGGTGCGATGAAGGACGGACATATCCGGGCTATCGACCTTTATACCTTATCCAATACCGGTGCCTACGGAGAACATGGAACTACGACCGTAGGACTTTCCGGACATAAAGCACTTCCGCTTTATACCGGAGGCTGTGAGGCAACCAGATTTTCCTGCGACGTAGTCTATACGAATGTTCAGGCAGCCGGAGCCTACCGCGGCTACGGTGCGACGCAGGGTATTTTTGCACTGGAATCCGCAGTCAATGAGCTGGCGGAGAAACTGCATATGGATCCGGTAGAACTTCGTATGAAAAATATTGTGCGGGAAGGCATGTTTATGCCGGCTTACTTCGGTGAGACGGCAAATGCCTGTGCACTGGACCGCTGTATCGAACACTGTGCCGACAACTTCCACTGGAAAGAAAAATATCCGGTGCGTGACATGGGCAATGGAAAAGTGCGTGCGGCAGGCATGGCACTGGCAATGCAGGGTTCCTGTATTTCCAATGTCGATGTCGGTTCCTGTACCTTAAAACTTGGTGACGGCGGAACGTATAACATGATGATCGGAGCGGCCGACATGGGAACGGGATGCGATACAATCCTTGCACAGATGGCAGCGGAAGTGCTCGACTGTGATGCAGATCAGATTTCCGTTTTCGGGGCAGATACGGATGCCTCTCCGTACGACTCCGGATCATATGCATCTTCCACCACTTATGTGACAGGAATGGCAACGCAGAATGCGGCACTGCAGCTGCGGGAAAATATCAAAAAGATCGGTGCCGGCATGCTTGAGTGTGAACCGGAAGAAGTCGATTTTGACGGTGAGAAAGTTTACCTGACCGACGGCGAAAAAGTCCGTCAGTCTTGCGGATATTGCCACAAAATCCCAGGTCAACAATACGATTCCTGTGGATGTGACAGCCACGTATTCTTCCCCGGTATCTCCGCCTCCTTACATGGTCGGAATGGTAGAGATCGAGCTGGATAAAGAGACGGGAAGCATCGAGATCCTTGATTATCAGTCTGTGATCGACTGCGGTATCCCGGTCAATCCTAACCTTGCAAGAGTACAGGCGGAAGGCGGTATCGGCCAGGGAATCGGCATGGCACTCTATGAAAATGTGACTTACAACGCACAGGGAAAAATCGCAGAGAACAGCTTTATGCAGTACAAGATCCCGACCCGTCTGGATATGGGCAGGATCAATGTAGAATTTGAAACCAGCTACGAGCCAAGCGGTCCGTTTGGTGTCAAATCCATCGGTGAGATCGTGATCAACACCCCGGCACCGGCACTCGCCCATGCGATTTACCGTGCGACCGGAGTATGGCACCGAACTGTACCGTTCACTCCGGAAAAAGATTCTGATGAGCATGCTCGATCCACAGTGGAAAGAAATCGACCGTCGCGTCAAAGAATCATGATACACATTATTTATATGGCGGCTGGAAACAGCCGCCGTTTTGGAAATGAAAACAAACTGCTCCAGAACTGGAAGGGAAAACCACTGTATCTTCATACATTTGAAAAATTGCTTCGGATCAGAGAAAAAAGAGCCGGAAAAGATTTCCTTAACGGTAGTCACGCAGTATCCGGAAATTTATCGGGAAGTACAAAATCAGCCCGGCGTGAATGCAGTATTCTGCAAAGAGAGCAGACTTGGTGTTTCCTGTACGATAAAGGCAGGGATCCGTGCAGTTGGGGAAATATATGACTCTGTAAAGAAGAAAATTTGCCCGGTGCAGGAAGCACATGATTTTGTGAGAAAAGAGCATTGCTTTGTAAAGAATGAGAGTTCTTTTGAAAGAAAGACAGAGCATGTAAGAACGAGGGATTATCTGATGTTCGCAGTTGCCGATCAGCCGAACTTAAGCGAGCAGAGCATCGAAGCACTGATTGGGGCAGCAGGCCAGCGATTCAGACAGGGATATACTTCGCAGCCGCCGACGTTCTCTCTGTGCTGTGGGGAAAGAGTCGGCAATCCCTGTATGTTCCGGGCAGATCTGATCCCGGAACTGATGCAGCTGGAAGGCGATAAGGGCGGAAGGTCTGTTCTGAAAAAGCACGAGTGCTGTTACGTGGAGATAGAAAATGAAGAAGAATTTTCTGATATTGATACAGAAGAGCAGATGAAGAAAAATTCAACTGTCAGTTGAATGACAAAAGGAAAAACTCCCTTATAATAGGGTCAGAACGAAACGAAAGCACGGACAGGGAGGTTTTCTGATGAGCGAAAAAATGTTAGTTACACAGGCACTGGATGAAAGAGACTTGCTGGTGAAAAAGATTAACAGCAAGATCGCAAAGGCAAGTTTTGTCGATACGATCAAACCAAACGAAGAGAAAGTCTTCGCCGGAAACATGAAAAAAGAAGACTATGCAAAAGAAGCAGAAGCTGCATTTCAGCAGATCATGGATCTGATCGATCGCTATCAGAAGATCGATGCAGCAATCGTAGCTTCCAATGCATCTACGTTTGTGACCACTTCCTACGGAACTTACTCCGTGGCCGGTGCGATCGCACTGCGAAACAGACTGCGTGGAAAAGGCACCTACAGCGGAGAGGCAGACTTTGAAAAAACGCTTGCAGACAAGATGAGCGGAGAGTATCGTGCACGTGTCCGCTTCTGCGATGACAAAACAGCGTGCTGCAGGGCAGTGCGGAAGGAATGCGTCTGAGCATTCTCGGAAGCGACGCAAAAAGCAAAGACGAAAAGTCGATGGGCGTTGTGGAAGCGTACATCAAAGAGAATACCAGAGAACTGGTAGATCCGCTGGATGTTCGAAAAAACTGGATGCTCTGGAAGAAAAGCAGAACAAACTGCTCAAAGAGCTGGATACCCAGATCAAAGTATCCAATGCAACGAGCATGATCGATCGCCTGAGGGCGTTCTCTGATCGTGTCTGCATTACGAAAACCAGGAACTTGGCTTCCCGGTAACAGGGTTACGTTACAATCAGATCGTATTTGAAATTATAGGAGATTGTCGGAGGCAGGGCTTCCAGAAGGGAAACGGTCAATGGTTTTTGGTGAACGGTAAATCAGAAATCGTCAACGGTTAAATCAGAAACGGTCTTTTTGTGAAATGGCAACTTTCCAGCAGGCATAGAAATATGCTGAAATCCACGAGTCAGGTTAAAGCGTTAAGTCAATGGACTTCTGGTTGTCCTCGTGGCTGTAATGCAGGCACAAAACCAAAAAGCAGAGACACAGAAGCGGAAATCATATCCGTCCTGTGCTCTGCTTTTTGACTTTACAAACGCCTCAGGAAACCAGACCATAAAGCAACTCCTGTACAGGCACATCATGGTTTCAGGATTTTGACACTGGCATCATTACAGCATAGAAGCTCTCAGTTCTTCCGGTGTTTTCTGGGACATAGCCGGTGCGATATCAAATACACTTCTTGCTCCGGATTCGCCGTTTTTGGACAGGCGATATGCAGCACGGGCATAAGCTACGAGAACGCTTCCTGTGAATTCCGGGTTGGAATCCAGTTTCAGAGAATATTCGATCACATGCTTGTTGCCCTCTCTTCCTGTTTCGCCGCTTCGGATAACAAATCCACCGTGCGGCATCTTGCTGTGATGAGCTTTTAATTCTTCTTCTGAGATGAAGTTTACCGTTGTATCGTATTCATCGAAATAGTTTGGCATTGTCTTGATTGCCTCTTCAATGGCTGCTTTATCTGCTCCTTCTTCTGCTACTACATAACACTCTCTTAAATGTTTCTGTCTTGTTGTCAACTCCGGTTCGCTTCCGCTTCTTACCTGTTCCATGGCAGATTCGATCGGAACAGTGTACTGGATCGCATTTTTAACACCTTCGATACGGCGGATTGCATCAGAGTGTCCCTGGCTGACCCCCTTGCCCCAGAAAGTATAAGTGCTTCCCTGTACCAGGATAGACTCTGCATACAGACGGTTCAAAGAGAACATACCCGGATCCCAGCCAACAGAGATAATGCCGATGTTTCCGCCTTCTTTTGCGGCCTTATCCACACTTGCAAAATATTCCGGGATTCTTGCGTGCGTATCGAAACTGTCGATCGTGTTGAAAGAAGCAGCAACCTTTGGTCCGATGACTGGAAGATCGGTAGCAGAACCGCCGCAGAGGATCATAACATCGATCTCATCTTTCATAGCTTCCATATCATCAAAGTGCTTTACAACAGCACCCTCCGTCTGAATAGAAACACTGGCAGGATCTCTTCTTGTGAAAACCGCTTTCAGTTCCATATCATCATTGCGTTTGATGGACTGCTCAACGCCGCGTCCAATGTTGCCATAGCCAACAATACCAATTCGGATTTTTTCCATTTTCTTACATCTCCTGTTAAAAATTTTCTGTTATCCATCATAGGATTCCAGCTGGAACCCTGTGAACTGTTCTAAATTATAGCATAGATTTTTGCTCAGGCAATCATTTTCTTTTGAGAAAATATGATGTATACTGAAAAGTAGGATAAATTTGCAACGATTTTTGGAGAAAAGACAGAAGAAGGGGATGAAAGACTTGGCATATCAGATTTTTATCAGTTACCGAAGAAGTGGAGGAGAAGCCCTGGCATATCTTTTTTAAACGAAAAGCTGTCAGCATTGGGGTATAAAGTATTTTATGATATAGAATCACTCTCATCCGGAAGATTTTGTGCTTCATGACGCAGAAATATGCTGGGGAAAAGTTGCAGAAGATGTTGATGTGTATTTTGAAACAGAGTCGGGGATCCCACTTGTATTTTCCAGAGAATACGGAAATGGTCTGTGTATCTTTTGAATTCCGGTGATTTTAAAGAAAGACCGCCGCGGTCTATTTTGAAGCCGGAGAAGAATTTTGTAGAACTGCTGAAAGAAGCAATTCTGATGCAGGAATGAAAAACAGGATTGCAATTTCAGGTGAGACTTAAAAAGAAAGAAGGCATAACAATGGCATATAAAAACAAAAATAGCAGCAGGTATACTGAGCGGACTTTATTTATTCAGCATGGTTCCGAATCGTGGCAGAAAAGAAAAAATGAAGGTATTTGAAAAGCAATATATCGCACATCGCGGTCTTTTTTGATAACGAATCGGAAGCACCGGAGAATTCCATCCCGGCATTTCAAAGAGCGGTACAGCAGGGCTATGGCATTGAACTGGATGTACAGCTGACAACCGACAACCGACTGGTTGTTTTTCATGATGAAACACTGCAGAGAATGTGCGGGTTTGACAAAAAGCTTACGGAATGTTCCTATGATGAGTTGAAACATTACCGGCTTGCAAAATCAGACGAAAAAATTCCGCTGTTTGATGAGGTTCTCAAAGTGATAGATGGAAAAGTTCCGCTGATCGTTGAGGTGAAATCAGAAGGAGACTGGAAAAAACAAGCAGCTTATGGCAGAAAGAATGGATTCTTATCAAGGATGTTACTGTATGGAATCGTTCCATCCGTTTGCAGTGAAATGGTTCAAAGATCACAGACCGGATTTCATTGCGTATAACCATTTATGGAAAAAGGATTTTTCCTATACTCTGTGCAGAAAACTTTTCAAACCGGAGAATGTTGCATGGACCATAAAAACCAGAAGGAACTGGAAGAAGCAGAAAAACATTTGATGTAATCATTTTTGACAGCTTTATCCCGAAAAAGAGATTGTAAATAAAGGAAGTGTTTGAGCATGGCAGAAAAATATGATGAAAAAGAAATAAGAGAAGATTACCGGAAACTGACAAAACTGCTGATCGAAAAAGATGACGATCACCACGATGGAATCGGCAACATCCGGGCAGATTGCATCCCTGATCACGGATACGGAAGGCTCATCGGCGGTGCTCAAAGGTGCCTTTGTCACTTACTGCAACGAAGCGAAGATCATGCAGGGCGTTCCGGCAGAAATCATTGACAAATACACCGTTTATTCCACACAGACCGCAGAAGCGATGGCGAAGGCATGCACGGCTGTCTATCAGGCAGATATCGGCATCGGTGTGACCGGAACGATGGGAAATGTCGATCCGGCAAATCCGGAAACAATAAACTGGAATCCGCAGATTTATAATTATGCAGAAAGAACAGGAAATCTGAAAGCGGAGGCCGTCGGTGTGGTCAGCGGAGAAAAACATTTCCCGGTGTTTGAAGGAGGGATGGTTTTCAAACCGCTCACAAAATCAAAGCCGCTCTCTACGCCGTTGTTTGCCTATGCAGAAGTATTCTGGTCCTGGGTGATCGATGCCTATTTTATTCCGGCACCGCAGTATCAGCTTGCCCTTTGCAGAGGATATGAGGCAGAGTGCGGCAAATATTATGATTACGGGACCGTATCTCCGATGATCTACGAAGAAGGAGAGTATCTTTTAAATCTGCTTGAATTTTTCCGGGCGTATCCGATGACAAAGTTCAGATCGATGATTACTTAAATTACTGTCAGATGTTTTATGATTACACCGAAATTCTGGAAGCAGATTATTTTCAGAAAAACCGGGAGAACGCAGAAGATCTGGTGATGCAGATCCTGATCTCTGTCCTGAAAGGCGATCAGAATTATCATTATGAAAATATTGCATTTGTGTGCGACGCATCCGGCCAGATCCTGAGGCTTGCACCGATGATCGACCACGAATTTTCTACCTATTTTATGTTTCCGGACAATATACAAAGACACACCTACTGGTTGGATGAACTGAAAAGATCCATCGAAGGAAAGCATGTCCGGCCGGAAGAGTACAAAGATTTCTCAAATGAAAAAGAACGCAGGCTGATGGAAAAAAGTGCAACCTGCCTGCACAATAATCTCGTTTACATCAAAGAGCATTATCCGGAAGTCACAGCCACCTTTCTGGAAAACGTAAGCAGACTGAAACGCGATCTTTTGCAGAAACGAGAAAGCTTTTTTATTCAGAAAGCCAAAGATTATCCGGATTATGCCAACTCCGATGCCTACCTGATCGGAAAAGCCAGATACAAAGACCACGACGAAGAAAAAAAGCAGCCGCTTACGAAAAACAGTATGGCAGAGAAGGAAAAGAAATATCCTTTGATCTTATGAACTGCCTGATCAATTATGAAGTGCAGGAGATCATAGAACAGATGGAGAGGATATTGAGATAAAGCGATTAAGAGAAAATAAGAAGGAAAAGAGAATATGGCATACGGAAAAGCAATCGAATTATTTTTGGTAAACGGAACGGCAGACAGCCTTGTAACGGCTGAGCTGTCAAACTGGAATGGAAAAGCGATCAAGATCCCAAGAACAGAAGTGCACAACTGCGACCGGGAAGATATGAAAGGGGCAGGTGTTTATTTTCTGTTCTGCCAGGAAGAGGACGGAGATGCCTCCGTATACATCGGTGAGGCAGAAAATGTACTGGAAAGACTGAACCAGCATCTGAGAGATTATCAGACAGGGAAAGAAAAATATTACTGGAATACAGCGGTGATCTTTGTCGGAAGAGATTTGAACAAAGCACTGATCCGTTATCTGGAAAATCGCCTGGTAGAAATCGCACGTGACAGTAAAAGTTATGTGGTCCTTACCAAAAATACCTATAAGAATACTGTGATGAAAGAATCACAGGTCGCAGTGATGGAAGAATTTATCGAAAACGTAAAAATCCTGATTAGCACGCTTGGCTATAAAGTGCTGCTTCCGGCACCACAGGCAACAGACGATACCATTTATTTGTACTGCAAAGGATCCGGTGCAAATGCAAAGGCTTTGTCAGTGCCGGAGGATTTACCGTACTGAAGGATTCGATCGTTTCGGATCATATCGTTCCATCGTTGGAGACAAGAGGAAAAACATACTACAATCTGAGAAATAAGCTGGAAGCAGACGGTGTGATTTCAGAGAGAAAATTTGTCCGAAATTACGAGTTCAGTGCTCCGTCAGCCGCATCCGCAGTGATCCTCGGACATACCTCAAACGGAAATATGGACTGGAAAACAGCAGGCGGAGTGAGACTGAAAGATCTGTAAAGAGAATCCGTACAGTAAAGAAAAATAACAGAAAACGATCCGGAGACAGAAGAAAATAAAGTTACAGAAATCTGGATAAAAGAAGCGATTGGAAAGTTGAAAAAAAATTACAGAAGAGAAAGAGCGTGAGATAAATGAAAGTTTTAGTAATTCCGGATGTGCATCTGAAACCACAGATGTTCCGGCAGGCAGCAGATTTGATGGATACAGGGAAAGCAGATCGTGCGGTATGTTTGATGGATATTCCGGATGACTGGGACAGAGAATATGACATTGCACTTTATGAAGAGACCTACGACGAAGCGATAAGGTTTGCTTTGGAATTTCCGGATACAGCATGGTGTTATGGCAATCATGACCTCAGTTACTTCTGGCATTGTCTGGAGAGTGGCTACAGTTCCATGGCATCCGCAACAGTACAGAGAAAGCTGCTGGAACTTCGCAGGACCGTTCCGGAAGATCATCCGGTCCAATTTGTTCAGAAGATCGACAATGTACTGTTTTCCCATGGCGGCGTCCGCAGCGACCAGGCATACGTTTGTATAAACCGCGGAAACTGCTTCAGGTAGTAGGCCATACGCCGATGAATGAAATAACAAGAGAAAAAAAATCTGATCAGTACAGATGTATTTTCCACCTACCGGGACGGCAGACCGATCGGAACACAGGAGTTTTTATTGCTGGATACCGTGACCTGGGAGTATGTGGGGGTAAAATAGAAATATGGAATGAGTTGACTGACAAATGAAAAACCTTATATTTGTTTCTTGACTCAGAAAATTAGATGAGGGTAGAAATGACTGATGAATGATGAAACATTAAAATATTATGACCAGAATGCAGATGCCTTTGTACAGGGTACGATTTCGGTGAATTTCAGTGATATACAGGAACGTTTTCAGTGTGCATTGCATGGAAACAGCGTATTGGATTTTGGCTGCGGATCAGGAAGGGATACAAAAAATTTGAAGATCTGAATTTACAGAAAAAATTTCACACCGTCCTTTCAACTCGAAGGTAACTGTGTATGTCAAGGACAAAGTTGCCAGAGGCAGTGCGGAGCATCCTTTACATACAAGGAAGACTGCGGATATCATCCGTGCAGCAATGCATTGTATTTTTTAGCCATAAATGTTACAAAAAGCTTGACCACAATATTCCGTAACCTATCCTCCATAATTATAGCGAAATGCTCTAAGTATCTATAGATTACAATTATGGAGGAGGTCTGAGAATTCGAAAATCTGTAGGAATATTTGGCGTTTACTTGATTTTCATTTATATTATCCATAAATCTTTAGTGATTTTTATACTGATAATGCATATTTGGTCTTTAAATCATTGCAACGATTATAATTTATGAAGCCTTCCTTTTGCAGGCGTCCGACGACAATTCCACAAAGGATATTTTGTTCCTGAGCAAAGGAATAAATGGATGCCTTTGAAAAATCATTTAAAGAAGTAAATGCATTAAATTCTGCAGTAGGAATTAATGTCTCTTTTGCAAAGTTGTCGGCGGCATTTTCGTCCTCAATAGTTGTGCCGTTGGATTGGTTGATGTGGCCAAGTAAAATATGGCCAAGTTCATGGAATAGGCTAAACCAGAATTTATCTGCATCTTTGCCGCGGACTGTTAATCCAACAACTATTTTATCTCCGTCATAGAAAGTTGCTCCATGCAAGAAGGAGCCTCCAATATGAGGCAGGAAAACGAGTGCAATACCACAGCTGGCTAACATTTCGATCAGCCTAGGACAGAAATCAGCAGGATTCATTGATGTCATGCTTCTGATTTCAGGTAATCTCTTCTTAAGAGTTTTTAAATCGATTAATGAAGTTTTGATGGTACGAGCTTCTAGTTTTGCTTTCTGTGCCCATGCTAATAGAGCAAGATTACCTTTTTCTGTTTCAGCAAGTCTGCGACATGCAATTAACCATATTTCATGGTTCGGAGAAAATAGTGGAGCACCCGGTCTTCGGTGACGGAAAAAAGAACAATGATTTTGGCATTGGTTTCTATTGTACAGCCAGCAAAGATCTTGCGAAAGAGTGGGCTGTTTCTTCTTTGCGAGATGGATTTGCCAATCGTTATACATTAGACACAGAATATCTGCATATTTTGAATTTGAACAGTCCAGACTATACTATTCTAAACTGGATTGCAGTATTGGTTGAGCATCGACTTTTTGCACTAAAAACGCCTGTGGCAAGGAGAGCAAAGAGATATCTGATTGATCATTTCAGTATTAATGTAAATGCTTTTGATTTGATCACGGGTTATCATGCAGATGATTCTTATTTTGATTATGCAGAGTCTTTTCTGAATAATGCAATTTCTTTTGAAGATTTTCAGAAAATGTACTATACACTCCACGAAGCTGATATCAGCAAATTTGCGGATATTGCAGATGCAAGAGTTCGAGAGTATTTTTCGGAAACGAATCTGAAACGTATTCGTATGCTTGGCAGCTGTACACAGGCAGAATTGGCGAAGCGTTCCGGTGTCGGTCTGCGTTCCATCCAGATGTATGAGCAGCGAAATAAGAATATCAATAAGGCAAGTGCGGAAACATTATATCGTCTTTCAAAAGTCCTCGGATGTACGATGGAGGATTTGATTGAAAAGTGACTTCATGATGATTGCTATATATACCGAAATGGAATATATATGCGGCGGATGCAATTTGTGGAGAAGAATATTTTTACAAGAAAATCAAACTTTTTATGACAAAACAGAATCGGAAAATGGATAGGAAGCCCCGAGATGATGTCAAATATCTGAAAAATCAATCTTTTTAAGATATAACAAAAGGAATATGTGTTTCGTTGACAAAATATAAAAAAGGTGTGAATATAAAACTATATGTTCATATAGTCGGCGTTTAAGCCGCAGAAAATAAGTTCGAATATACATTCGATGAAAAGGGAATCCGGTGAGAGTCCGGTACGATCCCGTCACTGTGATAGCTAGTTCAGAGCGGATACCACTGGAAATTTTTGGGAAGGTGCTTTGGGTGTGAATGCTGAAGTCAGGAGACCTGCTTATTTTTTGTCACAGAGATTCTTGCGGAAGACGAGAAATACTGACCTGAAAAATTCCATGTTATATTTATAGGAATAGTATACCTGCTGAGGGGTGAGAATAAAGTCGGATGTATACCCGGTTTTTTTTACGCGGAATTTTATCTTAGTCGGAGCAGATGAAAGGAGAAAGGATACCCAATTATGAGAAACAAACAGAAATGTATCAGTTTAACTCTTGCAGCAGTACTTTTATTGACGGGCTGCGGCGGTGGAACTTCCAATAACAACAGCAGCGATACTTCTGCCGCAAACAGCAGCAGCGACACTTCCGCGGCAAGCACCGGAGATAAGAAAGTACTTACTTTCGGATGTCAGATGTATACCGATGGTATTGTAAATACCGTTACGGATGAGAATGGCGGATGGAACGCTATGCGTTACGGTATCACCGAGGGTCTGTTCAAATTCAACGACAGCATGGAAGTTGAGCCATGGCTGGCAGAGAGTTATACGGTAAATGACGAGCATACCGAGTGGGTCATCACCCTGAAAGACGGCATCAAATTCTCTGATGGCTGCGATCTGACTCCGACAAAAGTAAAAGAGTATTTTGAGTATCTGAAAGAGATGGGACCGAGTGGTTCTGCAAAACCTCAGAAATATCTGGAGTTTGAGGCAACGGTAACTGCTGATGATGAGGCAAACACTCTGACCATCCAGACCACTCAGCCGTATGCAAACCTTCCGGGACAGCTGGCACATCCGACCATGGGAATTGTTGATGTGGCAGATACCGAAAACTTTGATAATGGTACGATCGGAACAGGTCCGTACATGATCGATACCTTTAATGGCGTAGGCGTTGGATACGATCTGGTGGCGAACCCGAACTACCGTGAGGAAGTTCCGTATGACGAAGTAAAACTGATGTATATGGGGGATGCTTCTGCTAAGACTATGGCACTGCAGAGTGGACAGGTTGACCTGGTAGAGAATATCACCAACGTATCTGATATTCAGGATTTCAAGGATAACCCTGATTTCACTGTAGACATCGCTTCCGGTGTTCGTTGTGGATTCAGCTGGATGAATTTTGACGGTGTGCTTGGTAACAAGACTCTGCGTCAGGCGGTTCTGATGGCAATCGACTATGATACTATCTGTCATTCCAAGACGATCGGAGACCTGTATACACCGGGATTTTCCGTGCTGCCGTCTACCTTAAATTACGGATATGAGAAACTGAACAACCCATACACCTATGATCCGGAAGGTGCGAAGAAACTGCTGGATGATGCGGGTATTGTAGATACAGACGGAGACGGAATCCGTGAGCTTGACGGACAGAACATCAATCTGCATTACGTTTCTTATGAGAACCGTCTGCTGAACGATTTCTCCAATGCACATATTCAGTATCTGGCAGAGATCGGTATCGGTTGTACCGCAGATTACGGCAGCTCTGATGACCAGTGGAGCAAACTTGCTGCCGGAGACTATGATTTCAACAATAATAACTGGATCACCGTAGGTACCGGAGATCCGTTCGCTTACATGGCAAACTGGGCAACAGATAGCACATACTGTGCATACTCAAATCCGGAATACGATGAGCTGTATGAGCAGCTGAAGAGCGAGATGGATGAGGACAAACGTGCAGATCTGATTTTCCAGATGCAGCAGATTCTGGTAGATGATGCAGCGGTTCTGATTGATGGATATTACAACTCATCTATGATCTATTCCAAGAATGTAGGAAATGCACATATCCATACGGCAGATTACTACTGGCTGACCACCGAGATCACTCCGGCTGAGTAAGTTAAGAACTGACTACCCCCATCCTTGCCCCTTACGGCGGCAGTGTGGGGGGTATTTCCGCACGTGGGGTTCATGCGTTTGGCTTGAATTCTAACAGAAAGGAGCTATTGTTTTGAATAAGAAACAGATTCTTCGACGAATCATGCAGATTGTGATCGTGCTGATCGGTATCAGTTTTGTAACATTTTTACTGACCTACCTGTCTCCGGGAGATCCGGTTCGTAACATGTTTTCCGCTACCGGTGTCATGCCGACAGAAGAGCTGGTACAGCAGACCAGAGACGAGATGGGTCTGAATGATCCGTTTTTCACCCAGTATTTCCGCTGGCTGTTTAACTGTCTGCATGGCAATTTCGGAAAATCCTACAGCCTGAACAAACCGGTTGTAGAGCTGCTGGCAGCCCGTGTAATTCCGACGCTGAAACTGACACTGATGTCATTGATCCTGATGTTGATTATATCCGTGCCGCTTGGCGTTGCTTCTGCATTGCATAAAGATGGAATTATCGATTATATTTGCCGTGCGGTAACCTTCGTTGGATGTGCCATGCCAAACTTCTGGGTAGGTCTTCTTCTGATGCTGCTTTTGTGTGTAAAGATTCAGATTTGCCCGGTTATCGCTTCGGGGGTGACTTCAAGAGTCTGTTTTTGCCGGCACTGACGCTGGCCATTGCAATGGCATCCAAATATACAAGACAGGTCGGACAGCAGTTCTGGAGGAACTGAGTCAGGACTATGTCATCGGTGCAGAAGCCAGAGGTGTAAAACGTTCTACCATCATCTGGAAAATGTATTTCCGAATGCATTACTTCCGCTGATTACGATGCTTGGTCTGTCCATCGGAAGCCTTCTTGGCGGTACCAGTGTTGTAGAGGTAATTTTCTCTTATCCGGGACTTGGAAATCTGGCCGTTACTGCGATTACTTCCAGCGATTATAACCTGATTCAGGGTTATGTACTGTGGCTGGCGCTGATCTACATGGTGATCAACCTGATCGTAGATGCTTCTTATGTATACATTGATCCGCGTATGCGTTTGAAGAGGTAAGAAGATGAAAAAGACGTTAAAATTTCTCAAAGAACATAAGCAGTTTACCTTTTTTGGAATTCTTGCCATTCTGATCATCCTGGCAGCTGTTTTTGCACCGGTACTGACAGGAGGCGTTGATCCGCTGAAAGGATCTCTTACAGAAGCACTGGAAGCACCGAGTAAAGAGCATATTTTCGGAACCGATAAAATGGGCCGTGATATTTATGCACGTGTTATTTACGGAGCACGTGCTTCCCTGACTTCTACGTTTGGCGTGGTTATCCTGATCTTCCTGGTAGGAAGTGTAGTAGGTGTTATTGCCGGGTATTTTGGCGGTAAGATTGATGCGATTCTCATGCGTATTGCAGATATGATGCTTGCATTCCGGGATTGGTTCTTGCGCTGGCAGTGGCAGGTATCATGGGTGCAAGTATCCGTAATGCCATTATTGCGATCGTGGCCGTTAACTGGACAAAATATGCCCGTCTGGCACGAAGCCTGGTTATGAAGATCCGCGACCGTGACTATGTAGCGGCTGCTGTTGTGACCGGTTCTAAAACACCCTATATGCTGCTTCGTTACATGCTGCCCAATGCGTTGCCAACACTGATCATCACGGCAGCGACAGATGTAGGAGGTATGATGCTGGAGATGGCAGCAATGTCCTTCCTGGGATTTGGAGCAAAACCTCCGGCACCGGAATGGGGCTATATGCTGAATGAAGGAAGTGCCTGCATGCAGTCTGCACCGTGGATGATGCTCTTCCCGGGTCTTGCTATTTTTGTAGTAGTTGTTGTATTTAATATGCTGGGAGATTCCATCCGGGATATTCTGGATCCGAAGACGAGTAAGGAGGCAGGAAGATGCTGAAAATTGATAATATTACAATCGCTTATAAAGACGTTCCTACCGTTGTGAATTTCAGTCTCGATATGGCCGGGGGTCAGATCTTCAGTCTGGTAGGAGAGAGCGGAAGCGGCAAGACTACTGTGATCCGTGCTGTTCTGGGACTTCTTGCCGGAGGCGGTAAAGTAACCAGAGGAGATATCCTTTTAATGGGAAATCTCTCCTTAAGAATACACAGGAGCAGTGGCGGAATCTGCGAGGCAGTGAAATCTCCATGATTTTTCAGGACAGTGGTGCCATGATGAACCCGACCAGGAAAATCGGTGCGGTCTTTACTGAATATCTTCAGACTCACGAGAAGATTTCGAAAAAGGATGCATGGGCAAAAGGGGAAGAGATGCTTGGAAAAATGCGCCTTCCGAGCCCGGATAATATCATGCATTCTTATCCGTTCCAGTTATCCGGTGGTATGAGACAGCGAGTTGGTATTGCGATGGGAATGACTTATCAGCCGAAGCTTCTTCTTGCAGATGAACCGACTTCTGCACTGGATGTAACAACACAGGCGCAGATCGTTCGCCAGATGATGGAATTACGAGAAGATTATGGCACCGGTATTATTGTTGTTACCCATAATCTGGGTGTGGCAGCCTATATGTCTGATTATGTTGTGGTCATGAAAGATGGGCGTATAGAAGATCAGGGTGACCGTGACCATATTCTGCATCACTCGGAAAATGATTATACCCGCAGACTGTTAAGTGCGGTACCTTCTATGGGAGGGGAATCTTATGTTTGAAAATGATGAAGTTGTGTTGGAAGCAAAGCATGTCACCCGTCGTTTTCCGGCGTCAGGCGGACGTACTTTGGTTGCCAACAATGATATTAACCTGAAGTTTTATAAAGGAAAGACATTAGGACTGGTAGGAGAGTCCGGTTGTGGAAAAAGTACATTCATGAATTTCCTGGTGTCTCTCGATATCCCTTCCGAGGGAGAGATCCTGTATCGTGGAAAAGATATTACATAACTGAAGGTGAGGAGCTGCGTCAGAACCGTCAGCATATTCAGATGGTGTTCCAGGACCCGACCTCTTCTTTCAACCCGAAAATGAAGATCCGTGATATTGTATGCGAACCTCTTATGAACTTTAACCGTATCAGGAAGAGTGAGAAGGATGCAGCCTGCCGCCGTCTTCTGGAAATGGTAGAGCTGCCGGGAGAGTTTGCAGACCGTTATCCCCATAACATGTCCGGTGGTCAGCGTCAGCGTGTAGCCATTGCCCGCGCTCTTGCTCTGGAACCGGAGATCCTGATTCTGGATGAGGCAACTTCCGCACTGGACGTATCCGTACAGCAGACGATCATTGAACTGATTGTAAAGCTTCAGAAAAAGAAAAAACATTACCATTGGTTTTATCTGTCATGATATTTCTCTGATCCAGTCCTGCGCACATGAAGTGGCAGTTATGTATCTGGGAAATGTAGTGGAAGTGCTCCCTGCGAAAAATCTGTCAGAACGTGCCGTACATCCGTATACGAGAGCACTGATCGGCTCCATTTTTGATATCGGCATGGATTTTGGCAAACCGATTGAAGAGATCAAGGGCGAGGCACCAAGCCCGCTGGATGTGCCGGCAGGCTGCCCGTTTCGGGGACGCTGTCCGAAAGCAACCGAAAAATGTGCGGCGGAAAAACCGAAACTCCATCAGATTGGAGCAGATCACGAAGTGGCTTGTCATCTGTTTGATAAGGAGGATAAATAACGGTGAAAAAAATTGCAACATTATTGTTGGCACTGATTATGGTGTTAGCGATAGCTTCCTGTGGACACAAAATGAGCAGCAACCTATTCACAAGATCGGTGTTATCGTTTATGATCTGAAGGATGAACAGGTACAGGCCTTCCGTCAGTATATGGAAGGTTATCTTGGGAAAAATTTTTCAGATGTGGACTTCCTGTATTCTGCGGGGATAACTACAGAAGAAGAGGAGATGGAGTTCCTGAAGGATGCCATTGAGGAAGGTGTGGAAGGAATTATCGCATTTAACAGCTTTGATCTGGAAAAGGAAGTAGAACTTTGTGCATCCGGCGGAGTGTATTATCTCCGTCCGTCCAGTACCACAGATCCGGAAGATTTTGACAAGGTTGCTGACAATCCATATTTCCTGGGATATTTCGGACCGGGGAACGAGATGGAGTATCAGGCAGGATATGATATGGTCGCTTATTTTGCGGAAGAGAAAATTTCTGACAGCTACTTTATCTTAAGCGGAGGGGCAGGCAGCAATGTCATGCACGAACAGCGTACAGAAGGTATGCTTGATGCCCTGCAGAAAGCATACGGCGTACAGTTTGACCAGAGCAGCACAGAGCTTGCGTCTGCTTCCGAACCGGTCAGCATGGAGGCCGGAGCTTTGAAAGTAACGGTATTTCCGGGTTACATCGGCGTGACGGATGTGGGAGAGAAGGCAGTTGCAGCGTTTGAAAAAAGACCCGGCAGGTGTGGTCATGAGTACGATTCCGGTGCAGACCATTGCAGACTCTCTGAAAGATGCCAGTCTTGGAACGATTGACTGTTATACGCAGGCCAATGGAAGACTCTTTAAAAACGGCAGTCTGAAGTATCTGTGCGGTAAATATGAGTCTATCATCGGACCGGCATTTGCAGCCATGTACAATGCAGTGACAGGATACAGTGAGGATTTCCGGGAGGATGGAAAGGCTTTTACGATTCAGCAGGGATTCTGGGTTTCTACCAGTTATCAGGATTTTCAGAAAAATATGAACTGTCTTCCGGCATTACCTTAAATGCTTACAGCTATGAAGACCTTCTGGAAGTGTGCAAAGCACATAATTCGAATGCAACTTTAGATGATTTGAAAAAACTTGCAGGTGCGTGGGATTTTGATTCTGCGGTACAGAGAAGGAAATAGATATGAAGGAACATACACTCACGAAAGGCAGCGTTGGAAAAGGTATTTTGCTGTTCGTACTGCCTATTATTGTGGGCAGTCTGATCCAGCAGCTTTATGTGACCATTGATGCAGTGGTGGTTGGACAGTTTACAGGAAAACTGGGACTGGCAGCGATCGATTCCGTGCATACGCTATTTAAATTTCCATTGAATTTCATGAATGGTCTGGCTTCCGGTGCGACAATCATCATTTCCGGACATTGCGGTTCCAAAGATGAGAAGCAGATGCACTGCTCCATCCGTACGGCCTGCACGGTGGCAGTGATCCTTGGTGTGATCTGCTCTGTTGGCGGCGTTCTTCTGACTCCGTGGATGTTAAACGTTATGTCCGTGCCGGAGACGGTTTATGGCAGAGCTTTTGCGTATACCTGCATTTATTTTGGCGGTATCTGGTCCATGGTACTTTATAATATGGCAGCCGGAATCCTGCGTGCATACGGAGATTCCAAACGTCCGCTGTATGTGTTGATCTGCTGTGCGGTTATCAACATTGTGGGAGATCTTCTGCTGGTGGGTGTGCTGCATCTGGGAGTGGCCGGTGCAGCTCTGGCAACGGTATTCTCACAGATTGTCAGCGTGGTACTTACGTTTTATATGCTCCGGAAAACGCTTCATATCAGCAAAGAAGAAAAAAGCCACTCTGGTGGCCGCATTTCTGTGCAGAGCATATGAGCCAGATGATCAGACTGGGATTTCCGCTGGCACTGCAGTCTATGCTGTTTCCGATTGCGAACAGTATTGTGCAGGCCGGTGTCAACACGATGGGTACAGATCAGATTGCAGCCTGGGGAATTTGTGATAAAATGAATATGTTGATCTGGCTTATATCTGATTCCATGGGCCCGGCACTGACCACCTTTGTGGCACAGAACCTGGGAGCCAGAAATCCGGAGCGGATCCGAAAAGGAGTCAGGGCAGGAACAGCCATGTCTGCCGGTGTCGTAATACTGATCAGTGTGGGACTGTTTTTCTTTGCACAGATGCTGACACCTTTGTTTGTATCTTCTCAGGATGCAGCATCCCTTTCAGAACTGGTTGGAACTTACAGCCGGATGATGGCACCGTTCTTCTGTTTCTATGCCCTTGCAGAAGCATTTTCCGGTGCCTGCTGCGGCACGGGAGATACGATACGGCCTATGATCACCACGCTACTGGCCATCTGCCTGCTGCGAGTGCTTGGTATCCTGCTGGTACTTCCGGTCTATGGAACGATGGAATGTATTGTTATGATTTATATTGCTTCATGGATTGCGGCAGGAGTTTCTTTTCTGCTGCTCTGGCACCGGGATGCGGCACATATTTCTAAATAGCAGAATTACTGAAAGGTGGAGTAATCATGGATCTGAAACAGTTGCAGTATTTTTTGTGGTCAGTGTGGAGAGCGGAAGTTTTAAAAAAGCGGCAGAGAGGCTGTACACTTCACAGCCGCATATCAGTAAATCCATCAAAAATCTGGAAACAGAACTGAACGTGCAGCTTCTGGAACGAAAAGCACGTGGTGTGGAAGTGACAGAGTCCGGTAAAAAGATTTATGAATATGCCTGCAATATGCTGGTGGATGCGTCCAGAATTCATGCAGCAGTGGAAGAAGACGAGAAAGTGCTGCGTGTGATTTCTGCCGCAGGTGACCGGTTTGCAACACTTTTGGTGCCTACTGTGAAGGCAGAGCAGAGAAAAATCTGAAAGTCTGGTATCGGGACAGTACAGTGGAAGAAATTTTCCCGTCGCTGCATCATCGTACGTTCGACATAGGATTTTTCTATGCAGATCAGAGACAGATGATCGCCTATCTTCAGATGATCGAACGAAAACATTTGGAATTCACAGCTCTTGGCCAGACGGAACCCATTCTCTATGTAGGGCCACAAAATCCGCTTTACGGTGCAGAAAGTGTGGCTGAGCGGGAGTTGAAATCTCTGAAATATGTGCAGATCCAGGACTTTTACAACAGACCTGAGATGCATCTGATGGAAGGCGGAATGGATTATCTTGATTATCAGAACCAGGGGCAGGTGATGGTGACCAATAACCGCAGTCTTCTGACACAGATCATTTTGACGACATCCCTTGCCAATATCAGCAGTGCACGCTTCCCGGATATTCTGACCGGATCGAAAGATATCCATGCAATCCCTATCCGAGGCATGAAAAACAGAATGACGTTTGGTTATGTAAAACGACTTCATGGCGATCTGCCGGAAGAAGCAAAACAGTTTGTGGAGTATGTGAAAGCACATATTATTTAGAAGGAAGAAGCTATCATACGGTAGCTTCTTTTTTGATGTGATGGGATCATAAAATTGGCAAGGTGAGAGGTGCTGTCTGGTTGTTCGGTTATTCTAAATGTGATTGATTTAAGGAATAGAAAAGCGGCATATAAAGGAAATGACGAACAAACGTTTACTTTTGCTGATGCGTATGGTAAAATAAAAAACATAGAAAAAGATACGTTTCATATACAAAAGATGGAGAGGATAATAGAGTGCTGAAAATAGGAAGAGTTTACAGAATGCCAAGGCCGCAGCAGCAGGACTCGCCACAAGTTGATGGGCTTGATAATTTTTATTATGAATCGAGAACACCGGGGATTGGATTTCAGTTTCAAAAGGGGATTCACAATGTTCAGAGTATTACGGGTCCGAATGGTGAGTCTCGCTGCCCGCTGATTATTATCTCCAGTACGCCAAGAAAGGCGGAAAGTGAAGAAACACCATGGTATGATCGCTATGACTCTGAGCATGGATATGTAAAATATTATGGTGATAATAAACCAAATAAAGGACGACCAGAAAATGCACCAGGGAATAAAATAATACATGATAAAGTATATACGACGTATACTGTATTTGATGCAGCTGGAAATAGATATGTACAGATAGATACATATGGAAAAATTGATCGTGAAAATCCAGAAAAGATAAGTCAATCGATTCAGTTTGATAAACAGACAGCAGAATTTCTTGTAGATCTGCTGAAAAAAAGAATTTGATATTTGATGAGCAGCAGATATTCGGATTATTGGGGATTCTTCAAGAGAAGGGAAATAGATACAGATTGCAAAGGATAGAAGAAAGGATTTCATGGAAAGGGTGATGAAGGATGATAACACAGAAGGAAATGGCTGAATTATAAAAAGAAAGCTAATGATTCGAAAATCTGCCAGATTATTTGGCGGTTACATTTCATAGGTATGTGGTGAAATAATCAAAAAACAATCACAAAATTTTGCGATTGTTTTTTGACTGTTTCTGGGTATAATATAATCAAAAAATTGAAAAGGATGTGCTCAATATGCGTGAAACAAGAATATTAGAATTCAAGGAAACGATTACGAATACTTTTTAAAAACAGTCAGTGCCTTTTCAAATTACGATGGCGGAACAATCTTTTTTGGAATTGATGATAATGGAGATATCAAAGGATTGCTGGATGTGAAACAGGCCTGCCTTGACATTGAAAATAAAATCAATGACAGTATTTCACCTCAACCAAACTATATGCTTGAAATCCAGAACAATGATCAGATAATAAAACTGACGATAAAAAGTGGACTCCAGAAACCGTATTTATATAAATCGAAAGCATACAAACGAAATGATACTGCAACGATAGAGGTAGATACACTGGAATTTTCAAGGCTTATTTTAGAGGGAAAAAATATCAGATTTGAGGAATTAACGTGTAAAGATCAAGCATTGTCCTTTGAAGTTTTGCATTGCAAATTAAAAGAAATGATTCAGCTTGAAACTTTTAATCAGGATACATTAAAAACATTGAATTTATATGACAACATAAATGGTTATAATAATGCAGCAGGTCTTTTGGCAGATAAAAATCATTTTCCGGGAATTGATATTGTTAAATTTGGAGAAAGTATCAGTATCATTCAGAGAAGAATAACATTTGAAAACATCTCCGTATTAGAAGTATACAAAAGGCAATCTCTGTATTCCGGGAGTATTATCAGTACGAAGTGATACAAAGTGCTGATAGGAAGAAAGTGGAAAAATACCGGAAGCTGCATTCAGAGAAGCGATTGCAAATGCGTTGATTCACAGGGCATGGGACGTGGCATCGCAGATCAGAGTTTCTATGTTTGATGACAGAATTGAAATCGTATCTCCAGGAGGACTTCCATCAGGAATAACAGAGGAGGAATATTTGTCTGGGAAACTTTCAATTTTGAGAAACAGAAATCTTGCAAACGTATTTTACAGATTGGGTTTTGTAGAAATATTCGGAACAGGAATTATAAGAATAAAACAACTTTATGAAAAAGCTTTGGTCAAACCAGATTTTGAAGTATCTGAGAACGCAATAAAGATTGTGCTTCCTATATTTGAAGATAATGTTGATTTAACTGAAGACGAAAAATTGTTTACCAAATTTTAAGTGAGACTATGTTAAAACCAATAAGCGAAATTGCACCATATGTACCGTTTGGCAAATCAAAGACAACACAGTTGCTGAAAAATATGATAAAAAAGAGGTTTAGTAGTTGTTGAAGGGAAAGGAAGAGGTACTAAATATATAATTAAATAAAAAATCTATTTATTGCTCCTTTATTATGATATCGAGGATTGAAAGAATGGAACAATGAAAAAGGGTACCTGACAGACACTTGCTTGACAGCGCAAGATCGATATAAGGCATACTTGGATTATTTCAGGATTGCATATTAAGAAAAAAAAAATAATGATAAGAATTATGTGAAAGCGAGACGATGAGTATGTTAATGAATACGGCTGAGTATATTTCCATTATTGAAAATATTAAGAGTGAAATTACTGCGGCACAATATCGTGTGGCAGTTCATGTAAATGCAGATATGCTGCTTCTTTATTATGATATTGGTTGCGTAATCAATGAACATAAATCATGGGGAAACAAGTTTATTGATAACCTTGCAGCAGATATTCGGATTGCTTTTCCAGAAAGTAAGGGATATTCTGTTCGTAATTTAAAATATATGGCAAAATTCGCTGAGACTTATCCAGATCGGGAATTTGTGCAACAGGTTGTTGCACAAATTCCGTGGGGTCATAATATTGTTCTTCTGGATAAGGTAGCTGATATGGATGAACGCAAATGGTATATCAAAAAGTCAGCGGAAAACGGCTGGTCTCGAAATGTTCTTGTTCATCAGATTGAAAGCAAATTGTATCAGCGACAGGTTTTGGCAGATAAGGTTACTAATTTTGATCATCGCCTGCCGTCTCCGCAGAGCGAATTAGCAGTGCAGACTATGAAAGACCCATATGTATTTGATTTTATTCCTTTCCGGGAAGATATGCTCGAACGGGATATTGAGCAGGCACTGGTTCGGGATGTCACAAAGCTTCTTCTGGAGCTTGGAACGGATTTGCATTTTTGGGCAATCAGTATCATCTGAATGTAGGTGGCGATGATTTTTACATTGATCTTCTGTTCTACAACCTGAATCTTCGCTGCTATGTTGTGATTGAGCTGAAAACCGGAGAATTTAAGCCGGAATATGCTGGTCAGCTAAACTTTTATCTGTCAGCCGTGGATGGCATTTTGAAGAAAGAGCAGGACAATCCGTCCATTGGCTTGCTTCTGTGCAAAAAGCAAGAATAATGTGGTTGTAGAATATTCGCTCAAGGATATTTCAAAGCCGATTGGTGTGAGTGAATATAAAATAACCAGCAGTCTGCCGGATGATCTGGAAAAGCAACTGCCATCTGTTGAGGATATTCAGAAACGGATTAAGTAAATCTGATTTCAAAATTGAAAATAAGGATGCCGAGAGTTTAGTTTGGCGGATAATGAATTTTTACCAACGTATCTTGGGTATTTCTTTGTTTCGTTATAGAGACAGTAGACTTTGATTCATTATCAAGAGCTGATTTCTCAAAAATTGATTTTTTGTTTGCAATAAATGAATCAACGATATATTTTCAAAATGTGAGTAAATAAAAATTGGTTTCAAAGAAAAAGATCGGAAGGTTTGGTGAGGGCTTTCAGTATCAGAGTAATTGTGAGGAAAATATCCGCCGTTATATTGAACATCAGAGCAAGTCGTATTAATTTAAAGCGGACTGTAAATACCGATCCGCGTTACTGTCTGAGAGGAGGAAGAGGGATGCTGCTGTCACACAGAACATCTGTAAAAATCGGGCCGGAATATTCCAATATCATAGGGCATATGTGTTATGCAGCTTCCAAACTCTGGAATATCTGCAACTATGAACGTCATCATTATAAAGAACTGGGACTGGAAAAGTATCCTGACTGGTATTATCAGAAAAAAGCCCATAAAGGAGATCTGTGGTATAAACAGCTTCCGTCCCAGACAGCACAGGAGATCTGCAAACAGCTGGACAAAGCATGGAAATCTTTTTATGTCCTAAAAAAGACCGGAGGGATCAAAGATCCAAATCCGCCCCGTTTTAAACAGGACAATATCCCGGTTACATATATGCAGATGGGGATCCGGCATGAGAAAGGTTCAGACCAGCTGCGGCTGTCTCTTCCAAAGGATCTGAAAGGCTACATGGAAGAAACATATCAGATCCATGAAAACTTTCTTTACCTTGAAAATAAGATTTTCAGGGGCATGGATCGTATAAAACAGTTGCGGATTTATCCACCGAAAAATGAAAAATGTGACCTTATCGTTATCTATGAGATTGAAGAACCAGAGCAGCTTTCCCAGAAGGGACATTATTTATCTATTGATCTTGGACTTCATAATCTGTCATGTTGGAATATAAACTAAAACTGTATGGGATACAATTGATAAAACAAGGAGAAAGCTATACCAGCCAGTGCAGTCCGTTATCACCAGAAGTATCAAAAAGATATGCAGAAGCATCAAATCGAAAAGAACGGGGTATGTATATAACTGACGGAGAAAGATACAATGCAGATGCCGTAGGCGCATATAATATCCTGAGGAAATATCTCTCCGTATCCGGAGAAAAGAAGGAACTGTCCGTAACCGGACTAAAAACTCCAGAAATAATAAAAGTAGCTGTATAGCTCTAAAGAGCAAGCAGTAGTGGTGTCATGGACGCACCCTGAAAAAGGCGGTATCCCGCCTTAATTCAGATGCTCTGGTAACTCAGTTGCCGAGTAGTTCACAAAATATGGAATTCAGCAGGAAGGAAATAAACATGACAAAAAATATGATGAAAAGAAATAAGAGCAGATTACCGCAGGCTTACAAAACTGCTGATCGAAAAAAAGCTGACGATCACCACGATGGAATCGGCAACATCCGGCAGATCGCTTCTCTGATCACAGATACAGAAGGCTCATCGGCGGTTCTAAAAGGTGCGTTTGTTACTTACTGCAACGAAGCGAAAATTATGCAGGGCGTTCCGGCAGAAGTTATTGACAAATACACGGTCTATTCCACACAGACGGCGGAAGCGATGGCAAAAGCCTGCACAAAAGCCTACCGTGCAGATATCGGCATCGGAGTGACCGGAACCATGGGAAATGTCGATCCGGCAAATCCGGAAGCATCTATTCCTGGACAGGTTTATTTTGCAGTTGAAATGGACGGCAAAGTCAGATCCTATTATGTGGAACTTAAGCCGCAGCCGACAAGACGGGCCTATAAGCTGGCAGTTGCCAAAGAAATTTATGATGCAGTCATGGAGCAGATGGAGGAAAGTCAGCATGAGACGGCAGGAGAATAAAAAAGAATATTTCCGTGAGAATCCCACAAAATTAACCTGGATTCCGAAGGTTTATAATTATGCAGAAAGAACGGGCAATCTGAAAACAGAAGCCGTCGGTGTGGTCAGCGGAGAAAAACATTTCCCGGTGTTTGAAGACCGGATGGTGTTTAAACCACTCACAAAATCAAAGCCATTCTCTACCCCATTGTTTGCTTGTGCAGAAGTATTCTGGTCCTGGGTGATTGATACTTATTTTGTCCCGGCACCTTTGTATCAGCTTGCCTTCTGCAGAGGATATGAGGCAGAATGTGAGAAATATTATGATTACGGAACCGTATCGCCGATGATCTATGAAGAAGGAGAACATCTTCTGAACTTACTGGAGTTCTTTCGAACGTATCCGGATGAAAAAGTTCAGATTGACGATTACTTAAATTATTGTCAGATGTTTTATGATTACACCGAAATCCTGGAGGCAGATTACTTTCAGACACACCGGGGAATCGCAGAAGATCTGGCAATGCAGATTCTGATCTCGGTTCTGAAAGGCGATCAGAATTACCATTATGAAAATATTGCGTTTGTATGTGACGCATCCGGGCAGATTCTGAGGCTGGCACCGATGATCGACCACGAATTTTCCACCTGTTTTATGTTTCCGGATAACCTGTCAAGGCACAACTACTGGTTCGGTGAATTGCAAAGATCCATCGAAGGAAAGCCTGTCCAGCCGGACGAATACAAAGATTTTCCAAATGAAAAGAACGCAGACTGATGGAAAAAGTGCGACCTGCCTGCATCGGAATCTCGTCTATATCAAAGAACATTATCCGGAAGAGACGGCCTCGTTTCTGGAAAACGTAAGCAGACTGAAACGCGATCTTTTGCAGAAAAGAGAGAGCTTTTTATCCGAAAAGCAAAAGATTATCCGGATCATGCAAATTCCGACGCCTATCGGATCGGAAAAGCCAGATACAAAGATCACGATGAAGAAAAGGCGGCAGCTTTCGAAAAACAGTACGGCGGAGAAGGAAAAGAAATATCCTTTGATCTTATGAACTGCCTGATCAATTATGAAGTACAGGAGATCATAGAGCAGATGGAGAAGATATTGAGATAAAGCGATTATAAAAGAAGCAGTTGGAAAGTTGAAAAATATTGCAGATGAGAAAGAGAGCGAGAGATAGATGAAAGTTTTGGTAATTCCTGATGTACATCTGAAACCGCAGATGTTTCGGCAGGCAGCAGCTATTATGAATACAAGGGCGGCAGATCGTGCAGTATGTCTGATGGATATTCCGGATGACTGGGACAGAGAATATGACATTGCACTTTATGAAGAAACATACGACGAAGCGATAAGATTTGCTGCAAGATTTCCGGATACCGCCTGGTGTTACGGAAATCATGACCTCAGCTACTTCTGGCACTGCCTTGAGAGCGGATACAGTTCCATGGCATCCGCAACGGTACAGAGAAAGCTTCTGGAACTTCGCAGGACGGTTCCGGAAGATCATCCGATCCAATTTGTTCAGAAAATTGACAATGTGCTGTTTTCCCATGGCGGAGTGCTGAACTATTTTGTTGAGGAATATGTTCCAAAATCAAAATACCACGATGTAGATGCCGTTGTGGAAGAAATCAACAAATTGGGACGCTTAGAGATGTGGAATGACATGTCACCTGTCTGGCTGCGTCCGCAGCATCCCGGCATACGTCTGTATAAGCCGCGGAAATTGCTCCAGGTGGTGGGACACCAATGGATAAAATAACAAGAGAAAAGAATCTGATCAGTACGGATGTATTTTCCACTTACCGGGACGGCAGACCGATCGGAACACAGGAATTTTTGCTGCTTGATACCGTAACCTGGGAGTATAAGGGGTAAAATGCCTGTGACCGAAGATGAAAAGTAATTTACAAATTTTTAAGATCAAGGGTTTTCAAGAGATATATCTGCATTTTATTATGCCTTGTTTTATATATTACTGTGCTTCCCCTTTCTGTATCGGCAGAGGAAGCAAAAAACCGAACAGTCAGAGTAGGCTGGTATGAAGGAACTTATAATACCACAGGACCATACGGTAAGAAGAGAGGCTACAGTTACGAATATCAGCAGGCAGTAGCTGCGCATACCGGATGGAAATATGAATATGTGGAGGGAAGCTGGGCAGAACTGATGAGTATGCTGAAAAATGGACAGATCGATCTGCTGGGAGGCATTTCCTATACAGAGGAACGTTCCACTTCCATGCTTTTTTCAGAATTGCCTATGGGAGAGGATAAATATTACCTGTATGTGGATACTTCTAATACAGATATCTCCATTTCAGATCTGACTACATTGAATGGGAAGAGGATCGGACTGTTGCCGGATTCACTTGCTGCCAGTCAGTTCTGTGAGTGGGAGAAAAGTCATGGAGTGAACACGCAGCAGGTTGATATTACCGGTGCAGATGATGCTCGTCAGAAATTGAAAAATCATGAAATTGACGGATTTGTTTTAAATGAATCTCCACAGTGGGAAAGAGACGATATTTCTCCTGCTATTCTGATTGGTAGCTCCTATAATTATTTTGCAGTCAGCAAAAAACGCCCGGATTTGAAAGAAGAGCTGGATCAGGTAATGCAGAAGATAGAGAGGGAGAATCCTTTTTATAAAGACGACCTTTATAAGAGGTATCTCTCCGCAAATTCCCTTGAAACTCTTACGGATGAGGAACAGAACTGGCTGGAGGAGCATGGGGCGGTCCGGGTTGGATATCTGAAAAATGATGTGGGTATCAGCCTTGTGGATACGGAGTCAGAGAAACCGGTAGGAATTATTAACGATTATATTAGTCTGGCTTCCAATTGTATGGGAGAAAAAAGTATAGAATTTCAGACGACAGGCTTTGATTCTCAGGAGAAAGAGCTGCAGGCATTAAAGGATAACAGGATTGATATGATTTTTCATATGAACCAGAATCCATATGAAGCTGAGCAGAATGATATTGTATTGTCAAATACTGTTTTTGAAGTCAATGTTGCAGTGCTCACCGGCGTTGCGAAGTTTGATGAAAACGGGGAAAACACAGTGGCAGTGAGCAGAAATAACCTGTTGGGAAAGTGGTATATTTCTTTTAACTATCCTTTCTGGAAAATAAAGGAATATGACTCATCTGCTGAGGCCGATAAAGCAGTTCAAAGCGGAGAGGCAGACTGCTTTGTTGCGAAGGCAGGACAGTCATTAAAGATACTGGCAGACAGCAAAATGCGCAGCGTTTTTCTTACGAAATCCAGTACTTCCTGCTTTGCGGTCACCAGGGAAAACACAACATTAATGAATATCCTGAACAAAACCATTCAGACCCTGCCTGCTTCCAGACTTTCAAGCCAGTTTTGCGTATATGAAAATGCACCGGGAAAGGTTACTCTGGCAGAATACATAAAGGATAATCTGCTGGTAGTTTCCATTTGGTTTGTAAGCGTGGTCTTGACTATTGTATGGATTATAGTTTATCTGCTGATGGAAGCAAGAAAAGCCCAGATTCAGGCAGAAAAGGCCAATGCCGCCAAATCAGATTTCCTTTTCAATATGTCTCACGATATCCGGACACCCATGAATGCCCTGCTGGGATACAATGAGCTGATGAAAAGGGAATTGACTGATCCCAAGCTTCTGGATTATCAGGAGAAGATGGAACAGTCCGGAAATCTGTTACTGTCTATTATCAACAATGTGCTGGACATGGCCCGGATTGAAAGCGGTAAGGTGGAACTGGATGAGGATTATGTGAAGATCAGAGATATTTATCAGGGAATTTACAAAATTTTCCAGGCAGAGGCGGAGAAAAAGGGTATTCACCTTAAGATGGAATGCGATGTCAGGCATGAGCACGTAATCTGCGATGAGACGAAGAACAGGGAAGTTTTCCTCAATCTGATCAGCAATGCGGTAAAATATACAGCTTCAGGGGGAGCAGTTACCATAAGGATTACAGAGCTTGACTGTGACAGGAAAGACTATGTGCGGATACGGACTCAGGTAATTGATACAGGTATCGGAATGAGCGAAGAATTCCTGCCATCTCTGTTTGATGCTTTTGCCAGAGAACGCAATACAACAGTCGGAAAGGTTGCGGGAACAGGTCTGGGAATGCCGATCATAAAGAAGTATATTGATATGATGGGCGGAACCATTGAAGTAGAAAGTAAGCTGGGAGAAGGAAGCAAATTTACAGTTACTCTGGAATACAGGATTGCTGATAAGAGTTACTACGAGCAGGTTACAGATCCGTCCCCGGATACAGAGGAAACAGACTGGATCAGCGGAAAACATATTTTGCTTGCCGAGGATAATGATCTGAATGCGGAAATCGCACAGTTTATCCTGGAGGATATGGGACTTATGGTTGACCGTGTTGAGGATGGAGTTCAATGTGTGGCAAGGATGGAACAGAAACCGGCAGGGACCTATGATCTGATCCTTATGGATATCCAGATGCCGAACATGGATGGCTATAAGGCAACTCAGGCAATCAGAAGGCTGGAAGATAAGAAAAAAGCCGGTATTCCGATCATAGCTATGACCGCCAATGCATTTGAGGAAGACAGAAAGAAAGCTTTGGCAAAAGGAATGAACGGACATATTGCAAAGCCTGTTGATGCAGAAAAGCTTAAGAAAACCATTCTTTCAGCTTTACGGTGAGATGAAGGGAAATTTTCATTCCTTTTGGATGGAATCGTCAACATTTTCGAAAATTCGTAAAGATGTCAATTATGTTCCTAACAAGAAAACTGTATTGGCTTTTACAATCGCTTTGGAATTATCACTGGATGAAGCAAAGGATTTACTGGCAAGTGCCGGCTTTGCATTATCCAGAAGTTCGAAAACAGATATTATTGTGGCATATTTCTTACAGAATAAGATTTATGACATGTTTGAATTAAACTTTAAAGCTGTAGGAAGAGCAATTTCAAAAGCTAAAGTATTACCGGTGCAATAGTGAATATTATAGAAGGATATCCGGAAACAAGATATCAAGTATTTACAGCAGCTGGGATGCAAACATATTATGGATCACAGATTGATATTCAGGAATCTGATGAAGAAATGGGGAAAGTGGATGCAGAGAGATTCAATGCAGGTCTTACTGCGTCTTTGATTCGCAAAGGAATGGAAGTTACTGTTTTGGTAGCTTTCATTCCTTTTTTGACGTGAGAGAAGAGTTATTTTTGATTAAATAGATTGTTACATTCGTCTATAATAGCTTCAACTGTGCGTATCTGTGAAGGCGCGAGTCGGCGGAGCTTATCTGAAAGAATCAACAGATCCTTATCTATAATTTCACCAGTGAGCAAATAGTCGGCACTTACTTCTAAAGCAGAGGAGATTTTTAACAGATTTTCAGGTCTCATTGCCCGTTTTCCTGATTCCGCATAAGAAACAAACTGGGTAGTGACTTCCCCTCGTATTGTTAAATTATATCCACAATAGATGATAAAAATAAGCGTCTACTGTTGGCTAAAATCAATAATACGATATATTATCAGAGATAAATATTGAAAAATCGTGGATGCATAACAAGTAGAAAAAGTAGTGTATGGGAATACGAAAAAGCGAACAGCTATAATGAAAGAAAATGAATTCTCAGGAGGACTATGATTATGGAACAGATGGATTTTTTCAATAGAGGTATCAGAAAGTGAGATAGAAAAATTTGCAGATTATTTATACCAGAAAGAAAATGCAAAGGCAACAATTAATAAATATATGGCAGATATAAAAAGTTTTTATTTTTTTTGGCAGATGATAAGCGGATCAATAAAAAAGTATTGTTGCAATATAAAGAATGGCTTGTTCAAAAATATGCTGTCAATAGTGTTAATTCGATGCTTGCCGCATTGAATCAGTTCCTGGAATTTTTGAATGTAGGAAATCTGAAAGTGAAAAGAATAAAAGTGCAGAAGCAGCCTTTTTACAGGATCAGAAAGAAGTGACAGAAAAAGAATGCAGGAAATTGATTGCAACAGCTATGGCAGAAGGAAAAGAACAGCTTGCATTGTGTATTGAAACAATAGCATGTACAGGAATTCGGATCAGCGAAATAAAATATTTTACAGTGGAGCGTGTAAAATCTGGAAAGATAGAGATTTATAATAAAGCCTGCAAATAAAAAAGTCAAGGCTAAATTGAAGAACATTGAAAATTTTATACAGGTTGAAAATTAGGTATCAAAATAAGACCACCACACCAGTGCTGGCCTGAAAATATTAGTGGATAATTAAGATTCTGGAAGAGATGAAAGATATTCTTTCACTCGTCCGTAGTAGATTCTTAGAAACTTGTTGGCACCTGCAGTCATATAGACATAGTAAGGCTTGCCTTGAGCACGTTTCTTATCTAAGAACTGATAAACAGGATCATCTTGCGGATGCGTTTTAATCAGGACATCCATTACCTGAAATAAAGTCTTTCTAAGATCAGAGGAGCCTCGTTTGGAAGTTGGAACACTTTTTTGTTCATAACTTCCCGATTCATTAACACCGGGATCTACACCGGCAAATGCAGTAATAGCACTTTTGTGAGTGAAACGGGAAACATCTCCGATCTCAGCTATCAACTGAGGACCAAGTGAAGTTCCAACCCCTTTCATAGCCATAACGACAGGATATTCCGGGAGTTTGGATGCAGTTTCATTCATGAGAGTGCGTAGTGACTCAACAGTTGTAGAGGCACTATTAAGCTGGTCTACAGCCTGCTTAATAATAAGCTTTGTAATGGCATCCTTTGAAAGTACAGGAACAAGTTCCTTTGCTTTTCCATAGATTTCCTCAGCTTTGGATTGGCTGAAGTTGTACTTCTTACGTTTGCACCAGTTTTGATAATGGTCGATAAAGGAATTCAGGGACATTTTACGGACACAGTCTACATGCCAGTATGTAGATGCAAAATCAACCCATTTCTGGCTGCCGTCACTGCGTGCAGGACTGTCAAAGTAAGTGTTGACACCAGGATAGGTTTGGTCAAGGATGCCGATAAGATTATTTTTCATAGCCGTCTTGTGTTTTATGTAAAAGCCGAACTGACGATTCATGGTTTTGAGCTGATTGCGTAATTCATTCATAACATTATACTGTTTAAGGTTTTGCCATTTGTCAAGAGTATATCGGGCAATCTTAACAGCATCTGCTTTATCAGATTTCACTTTACGAAGAGAATCATTATCAAAGTCTTTGATAAGTTTTGGGTTAATGGCACTGACGAAAAGATTTGCCTCTGAAAGCTGATGAGCGAGGACTTCATAATAACGCCCTGTGTGCTCCATTACGATTCGAGACTCACCTTCAACAGAATTGATTAGTTCTATAAGTGAACGGATGTCGCTGGCCGTGTGTTTGATTTCAAAAGGTGTGGAAACAATTTCACCGAATGGCCGCATAATAGCAACCATACTTTTACTTTTAGAAACATCGATACCTACTGCGTTCATAAATTTGTCACTCCTTAAGATTATTGCAATGGATAAGTACCAGTTTTACTCATTGCCTATTCAATCTACTGTGGTGTGACGCGAATGCACCTATGGCGATTCAACCTGCATAAAACGAACGCTGCGAATGAGGAGCTGGTTATCAGTCTTAATTGCGGACGCGAAGTCCAAGAAAGTATTCGATATACCGATTGCTCCATCATTATACAGCTTAAGCAACAAGATGGATAATTCCTTACTGGCTGTAAGGGATATTAACCATAAATATATTGTAGTAGGAAAGTATAGAAGGATTTTTTTTGCCGAAGGTATTGCAAAGGAAACTTCTTTCCTATTGCCATAATAACCAAATAGCAGAAGGTTGGATATTTGTCACGAAAAATGGAAAGTTAAAAGACAGAAGTAATATTTGGAGAGAAATGAAACGATTAAAAGAAAAGGCAGGAGTAGCAGAATCAAAAATATTCCCGCATAATTTTCGACATCTATTTGCAAGGATTTATTATAAAGTAACAAAAGATATTACAGGTCTTGCAGATTTACTTGGACATAGCAGCATCAATGTAACGAGAATATATACAGCAACTACAGAAACAGTGTTCCAAAAGAAGCTGGATAAGATTGTCGAACAGGAAATATTGGAATGTACAACATAATATCTGTTATGTTGTTTATGGACAGATTAATTTTCGTACGATATAATGTTAAATAACACCATGTTATCTGTTATGCTGTTCATAGTACATAGTTCCTTTCTAATTTTTTTTTGGTAGCGGTGCCCTATTTAAGTACCGCTCTTGGTAAATTGGCTATAATCTTTATTATTTTTATTGTTTAAAGTTCTCTTTTAGAGGAAATGAATGACTTGCAGAAATAGGGTAGAACAGGTTAATAGAGGCACTGTACAACGTAACAGATATTATGTTGTATTGATTTTGCAATGGATAAGGAGTAACGATGGCATATACTGTAAGAAAATTACTTGAATCAGAACAGTTTCCCAAAATGAAGCTGCTTTGCGGTGAAAAAAGGTCTAGATTTGGAAGTGAAAGGCATTCGAATAATCGAAATTGAAGATATGGAGCGATACCTGACGGGTGGTGAAATACTCATAACCAGTTTTCAGGTATATTTATCATGTAATGATCGAGAAGTAGAGCAGCATTTTGAAGATTTAGTTAAAAGTGACATAAGTGGATTCATTGTAAAGAAAAAAGAAAAGAATATGATCCTACAGGACGCAGATTGAGTTTATTAGAAAAACACTGCAAAAAAAATATGAAATTCCTCTGGTAGAAATTTCAGAAGATTTACATTACTGGGGAATTATCCGCTATGTTATTATGCAGGTATTCGATAAAGCTACTGCACGATTAAAGTATTTTAAAATTACGCATGATAATTTTAATGCGTTTATTTTAAATAATAATGGATCATGTAATACAGCAAGTAATATTATCAAATTTTTAAGTGTCATGATCGAGAATCCTGTTGTGTTGTATTATGGTAATCTTAATTGTATGGTTTAAACAAACTCGGACAACTCCAAGTTAATATTGTCAGATGAAATTCAGCCATATAAACCTAATATTATTACGAAATTTCAATATATGAAGCAGATGAAAGGAAGCTGTGTTCAATATGTAGTGAAATTTGCCATATTGAGTGAGGTGGAAATATATATAACAATAACAGAAGAAAATAGAGAACTGACAGAACTTGATTATATGGCAATCGAAAATGCAATTATTAACTTGCAGTATGGATTTTTGAGTGAATTTGCACAGGATGAAGTGAAAAAGAAGTATCAGAGAGATATTGTCCATAATATTCTGAATGGATTACTGAGTTCGAAAGAAATGACTGAAGCGGCAGCACAGCTCGGCATGAAAGAAAGCGATACTTACAGGGTTGTTGATTTTCATACCATCAAAAAAAAATGTACAAAGTAAATATACAAAAGAACAGCTTCACGAAGTAGGTGTTATCGTGAGTGAATTGAAGCATCTTTTGCCGGATGCACTTATTTACAGAAATATGGATCAGATTGTTATGATTCAACAGGTAGATTCCAATCAGACAGAACTGGAGTATCAGAAAGAGATGGAAGAAGTAGAGGATGTTATCCAGAGAAGCATCCTTTATAGAAAGAAAGATACAGACTTTCAGATTGGTATAGGAAAAAGTGTGGAAGGGTATCAACGGCTGAAAGAATCTTATCACGAAGCAAGTCGGGCTATCAAGTATATAGACATTATCCGCCTGGTAACCGGTGATAAGAATAAGTCAGTAGTACATTATTCGAACCTCGGATTTTTCCAGATATTCGGCGAAATCGATGATGTGACGGAACTGGAAAGATACATTCCGGAAACATTAAAGAAATTATATTTATATGATGATGAACATAAGGGAGAATTGATTACAACCTTGCAGATGTATCTTAGAAATAATCAAAGCATCAAGAAAACTGCAGACGCAATGTTTGTTCATTATAGAACGATATCTTACAGGCTTGAAAAAATAAAACAAATTTCTGGAATAAATTTTAACGATGCAAATGAAGTACTGGCAGTCAGTAATGGCCTGATTATTTATAAAATGTTAAAAGAAATAGAATAGAAAAAGAAAGAGAAATCGTGTTGAGGCATGGTTTTTTTTTTATCAATTTTGAAAATTATATAAATGTGGTGGAACACTTTTTACAAAAATTTCTCAAAAAGATTTCCGCTTTGTAACATTACTATTTTTAAAGAAAAGAACTACAATTTACTCGTTTAAACGGAAACCTTGAATATCTAAGTTTGAATATGGAAGCGTGAATGATGAAAAAACAGGTTGATATTGAGACAGAAAAAAAGCAATACAGGAACCATCACTTGCACAGGATATCATTCAGTTGCTTTTTGAAGATTGTGATTATCATTTTGGCAGTCATCCTTGTTTTTACATTTATGTACGGGATGGCGAGAATCAATGACGTATCTATGAAACCAGCAATAAAAGATGGTGATCTGGTCATGTATTATCGACTGGACAAGCGTTTTGTGTCCGGTGATATTGCAGTATTTAAGAAAGATGGCAGAACAACCACAGGCAGGGTCGTAGCAGTCGCAGGTGATACCGTAGATATAACAAAAGACGGTTTGATGATTAACGGTGCTACGCAGATTTCACAGGATATTTATTTTGACACCACACAGTTTCAAAATGGAGTTGACTTTCCAATCACTGTTGGCGAAGGTCAGATATTTGTACTGGGTGATAACAGACCGGAAGCGTCAGACAGCAGAATCTATGGCTGTATTAATATTAAAGACGTCAAAGGAAAAGCGATTGCGGTTATTCGGACCAGAGGACTCTAATCCCTCCTCCGTTAATCAAATAAAAACAAACAATATTATTTACAAGGGAGGAATCATTATGAGCATGAATAAAATGTTCAAAAAGTGCTCGCAGTTGTTGCTGCTGGTGCCATGACGATGGGAATGGCAATGCCAACATTTGCGGCAGATCCGGGCAAGACAACGGAGGCATGGATTACTAAGACATACAATACAGAGGCCGGAAAGGCTGAGAAGTTTAGCTTTACAGCAGAGCAGGTCAAGACAGGAACTGGTATAATTACAACAGATGCAGCGGTTACTATGCCGGAGATATCATTTACCGATACTGAAACAGGAACAACTTCTAAGAGAAGTCAGATTACATTTCCGACATATCCAGAAGCAGGAAAGTATGAGTATACTGTAAAAGAGATACAGACAGCAGATCCAGCAGTAGTCAACGGTGATCATGAAAAAAATGATCATGTCAGGGGCTGAGTATACAATGGATGTATATGTTACAGATGGTGCAACTGGTACAGAAATTTCTAATATCGTTGTAAATAAAGTGAAAGATGATGCAGGTCAGACAGTAACTGGTAAAGGTAAAGTAGATATTGGAAATACCGATACTAATACTTTCAACTTTACTAACACTTATGTACAGGAAGCTGGTACAGGTACAGATCCTACAGATCCAGATCCGACTTATCATAAGTTTGGCTCTTTGAATGTGTCTAAAAAGATTGTTAATGCAAATGGTACAACAACAACTCCTGACGATGAGTTCACTTTCACAGCAACATTTGCATTCCCGACTGGAACAGATGCAAGCACACTTGGCGGAATCAAAGATGCTAATGGAGGTGATGTTACACTTGCTGAGGGCGGAACATACACATTCCATTTGAAAGCAAATGAAAACATGAAGTTCACTGGTGTTCCAGCAGGAACAACAATTACTGTAAAAGAGTCTGCAGCTAAAAACTATAAAGGTAGTGCAGTGATTACTATCAATGGTACTCAGTTGACTCCTGTTAGTGCTACAAAATATAGTACAGAACTTACAGTGGTAAATAATGAAAAATTAGGTCAGAAACAGAATACCGTTGATGTAACCAATACATACAACGATGTACCTGTAACTGGTATCATCATGAACACTCTTCCATACGTTCTGATGATTGCACTTTGCGGTGTAGCACTGATCGCTTTTGTAGGATTCAAACGCAGAAGATTACAGAAATAATAAAATATAGCAACCAGGAAAGGGGATGTGTGCGGCGTTGCTCCGCCGCATCCCTTTTGGCTAATTTTGCGAGCAAATTGGTCAGATGAACCAGTTTTGATAAATATAAAAGAAACAGAAATGGTGAAAGGAACTTGTACATATGCTTCGGATGAAGAAAGTGCTGAAAAGGAATTATCAGAGGATTAGACCATATTGTAAATTTTATAGCATTATCACTGATTCTTGCAGCTATGTTTCTCTCCGGTTATATGCTGTGGGATTCCCATCAGGTATATCAGACTGCAGATGCAAAAAATTATGAAGCATATATTCCTACTGAAAAGAGTACGAAATCTTTTGAAGAATTACAGAAAATCAATCCGGATGTGATTGGATGGATACGAGTGAATGACACAAATATCAATTATCCATTGGTGCAGACGGACAATGATGATACTTATATGAATACAGATGCGGAAGGAAACTATTCCTTAAGCGGAGCAATCTTTTTACATTGTGCAAATAAGCCGGATTTTTCGGATTTTGATAATATTATATATGGCCACCATATGGAAAAACACATGATGTTTGGAGATATCGGTGAATTTACAAAAGAACAGTATTTCAACGAACATCCATATGGAAATCTGTTCTTTGACGGAAAAGACCATGGAATCGAATTCTATGCATTGATGCAGGTAGATGCCTATAATGAAACGATTTTCAATGTGTGTCTGGACACACCAGAAGCGAAACAGGAGTATCTGCAGGAAATCGAGAACAATGTTTTATATAAAAGAGATATGAATATAACGGAAGATGATCATCTGGTTTTGCTGACCACCTGTACATCGGATATGACAAATGGAAGAAATATCCTGGTGGGACGCTTAACAGATCAGATATATCCGGAAAAAGAAAAAGCCAAAAACGTAGGTACAGGAATTGATGAACTGAAAAATGCAGTAGGAAAAGTGCCAGTTATTGTATGGTTTATCCTGATTGTCCTTGTACTGATTCTGATAGCAAGACAGATAGAAAAGAAACAAGAAGAAAGAAGGAGAGGGAGAAGCATGAGAACAACACGTTTGACAAAAATAGCCATGGTTATATTCCTGTCCATGATATTCTTTCTGGGTGTTCAAAGACCAGTACTGGCAGCTGACAGAAACACAACAGTGAAAAATACCAGTGGAACAGATATTTGAAGTAAACAATTCTGCAGATGCTGACAAAACAGGCTCTTATGTTTTAATAGCAGATCAGATACAAAATCCAATGCCGGAGGGAAGCAATAGAAGAACATTTACCTGGAATATGAGTGGTAATTCTTCTACAGAGCTGATTATGAATGTCGGACAGGCAGGAGAATATCATTACAAGCTGTACCAGGCAATAGAGAATAAAGAAAATTATACATATGATTCAAAAACCTATGATGTAACGATTGAAGGATTCTTTGATTCCAATAATGAACTGATGGCGGTAACAGTGGTCAAAAAAATGAAAATGGAGATAAAGTATCGAAGGTTTCATTCAAAAACTATACCGGTCAAACTGGTAAAAATCAAAACCCGGTTCCATCTTCCCCAAGATCAAAGGATATTATTCATAATGGTTCGCCGGTAAAGACAGGCGATGATAGTCCGGTTGCAGGCTATTTGTTCTTATTCTTTGGCTCAGTTATCTGCCTTTCCGGATTACTCATGGAGAAGCAGAAGAACAGGAAGGAAGATGCGAGAAATGAGGCATAAGAATTGGAAAACATATTTGAAAATAGCATGTTCCTGGCTTCTAATCTTTTCTATTTGTTTTATGAATCTGGAAACCGTAAGTGCATCAGAAGATGAAACATCAGTGGTTACAGAGCAGGAAGAAACACAAGATACAGAAGCATTTACAAGTGAGACAGATGCACAACAGACAGAAACCGAGCAAACTTCTGGAGCAATTTACATCAGAAACAGAAACTGAGGAACAGATTCCGGATAGCATAGAAGTGGAGAAGCTGGAGAAAGAAATACAGGAAGCAACTTCAAATGGTCAGGTACCGACCACAAAATTGGTGGAATATGTAGATGAATCCGGCAATGCGATTGAAGGAGCACCAGAGACCATTGAGCTTGGAAAAATATCAGATCATTCAGAGTTAAATATTTCTGACAAAGATTATGAATTTAAGAGTGCAAAAGTAAATGATGCAGACTGTTCCTTTATAGGAGTATATAAAGATACGGTTTATTGGAGTTCCGATAATATCAATGCCAATAAGTTTGCAGATGGACAAAAACTGACTATGACTTATGCATTGAAAGAAAAGGAAAAAGAGTCAGAAATATCGAAGACAGAAGACCTGGAGCAAGAAAAAGATACTACAGAAACTAAAGAATCTGAAACAGAAATATCAGAGAAGTCTTCAGAGCAGATTATTGACAATGAAAAATCTACAGAACAGGCAAGTGATGAGCAGCTTCCAGATACGATATCTGTACAGAGTTTGAATATCGCAATGCAGAGAAGTGTTACGAATGGTAATGAACAGACGACAGATCGTGTAGAATATGTTGCTGCGAACGGAAAAGTATGATTCTTCCTCTTTCAATCAATGAGTTTATGTACGGAACAAAAAAAGAGAGAGAGGTGAGCACCTATGCAGCTTACTAATACAACGGATTATGCAATCAGGATTGTCTGTTATTTGGCAATAAAAAGCGCAGGGTTACAACGGCAAAATTAGCTTCTGAATTAAAGATTCCGGAGAGCTATATTCACAAAAATCACAAAGCAGTTAAAAAAAGAGAAGATTATTTCAGCTTCTGAAGGTATCAGTGGAGGATATGCCCTTGCCAAAAATCCAGAAAAAATTTCTTTATTTGATGTCATATCATGTATGGAATCAACAATGGCAATCAGTCGCTGTCTTGAAAAGGATGGATTTTGCTCCAGAAACTATACGGATTGCTGTAAAGTACATCAAGTCTTATTGGACTTACAGAACACTTACAATAACCGATTAGAAAATGTGAAAATCTCTGATATTATCAGACCTGGGAAAGATGAATATTTTGGGCGATTTTATATCATTCTGAAAGTTAATTTAGCGGAAAACAGTTATGAATGTATCTATTCTCATAACAGGGGGATTTATGATGATGTAAAAAATGCAGGAACATATGATGATTTTCTGAAAGTATATTGTGAAAAATATGTATGTGAAAAAGATTGTGAAAAACTGCAGGAATTTTTGAAAAGCGATTCGTTGACAGAGCATTTGAAAAAGGGCTGTTCAGAAGAAGATATCGTTTATCAAAGAAGAAGCGAGAAAAACTCAGAGACTTATGTTTGGATGGAAGTAAAAAGATTTGTGGATGAAAATGAGAAAACTGCTGTTATTACATTCCATAATGCAAAAGTTATTCCTAACACAATTGTAAATATGGAACGGGAATTAAGACAAAAAGCACAGGATGAGACAAAACAGTATTGGAAAATGGTTTCGCTTCTGGCTGCAGTGTTGAATCACAATAATCTTATAGAAACAGAACATCAGGATGATATCTGTTTTTATACAAAACAAGTGTATCTTCAACTACAGAAAAACTATCCGGAGTATGGGATTACAGAGGAAGAAATAGAAAATGTCTCTCATCTGTCTCCAATTCATGATATTGGAAAAAGCCGTGTGCCGATAGAGATATTGAACAAAAACGGTAAATTAACAGCTGATGAGATGGGAATTGTAAAGCAGCATCCTCTTACAGGGGCAGAGATGACATTGCGGTTTCCACGAGGAGCTACGACAGAAAAACTTAATAAGTATAGCTATGAAATATGCAGATATCACCATGAAAGATATGATCGTTCTGGTTACCCGGATGGACTAAAAGGTGATGAAATACCACTTTGTGCTCAGGTAGTAGGCCTTGTGGATGCTTATGATGCATTGGTCAGTGTACGCCCCTATAAAAGAAAATTAAAGCATGAAGAAGCCATAAGAATGATTGCCAACGGTGAATGTGGTGTATTTTCAAAAAACTATTGCAGTGCTTTATAGCAGCGGCAATGCAGAAGGAATGGATAAAAAGGCAGATAGTTGAGAAAAGTAAAATATGTTTTTAGGAGGAATTTGTGTGAAGAGGAAAAAGAGATGGCTAAGATGGATAGCCTGGACACTTTTATTGGTTTTGTGCATGAATAGCGCAGGAACGACAGTTTTGGCAGTTTCAGTGGAAGAAGAGAATATTCCAAATATAAATAGTACTCAAGAGGGTGAAATGCGCACAGAAGATTTTATTCCGGAGGAAAGTACATCATTGTCGGAAGAGACGTCGAAAGAAGAAAATACTTCGCCATCAGAAGAGACTCCTGGAGAGGAAATCACCCCGCCATTAGAAGAGACTCCTGGAGAGGAAATCACCCCGCCATTAGAAGAGATTCCGGAGGAAGAAATTACTCCATCCCAGGGAGAGATTTCAGAAGAAGAAAAAGCCTTCGAGGAGCAGATTGCACAAGAGGAATCACCGAAACTTCAGGAGATTTCCGAAGGCTTTGATATTGATTTCTATGTCATTATCGACGGAAACAAGGTAAAGCTTCAGCATAATGACATTACTGGCATTGCAACATGGAAAGACGGAAGAACTACCTATTATGGTGTTTCCATGGAGGACCTGCTCCTGATATATGAAGAATTTGGATTTGTGAAAAATGGTGAGAATCAGAATCCGGATGCAAATAATAAGTTTGTATCTGCATACCGGGGAAAAAGCGGGATAGAATACGGAAAAGTTTATACAGACACAGAATCCGGAAAGACATATGTTTCTTACAATTATGGACAGAATAAACAAGGGGAAGCGATAGATGTTTACTACCTTCCAAATGGAAAAGGCGTTGCATTAAATTTAAAAGATTCTGTAAAAAAGGACAACTCGTTTTATTCCGTAGAGGTAAAGGGAGAAGGGCAGGATCGGATTCGTTATGCATTAACAGGAACTGTAGTGGAAGAAGCTGTGGCTGATTTTAATCCCCAATTGTCGGACCAGACAGACCAGATCGAATGGACCTGTATGGGAACAGATGATAAGGTGATAGATGGTATACGGGAATCAGGGAACCAGACGAGGTTCACAATCGGAAAGATCACACAGTCTTATGTGATCCAGAGAGCGGATCAGACAGCCTTTGACATTCAGTTTTATATATATGCAGACAATGAGGTTCGAAAGCTGCCGGCTGATTCTCTGAAAAAGGTGTATAAATGGAACCGTCAGGGCAGATGCTATTTATCTGTCAGTGATCTTGCTGAGATTTATAGAGAGTTCGGCTTGAATGCAGAGGAAACACAGTCCGGAAATTATTTTCCATATACAGTCCGTGGTGAGAAGACATTAGCACAGGCGACAGTGGTAACTTATAAAGGACAGCAATATGTATCTTATAACCTGGACAAGCAGGAAGCAACTGTACCAACAGACGTTTATTATATGCCAAAAGGAGCATCTGATGGCGAAAAAATTCCGGATAATTATTCAGACCAGATGAAGCAGAATAAGAACAGTTTCTATTCGGTTACAGTGATCAATCCGGATGGAAATCGAACTGTGAGTTACTATAAGAAAGATTCTGCGGTCACAATTTCCGTTGATCCAGGAGATACGAAGGAAAGCGACTGGCTTTGTGCCAGTGAGGATGAAAATGAAACAATTTTTCCGGTGAAACAGGGCGATAAACTAACCTTTTCTATTGGGAAGATAGAGCAACCATATACGGTTGCATGCAGCACTTTTGCACCAGCAACCTTGAACATTAAATTCTATACTTTTGTAAATAATGAGAGATATAATGTTCTAAACGAAGAAATTCCTGTTATAAAAGATACTACAACAAAGCCGGGAACAGTTTATTATTATATTTCTAATGATGAGTTAAAAAGCATTTTGAAAAATTTCATTACGATGGTTCTATTCAAAATGGAGCAAAAGAGCGTTTTTATTATTCCAAGAGAGATTACGATACAATCCATAATGCAGGGAAATACACGATAGAAGGTCATGAATGTATTTATATAGGAAAGTCCGGAGAGCCGATGGATGTGTATTACCTGCCAGACGGACAGAATATTGCCACAATGAGTGCAAAGACCTTACTCGAACACGACGATGATAGATATAACGGTTTTTACAGTGTGACAGTACAGGATGACGATGGACAGGTTTACAGCCAAACAGCTTTGCGTGATCTTCCGGCAATTGATTTTGTTGCAAGAAAGTCAACACTTACAAGAACAGTTAGTACAAAGCCGCGTGTAGAAGAACAAACGCAGGATATAAACTGGGAATGCAGAGAGGAAGATGGTACTCTTTCAGCAGTTACATGGAGTAAACATGAAGAAGAGCATACCATGAGCTTCACTATTAAGCCAGATGATGCAGTACGTCCATATGTGATTGTTCCTGATAATACAGAAAAACCGGCAGCAACAAAAAAGCAAATATCAGTTTTTATGTATTTATCGATGGACATTATAAGCTGATAAAGAACCTCAATGCTGAGCAGCATTACATAATCAAAGCAAACAGTGGCCGAGCCAGTCGTTATTATTTGCGAGCTAAACCAGATGATACGATTTCTAAAATTTACAGTGAGTTTGGTTTCACTCCGAGCAAGCTGGAGCCCGGTGCAGATCAGAAAGAGAAGATTCTGTTTGGTTATGCGACAGACAGCCGTGTGTTTGTACAGCACCCTTATAAGGACAACGATGGTACATGGTATATTCCTGTCCTGAAAAACGGGAAAGATGTATCTGTCTATTATTTCTCACAGCCAAACCCACTGAATCCAGACAGAATCGAAAATTATTTTGATCGTTTGACAGGACTTTCTTCTCAGGTTGGGCTGGCAGGAAGACATTTCAGTGTAGAGGGAAGTTTTCATCTGATTGAAGTGTTGGATCCACTGAACCTGACCAAAAGAGAGGCGATTAAGAGACAGTATGTAGGCCATGGGGAAGCATATACTGTGGAAGTACCAAAGAGGGCAAGTTTAGAAGGTGAGTATTATGGCAAGGAGATTGTCTGGAGTTGTACATCTAATGACAGGGACGAAAATGAGGTTCTTCCGGAACCGTCCGGAGATGATAAGGTAAAATTTGAAATTCCGAATGTTAACTCATCTTATGAGGTGATCGCAGACAAACCGCTGGAGTCTGGGGCAGTCAGGGTTATCTATAATACAACTCGTTATATGAAGAAACTTCCTAAGGAAGCTAAGTTGACCCCTCAGGTTGAGAATAAGACAAGACATACAGATGATTATGAGAATGAAATAGAAGCTGGAAAACATAACGTTAAGTCACCATATCCTCTGGTTTATGATCATGAAGATAATGACAGCAAAGAGTTGGAACAGTATGAATTCGATCATTGGGATTACAGAAACAAAGACGGAAAGTGGCAGGAATGCGGTGCAGGGGATTCTATTTCTGATCTTATAAATAATAATGCAAGACAGCCAATCACCCTCTATGCAGCGTGGCGTAAGGTGAGTAACCAAAATCGAAAACAGGTACAGTTTTATATCTGTAAGTCAGCGATGCCGGAAGATGGTTCGGTAGCATTACCAACCACGAATGTAGACGATTATACAAGTGCGGTTGCCGTGGCAAACTGTAATGTGAAGGCAAGTATATTGCATGATGTTCCAGTTCTTGGAAATAAGAATCCATCTACGTGGGAACAGTATGCGGATGGAAATAAGAGAGTGCAAGAACTTTTGCAGGGAACTAAACCAGATGAGGGATATATTGGAAATGGAGACTATATCTACAAGATAGATAGAATTCCTTCCGATGAAGAGGTATTCCAGACAATTCGTGAAAGCGGACGTATGATTCGTATCGGAGACAGGGAGATTCCGCCATCGAAATTAGATACCGAATTCTTCACCATTTATTGGTATTCTTTCAAAAGTGAAATGTCCGATGGGTGGCATATTGACGGACGTATTGTAGCAAAAAAATGGTTACCTGACAGTAAAGAAAGATTTTGTCGGAATGCCGGAAGCAATAGAGAAAGTCAAGAAAGATTATTATATCCAGGTAGATATGGATGAAAAGCTTTTAGATGGAAAACCTCAGCCACCTGCATTTCATGAGCATATGAAACTTGTGCTTCCTTCAGAAGATAGCCAGAAACCGGATGCAGAAGCTCCGCAAGCGGAGGATGCTCCAATAGAAGTTGTAGGTACATGGACAGATGATACACATACAAGCTGTACGTGGATCGTTAAGGCGGACTCATTCTGGAAATACACATTAAAAAAGAGTACAACTATAAGCCAAAAGATTCGAATGTGAAATTTTCAGGTTGGTACAATGTTCACAATTCTCATGAACAAGGAGATAATGTAAATTCATGGGAAGCATATCCAGAAAGTGGAATTCAATTCACAGGACGTGGAATTGGACGCGGTGGTGAGACTCTTACTATTGAATTGGAGAACCGTTATCAGAAAGAGGGAATACTCACACTGAACAAATTTGATGAGTCTACCGGACGGGGAATGGAGAAAATCAATTTTGCTGTCAGTAAGAACGGTGTTGAGGAGGAAACGGTAACAACTGATAAATACGGAATCGCACAACTTCACATTCCGTTACAAGATGAAAACAAACAGAACAGAACAGCAACTGAGACGTATTTGTTGCGAGAGACAAACTTACCGACGGGATATGTAGACACAGGAGATATACAGATCACAGTTGAGATTGCCAATGGAGCATTCAAAATCACTGATGCAAAACTGGTGGATAGGGAGGCTAACGAAAATCAGGAGGCTGTTAAGGCACCAGTTGATGGTAAGATAGACGGAAAATCTGTTCTGCTTCAGCGAGGAGATACCAGCCTTAATATCCGAAATTTTGCTAAAACAGGCACTCTGCATATCAAAAGACATGGGAAAATCCAAATGATGCACTGACGGAAAAACAGGTGAAAATCAGATTGTATCAGAATGGAATTTCTACAGGACAGGAATTCTTGCTGAATGAAGAGAACGGATGGGAACACACAGTCGACAATGTTCCACTATTCCAGGACAGAAATCCGGTGGAATATAAGGTGGAAGAAATCGAGATAGGAAAGACACATTATTCTTCGGACTACGGGGATGGTTTCCTATATTATGAAGTTATTTATCCAGAGATTCAGTATTTCGATTCAAATGGACAACAAATATTCCCTGAAGGATGAGAATGAGTTCAAGGATGTTTCCAAGATGGAACTGGAAGTGCAGAATCTGCATTTCAATCTTGCTGAACGAAGTTTCTTAAAGACGGATGATCTTCCAAGAAACCGACTTGCTGGTGCAGGTTTTCTGTTCTACAAAGTACCGTATGATGATGTTACGAAAGAATATGCGGATGATACAGGATATACAGTAGATTATGACAATACACAGAGCAAGGACGATATCGTTCTGAAAAAGGATGGAAAAACGTGTACGACGTATCGTTCCTTAGAAACAGATGAAAATGGAATGCTTCAATTACCGGAGGACTTTGAGAACGGACGATACTGGATGGTAGAATCTGTTACTCCAAACAAAAAGGACAAAGCAGATAAAACCAAAACACAGTATCAGGATAATTTTAATTTATATATGGTCGATGTAGAATCCGATATTTTATTCCTATATGAGAAATCACCGATGACAAATACCTGGAGAGCTGTTTCGGACAGACATATCGTCAATCATCCGCAAAAAGGCGGGGTGACGGTTGAGATTACAAAGGAAGTCACTGGTCCACTTGGAAACCGCAAGAAGCCATTTGATATGGAAATTCTCTATTGGGAAGATGGTCAAAAGCTGCGTAGCAAGACAATTAGAACTTCTTTGAAACATGGAGATAAAGTTACATTAAAAAATGTAGATATATCTTCGGATATCATAATAACAGAAACTGTTGATACATCAAAATACGCTGTTTCGATTTCTAAAAAGAAGAGAATGATAAGTATTCAAATCCAGTGCAGGCAACATCGAATGGAAATACAGCTGTCATGAAACAGCGGATTGAGGCTGCACGAGGAGACGTGATTGAGTTAAAAATCACAAACGAAAACACACAATTAATACCGGAAACAGGGGTTCGTCTGAGAACAAGCAGGCATGTATGGTTACTATTTGCCATAAGTATTATCATGATTCTGTTTTTCAGAAGAAGACGGAAAATAAGATAAACACTGCTATGGAACAAAACTTGCAAAAATACATCAGACATTTTACATGTTTGTTGCATTGGAATAAAAAAAATAAACCACTATAATAATGGTATGCTCCCCGTCAAGAGGACAATAAAAATAATAAATTTTTGTATCGTCAGCCATGCTATGGCTGGCGATATTTTATGCTGCTTTTGTATATTGCTCATGATATTTCATTGGTGTCATTACATGCAGTTTCCTTTGAAGTCGTTGGTTGTTGTAGTAATCTATAAGTCAGTTATAGATAGTACAAAGATAGGATTCTTTTATCAGGTACTGGAAAAGATGAAAGATATAAATCAGTTGCAAGCGTTTATACCGGAGTCATTGAATAAACTTCGCCAGTACGATATTCAGAAAAATGGAGAGCTGGTTGATACATTGGAATGTTATCTGAATGTCAACCAAAGCTTAAAAAAGACTTCTGAATTAATGTTTATTCATTATCGAACTGCTTCATATCGTTTGCAGAAAATAATAGAAATAACGAATATAGATTTTAATAATCCAGCAGAAGTGCTTAGTGTTCGAATTGGATTGATAGCAATTCGAGTTCTTGAAGTAATGTAGAATTTTTAAGAATCTTTTGGAGAGGCAAAGATGAGATTCATAATATTAAAAATATTGGAATTGTTATAAAAGATAATTTATAGTATACGAGATAGAAAAAGGAGGAAAGTAAAGTGAGAAAGAAGATAAGAAGTATTCACATTATTTTATTCGTTATGCTTTTTTTCTTATCGGTAGTTTTATAGATATTTCAACAATCCATGCAGAAGCAGGAAGCATTCAAATTATTTATAAGGGGAGAAATAGTTCGGATAAAGAAGTGATTCTTTCCGGAGCAAAGTTCTCGATATTTCCAATTCAATATATGAAAAATGATGAGCTGGTCTGGGAAGATGGTTTTAAAGATTCAGACATATCATTACAAGATACCAGTGCAGAAGCAAGAGAAAAACAAGCAAAACAATTGTTTGCATTTGCGAAGGAAAATAATATTTCCGGCTTAATGCAAGAAATAGATACTTCAGGACGCACGAGTTTTGGAGAATTGGATGAAGAAATTTATCTGCTTGCACAGATTGGAAATGTAGAAAGTGGTACAGATAAATTTGAATCCGCTCCATTCCTTGTTAATATTCCATCTGAAATCAATGGGAATGTAGAATATAATGTAACGATAGAGCCAAAAGCTGAATGGGTTTCATCAGAAACACCACCGAGCAATCCAGATAAGCCAAAGGATCCGACACCTTCAAAACCAGATAAGCCAAATACTATTCAGAAAATAATAAATACGGTAAAAACCGGAGATACAACAAATATAGTTGCATGGTTTTTAATAGCGATTGTTAGTCTTGGTTTGATTGTAGGATTATATAAAAAGAGAAAAAATGAAGTAGCCATTATTTAAAGAAAACTGATCCATTGCGGTGGAATCAGTTTTCTTGTGTTATACGGTTTAAAACGTTTCTGATATTAGTGTTGAAGTGGTGGTGCAACGGTACGATTGATATCGTTGTTTGATATATGAGGAGCATTGAGCAGTACTGTGAAATTCTGCTGGATGATATCAAGTGTCTTTTGCTTTTTCTGCAATTCCTGTTTTTCTCGGACGGTAGCAGCTTGTTCAGATTCAAGATGTTCAATCCGCTTCTGAATTTTATTAGAGCTTGGGATTTTGGTAATACCGAGATTCTGAAGCTCTTTTTTAGTGAATCGTGCAGTTGGTATTCTGCCAGATGCTTGGATCGGTATGCTTTTGGATTTTTAGCAGATTTGCAATCTTCTATCACTTTTCGGCAGAGACGGTAAGAATCACAGTGCTTCTGAATGACTTTCTGTGTGCTCAGCTCACTGGTGATGTGCGCTATTCTTTGATCAGCCGCTTTAACAGAAGCATCAACATCAGAAACATGCTGTCTGAAATCCTCATAATTCAGTAGGTTATTTTCTGAAAGATAGTTGAAGGTGCGTGCCGCTTCTTTCAGGTTATTGAGTTTTGCCCATTGTTCAAATCCTTCTCGATTGCCAGTCGTTACATAAGTGGAGATATTGATATACAGGCGAGCTTCTCTGGACAGATGTTTCGGAGTTTTCACTTTGCTACGATTTTTAGCCAAGCGAATGCGAACGTTTTCTTCCGTATAATAACTTCCCAGAGATTTCATATAAGTGAAGTTTTTCTGTTCAGGCGCACGGAAGGATAGGTGCTTTCCCTGTCGGATTTCGTATCCGGCTAACTGCATTTTTTGTAAAAATTCCTCATAGTTGATGGAAGTCCAGATTGCTTTATCAACTGCAACACGTAGCTTGGCTTTCCAACTGGTGCCACGATGATATTCCATGTTCTCCTTATAACTTTTTCCTTTTTCTCCGGTTGGCATACTGGTGGCAAGTCCATTTTCATGGCAAATACGATTACTGATCCGGCAGATTTTATGGTAGCTCCGCTTATTGGAAATATATTTGTGATGATCAACAAAACTTGCTGCATTGAAGATGATATGGTTATGAATGTGGTTTTTATCAACATGGGTACTAATCACGTATTCATATTTTCCTTTCAGTACTTCGGCTGCAAATTGCTGTCCTAAGCGATGAGCAGTTTCGGCATCTGTTTAACTTCTCCAGGTTTAAATGACTGGATTCAGATGAAATGCAAGATTATCGCCTTTATCCATTCCGTTCTTTTTTGCATTTTCTCTTGTCATAGAAAATTCAAGATCTGCAGTTTCCGGGGAACAGCCAAAACTGGAAACTAGCAGTTTTTCATCAGTCTTGTCTGGATTCGTGATATAGTCCAGAGCTTTCTTGTCTGTTACTTTAATGGGGAAGATCTTAATATATGCCATAATTCTTTCACCATCTCTTTCAATTCTTGCATTTCTTCCGGATACAGATCTCCGGTGCTGTTTACTTTTTTCGCAATCTGGTTAATATTCATACCAATCTTATGCATTTCCTCATACTGTTTCTTCAGTGGAGTGGTATCTGTGTTGACGATGTAACCGTCGATTGCCATTTTACGAAGATAAGCTCCCATGTTTTTTGTCTTTGATTCAATCATCTTTCTGCGGATAAGCTTTCGTTCTTCTTCTGTGACATAGAAATGAATTTCTTTGCTTCTTTTTCTTTCAGCCATTAGCAGTTTCTCCTTTCTGAGAGGGCAGTAGTATCGTTGCTTTCAGCGTTTTTCAATTCAGGGCAGGGTACCCTAAATTGGGATTTTCCGGAAGTGTATCCTCACTTCCTGTCCTTGCTGTTTTACCCCTCTATTAGTTAAAGTCAGGAGAACCGGGAAAATGCAAAAGAATTTGGCAGGTAGTACGGGATACGAAAATGTGGTATGATTAGGGGCAGGATATCAGAAGAATCAGGAGTTGAAAAGATTGTGAAGACGGAAGAAATCTTTGAATACGTGCAGAAACAGTACGGCACAGTGCCGGAGTATTTATGGGCACACTACCAGATAATGCTGTACTGCGACATAAGAATGGGAAATGGTATGCTGTGGTCATGACCGTTGAAAAATGCAAACTGGGATTAGAAGGAAAAGATTGGTTTTTTCGATGCAGATGTACACAAACACTTTCAGAAATTAGCAAAAGATGAAATCGAATATTACAATTCATTTCAAGTATTACAAAGTTATAGATATGTTTTT